>ERZ1645187.506-NODE-506-length-38602-cov-168.169922_pt1 | contig 38602 bp, 33 predicted proteins | sample MGYA00575352_ERZ1645187 | MGnify/ENA primary metagenome ERZ1645187 (study PRJEB40837, sample SAMN11349314) | freshwater sediment metagenome | isolation source: river sediment | host: Sediment | place: India: Wazaribad , New Delhi | collected 2017-02-21 ... | reverse complement strand
CAGCAGCCCCTCGGTGTTGATGTCGAGACGGCCGACGGTGATCACCCGCGGCATGTCCTCCGGCAGCACCGAGAAGACGGTCGGCCGGCCTTCCGGATCGGACGTCGTGGTGACGAGGCCGCGTGGCTTGTGGAACAGCCACAGCCGGGTGCGTTCGCGCGTCGGCAGCGGCTTGCCGTCGACTGTGATGCGGTTCTCCGCACCGACGGTGATCGCCGGCGTGGTCAGCACCACCCCGTCGACCGCGACGCGGCCGGCCGCCACCCACTCTTCCGCCTCGCGTCGCGAGCACAGGCCCGCACGCGCCAGCACTTTGGCGATCCGCTCGTGATCGCCGCCCTTCGCGTCGCTCGCGCGCGCGGTCTCGTCTTTCGGGGACTTGGTCATCGCGCCCATCTAGAGCAAAGCGCGGAGAATTGGTAGCCGGCACTGGGGATTTCTCGCGCGTATCGGCCTTGCCCGGCGGTCCGGGAGGGGCGCCGGCTGGTCGCGAACGTCCCTCCGGCCTATGGTCGAGGGGTGATCGCCCCGTCCGAGGCCCGAACCGTGACCGATACCGCCTACCGCACCTTCATGGACCTCGCCCTCACCGAAGCCCGCTTCGCGGCGGCGGACGGCGAGGTGCCGGTCGGGGCTGTGGTGGTCAAGGACGGCATCGTCGTCGCGACGGGGCGTAATCGAACGCTCGCGGACCACGATCCGACCGCCCATGCCGAGATCGTCGCCCTACGCGAAGCCGGCCGCGTGCTGGGGTCCGAGCGTCTCGTCGACTGCGATCTGTGGGTGACACTCGAGCCGTGCCCGATGTGTGCCGGCGCCGTCTCCTTCGCCCGCATCCGCCGCCTCTACTACGCGGCCCAGGACCCCAAGGGCGGTGCGGTGGAGAACGGCGTTCGCTTCTACTCCTCACCGTCCTGCCATCACGTCCCGGAAGTCTACTCGGGCCTCGCCGAGCGCGAGGCGAGCGAGATGTTGAAGGGGTTCTTCAGGGAGAGACGGTGACGGGCCACCGCCGAGGACCGACGTCGGGGGCGGTGCGCCGCCATCGCGTCGTCCGCCGCATCGTCCCCCCGACCTCGCAGACTGCAACCGCAGGGGCCGTCTGTCGCAAAATGATTGCATAGACGTAATATACTCGCATAGAGTGCGTCGACGCGAACGAGACCGGCTGCCCGGTGGGAAGCCGGACGTGGGTCGGAGATCCGTACCGAGCGATCTCCCGTCGCGGAAGGAAACGCGGAGGACGGAACATGGCGAAGCAGAAGTCCACCACGACCGCGGCCGGGCAGGCGCCGACGTCCGACCGACCACCGAAAGCGACGAAGACCGCGAAGGCTTCGAAGACGGCGAAGACCACGAGTTCGAAGAAGGCGACCGCGAAGGTCACGATGGCGGCGGCGGCCGGTGGCAAGATGGTGCCGATCGTCATGGAGGGCGATTCCTGGGAACGCCTTCCGAATTTCGGGGCGAAGGCACTACCCATCGTCGGTGGCACCGGCTCCGATCTGGAGCGAGCGCTGACCGCACAGGGCTTCGAGGTGGAGAACCTCGCCTACTGGGGTGACCGGCTCGCCGAGATCGTCTCCAAGAAGGACTATCTGACGGCGCTGGTCGACACCGGACGCAAGCACTTCCTCCTCGGCGGTGGCGGCAACGATCTCCTCTCCGAGGGCCGGTTGGCGAAGTACATCCGCCTCTACACGCCCGGTATGGCGGCGGCCGACTATCTGAAGCCACTCTTCTGGAGCGATCTCGCCCGCGTCCTCTCCGATTACGACATCGCCATCAACGACGTTGCCAAGACCCCCGGCCTCGACGACGTCCACATCTACGTCCACGGCTACGACTACGCCCGCCCGATGAAGCTCGGTTGGCTCGGCCAACCCTTCGAACAGATGGGCATCGACGACTTCCACTCTGATCTTCAGAACGCCATCGTGAAGATCATGATCGATGCTTTCAACGACGGGCTGCAGGCACTCGACGCCAAGTACGCCCGGGTTCACTGGGTCGACTTCCGCAACATGGTCGGAAATCGCTGGCACGACGAACTGCATCCGAGGCGAGAAGCCTTCACCGATCTCGCGGCGAAGATGGCGGCGACCATTCGCAGCCACGCCTGACCGCCACCTCGGCGTCGCCCGCACGAAGCACCGAGCCCGGAGGGGGGACACGGCACTTCGCCGGGTTGCCACGGCGCGCACGGTGTGACCAGGAGACGGTTCGGTGCGATCCGTCGTCGACCTTCGCACCCTACCGCCCCGTCCCTCACGCCAGATGCCGCACCCCGTCCGCCACCAGTCCGGCGAAGAAGATCCACCCGGTCCAGCGGTTGGCACGGAACAGCATCAGGCAGACGTCGGGATCGTCGATGTCGAGGCGCAGGATCTGCCAGACGAGATGGCCGGTGAAGGCGGCGAGCCCGCCCCAGGCGAAGACACCGACGCCGGCGAGCCACAGCGCCATGCCGAGCAGCAGCACCGTCGCACCGTAGAGGCCGACGAGCCAGGCCTTGGTGTTCTCGGCGAAGAACCGCGCCGTCGAGCGCACCCCGACGATGGCATCGTCCTCCTTGTCCTGGTGGGCATAGATCGTGTCGTAGCCGATGGTCCACAGGATGCACGCGACGTAGAGCACGACCGGCGCGACGTCGAGCCGGCCCAGCGCCGCTGTCCAGCCGACGAAGGCGCCCCAGGAGAAGGCGAGGCCGAGGAAGAACTGCGGCCAGTCGGTCACCCGCTTCATGAACGGATAGATCGCCACGACGAGCAGCGACGCCAGCCCGACCAGGACGGTGAACCGGTCGAACTGGAGCAGCACGACGAGGCCGACCAGCGCCTGCAGGACGAGGAAGAGCCGCGCCTGTGTCTTCGTCACTTGCCCCGAGGGGATCGGCCGCGAGCGGGTGCGCGCTACCTTCTCGTCGATGTCGACGTCGACGAGATCGTTCCAGGTGCACCCCGCCCCGCGCATGGCGACGGCACCGATCAGGAACAGGACGAGATGCCACGGGTTCGGCCACGGCCGTCCGGCGTGGTCCGCCGCGAGCGCCGCCGACCACCAGCACGGCCATAGGAGCAGCCACCAACCGATCGGCCGCTCCCAGCGGGCGAGCCGCGAATAGGGGCGCAGCCACATCGGCAGGATCGTGTCGGCCCAGTGGCCCCTGACGGCATCGGCGACGATGCCGGTGTCGGTCGGGGCGGGCGAGGGGCCGGGCTGGGAGGTGGTCATCGGCGGGATCTCCAGGCTGCCCCAGGGCGTGCCCCGATCCCGCCGCCGCGTCAAGGTGCCCGGTCGCGTCGACCCCGGCACCGATCGGGCCGCGAAGCCGACGGCGCTGCCGTCGATCCGCGTCGGCTCCCCCCGGAGCCGACGGAACTCCGCTCCCGGTTGCCCGGGGGTTCGGCCGGGCGGGTGTGACGGCGGTGGAATCAGAACGCCCAGACCACCACGACCAACCCGGCACAGACGAGCGTCATCGCCGCGTTCTCCAGCCAGGCGTTTCGTTCCGATGCCGGCCCGTTCTCCCGCCCGCGCAGGGCGAGAATGGTCAGGATCGCCTGATACGCGACCAACGGCAGCAGCGTCACGGTGATCAGCACGCGCGTCAGCAACGTCATCGCCGCCGGGAAGACCCAGATCGCGGCGACCAGGATGATCGCCACGACGATCGACACGAGGGTGGGGGCGGGGGGAAATTTCGCCGGCGACCGCTCGCATACGCGATCGTCCATGGTGCCATCCTCCTGGGTACGTCTTTTTCGTGCCGATGATTCTAGCGAGGGGCGAAACGGCCGGCATGCCCCAAACGGGGTAGGCGGCGCCGGCCGTGCCGATCGATGGGCTTCATTCGGGTCGATCTCTGCCGTGCCGCGCACCTGGGGCGGCTCCGGTGTCGCTCCGATCCGTCGAACGACGTGTGCGTGACCGGGCGGCCGGGCGCTCTCGCCGCACCGCCGCCGTTCGGACTCGACGCCTCTCCCGACGACTGCTAGATCGCGGGCCGAAACCGCGCGGTGATCCGGGGAGACTTGCGATGAAGGTGTTGCTGATCGGTTCGGGTGGCCGCGAGGATGCACTCGCCCATGCGCTCGCCCGCTCGCCCCGCCTGACGAAACTCTTCGCCGCCCCCGGCAACCCCGGCGTCGCCCGCGTGGCGAGCCTCGCCGCCATCGACACCGCCGATCACGCCGCGGTCATCGGATTCTGCAGGGCCGAGGGCATCGATTTCGTCGTCGTCGGCCCCGAGGTACCGCTGGTCGCCGGCATCGTCGACGATCTCGAGGCCGCCGGCATCCCCGCCTTCGGTCCGTCGCGTCTCGCCGCGCGGCTGGAGGGGTCGAAGGGTTTCACCAAGGACATCTGCGCCAAATACGGCATCCCGACCGCGGCTTATGGCCGTTTCGCCGACGAGACCGCGGCGCGCGCCTATCTCGAAGAGGTCGGCGCCCCGATCGTGGTCAAGGCCGACGGGCTCGCCGCCGGCAAGGGCGTCACCGTCGCCATGACCATCGAGGAGGCTCGCGCCGCCATCGTCGACTGCTTCGCCGGCGCCTTCGGCGCGGCCGGGGCCGAGGTGGTGATCGAGGAGTTCCTCGACGGCGAGGAGGCGAGCTTCTTCGCGCTGTGCGACGGCTCGACCGCGCTCGCCTTCGCCTCGGCCCAGGATCACAAGCGCGTCGGTGATGGCGACAGCGGCCCCAACACCGGCGGCATGGGCGCCTATTCGCCCGCCCCGATCATGACACCCGAGATGTCCGAGCGCGTCATGGCCGAGATCATCCGCCCGACGGTCGCGGCGATGAAGGCCGAGGGCTGCCCGTTCAAGGGCGTGTTCTTCGCCGGTCTGATGATCGGCTCGAAGGGCCCGCAGCTCATCGAATACAACACCCGCTTCGGCGACCCCGAGACCCAGGTGATGATGGAACGGCTGGAGAGCGACCTGCTCGACCTGCTCCTCGCCTGCGCCGAGGGCACCCTCGCGGAAAAGTCGGTGAAGCTGCGCGACGAGACGGCGCTGACCGTGGTCATGGCGGCGAAGGGCTACCCCGGCGCGGTCGAGAAGGGCTCCGAGATCCGCGGTCTCGACGCCGCCGAGGCGATGCCCGGCGTGAAGATCTATCACGCCGGAACGAAGGCCGACGGCGCCCGCATCCTCGCCAACGGCGGCCGCGTCCTCAACGTCACGGCGCGCGGCGGAAGCGTCGCCGAGGCCCAGGCCCGCGCCTATGCCGCCGTCGATCGGCTCGACTGGCCCGAAGGCTTCTGCCGCCGCGACATCGGCTGGCGCGCGGTGGAACGGGAGAGGGCGTGACCGTCTTCCCTTCTCCGGCGAGGGGGAGAAGGCAGGCGTGCAGTGGCACCGGAGGACACGACGGCGGGCGCGGGGCCGGGCCGCCCATCGCCCACCTCCCGCTTCCCCCTTCCGCCGACCTCTGGCAGTCTGCCCCGACGAAGGGATCATCCCGAGGGGCGAGATCATGCCGCATCATCCGGCCCTGCCGTTCCTGAAATCGGCCGAGAAGGGCAAGGTCGTCACCGCGGCGGAGGCGGTGCGGCTGGTGCACGACGGCGACACGGTGGCGACCGGCGGCTTCGTCGGCATCGGCTTCGCCGAAGAGATCGCCGTGGCGCTGGAGGAGCGCTTCCTCGCCGGCGAGGGTCCCCACGACCTCACCCTCGTCTATGCCGCCGGTCAGGGCGACGGCAAGCATCGCGGCCTCAACCATCTCGCCCACGAGGGGCTGGTCAAGCGCATCGTCGGCGGCCACTGGGGGCTGGTGCCGAAGCTGCAGAAGCTGGCGGTCGACAACAGGGTCGAGGCCTACAACCTGCCGCAGGGGGTGATCTCCCACCTCTTCCGCGACATCGCCGCCCATCGCCCCGGCCATCTCACCTCGGTCGGCCTCGGCACCTTCGTCGATCCGCTGAACGGCGGCGGCAAGCTCAACCAGCGCACCACCGAGGACATCGTCGAGCGCATCGCGGTCGGCGGCGGCGAATACCTCTTCTACCGCGCCTTTCCGATCCAGGTCGGCATCATCCGCGCCACCACCGGCGACAGTGACGGCAACCTCACCATGGAGAAGGAGGCGCTCACCCTCGAGGCGCTGGCCATCGCCATGGCGGTGAGGAACTCCGGCGGCATCGTCATCGCCCAGGTCGAGCGCGTCGCCGAGAGCGGCAGCCTCAACCCGCGTCAGGTGAAGATCCCCGGGGTCATGGTCGATTGCGTCGTCGTCGCCCGTCCCGAGAACCATTGGCAGACCTTCGCCACCCCCTATGATCCGGCCTTCTCCGCCGAGATCCGGGTGCGTGCCGGTTCGCTGCCGCCGATGGCGATGAGCGAGCGCAAGATCATCGCCCGCCGCGCCGCGCTCGAGCTGCGGCCCAACGCCGTGGTCAATCTCGGCATCGGCATGCCCGAGGGCGTCGCCGCGGTGGCGACCGAGGAGAAGATCATCGATCTGATCACGCTCACCGCCGAGCCCGGCGTCATCGGCGGCGTACCGGCGAGCGGTCTCAACTTCGGCGCGGCGATCAACACCCAAGCCGTGATCGACCAGCCCTATCAGTTCGACTTCTACGACGGCGGCGGCCTCGACGTCGCCGTCCTCGGCCTCGCCCAGGCCGACCGCCACGGCAACCTCAACGTCTCGAAGTTCGGCCCGAAACTCGCCGGCGCCGGCGGCTTCATCAACATTTCGCAGAACGCCAAGCGGGTGGTCTTCGTCGGCACCTTCACCGCCGGTGGTCTCGAGGTGGCGGTCGAGGAGGGCCGGCTGCGCATCGCCAAGGAGGGCCACACCCGCAAGTTCGTCCGCGAGGTCGAACACCGCACCTTCTCCGGCGAGGTCGCGGCGGCACGCGGGAAATCGGTGCTCTACGTCACCGAGCGGTGTGTCTTCGCGCTGTCGCCCGCCGGGCTCGAATTGGTCGAGGTGGCCCCGGGCATCGACATCGAGCGCGACATCCTCGCCCACATGTCGTTCCACCCGGTGATCCCGCGCGATCCGGCGCCGATGGACCCGCGCATCTTCGCCGACACCCAGATGGGACTGCGCGAGGATCTCGTCGGCCTGCCGCTCGCCCAACGTTTTTCCTTCGATGCCGGGCGCGGCGTCTTCTTCGTCAATCTCGAGCGCTACGCGCTGCGCCACGCCTCCGACATCGGCCAGATCCGCACCATCGTCGAGGGTCATCTCGTGCCCCTCGGGCGCAAAGTCCGGGCTGTGGTCAACTACGACAACTTCACCATCCTGCCCGAACTGCTCGATTCCTACACCGCCATGGTCCAGGATCTGGTCGAGCGCTTCTATGCCGACGTCACCCGCTACACCACCAGCGGCTTCCTCAGGATGAAACTCGGCGACGCACTCGCCGAACGCGGTCTCGCGCCACACATCTACGAAACGGTGGCGGAGGCGACCAAGGCGCGCGGATCGTCGTGAGGCGGGCCGCGCAAACCTTTCGTCGACCATGGAATGCGCCGCCGCACCCGTGTCGGCGGGTTCATGGTAGGAAGGCCCGGTCGAATCGGAGGCGTTCCATGGATCTGGCCGATCTCTTTCCCGGCTTCGAAGCGAGGACCATCGACACCGGCGAGGTGAAGATCTTCTGCCGCGTCGGCGGCAGGCCCGATGCCCCGCCGCTCGTCTGCCTGCACGGCTTCCCCGAGACCCACGTCATGTGGGCGAAGGTCGCGCCGAAGCTCGCCGAGCGCTTCCGCCTCGTCCTGCCCGATCTGCGCGGCTACGGTTGGTCGGGCGTGCCGGAGGCCGAGCCCGACCACGTGCAGATGTCGAAGCGCAGCATGGCCTTCGACGTGGTGAAGCTGATGGAGGAGCTCGGCCACGCCCGTTTCGCCCTCGTCGGCCATGATCGCGGCGCCCGCGTCGGCTATCGCCTCGCCCTCGACCACCCCGGCCGGCTGGCGAAGCTCGCCCTCCTCGACATCGTCCCGACCTCGGCGATGTGGGCCCGCATGGATGCCGGTTTCGCCATGAGGACCTACCACTGGCTCTTCCTCGCCCAGCCGGCGCCGATGCCGGAGCGACTGATCGGCCGCGGTCCGGTGGAATGGCTCGAACACACGCTGGCGAGCTGGACCAGGGCCAGGGATCTCTCGCCCTTCGGTCGGCAGGCGCTCGCCCACTACCGCGCCTTCTTCTCCGTCCCCGAGCGGCTCGCCGCCACCTGCGAGGACTATCGCGCCGGCGCGACCATCGACCGGGCGCTCGACGAGGCGGATCTCGCCGGCCGCCGCCGCATCGACGTGCCGACGCTGGTGCTGTGGGGGAAAGCCGGCATCCCGGCCGGTCCGACCGGCTCCGACCCGACCGCCGGCCCGCTCGCCGCCTGGAGGCCGTTCATGGCGGAGGGCACGCCGCTTACCGGCGAGGGTATCGATACCGGCCACTTCGTCGCCGAGGAGGCGCCTGAGGAAACGGCGCGGGCACTCCTCGCTTTCTTCTGAACGATTGCCCCCGATGCCCTTTCCGGCGCGGCCCGGACGACCCATCTGAGAGGGAGAGCGGAGGGAGCATGGTCCGCCCGGACCGAAACGGCCGGACGAAAGGAACCTGCTCCGAGAATGGATCGAAGCGCCTACCGATCCGATGTGACCGGATCGGAACGCGCTCCAGGGACGAGGACGATGTCGCAGCCCAGGATCGGATTGGTACTCGGCGGCGGTGGTGCGCGCGGCATCGCTCACGTGCCGGTGATCGAGGCGCTCGACGAACTCGGGCTTCGGCCGTCGGCGATCGCCGGCACTTCGATCGGTGCCGTCTACGGCGCCGGCCGGGCGAGCGGCCTGACCGGTGCCGATCTGCGCGCCGTGACCCTCGACTGCTTCGGCAATCGCGCCACCGCGTTGGCGCGCCTGTGGTCGCTCCGGCCGAAGAAATTCGCCGATCTTCTCTCGTCCGGCCTCGGCCTCGGGCAGATCGATCCGGAGAAGATCCTGGCGACTTTCGCCGGTGAGGCGATCCGGCCGACCTTCGAAGATCTCTCGATCCCGCTCACCGTCGTCGCCACCGACTACTACGGCGGCGGAGAGACCTGCCTGATGAGCGGCGACCTGCGCCGCGCCGTCGCCGCCTCGATGGCGATCCCCGCGGTGTTCCGCCCGGTGGTGATCGACGGCCGCGTCCTGGTCGACGGCGGTGTGGTCGACCCGGTCCCGGTCGGCGCGCTGCCGGTCGAAGTCGATCTCGTCGTCGCCGTCGACATCGCCTCCTATCCCGAGCCGGCCGGCGGCAAGGCGCTGCCCGGCGCGCTCGAGGTGATGTTCGGCTCGAGCCAGTTGATGCAGCAGCAGATCGCCGCCACCCGCTTCGCCCGCAATCCGCCCGACGTGCTGATCCGCCCGCCGGTCAACCACGTCCGCGCCCTCGACTTCCTCGAGGCGCGCTCCATCCTCGCCGCCGCAGAGCCCTCCAAGGAGGAGGCGAAACGGCGCATCGGCCGGTTGATCGAGGCTCACATGGCCGAACCGGTGCACACCCTGCAGCCGCCGAAGAAGCGCCGTTGGCTGGCACTGCGGCCACCACGTGAATGATTCCACGGCGTCGACATCGATTGCCTAGAAGATGGGCGACGGCGCGACGAATCCCTCTTGCCCGCGGCGACGCACCATCGTTTCGATCACCGGCGCGCACGTCTCGCCGGCGAGACGTGGCGTCGGAACCGGCGAAACGGTGGCCACCGGCATCGCCTCGTTACGAACTGCCCGTCACGGGCTTCTCTGGGATGGCGATATGATCAAGAAGTACAGCCTCGTCGCGGCCGCCGCCGCCCTTCTCGCGTTCGTCGCGCCGGCTTCGGCCAACGATTATCACGTCGAGATCGTCAACAAGACGGGCATGGCGCTGAAGCATTTCTATGCCTCCGTCACCGCGACCGACGATTGGGAAGAGGATATTCTCGGCCGTGACGTCCTCGACGATGGCGAGAGCTTCGTCGCCAACATCGACGACGGCTCGGGCAAGTGCATGTTCGACTTCAAGGGCGTGTTCGAGAACGGCCAGTTCCTGGTCCAGAGGAACATCGACGTCTGCCAGGTCCACACCTACACCTACACCCGCTGATCGCCGCCGATCGGCCGAGTGAAACGAAGAGAGCCCGGTGCGCCGCCGCACCGGGCTCTTACTCTTTCCCGTTCTCGATCGGATCGGTTCGTCGAAGGCGGTCACTCCCGCCCGAAGATCTCGTGTCCGGCGACCATCACCGGCTCCACCGGCAGTCGCCCGGTCTTGCGCCGGGCGAGGAAGCGTGGCCGCCGCCCGTTCATCACCGAGCGTGCCCGACGCGGCCGCGTCCGGCCGACCACGACCTGACCGATACGACTCTCGATCGCGCGCCACGAGCCGTCACTCTCCACCAGCAGCATCGGCAGGCCGAGCACCTTGGCCCAGGCACGCCAGTCGGCCACCACCTCGGGGAGATCGCGCGCCACGGCGAGCGGCAGCGACAGCTGCGGATCGCGATGCATCAACTCGACCACGGCGCGCCCGTCGCCGTCGCCGTCACCGTCGCTGCCGATCGTCTCGGCCACCATTCTGACCGCCACGCCCTCGAAGGCCGCCATCGGCAGGCGCATCGCCATCGGGATGCCGGACGGCAGGTGGCGGCAGATCGACGCCATGTGCTTTTCGAGGAACACCGCCGCCGGGCCCATCGGCTTGCCGCTGCGCGGATCGGTGCCGGTATCGTAGCGGAACCGATGGGGCAGGGTGAACGGATCCAGTCGCATCCCTTCCACCTCGCGGTGCAAGGTCTCGTCGACCATTTCCATCGTCTTCGTCGCTCGACGCCTCAACTTCGCCTCCTGCGGGTCTCTATTCTTCTGATGAAGACCTCGCTCGTTCGAGAGGAGACTGACTCGTCAGCGATGAAGGTCGGCTTGAGAAAGCTGGTTGAATTTTTATTGATGCGGAAAGGGTTGACGGAGTCTCACCGGTTCGGTGAGGAAACCTTCACCATTCCGAATCGGAGGATCACCGCGCTCGATCCGGCGCGGTGCGGCGACGGCGATCGGACGGTTCGTCGCCGGCCGTCGCCCTTGCCGCGAGCCGCCGGGATCCGTACATCGGAACGGATCGCTCTCGCCGCCGGGGGAGCGGCGTTTCCTGTGAGGTGCCATGCGCGACGTGCTCGATCAGTCCGATCTCGAAGCCAAGGCCCACCGTCTCGTCGAAGCGGCGAAGCGGGCGGGTGCCGATCGCGCCGATGCCGTGGCGATCCGCGGCGTGTCGCTGTCGGTCGGTGTGCGCCTCGGCGCGGTCGAGGACAGCGAACGCTCCGAGGGCGACGACTTCGGTCTGCGCGTCTTCGTCGGCCGCCGCTTCGCCACCGTCTCGGCCAACACGCTGGCGAACCCCGACGAGATCGCCACCCGCGCCGTCGCCATGGCGCGCGTCGCCCCCGAGGATCCCTGGGCCGACCTGATCGAGCCCGAGCGCCTGGCACGCGCCTTCGCCGATCTCGATCTGCTCGACCCGTCGACGCCGAGTGCCGCCGAGCTGACCGAGCGGGCGCTCGCCTGCGAGGACGCCGCCCGCGCCGTTGCCGGTGTCACCAACTCCGGTGGAGCTCATGCCTCGTGGTCGCTCGGCGGCATGGTGCTCGCCACCTCACACGGCTTCTCCGGTGCCTGGCTGCGCTCGGGCCATTCGCTCTCGGTCACCGCCGTGGCCGGCGAGGGCACCGCCATGCAGCGCGACTGGGAGGCGTCCTCGAAGATACACGCCGCCGATCTCGACACCCCCGATCGGGTCGGCCGCAGCGCCGGCGAGCGGGCGGTGAGGCGGTTGAACCCGCGCAAGGTCGCCACCGTCACCGCTCCGGTGATCTGGGAGCCGCGCGCCGCCACCGGCCTCGTCGGCCACCTGCTCGGCGCCATCAACGGTGCGGCGATCGCGCGGAAGACCTCCTTCCTCAAGGATCGCCGCGGTACCGCCGTCTTCGCCCCCGGCATCACCATCGTCGACGATCCTTATCGCCCGCGCGGCCTCGCCTCCCGCCCCTTCGACGGCGAGGGCGTCGCCGGTCCGGTGCTGAAGCTGGTCGAGGACGGGGTGTTGAACCATTGGCTGCTCGACGGCGCCACGGCGCGCGAACTGGGGATGGCGAGCAACGGCCGCGCCTCACGCGGCACAGGTTCGCCCTCGCCCGGGTCGACCAACGTCACGCTGCTCGCCGGTACCGTCGGCCGCGACGACATGCTGAAATCGGTGAAATCGGGTCTCTTCGTCACCGACATGATCGGCTCCGGGGTCAACGGCATCACCGGCGACTATTCCCGCGGCGCCTCCGGCTTCTGGATCGAGAACGGTGAGGTGACCGAGGCGGTGAGCGAGATCACCGTCGCCGGGAACCTCGCGGACATGTTCGCCCGGCTCGTCGCCGCCGACGATCTCGAGTATCGTTTCGCCGTCGCCGCGCCGAGCCTGATGATCGAGGGCCTCACCATTGCCGGGCGTTGATCCGCACTGGACCACCTTCGCCGGCGAACTCGCCGCCGATGTCGTGCTGCTGAGCGAGGCGGCGGCGGAAGCGGGCGAGATCGCCATGCGCTGGTTCCGGCACGATCCCAAGGTCTGGCACAAGGACGGCGGATCTCCGGTGAGCGAAGCCGACCTCGCCGTCGATCGCCATCTGAAAACACGCCTGCGCGCCGCGCGTCCCGACTACGGTTGGCTCTCCGAGGAGACCGCCGACGGTCCCGAACGCCTCGGCTGCGCCCGCGTCTTCGTCGTCGACCCGATCGACGGCACCCGCGCCTTCGTCGCCGGCGACGAGGGTTGGACGGTGTCGCTCGCCGTGGTCGAAGCCGGCCGGCCGATCGCTGCCGCCCTCGCCCAACCGGCGACCGGCCGTCTCTGGCAGGCGGCGTCGGGCGGCGGGGCGCGGCTCGACGGCGAACTCCTGGCGGTCACCGACCGTGCCGCCCTCGCCGGCGCCCGGGTCGCCGGTCCGAAGAAATTCCTCGAACGCCCCGTGGTCCAGGAGGTCGGATTCCGCACCGATCGCTTCGTGCCGTCGCTGGCGTTGCGCATCGCCCAGGTCGCCGACGGCCGTCTCGACGTCGCCTACGGATCCGCCGATGCCCATGATTGGGACCTTGCCGCGGCCGACCTTTTGGTGCAGGAAGCCGGCGGCAGGCTCGCCGTCCCGAGCGGTGAGGCCATCGCCTACAACAGGGCCGTTCCCCGCCATCCCGCATTGGTGGCCGCCGTGCCCGGACTGTTCGAAGCGGCACGTGCCCTGCTCGCCCGTTTCGCCTGATCCGTGCCGTCGGCCCCGAGGGGAAGAAGGCCCGCTGTCGATCAACCCGGGATCGGAACCATCCACATGACCGCGTCATCGCCCAAGCCGCAGTTGCTCCATCTCGTCCTCGGCGGGGAACTCGTCGACCTGCACGGCCACGAGTTCCGCGACCTCTCCAAGGTCGACGTCGTCGGCGTCTTCCCCGACTACGAAACAGCCCGCGTCGCCTGGAAGGCCAAGGCCCAGTCGACCGTCGACAACGCCCACATGCGTTATTACATCGTCCATCTCCATCGCCTGATGGACCCGGATCATCCGGAAGCGTGAACCGAGCGGCGAAAGGTCCGAGGTCCCCGCAGGGGAGATCGGACCTTTCGCCCGAGTTCCGGCCGGCCGACCGCCGCCGTGCACGTGACGGTGAGCCGTCGATGCGCCGGAGCATGGTCCGATCGGCCCGTTTCGGTCCGGTCGATCGAAGTCTGCTTCGCGATTGAACCGTCGCGGCCATCGGGCTGATGCAATCGGGCCGGAAAACGCGCTAAGAAGCGGCGGCGAGGCAGTCTGCCGCCGGCGCCCGACCACAACGCCGAACACGGCGAAGACGGGCCGATCCGCCGTCGATCGGCGCGGAGTGATCATCGGAATGCTGAAGAAACTGGTCCGCAGCGAACGCTTCCGCATCTTCGCCGGAACCGCCCTCGCCGGGTGGTTCCGCCTGGTGCGCCGCTCGTGCCGGACGGTCGCAGAACCGGCGGACTACTTCGAGCGGTTCGGCGAACCGCGGCCGCTGATCATCACCACCTGGCACGGCGAGCACTTCATGCTGCCGTTCGTCAAGCCGAACGACCGCTGGCCGGTGAAGGCGATGATCTCGCGCTCTCGCGACGGCGAGATGAACGTCATCGTCTGCGAGAAGCTCGGCGTCGGCGCCATCCGCGCCTCCGCCGGCAGGACCGGTGACGAGGTGCGCCGCCGCGGCGGCGTCGGCGGTTTCGTCGCCGCCCTGCGAGAGTTGCGCGAGGGAACCGTGGTGGTGCTGACCGCCGACCTACCCAAGGGCCCGGCCAAGATCGCCGGCGAGGGCATCGTCCAGATCGCCCGTCGCTCCGGTGTGCCGATCGTTCCGGTCGCGGCCGTCACCTCCTACCGCAAACGCATGGTGCGCTCGTGGGATCGCGCCGCCTTCAACCTCCCCTTCGGCCGCTTCGCCATCGTCTTCGGCGACCCGATCGAGGTGCCGGGCGACGCCGACGCCGAGATGCTCGAGGCGAAGCGCAAGGCGGTCGAAGACGAACTGAACCGCGTCACCGCCCGCGCCTACGTGATCGCCGGGGGGCGGGATGTCTGAGATCCTCGCCGATCTCGCGCTCGCCACCTATCGCGCCGCCGGCCGGCTCGCCGCTCCCCTGGTCGATCTCGCCCTGCGCCGGCGCGAGAGTGCCGGCAAGGAGGATCCCGCCCGCCGCGACGAACGCCGCGGTCTGCCGAGCCTCTCCCGCCCGGACGGGCGGCTCGTCTGGGTCCATGCCGCGAGCGTCGGCGAGATGCTGGCGGCCCTGGCTTTCGTCGAACGCCTCACCGCCACCGGCGCGGCGGTGCTGGTCACCACCGGGACTGTGACCTCCGCCGAGATCGCCGCCACCCGGCTGCCGATCGGCGCCCGCCATCAATACGTCCCCGTCGACGTACCCGGCTGGGTCGATCGATTCCTCGACCACTGGCGGCCCGATCTCGCCGTCTTCGTCGAGAGCGAGATCTGGCCCGCCACCATCCGCGCTCTCGCGGTTCGAAACATCCCCCAGGTCCTGGTCAACGCCCGTATCTCCGAACGCTCGGCCCGCCGTTGGGGCCGCTTCGACGGACTGCCGCGTGCCCTCTTCGGCCGCCTCGCCCTGGCGCTCGCCCAGTCGGACGCCGACGGCGAACGCTTGCGCCGCCTCGGCACTCCGGCCGTCGTCGTCTCCGGCAACCTCAAATTCGACGGCCGTCCGCTCGGCGTCGACGACGGCGAACGCGCACGTCTCGCCGACGCGATCGCCGCCCGGCCGACCTGGGTCGCCGCCTCCACCCATGCCGGCGAGGAAGCGATCGTCGCCACGGTGCATCGGATGTTGCGGCAGAGCCTGCCCGATATCCTCACCGTGCTCGCGCCCCGCCACCCCCGTCGAGGCGACGAAGTGCGCGCGGTGCTTGCCGAAGCCGGGCTCTCCGTCGCCTCGCGCTCGAAGGGCGAGATGCCGTGCCCGGACAGCGATGTCTATCTCGCCGACACCATCGGCGAGATGGGCCTCGTCTATCGGTTGGCGCCGGTCGCCTTCGTCGGCGGCTCGCTCGTCCCCCATGGCGGCCAGAATCCGATCGAACCGACGCTTCTCGGTGTCGCGGTGCTGCACGGGCCGCAGGTGCGCAACTTCGCCGACGTCTACCGCGCGCTCGACGAGAGCTGCGGGGCGCGATCCGTCGCCGATGCCGCGACCCTTGCCGCGGCGGTGGCCGAGGCTCATGCCGATCCGGCCGCACTCGCCGCCTGCGTCGCTCGGGCGCGCGCCGTGGTCGGAGCCTCCACCGGCGCCCTCGACCGCACCGTCGATGCGCTCGCTCCCTGGCTTCCTCCGACAGTGGAGGTGGCGCGATGGCGCGATTGACCCGCGCCCCCGCCTTCTGGCGCAACGGCAGTGCCGCCGCGTGGATTCTCGCCCCCGCCGCCGCGGTGTGGGGGGCGATTTCGGGATGGCGGATGCGGCGACCGCCGCGTGTCCACGCCCCGATTCCGGTGATCGCCGTCGGCAACTTCACCGCCGGGGGCGCCGGCAAGACGCCCACGACCGCCGCGCTGCTCGACCTCGCCCGCCGTGCCGGTTTCTCGCCCGCGGTGATGACGCGTGGCTATGGCGGGCGCCTCGCAGGACCGTTGCGCGTCGACCTCTCCCGGCACGACGCGGCCGAAGTCGGCGACGAACCGCTGCTGCACGCCCGCCTCGCCCCGACCATCGTCGCGCGCGATCGCGCCGCGGGGTTGGCGCTGCTCGCCGAATGCGGCGCCGATCTGGTGATCCTGGACGACGGTTTCCAGAACCCGAGGCTCGCCAAGGATCTCGCTCTGGTGGTCGTCGACCGCGGCCACGGTCTCGGCAACGGCCGGGTGATGCCCGCCGGTCCGCTCCGGGCGCCGCTCGCCATCCAGCTCGACCACGCGTCCGCGCTGGTGGCGATCGCCGCCGGCGAGACCGACGCGCCCGACCTCGCAGCACTTCTCGCCGAAGCCCGGCACCGCGGCCTGCCGGTCCTCACGGCGCGGCTGGTGCTGCACGAGCCCGAGCGCTTCGCCGGTCGACGCGTCCTCGCCTGGGCCGGCATCGGCCGTCCCGACAAGTTTGCCGCCACCCTCGCCGCCGCCGGTGCCGAGGTCGTCGAGCTCGTGCCCTTCGCCGATCACCACCGGCTCGACGCGGCCGAGGCGGAGGCACTGCTCGCCCGCGCCGCGGGGCAGGGGCTCGATCTGGTCACCACCGAGAAGGATGCGGCGCGTCTCGCCGGTGAGACGGCGCCCGCGCTGATGCGACTGGGGCTCGCCAGCCGCATCGCCGCCGTCGATCTCGTCTTCGACGACGAGACGGCGGTCCTGAGCCTCGTCGCTCGCCTACCGCGGCGAACGTCCCTCTGATCGGCGCGCGACGTCACGACCTCCGCGGCGTTCCGTGAGGTGCGAAACCGACATCGCGCGGCGGCGGCCACGTGGCATCGACGCGGAAGAAAGAGGACGGATCAGCGCTTCGGCGCGACCTGGAGATGGCGCTGCAGCGACGCCTTGGCGTCGACATAGGGCTCCTGGCGCTCGACGCTCCAGTATTTGAGTTCGTCGAGCGGGATCTGCAGTCCGGTCACCGCACACACCACGAAGCTGCCGTTGGTGAGGATCTGGAAATCCCCGTCGAGATAGCGGACCTGGGCTTCGCCGCTGCGGCGCGGCGTCTCGTGGCGGTTCATGCGGGCGAAGGTCTCGTGTCGGGTGGCCGGATGGCCGCCATCTTAGAACATGTTGCGACCGGACGGGAACAGTCCGGTCGAAAAGAACCGGTTCCGCAGCGGAATTCGAGCGATCCCGATCGATCCACGCCGCGGGATCTCCCCCGATTCGTCACGCGACGGACGCAGGGAACGAAAAACGGCATCGGTGTCGCCACCGATGCCGCTTTCCATGATTGATCGTCGCGTCCACCGGCTCCCGCGGGAGCGCGGCGGCTGCCGCGTCGCGATCAGCCCTTGACGACGGCCGGAGCCGGAGCCGGAGCCTTGGCGCAACCGGCGACGGAGAGGCCGGCAGCGGCGACGAGAGCGAGAACGACGATACGAGCGGTCTTCATGAGTGATCCCCCTGGGATGGTGTCTGCGATTCGAATCGTAGCACGTCGGACTCCGGAGGGAATCCCCTTCGTGATGATCGGATTCACCGACTGTCGGAACGGGAGGTGACGACGGGGCAATTTCGAGGCTCGTTGCGAGAAAGACACACCGCATTCCGCAGTCGATTTCCTCGAAACGACAACCATGGATGGCGATGCGGGGACAAAGACCCGCAAAAGCTTCGAAACGAGCCGCCGAAACCGCCCGTCCGGTGTCGTCGAACGGCCGAATCATTCGGCGGCGTGGCCGTGCGGCTCCGCCATCGCACCCTCGGCCTCTTCCTCGTGCGGCCGGCGGCTCCGCGTCAACGGATCGAGCAGCAGGTAGACGACCGGGGTCATGTAGAGGGTGAGGAGCTGCGACACGATCAGGCCGCCGACCACGGCGAGACCGAGCGGCTGACGCAGTTCGGCGCCGGCGCCGACCCCGAGCGCGATCGGTGCCGTGCCGAGGATCGCCGCGAGCGAGGTCATCATGATCGGCCGGAAGCGCAGGAGACAGGCCTCGTGGACCGCCTCGAAGGCGGAGAGCCCGTTCGATCGCCGCTCGACCGCGAAGTCGACGATCATGATGGCGTTCTTCTTGACGATGCCGATCAGCATGATGACGCCGATCATCGCGATCACCGACAGGTCGAGCTTGAACAGTTGCAGCGTCAGGAGCGCGCCGATGCCGGCCGAAGGCAGTCCCGAGAGGATCGTCACCGGGTGGACGAAACTCTCGTAGAGGATGCCGAGCACGATGTAGATGACCAGGATCGCCGCGAACACCAGCAACCCCTGGCCGGCGACCGCCTCTTGGAAGATCTGCGCCGTACCGGAGAACCCGGTGACCACCGTCACCGGCACGCCGAGTTCGCCCTCGATCGCCTTGATCGCGTCGACCGCCTGACCGAGCGCCGTGCCAGGCGCCAGATTGAACGAGATGGTCACCGCCGGCAGCTGACCCTTGTGGGTGACCAGGGTCGGCGCCGGCGCCTCGCGCACCGTGGCGATGGCGTCGAGCGGCACCGAGGCCCCCGACGGCGTCTTGATCGTCAGCTTGCGGAGCTGTTCCGGCCCGGACGTGTAGGCGTCGGCCGCCTCGAGGATCACCGGATAGCTCGACGTGTCGGTGAAGATGGTGGAGACGACGCGGGTGCCGTAGGCGGAATAGAGGCGCGAACGCACCTGATCGACGGTCAACCCCAGCTTGGAGGCGCGGTCACGGTCGATGTCGACCACCGCCTGACGCCCGCGGATCTGAAGGTCGGAGGAGACGTCGAGGATGCCCGGCGACTGCCGGATGCGCCCCTCCATCCTGGGCGCCCAGGTCCTGAGCTCGTCGAAGTCGGAGGATTGCAGCGTGTACTGCCACTGGGCGCGGGAGAAGGTGGTGCCGATGTTGATGTTCTGGACGTTCTGGAAGAAGACGTTGATCCCCGGCACCCGCGACGTCGCCCGCCTGAGCCGCTGCATCACCTCGTCGGAGGAGGAGGTGCGCTCCTTCTTCGGCTTCAGGGTGATGAACATGCGCCCGTTGGTCTGATTGGCCGAGGACGAGCCGGCACCGACCGTCGACATGACGTTGACCACGTCCGGATCGGCCTTGACGATCGCCGCCACCTCGTTCTGGCGCACCACCATCGCGGCGAAGGCGGTGTCGTCGGCGCCCTGCGTCGACACCGTGAGCATGCCGGTGTCTTCCTGCGGAAAGAAGCCCTTGGGCGTGTCGCGATAGAGCACCAGGGTCCAGGCGACGGTGGCGGCGAGCACCAGCAGCATCGCCCATTTGGCCTTGAGCACCAGGTCGAGCGACCACGAATAGAACCGCGTCACCGCCGAGAAGACGAGGTCGAACAGGCGAACGACGATATTCGGCCGCTTGTGCAGATGGTCCTCGTCGATGATCCGCGACGCCAGCATCGGCGTCAGCGTCAGCGAGACGATGCCGGAGATCAGGATCGCCAGGGTGATGGTGACGCCGAACTCGAAGAACATGCGCCCGACGACGCCACCCATGAACAACACCGGGATGAACACCGCGACGAGCGAGATGGTCATCGACACGATGGTGAAGCCGACCTCCTTCGCCCCGAGGAAGGCCGCCCGCATCGGCGGCTCGCCCATCTCGACGTGCCGCACGATGTTCTCGAGCATGACGATGGCGTCGTCGACGACGAAGCCGACGGCGAGCGTGAGCGCCAGCAGCGAGATGTTGTCGAGGGAGAAGCCGAACAGATACATGCCGCCGAAGGTGCCGATCAGCGACACCGGCAGGGCGAGCGCCGGAATGATCGTCGCCCGCGCCGACTTCAGGAACAGGTAGATGACGCCGATCACCAGCCCCATGGCGATGAGCAGGGTGATCTCGACATCCTCGATCGAATGGCGGATCGAGATCGACCGGTCGTTCATCACCTGCGCTTCGATCGCCGGCGGCATATCGGCGGTGATCACCGGCAGCATCGCCCGGATCCGGTCGACCACCTCCACCGTGTTGGCATCGGGCTGGCGCTGGATCGCCAGCATGATGGCGCGGGTGCCGTCGAGCCAGGCGGCGACCTTGTCGTTCTCGACGCTGTCGACCGCCTTGGCGACGTCCTGGACGCGCACCGGCGAGCCGTTCTGGTAGGTGACGATCAGCGGCATGTAGCCGGCCGCCCGCTCGATCGGCCCGGTCGCCGCCAGCGTCACGTTGCGCGACGGGCTGGTCAGCGATCCGACCGGCGAATTGGTGTTGGCCGCCGCGATCGCCGAGCGCAGATCGTCGACGGTCAGACCGCGGGCGGCGAGCGCGTCGAGATCGGCCTTGATCCTGACCGCGTATTTCTGCGCGCCGTAGACGTTGACCTGGGCGACGCCGGGCAGCGTCGACAGGCGTTGCGCGATGTTGGTCTGGGCGAAGTCGTCGATGTCGGAGAGCCGCATCACCTCCGACTTCAGCGCCACGAACAGCACCGGCTGGTCGGCCGGGTTGAGCTTGCGGAAGCTCGGCGGCTCGTTCATCTCGGCCGGCAACTGGCGCTGCGCCGCGCCGATCGCCGCCTGTACGTCGAGCGCCGCGCCGTCGATCGAGCGGGCGAGATCGAACTGCAGCGTCACGTTGGTCGAGCCGTTGGTCGACACCGACGCCATCGACGCCAATCCGGCGATGCCGGAGAACTGGCGTTCGAGCACCGAGGCGACGGAACTGGCCATCGTCTCGGGACTGGCACCCGGCAGGCGCGCCGTGACCGAGATCGTCGGGTAGTCGACCCGCGGCACCGCCGCCACCGGCAGTTGACGGTAGGAGAACAGCCCGGCCGCCAGGAACGCCACCATCACCAGGATCGTCGCGACCGGTCGGCGTATGAAGGGGGCGGAGATCGACGACATCGACGACATGGGCGTCACGTCCCGGATTTGGCCGGCTGAGCGGCGGCGGCGCCGGCGGGGGCCGACCCCGCGGGCTTGGCGGTCATCACCGTGGCACCGGGGAAGAGCCGGAGCTGGCCGTCGGTGACCACCTTCTCGCCGGCGGCGACACCCTTGGCGATCACCGACTGGCGATCGACGGTGCGATCGACGGTGACGCGACGCGCCTCCACCGTGGAATCGTCCTTCACCACATAGACGAAGGGGCCGTTCTGGCCGAGCTGGATCGCCTGATCCGGCACCACCAGGGCGTTCGCGTCGGTCCTGAGCACGGCGCGGACCTGTACGAACTCGCCGGGCAGCAGCTTCTCGTCCGGATTGACCACCGCCGCCTTGACCCCGAGCGTGCCGGACGCGGCATCGAGCATGTTCTCGATGTAGGCGATACGGCCGGTGAGCGGCGCCCCGGCGACGCTCGGCTGATGGACCGAGACCGCCACGTCGCCCTTGGCCATCGCTTCGCGCAACGCCGGGATCGAGGCCTGTGGCACCGAGAAGGCGACGTAGATCGGATCGAGCTGATTGACGGTGGCGAGCAGCGAACTGTCGTTGGCGCGGATCGCCGTCCCCGCCTTGAGCGCGATCGAACCGACACGGCCGTCGATCGGACTGGAGATCACGTACCAACTCGCCTGCACTTCGAGGTTCTGCAGCGCCGCACGATCCGCCTCGAGCGTCGCCATCTGCGCCGCCACCAGCGTCTTGGCGCTCTCGAGATCGCGGCTCGACTTGGTCTTGGTCTGTACCAGTTGTTCGGTCCGCTCGAGGTCGGAACGCAGCAGCACGAGCTGCGCCTCGTCGCGAGCGAGCACGGCACGCGCCTGAGCGACCTGCGCCTTCACCGCCCGATCGTCGAGCTGGAAGATCGGTTGCCCCGCCTTGACCCGATCGCCTTCCTTGACCAGCACCTTGTCGATCATGCTGTCGACCCGGGTCTTGAGCGGCACCGAGGCCATCGCCTGGGCGCTGCCGACCACGTCGAGCACCGCCGGCATCGGCTTGGCCTCGACCGAGACCACCGTCACCGGCGCCGGCGGACGGGCGAGCGCCGGCCGCGTCGCCTCCGCCGGTTTCGCTCCTTCCGCCGGCTTCGATGCGGTCGCGCCCTGAGCGGGATCACCGGTCCCGGACGGGGCCTGAGCGAGGGCGATGCCCGCTCCGGCGGCGATGAGGACGACGACCGGGGCGAGCCGGCGGACCCTCCGGGCGGAGGAAACAGCGGTGCGGATGTGGAACATGCGGTGCTTTCGCGAGCGTCCGGTCGACGATCCACCCCCGCGTCCGCCCATCGGCGCGACGAGGATCGTCCATCGCGGAGAGTCCTAGGGCCATTCCCGTAGTCTGTACATGGGCAGGACAGGGCGAACCGACTGAATTTTCGATCGAACTCGCGTCCGGATCGATGCTCGCCGACATTTCGCCGATCACTTCCGCGTGTTCGCCCCTACGCCGCCCGTCACCGCCGCGCTTCGGTGCCACCTATGGTGATCCCATCGAGCCTGAGCGTCGGCTGACCGACGCCGACCGGCACCCCTTGGCCGCCCTTGCCACAGGTGCCGATGCCGGGATCGAGGGCGAGATCGTTGCCGATCATCCTCACCCGTGTCAGCGCGTCGGCACCGTTGCCGATCAGCATGGCGCCCTTGAGCGGCGCCGTGACCTTGCCCTTCTCGATCCGATAGGCCTCGGTGCATTCGAACACGAATTTGCCCGAGGTGATGTCGACCTGACCGCCACCGAAGTTGACCGCGTAGATGCCGTCCTCGACCGAGGCGAGGATCTCGGCCGGATCCATGGTCCCGGCCTTCATGTAGGTGTTGGTCATGCGCGGCAGCGGCATGTGGGCGAAGGACTGGCGGCGGCCGTTGCCGGTGGGCGCGACGCCCATCAGCCTGGCGTTCTGCCGGTCCTGCATGAAGCCGACGAGGATGCCGTCCTCGATCAGCGTGGTGCAGGACGACGGCGTGCCCTCGTCGTCGATGGTGATCGAGCCGCGCAGATCGGGCAGGGTGCCGTCGTCGACGATGGTGACGCCCGGGGCGGCGACCCGCTCGCCGAGGAGCCCGGCGAAGGCCGAGGTCTTCTTGCGGTTGAAGTCGCCCTCGAGCCCGTGGCCGACCGCCTCGTGCAGCAGCACCGCCGGCCAACCCGGTCCGAGCACCACGTCGAAGGTGCCCGCCGGGGCGGGAACCGACTCGAGATTGACCAACGCCTGACGCAGCGCCTCGTCGACCGCGTGCTGCCAGCGATCGACGGCGACGAAGCTCTCGAAGCCCTCGCGTCCGCCGAAACCGTGGCTGCCGCTCTCCTGACGGTCGCCCTGACCGGCGACGATCGAGACGTTGACCCGGACCAGCGGCCGGACGTCGCGGGCGCGGCTGCCGTCGGGTCTGACGATCTCGACGATCTGCCAGGTGGCGGCGAGCGAGGCGGTGACCTGCCGGACCCGCGGATCGCGACCGCGGGCGAAGGCGTCGATCTCGGCGAGCAGCTTCACCTTGTCCTCGAAGGCCGGCGCGTCGATCGGATTGTCGTCGCCGTAGAGACGGATGTTGGTCCGGGCCGGCGCCGCGGCATAGGTGCCGGAGTGCCCACCCCGCACCGCCGCGACCGCGTCCGCCGCCCGCTTCAGCGCGCTCTCCGAGATCTCGCCGGAATGGGCGAAGCCCGAGACCTCGCCGGTGACGGCTCTGAGGCCGAAGCCCTGGGTGGTGTCGAAAGAGGCCGACTTCAGCCGGCCGTTGTCGAACATCAGCGATTCCGACTGGCGGTATTCGAGATAGAGCTCGCCGTCGTCCGCCCCTTGCGTCGCTTCCGCCGTGATGCGGCGGGCGAGCTCGGGATCGAGCCCGGCGGCGGCGAGGAGGTCGTGCGCGAAGGAGGTCATCGGCGGGCTTTCGCGAAATGGATCGTCGGAAGGAACTTAGGGCAGGCGGGGTGGGGTGCAAAGAGCGAAGCGGATCGCGGGGCTCGCACCATCGGCCGGCGTTCCGAGCACCGCCGAGCCGCCCCCGTTCGCCGTCGGCGGAATTCGCTGCGTTCTTTCCACCCTACGAAGGGGTCGCGACGCCCCACTTCCCCTTGCCCCGAGCCCGTCGCGGCCCTAGTGTCCCGGCCGAATTTCGCCGGCGCGTCCGTGTCCCGCCGGCCGGCCGTCTCCATCGACGAAGGGTGTCGAAAGTGCGTTACGTCTCCACCCGTGGCGAGGCTCCGAGCCTCGGCTTCTCCGACGTGCTGCTCGCCGGCCTCGCCCGCGACGGCGGCCTCTACGTGCCGGCGGAATGGCCGACGATGACCTCGGACGAGATCGCCGATCTCGCCGGCAGGCCCTACGCCGAGGTGGCCTATCGCATCATCTCGCGCTTCACCGGCTCCGACATCCGTCCCGACGATCTGCGCGCCATGATCGACGGCGCCTACGCCACCTTCCGCCACCCGGCGGTGACGCCGCTCGCCCAGCTCGGTTCGAACCACTTCCTGCTCGAGCTCTCGCACGGGCCGACGCTCGCCTTCAAGGACGTGGCGATGCAGTTTCTCGGTCGGGCGATGGACCACGTGCTGGCGAAGCGCAACAAGCGCGCCACCATCGTCGGCGCCACCTCCGGCGACACCGGCGGCGCGGCGATCGAGGCCTTCAAGGGCCGCGAACGGGTCGACGTCTTCATCATGTACCCACACGGCCGCGTCTCCGACGTCCAGCGCCGGCAGATGACCACCTGTTCCGACGACAACGTCCATGCGATCGCGCTCGAGGGCACCTTCGACGACGCCCAGGCGATCCTCAAGGGGATGTTCAACCACTTCTCCTTCCGCGACCGCATCGGCCTGTCCGGCGTCAACTCGATCAACTGGGCCCGCGTCGTCGCCCAGGTCGTCTACTATTTCGTCGCCGGCGTCGCCCTCGGCAGCCCGCATCGCAAGGTGTCGTTCTGCGTGCCGACCGGCAATTTCGGCGACATCTTCGCCGGATATGTCGCGGTCAAGATGGGCCTTCCGGTCGAGCGTCTGGTGGTCGCCACCAACGTCAACGACATCCTCCACCGCACCCTCGAGACCGGCACCTACGAGATGCGCGGCGTCACCCCGTCGATCTCGCCGTCGATGGACATCCAGGTGTCGTCGAACTTCGAGCGTCTGCTGTTCGAAGCGCTGGGCCGCGACGGCATGGCGGTGCAGCGTCTGATGGCGAGCCTGTCGCAGTCCGGATCCTTCACCATCCCCGACGGCCCGCTCGCCGAGATCCGCGCCCTCTTCGCCTCCGGCCGCGCCGACGAAGAGAAGACCGCGGCGACCATCGCCGCGACGCTGAAGGCGACCGGCCTCCTGATCGACCCGCACACCGCGGTGGCGGTGGCGGTGGCCGAGCCGTTCCTCTCCGAGACCGTGCCGATGATCACCTTGTCGACCGCCCATCCGGCGAAGTTCCCGGCGGCGGTCGAGGCGGCGACCGGCGTCCATCCGGCGCTGCCGGTCTGGCTCGGCGACCTGATGGAGCGCGACGAGCACTTCGACGTGGTCGAGAACGATCTCATGGCGGTGGAGCGCTTCGTCGAGGAACGGTCGCGCGCCGTGAAGATCTGAGGCAGGATGGCGAGCCGGGACGGGACCCGGCCGCTCGGGGCGCTCGACGACGGCCCCTTGGACGGAGACGCCGATGAGCGTGGAAGTGACCACACTGGCGAGCGGCCTCACCGTCGCCACCGAGACGATGCCGCAGGTCGAGACCGCCTCGATCGGCGTGTGGGTCGGCGCCGGCTCGCGTTCGGAGGCGGCGCACGAGCACGGCATCTCGCATCTGCTCGAACACATGGCCTTCAAGGGCACGACCAAGCGGTCGGCGCGTCGCATCGCCGAGGAGATCGAGGCGGTCGGCGGCGAGATCAATGCCGCCACCTCGGTCGAGAACACCTGCTACTACGCCCGCATCCTCAAGGACGACCTGGCCCTCGCCGTCGACATCCTCGCCGACATCCTCACCGACTCGGTCTTCGACCCCGAAGAACTGGAGCGCGAGAGCCACGTCGTCCTCCAGGAGATCGGCGCCGCCCACGACATGCCCGAGGACGTCGTCTTCGACCTCCTCCAGGAGCGCGCCTTCCCCGATCAGCCGATCGGCCGGCCGATCCTCGGCACGCCCGAAACGGTGAAATCCTTCGACCGCACCGCGCTCAGGTCCTATCTCGACCGCCACTATCGCCCGGCGCAGATGGTGGTGGCCGCCGCCGGCAACCTCTCCCACACGCAAGTCGTTCGCCTCGCCGAGGAGCGATTCGCCGGGCTGCCGACCGGCGCCCCCCCGGCCATCGCCGAGGCGGTCTATCGCGGCGGCGACGTGCGCGAAGCCCGTGATCTCGCCGAGGCGCAGATGACGCTCGCCTTCGAAGGGCGGCCCTACGCCTCGCCCGATCATCATGCCGCCCAGGTGCTCGCCACCGTGCTCGGTGGTGGCATGTCCTCGCGCCTCTTCCAGGAGATCCGCGAGAACCAGGGCCTGTGCTACTCGATCTCGGCCTTCCATTGGGGCTATCGCGAGACCGGCCTCTTCGGCATCCATGCCGCGACCGGCGGCGAAGACCTCGATCGTATGATGCCGGGCATCGTCGCCGAGGTGGCGCGGCTTTCCGACGACCTCGACGAGACCGAGGTCGCCCGCGCCAAGGCGCAACTGCGCGCCGGCCTCTTGATGAGCCTCGAGAGCCCGGTGTCGCGGGCGAGCCAGATCGGCCGTCAGACCCTGATCTGGGGTCGACCGCTCACCACCGCCGAGGTGCTCGCCAAGATCGCCGCCGTCGATCTCGCCCAGGTGAAGCGCCTCGCCCGTGAGATCTTCGCCGGCTCGACCCCGACCATGGCCCTCGTCGGCCCGGTCGAGGCCGCGCCCTCCGGCGAAGAACTGACGCGGCATCTGCGGGCGGCGGGTTGAGGAGGGACGGGCGATGAGCTTTCTGCGCATCGTCGCCCAGGATCCTCTGCCGGTGCTGCGTTCGCCCCGCCTCTTCCTGCGTCCGCCGGTCATGGCCGACCATGCCGCTTGGGCGGCGTTGAGGGCCGGAAGCCGTGCCTTCCTCGAGCCGTGGGAGCCGACCTGGCCCGAGGACGATCTCGAGCGCTCCGCCTTCCGTAGGCGCTTGCGTCGCTACACCGCCGAACTGCGCGGCGGCCTCACCTATCCCTGGTTCGTCTTCGATGCCGCCTCGCGCGAGCTCCTCGGTGGCGTCACGCTCGCCCAGGTCCGCCGTGGCGTCACTCAGGCCGGCACCCTCGGTTACTGGATGGGCGCGCGCCATGCCGGACGCGGCATCATGACCGAGGCGGTCGGCCTCGTCGTCCGCTTCGCCTTCACCAATCTGCGTCTGCACCGGCTCGAGGCATCGTGCCTGCCGGAGAACATCCGCTCGATCCGCCTCCTCCAAAAGGTCGGTTTTTCGCGCGAGGGTTTCGCCCGTCGCTATCTCTGCATCGCCGGGGATTGGCGTGATCACATCCTGTGGGGGCTGCTCGCCGACGACCCGCTGTTCCCGGCTTCACCCCCGGCGGGACCGGCGGCCGAACCGAGATCGGCGTGATCCGGGCGGGTCTCGTGACCCCGCTCGAGCGGTCGCGACCGGCGCGACCGGTGGGTTTCCCCGGCGGACGGCTTGTCGGGGGGCGAGGCAGCCGGTAACACTCGATTCGTCGGGCACGTCGGAAAACGTGTTTTCGGGGAAGGACCGGGATTGAAGGGTCTGCGCACGATCTTCGTCGTCGTTCTCGCGATGCTGGCGCTTCGGCTCGGCGTCGTCGCGAGCCTCGCCGTCGAACCGATCAACGTTCCCCTCGAAGTGTCGGCGCTCGATCTCACCCACGTGGTGGAGATGCGGCTCGCGGCCGGCGAGCGCCTGCAGGTGTCGACCGCACCGGGACCCGACGGCATCGTCCGCCGCATCGAGGTGCGCTCCACCCACGCCGGCCATGGCGACTGGGTGGTCTTCGCACTCCGCAACAACACCGACGAACAGATCGATCGGCTGATCGTCGCGCCCTTCTTCCGCCTCGCCGACAGTGGTGTGCTCGCTCCGGATCTCGGCTCCTCGCGCATCCAGTCGATCTCGACCTCGCAGGGCAATTCGCCCGACCGGCAGGCGAGTCAGGAAGCGGACGTCTTCCTCGTCACCCTCGACCCACGCTCGGTCGTCACCTTCGTGCTCGAGTTGAAGACGCCGCGCCTGCCCAAACTGGTGCTGTGGGAGCCCGACGCCTACAAGGACAGCGTCAACGCCTACACCCTGTTCCGCGGCATCATCCTCGGCATCTCGGGCCTCCTGGCGCTGTTCCTCACCATCCTCTTCGTCGTCCGCGGCTCCGGCATGTTCCCGGCGACGGCGGCGATGGCCTGGGCGGTGCTCGCCTATCTCTGCATCGACTTCGGTTTCTGGGACAAACTCTTCCGTCTCGCACCGGGCGCCGATCAGGTGTATCGCGCCGGTGCCGAGGTGATGCTGGCGACGACATTGGTCGTCTTCCTCTACTCCTATCTCGCCCTCAACCGCTGGCACGTGAGTTACTCTCACGTCACCGGCGCGGCGGTGGTGGTGCTGCTCGGTCTCGTCGGCGTCGCGGTGATCGACCCGGTGATCGCCTCGGGTATCGCCCGCATCGCGCTCGGCGTGGTGGCGGTGGCCGGCGCCGGCCTCATCGCCTATCTGGCGGCGCACGCCTACGACCGCGCCATCATGCTGATCCCGACCTGGATCCTGCTCACCGCCTGGTTGCTCGGCGCCGGTCTGACCGTCTCCGGCGGCATCGACAACGACGCCGTCCAGCCGGCGCTCGCCGCCGGTCTGGTGCTGATCGTCATGCTGATCGGCTTCACCGTCATGCAGCACGCCTTCGCCGGCGGCGGCGTGGCGCAGGGCGCGACCGGCGAGGTCGAGCGCCGGGCGCTGGCGCTGGTCGGTTCCGGCGACATGATCTGGGACTGGGACGTCTCCCGTGATCACATCTGGGCCTCGCCGGAAGTCGAGGACCTGCTCGGGCTCGAGCCCGGGGCGCTGGAGAGCGCGGCGCGCGACTGGCTGGAGATCCTCCACCCCAAGGATCGCGACCCCTTCCGCTCCACCCTCGACGCGGTGGTCGAACAGCGGCGCGGGCGGGTCTCGGTGACCTTCCGTCTGCGCTCGCGCGACGGTCATTTCCGTTGGTTCAAGCTGCGCGCCCGGCCCGTGCTCGGCTCCGACGGAGAGGTGGTGCGCTGCGTCGGCACGCTGCTCGACGAAACCGACATCCACAACGCCGAGGAGAGGCTGCTCCACGACGCCGTCCACGACAATCTCACCGGCCTACCCAACCGCGAACTGTTCTTCGACCGCATCGGCTCGGCGATCGTCCGCGCCCGCGCCGAGAGCATCGGTCGGCCGTCGATCATCATCGTCGACATCGACCGCTTCAAGAACGTCAACGACAGCCTCGGCCTGTCGATCGGCGACTCGATGCTCCTCACCGTCGCCCGCCGTCTCGCCCGCCAGATGAAGCCGCAGGACACGCTCGCCCGCATCGACGGCGACCAGTTCGGCGTGGTGGTCATCTCCGAGACCGAGCCGGAGCGCATCGCCGCCTTCGCCGACGGCATCCGCCGGGCGCTGAAGGCGCCGATCACGCTGGGCGAGCGCGAGGTCTTCCTCACCGCCTCGATCGGCGTCGCCATCTACGACATCGCCTCCAAGAAGGAGGACGATCTGGTCAAGGACGCCGAGATCGCCATGTTCCACGCCAAGCGGCTGGGCGGCGACCGCATCGAGGTGTTCCGCCCCAGCCTGCGCCAGCACGCCGTCGACATCCTGGCGGTCGAGGCGGATCTCCGCCGGGCGTTGGAGCGCGAGGAGATCAAGGTCGTCTTCCAGCCGATCATCCGCCTCGCCGACGAGAGTATCGCCGGCTTCGAGTCGCTGGTGCGCTGGGATCATCCCAAGCGCGGCCGCCTCGGCGCCGGCGAATTCATCTCCATCGCCGAACGCTCCGGCCTGATCATCCCGCTCGGCATCCTGGTACTGGAGAAGGCGGCACGTCAGCTCTCCCAGTGGCAGGAGGAGTTCGGCGCAGATCTCGGCATCTTCGCCTCGGTCAACGTCTCCTCGCGACAGCTCCTGCGCCACGACCTGATCAACGACGTCAAGGCGGTGCTCTCCCGCGTCGAGGTGGCGCGCGGCTCCCTCAAGATCGAGGTCACCGAGAGCCTCGTCATGGAGAATCCGGAATACGCCGCCAAGGTCCTGGAGCGTATCAAGGAGCTCGGTGCCTCGCTCGCCCTCGACGATTTCGGCACCGGCTATTCCTCGCTCTCCTACCTACAGCGTTTCCCCTTCGACACCATCAAGATCGACCAGTCCTTCGTCCGCGGCAACGGCAACGCCACGACCAAGGAACGCCCGGTGCTGCTGCGCTCGATCGTCGCGATGGCCCACGACCTCGGCATGGACGTGGTCGCCGAAGGCGCCGAGAGCCGCGCCGACGTCCTGGAACTGAGGGCGCTCGGCTGCGAATACGCGCAGGGCTTCGTCTTCGGCGAGCCGATGTCCGGCGAGGACGCCCGCCGCCTCTTGGCGCGGAGCTTCAGAAGCGCGGCGCAGTAGGGCGGAATGGGCGAAGCCGTATTCCGCCATGGGGAGTTCGAGAGGACCACCGGCGGTGCCGGTCGCGGCCGAGGGATCCGCACCGCAGTCGGCGGAATTCGCCTTCGGCTATTCGGCCTTACGCCTTCCTGAGCCGCCCCCGCGCGAACACCACGAACACTCCGATGCAGGCGATCGCCAGGCCGTACCAGGTCACCGCGTAACCGAGGTGGTCGTTGGGGTAGGAGAGGCGGGTCTCGCCCGCTTGGGGCAGGCCCGAGGCCGGCGTCAGGCTCGTGCCCGCGTCGATCGTGTAGGGCGCGACCTTCGACGCCTCCAGCCCGACCGCCGCGGCGAGCACCGCCGGATCGCGCACGAACCACAGCCGGTGCGCCGGATCGTCCGCCGGCGTGTGGGTCCCACGCGGTTCGGGCCGGCGCAGGATGCCGGTGATCGTCGTCTCGCCCGTCGGCGCCGGATCGTAGCGCGCCAGCTCCGACCCCCGGCGTGGCGCGAAGCCGCGATTGATCCACACGACCGAGCCGTCGTCACGGGACAGCGGCGTCATCACCCACACCCCCGGCCCGCCGAAGCGGCCGCGCGGTTCGCCGAGGATGGCATGGACGGTGACGTCGGACCCGGCGACGAACCGACCGGTGAGCCGCACCGGCGTCCAGTCGAGTGCCTCCGCGTCGGCGGTGCGCGCCTCGTCGAGGCTCGGCGCGGCGATCGGCACCGCCTTCGTCCGGGCCGTCATGGTGGCGATCAGCTCGGTCTTCCAAGCGAGCCGGCGCATCTGCCAACTGCCGAGCGAGACCAGGATGGCGACGACCATCGCCGCCGCGATCCCCGGCAGGATCAGGCCGCGCGCCGCCGGGCTCATGGCCCCGGCTCCCGCGTCGGCAGCCGGCCCTCGCGCGCCTTGTGGCGGAACTGCAGGCCGATCATCGCCGCTTTGAGCGGGCGCAACAGCCCGAGCGACAGAGCGAGGATCGCCGGCAGCCACAGCACCGCATGGACCCAATAGGGCGGCGAATACTTCACCTCGGTGACCAGCGCCGCCGCCACCACGACGAAGCCGACCACCAGGATCACGAAGACCGCCGGGCCGTCACCGGAATCGACGAAGCCGGTGTCGAGGTCGCAGGCCTCGCAACGCGCCACCGGCGTCAGGAAGCCCGAGAAGAGCCGCCCCTCGCCGCAGCGCGGACAGCGGCAGAGGAGGGCACTCTTCACGAGTGAGGGGGCGCGCGCGTCGGTCATGGGCGGATCATAGCCTGATCGGATCGGGGGTGCGCGGGACTTCGGCGGCGTCGACATCGTGCCCGGTGCCGCCGATCGCCGGCGGGCCGCACTCCGAGCCGCCGAAACGCCACCGGCCCGGATGTGCGCCATCCGGGCCGGCACCGGTGAAGACCTCGTCGCTCAGTGCGCGCCGGCGACGCCGCGGCCGAGCACGTAGATGCAGACGAACAGGAACAGCCACACCACGTCGACGAAGTGCCAGTACCAGGTCGCCGCCTCGAAGCCGAAGTGCTGCTTCGGCGTGAAGTGGCCGGCGTTGGCGCGGATCAGGCAGACCGCCAGGAAGATCGTGCCGACGATGACGTGGAAGCCGTGGAAGCCCGTCGCCATGAAGAAGCTCGCGCCGTAGATCGACCCGGAGAAGCCGAAATGGGCGTGGGCGTATTCGTAGGCCTGCAGACAGGTGAAGAGGAAGCCGAGCACCACGGTGAGGCCGAGCCCCTGCTTCAGGCTCGCCCGGTCGCCCTCGATCAGCGCATGGTGCGCCCAGGTGACGGTGGTGCCCGAGAGCAGCAGGATCATGGTGTTGAGCAGCGGCAGATGCCACGGATCGAAGGTCTCGACCCCGGCCGGCGGCCACACCCCGTGGGTGAAGGCGGCACGCATCACCTGCTTCGCCTCGTTCGGATAGAGCGCGGCATCGAACCACGCCCAGAACCAGGCGACGAAGAACATCACCTCCGAGGCGATGAACAGGATCATGCCGTAGCGCAGATGCAGGCTCACCACCGGGGTGTGATGGCCTTCGTGCGCTTCCTTGACCACGTCCGTCCACCACGCTCCCATGCAGTAGAGCAGCACGATGAAGGCGGCGAAGAACAGCCACGGCGCGGCGAAGTCGATGCCGCCGAGGACCAGATGTTCACCGACCCGCCAGCGGAACAGGCCGATGGCGCCGATCGCCATGACGAAGGCGGCGGCGGCGGTGACGATCGGCCAGGGGCTCGGATCGAGAATGTGGAAGTCGTGGGTCTTGCCGTGTGCCTCTGCCATGGTTTCCCCCTCGGCGGACGTCAGTTCTGGGTGGTCGCCCCCGGTCCGGTGAGCGCGGCGGACGCGGCACGTCCGGTCGGTTTCTCGGTGGCGAAGAAGGTGTAGGAGAGCGTGATCGCGTCGACCCCGGCGAGGTTCTTGTCACGGTCGGCTTCCGGGTCGACGAAGAAGGTCACCGGCGCTTCGAGCACCTCGTGGGGCTTGAGCGTTTGTTCGGTGAAACAGAAGCAGGCGAGCTTGTTGAAGTGACCGCCGGCCTGGTCCGGGGTGACGTTGAAGGTCGCGGTGCCGCGTGTCTCGCGATCGGACTGGTTCGTGATGCGGTAGACGATCGTCGCCACCTCTCCGGCTCGGACGCGCAGGCTCGGCGTCTCCGGGCGGAACTCCCACGGCAGGCCGTTGTGGACGTTGGCATCGAAGCGGATCTCGAACACCCGGTCGATCACCCGATCCGGCGCGACCGAGGCGACCCCGGGCGTTCCCGAATAGCCGGTGACCCGGCAGAACCAAGTGTAGAACGGCACCGCGGCATAGGCCGCTCCCAGCATCCCGGCGGTGAGCGCGAACAGGACGACGGCGACGCGGCCGTTGGCACGCGCCGTCGCGGTCTCTCGTCGCTCGCGGGGGGAGCTCGGTGCCGCCATCGCGTCAGCCCTTGCCCGGCAGGTGTAGGCCGAGCTTGGACAACGTCACCACGTAGAACAGGGCGACGAGCCCGGCGAGCACCAGGGCGATGGCACGATTGCGCGACGTGCGGGCACGGCTCTCCGCCTCGGTGAGGCGGATGTCGGTTGCGGCGCGGATCAGGATCGGGGCCATGTCGATCTCCTGTCTCAGAGGGCGGCGACGAGCCGTTCGCCGGCGAGGACCGCGAAGAGCATGAAGAGGTGGAGGATGGAGAAGCCGAAGAGCCGGCCGCAGGCCTTGCGCGCCGCCGCCCCTTCGCGGGTGAGGAACACCGCCACGGCGAGGCCGACGAACACCGCCCCACCGATCGCCGCGACGAGGCCGTGTACCGCTCCGGCGAAACCGAGCGCCCACGGCATCAGGCCGACGGGGAAGAGCAGGAGCGAATAGGCGAGAATCTGCACCCGTGTCGCGGTCTCGCCCGCGACGACCGGCAGCATCGGCACACCGGCCCGGGCGTAGTCCTCCGATTTCAAGAGCGCCAGCGACCAGAAATGCGGCGGTGTCCACACGAAGATGACGGCGAAGAGCACCACCGGCGGCCAGGCGAGCGATCCGGTCACCGCCGCCCAGGCGACGACCGGCGGCAGCGCCCCCGCCGCGCCACCGATGACGATGTTCTGCGCGGTGCTCCGCTTCAGCACCATCGAATAGACGACGACGTAGAAGAAGATGGTGAAGGCGAGGAGGAAGGCGGCGAGCCAGTTGGCGGCGAGCCCCAGCGTCATCACCGAGAAGGCCGAGAGGGTGAGGCCATAGGCCAGGGTCTCGGCACCGGTCACCCGACCGGCCGGGATCGGCCGCGTCCGGGTGCGGGTCATGATCGCGTCGATATCGGCGTCCCACCACTGGTTCAGCGCCCCCGACGCTCCGGCGCCGACGGCGATGGCGAGCAGTGAGACGAGGCCGAGGACCGGATCGATCGCCACCGGCGCGGTGATCATGCCGACGAAGGCGGTGAAGACGACGAGCGACATCACCCGCGGCTTGAGCAGTCGCCAGTAGTCGCCGGGCTCGGCGAGCGAGACCCTGACTTCACTCTGGCGCCATCCGATGTCGGTCATGCGGGAGTTCCTTCCAAGTCGGGAGCGCGTTGCTCCGATCGCTGCTTCGCGGAGCCGGCGCTCGAAACCACCGACACCGTGCCCCCCTCTCCGTCTCTCCCCCTCCAGGGGGGGGGGGAGGACCCTGGGGAAAGGATCTTCGGCCCTCGAACGTGGTGAGTGACGGCCGGGCCAATGGAAGACGTCTCGCGCTTTCCGATGGCCGTTTCCTCTCGCGTCCCCTCCCCCCTGGAGGGGGAGGGACAGGGAGAGGGGGCTCGGCATCGCCGAACGTTTTCCGCCTCCCGGGTCGCAGGACCCCGCTCCCTCAGTGTGCGTCGTCCTCTTCGAAGCGCGGCAGCGTTTCGAACTGATGGAAGGGCGGCGGCGAGGTGAGCGTCCACTCGAGTGTCGTCGCACCGACACCCCACGGGTTGTCGCCCGCCGGAACCTTGTCGCGGAATGCCTTGACCATTCCGTAGAAGAAGATCAGCACGGCGAGACCGGAGATGTAGGAGCCGATCGACGACACGTAGTTCCACCCGGCGAACGCGTCGGGATAGTCGACGTAGCGGCGCGGCATCCCGGCGAGGCCGAGGAAGTGCTGCGGGAAGAAGATCATGTTGACGCCGATGAACGCGACCCAGAAGTGCAGCCTGCCGATCGTGTCGGAGTACATGTAGCCGCTCATCTTCGGGAACCAGTAGTACCAGCCGGCGAAGATGGCGAAGACCGCACCGAGCGACATCGTGTAGTGGAAGTGCGCCACCACATAGTAGGTGTCGTGCAGCACCCGGTCGAAGCCGGCGTTGGACAGCTGCACACCGGTGACGCCGCCGACCGTGAACAGGAAGATGAAGCCGATCGCCCAGACCATCGGGGTCTTGAACTCGATCGACCCACCCCACATCGTCGCGATCCAGGAGAAGATCTTCACGCCGGTCGGCACCGCGATCACCATGGTGGCGGCGACGAAATAGGCCTGAGTGTCGACGTCGAGACCGACCGTGTACATGTGGTGCGCCCACACCACGAAGCCGACGACACCGATCGCCACCATCGCGTAGGCCATGCCGAGGTAGCCGAAGATCGGCTTCTTCGAGAAGGTCGAGATGATGTGGGAGACGATGCCGAAGCCCGGCAGGATCAGGATGTAGACCTCGGGGTGGCCGAAGAACCAGAACAGGTGCTGGAACAGCACGATGTCGCCGCCGCCCTCGGGCTTGAAGAAGGTCGTGCCGAAGTTGCGGTCGGTGAGCAGCATGGTGATCGCACCAGCGAGAACCGGCAGCGACAGGAGCAGCAGGAAGGCGGTCACCAGCACCGACCACGCGAACAGCGGCATCTTGTGCATGGTCATGCCGGGCGCGCGCATGTTGAAGATGGTGGTGATGAAGTTGATCGCGCCGAGGATCGACGAGGCGCCGGCGATGTGCAGCGCCAGGATGCCGAAATCGACCGAGGGTCCGGGATGGCCCTGGCTCGACGACAGCGGCGGATAGGCGGTCCAACCACCGCCGAAACCGTTCGAGCCCGGCGGGCCTTCGACGAACATCGACAGGGTGAGCAGGATCAGCGCCGGCGGCAGCAGCCAGAACGAGATGTTGTTCATCCGCGGGAACGCCATGTCCGGCGCCCCGATCATGATCGGCACGAACCAGTTGCCGAAGCCCGTCATCGCCGGCATGACCAGGAAGAACACCATGATCAGGCCGTGGGCGGTGGTGAAGACGTTGAACTGGTGCGTGTCGTGGAAGAACTGGACGCCCGGGTTCTGCAGCTCCATGCGGATGCCGATCGACAGGAGGCCGCCGACAACGCCGGCCACCAGCGCGAAGATCAGGTAGAGCGTGCCGATGTCCTTGTGGTTGGTCGACATGAGCCAGCGCCGCCAACCGGTCGGATGGGCGTGGTGTTCGTCGTGTCCTTCGATCGACTTGGCATCTGAATAGGCGTGAACGTGAGCCATCTGTGGTCCCTCGGGCGGGGAGCGACGGACGCCGCGTCGGGCGTCGCCGCGTCTGTCGTGATCAGCGGGCGGCGAGGCGGGTCGGCTCGCGTTCGGCGTCTTCGGCCGCGGCGAGCTGGCGATAGGCGGCGTCGAGGTCCGACTTGGCGGTCTTCGCCCAGGCGTCGTACTTCTCCTGCGTCACCACGTTGACCGCGATCGGCATGAAGGCGTGGTCGCGTCCGCACAGTTCGGAGCACTGGCCGTAGAAGACGCCGGTCTTGTCCGCCTTGAACCAGGTCTCGTTGAGCCGGCCGGGGTTTGCGTCCATCTTCACGCCGAAGGCCGGCAGGGCCCAGGAATGGATGACGTCGGCGGCGGTGAGCTGCAGGCGGACGACCTTGCCGACCGGCACCACGACCTCGTTGTCGACGGCGAGCAGCCGCGGCTGGCGCACCGGGTCCTTGCGCTTGGCGTCCTCGAGCATCACCGAATCGAAGGAGACCGGCTTCTTCTTGTCGCCGACGAGGTCGGTGTACTCGTAGCCCCAGTACCACTGGTAGCCGGTGACCTTGATGGTCATGTCGGCCGGCGGCACCACCATCTGCAGATAGAGCAGGCGGAAGGAGGGGATCGACAACGCCACCAGGATGAGGATCGGCACCACCGTCCAGGCGATCTCGAGCCCGGTGTGATGGGTGGTGCGCGACGGGACCGGGTTCGCCTTGGCGTTGAACTTCACCATCACCCAGATCAAGAGGCCGAGCACGAACAGCGTGATCGGGATGATGATCCAGAAGGTGAAGGTGGCGAAGCTCTCGATGTTGTCGTGCACCACCGAAGCACCGCTCTGCAGCCCCATCTGCCACGGCGCCGGCTGCGAGGCCGCGGCCGGTGCGATCGAGGCGATCGATCCGGCGACGAGCGCGCCGGCGAAGGCACGGAACGGCGAAGTGACCAGCGGCGCGATCGTCTTCGAAATCATGTTTCGAGACCCCTTTCCTCATCCGCCGTGCGCTCGGCCGATCAGCGCGTCACGACGGTCGGCTTTCCCCCGGGGGCCGCTCCGTCACGGCGAGGCCTCGCGCCCCGTCCGCCGGTCGACCCGTCTCAGTACGATTCCGCACTGCGACATCCCGCCTCATCGGAATTGATGTAGATCAAGGACGAACACAGGATGTACATACCTCGCGATCGTCCGCAACCACCCCGAGGGGGCGAGGTGCGACATTTCATCCCCGCGATGCGGCAATTCGGCCGCCCTGCCCGACGAACGCCATGATCGCGCGCGACGAACGCGACGACATGTCCTGCTCCACGACGGCGGATTCGCGTCGACCCTCTGGTCACCACCACGCGGCTCGGGCAGGTTCGGAGTGACGAGGGGGCGAGACGATTCGTCGCGCCCCGGCGAAACCCGGAGAATCATTAGGGTTTTTGCATGAGTAGCGGGCCGGACGCTCCCGGACGGCGGCCCGGACGGAGGAACGAGACGATGACGTATCCGACGATTTCGCCACGCCCGAGCGGCTGCGGCCTCGCCGTCGCCGGCGCCCTGCTCGCGCTTCTCGGCGCGACGCCGGTGCTCGCTCAGGGTGCGGTCAAGTCGCAGCATGCCGACTGGCAGGTCCGCTGCGACACCCCGCCGGGGGCGAAGTCCGAACAGTGCGCGCTGATCCAGAACGTCACCGCCGAGGATCGCCCCAACGTCGGCCTTTCGGTCGTCGTGCTGAAGACCGCCGACAAGAAGCAGAAGATTCTGCGCGTGGTGGCGCCGCTCGGCGTGCTGCTACCCTCGGGCCTCGGCCTCAAGGTCGATCAGACCGATGTCGGCCGCACGCCCTTCGTCCGTTGCCTGCCCAATGGCTGCGTCGCCGAAGTGGTGATGGACGACAAGCTGACCGATCAGTTGAAGAAGGGCACCACCGCCACCTTCATCGTCTTCCAGACGCCGGAAGAGGGCAT
>ERZ1645187.505-NODE-505-length-38627-cov-6.998004_pt1 | contig 38627 bp, 39 predicted proteins | sample MGYA00575352_ERZ1645187 | MGnify/ENA primary metagenome ERZ1645187 (study PRJEB40837, sample SAMN11349314) | freshwater sediment metagenome | isolation source: river sediment | host: Sediment | place: India: Wazaribad , New Delhi | collected 2017-02-21 ... | reverse complement strand
TTCAAACGCATCTCCTCATCGATCGGCGCGGGACCCCTCAGAGAAGAACCGTAAAGTTGAAGGGATACTCCTCTCCCTTTGAGCTTTAGGTTGAGTTCCTTCAGGAGATGAACCCTTCTTTCGAGGATCCTTCGTGCACCTTCTATGAATTTATCGTTCCACACTTCAAATTCAAAGTTGTTGACTTTCCCGTCCCGAAGCAGACGATTTCGGGATTCCAGAACCTTATTATAGCGAAAAAGCTCCCGAATGTAAAGGGAGTCCAAACCGGCGCAGAGTCTTTCTATCCACCTTAAACCCCCCTTTCTGCTTGTTAAGACTTCTAAGATGAGGGGGGTCCCCAGATAGAGGGAGAAGAGATCGGAGATAAATTCGAGAGCCGATGAGGGCTTCCCATCTCGAAGGCGAAGGCATCTCTTCCCATCGAAGTGAAAGAGAAGCTCGTGAGAGCTCTCTTGGGTAAGAATCATCAACTTTAATCTGAGAGGCCCCAAGGCGTTGATCAATTCCCTCCGTTGGGAGGTCCGGAAGGATCTCCCGTAGGAGAAGAGATAGAGGGCCTCCAGAAGGGAGGTCTTTCCGGAACCGTTCGCCCCCCAAAGGAAGTTGATGTCCCTGTGAAAGGTCCAATGCCTTTTCCGAAAAAGGCGGAAATTTTCCGCTTCTAAAGAGACAATAAGGGACACGGAAGTCCAAAAGCCTTATTCATAGGGCATGATAATGTAGAAAGAATCAAAGACTCTCTCCTTCAAGGGAATACCGCCGACGGGAGAGAAACGGACGGAAGATTTCTCATCGTTCAATTCCATAGCGACCTCTTCGCAAGAGAGGGTCTCTAAAAACTCCTTTACATAGACGGCGTTGAAGGTGACACGAAAGATCTCTTCCATGAAGGAACATTCCAGATTCTCTTTGCCTATTCCACTTTCGGCGCTTTCATAGTTGAGAAGGATGTTTCCCTTACCGATTTCAAAGAGAACAACCTTAACGCGGGAGGTAATGATGTTGCAGATTCTCTTGAGAGCTTTCAACATCTCCTCTCTCTTGAAGACAATCTTCTTCTCTTTGCTCTGGTGAATGTAATCGCCGAAATCCGGAAACTTTCCCTCAATGACCCGGGAGATGAGAATCTTGTTCTTGTTGATGAAAAAAATGTTGTTCACTCCCTTGAGAATCTCTAGATCTCCGCCATCTCCCATCTTGGAGAGTTCAGAGAGCGCCTTTTTATGAATCAGAAAATCGACGTGTCCATAGTTTTTCTCAACGTTTCCTTTCATGTAGCTGAGACGGCTGTAATCGGTGGAGACCATACTCAAGGTATTTCCTTCGGCGATGAAGTCGGCGCCGTTCACGTCTTTGTACTGGTCTTCGGAGATGGAGAAGCGAACCGCCTTGATCAAGGATTTAAAAATATCGATGTCCACGACGATCTTCTCTTCGTTCTGGGGAAGGGGGATGGTCGGATAGTTGTCGGGAGAGAGTCCGAAGAGGGTGTAATTGCTTTTTCCACAACGAATCTCTATTTTTGAGTCCTCTTCCTCCACAATTTCAACAAACTCTCCATCCATATCCTTCATGAGGCTCAGAAACTTTGAGGACTCTACAGTTACCGCACCGCCTTCTTCTACCTGGGCCTCTATTTTTACGATGCCCCCGAGTTCCAAATCGGTGCCTTGAATCTCGAGGGAATCCCCTTGCGCTTTCAGAAGAAGGTAGTTGAGGATGGGCATGGTGCTTCTTTTTTCCACAATCCCTTCCAGGAGTGAAACCTCTTTCACCAACAAGGATCTTCTGATTTTTAATCTCATTTTTTCACCTTTCCACAGTTATTATTCTTTTTATTTTTTAAAAAAGGAGACTCTTTGAAAAGAAAAAAAAGAAAGGGTGTGAATATGTGAATATTTTAGAAAACCATTATCTGTTCTGACTTTACAAAGAAACTGCACTGTCAATTTTCCTTGAAGCGACGGATATAACCGGAGATTTCTTTTTCAAAGTCCGGATCATCCTTCATCTTCGCCTCAATTTTCTTGATGGAATGAAGGACGGTGGTATGGTGTTTGTTTCCAAACTCTTTACCGATAAGGGCAAGGGGTAGGTCAACGATTTCCTTGAGAAGGTACATGGCGATCTGTCTGGGAAAGGAGACGGCAGGGGAGTTGTTTTTTTGGGCAAGTTGAAAGGGTTTGATACCGTATTTTTCCGAAACAAAGAGAACGATGGCCTCAGGGGTGATCTCCTTGTCAACATCCATGTAGTCTTTGATGGTCTCGCGGACGAAACGGATGGTAACCTCGTCCCCTCTGAGAGAGGAGAGGGCAAAGATACGTGTGAGGGCTCCTTCCAAGGTTCGAACGTTGGTTTTGATCTTAGAGGCGATAAACTCCACTATGTCAGAAGAGAGAGTAATTCCTTTCTCCTTCAACTTCTGGTTGATAATGGCGATTCGAGTCTCCAAATCCGGAGGGTCAATTTGGGCGATGACTCCCCATTCGAAGCGTGTTCTTAGACGCTCCTCAAGATTTTTGATCTCCTTGGGAGGACAATCGCTGGAGATGATGATCTGTTTCTTTTTTTCATAACGGTCGTTGAAGATGAAGAAGAGCTCTTTCTTCGTGGCTTCCCAAGTGGAGATGAGCTGTATATCGTCGATAATGAGAACATCCAGGTTTTTATAGGCTTCTGAAAAGTTTTGAGATCTTTGATTCTGAAGGGCGTAGACCATTTCGTCAAGAAACTCTTTAGAGGTCTTATAAACAACGCTCTTTTCAGGGGTATGGGTGTGAATGTAATTACCGATGGCGTTGAGGAGATGGGTCTTACCGAGGCCGACGCCTCCGTAGATGTAGACGGGGTTGAAGGAAGAGGTTTCTTTGGAAACAGCCAGTGCAAGGGCGTGGGCAAATTTGTTTCCTTCACCTATGACAAAGTTGTCAAAGGTGTAGTTGGAGAGGATGTGAGAGGAGTGAAACTTGTTTGGCTGTTTTGAGGTCTCTTGGGAGGAATCTCCCTCTGGCAGAATGAATTTGAGGGAGATTTCCCTGTTCACACCGCCAAGAATCTCTTCAATCAGGGGAAGGTGGGAGGAGCGAAGCCCCTCCAAAAAAACTTTGTCCGGGACTTTGAGGTAGAGTTCGTTTTCAACGGTTCCCACGTATTTGATCGGAGTGATCCAGAGGGATATCTCCTCTTCACCGAGACGAGAAGAAAGCTCTTGAACGATTTGTTCCCAGGGGTTCATCGATTTCCACCGTAAAATTCACATTTGTGGAAATCTATTTTACGGGGAAAGGTTGAGGGTGTCAAGAGAGAAGAAAATTACCAACTGAGTACCTCTTCTCCCTGTGAGAGAAGATGGGAGAGACCCGCCTCACTCTTGAGAGTCAAACCCTCCTCTTGCGAAAAATTGGTAAAGAGACCGCTTTTTCCCCCCTCTTTGAGGAGAAGACGACAGTTCACGATGGCCGCTCCCTTGTCAAAAGCCTTCACCATGTCGTAGACCGTAGCCAAGGAGGAGAGGAGAGAGAAGAGCGCCTCCATTTCCACACCCGTACGGCCGTGGGTCCTGACGAGAACGAAGGCCACGATTCTGTCTGGGAGGAAGCGAAAGGAGATCTTGATGTGTTCAACGGTAAGGGTATGGGTAAGGGGAACGACGAAGGGAAGGTGTTTTGCCCCCAGGAAGCCGCCGGCTCTCGCCGCTTCAAGGACGGAACCCTTAGCTACGGAGTTTAGGGAGATCTTCTCCAGTGTCGAAGGGGAGAGGAGAATCTCTCCGGAGGTGACGGCGGTTCTTAGAGAGACGGTTTTCTCTGTCACATCGACCATGGAGAGAGCGCCTTTTTCATCGAGATGTGAAAACATGGTTATCAACCTCCCACTTGGCCCATGGTTCGGCCCCTATGATGGTGAAAACTTTGAAAACAGTGCTTCAAACCCTTCTGTTTCAAAGAGTCGTTGAAGATTTTCTCCAGCGATGCGGGGTCCCTCTCCCGTAAGGCCTCCAGGAGGGAGAGTTCGTTTTCTGAGGAGAGGCAGGAGCGGATTTTGCCGTCCGAGGTGATTCGTACCTTTGAACAGCGATGACAGAAGGGATGGGAGAGGGCGGAGATGAAACCGACGGTCTGTCCCGTCTCTGGAATGCGGAACAGGGAGGCGGGAGAGGCGGAATCTTCCAAAGGGAGAGGTTCCAAGGAAAATCGGGTCCGGATTCTCTCCTGAACTTCCTCTTGGGAGAGAAAGGATTCTCCAGGGTCGGAGGAGATGGGCATCTGTTCGATAAACCTAAGCGTGACACCCCTTGCGGCGGCGAAGGAGAGGAGGGGAAAGATCTGATCGAGGGTTTCGCGCATGGCGACGGCGTTGATCTTCAGGGGGATGCCCAGGGAGAGAGAGGTGTCGATCCCGGAAAGGACCCTCTCCAAACCGTCTACCCCGGTCAGTTTGCAGAAAGAGGTGCCATCGAGGGTGTCCAGGCTGACGTTGACTCCCTTAAGAGAGGCCTCCTTGAGAGTGGGAGCGGACTCCTTCAGGAAGTAGCCGTTGGTTGTCATGTAGAGGGAGGGGAAGAGCGCGGCGGCCTTGACAAGGAAGGGAAGGACCCCTTTTCGAACCAGAGGTTCACCGCCGGTGATCCTCACCTTTCGGATCCCCCAGGAGGGAAAGAGGGAGAGAAGGTAGAGAATATCCTCGTAGCGGAGGATTCTCTCGTGGGGGATGAAAGAGAAGGGTTCATGGGGGTAGCAGTAACGGCAACGGAAGGGACAACGGTCGGTGATGGAGATACGGACATAGTCTAGGAAACGTCCGAAAGGATCCACGAAGCGAGAAGGGGGCATATCAGATCATCTGAGTGCGCCAGAGGTCATGGAGATGGACCAAGCCGAGGGCGGAACCGTCGGGCCCCGGGATGAAGAGGGAGGTAATCTTCTTCTCCTCCATCTTCTGGAGGGCGCGAACCGCCAGCTCCTCTCCGTCGATGGAGCAGGGAGAAGGGTGCATACAGCAAACGGCCTTGGTGCTGGAGAGATCCCCTTTTTGAAGAATACAGCGTCGAAGGTCTCCGTCGGTGATGATACCGATGACCCTCTCCTGTGGCGAGAGAACGAGGGCCACTCCAAAACCTTTCTCGCTGATCGTTTTGACGACAAAGGCCATGGAGTCCTCCTCATGAACCAGGGGAAGTTCGTTGCCCTTATGCATGAGGTGCTTTACCTTGAGGACGCTTTTACCGATTTTCCCTCCCGGGTGGAAGTAGGCGAAATCGTCCCTGGAGAAGCCTCTCTTGACCATCAAGGCGACGGCGAGAGCGTCCCCCATGGCCAGAGTCGCCGTGGTGGAGGTAGTCGGGACGAGACCGGTCGGACAGGCCTCCGAGTCGATATGAACGGAGAGGACAACGTCGGAGTATCTGGCGAGGGTGGAGGAAACCTCTCCGGTAAGCGAGATCAGAGGGTTGCCGTTTCTCTTGATGTACTCCAGAAGAGTCCTGATCTCAGCGGTCTCACCGGAGTAGGAGAGGGCTACGACGGTATCCTCCGGGAGAACGGTGCCCAGCTCGCCGTGGACGGCTTCGGCGGCATGCATGAAGAGGGAGGGGGTACCGGTGGAGTTGAGGGTGGCGGCAATCTTTTGACCGATGAGACCGCTCTTCCCGACTCCCGTGATCACGACACGCCCCTTGGTCTGGAGGAGAAGCTCCACCGCTTTATCGAAGGAGGAATCCAAGAGAGAAGCCAGCTTGATCAGGGCTTCCCCCTCTGTTCGAAAGACCTTGCGTCCTACATCAACCATGGTGAACCGCCTTGTAAACACGAACCAGTTCCAGAAGGAGAGGTTCGAGAGTGTCCAGGGGGAGGGAGTTGGGTCCGTCGGAGAGAGCCCTGTCGGGATCGGGGTGAACCTCCAGAAAGACCCCGCTGGCGCCGGAGGCCACGCCGGCTCGGGCTAAAACAGGTGCCAGCGTCCGGTCTCCACCGGAACTTGAGCCTAATCCCCCGGGTTTCTGAACCGAATGGGTGGCGTCGATCACGACAGGGTACCCCTTCCTCACCATATGGGCGATTCCGGTCATGTCCACAACCAGCGTGTTGTAGCCGAAGGAGCTCCCCCTTTCTGTGAAAAAGAAGTCGTGACAACCCTGGCAACGGAGTTTTTCTGCGACTCCGTCCATGTCCCAGGGGGCAAGAAACTGAGCCTTCTTGACGTTTACGGTCTTACCGGTCTTCGCGGCGGCGGTGAGCAAGTCGGTCTGGCGGCAGAGGAAGGCGGGGATCTGAAGGATGTCGGCGACCTGGGAGACCGGAAGCGCCTGATCGGGGAGGTGGATGTCCGTCGTGACGGGGAGACCGAACTCTCTCTTCGCCTCCTCCAAGATTCGGAGGCCCTCTTCCATACCAGGCCCCCGGAAGGAGGAGAGGGAGGTTCGGTTGGCCTTGTCAAAGGAGGCTTTGAAAACCACGGGCAGGGAGTTCCTCTCCGCGATCTCGGCAACGGCCTGGGCCGTTCTCATGACAAGGTCCCGGCTCTCGATGACGCAGGGCCCGAGGATAAAGAAAAGCTTGTCTGATGGGAGGATCATGCTCCCTCCCGGTCCTTCTTATACTTGAGGGCGGCGCCGATGAAGCTCACGAAGAGGGGGTTCGGCGTCAAGGGACGGGAGGTGAACTCCGGATGGAACTGACAGCCTAGGAACCATCTCTTATCGGGGAGTTCGACAATCTCTACGAGGTTTCTCTCCGGGTTTTTCCCGGCAATGGAGAGACCGGCCTTCGTGAGAGGCTCCTCCATGGCGGGGTTAAACTCGTAACGGTGACGGTGTCGCTCCTGAAAGCTTTCCCTGCCGTAGGCCTCGTAGGAGAGTGTCCCGGGTTTGACTTCGCAGAGGTAGTTACCGAGACGCATGTTCCCGCCCATCTCTTCCACGTCCGTCAGCTCCCGGAGTTTGAGGAAGATCCGGGAAGTGCAATCTTCGTCGAATTCGCAGGAGTTGGCGTCCTTCAGTCCGGCGACGTTTCTGGAAAACTCGATGACACCGCACTGCATTCCCAGACAGATGCCGAAGAAGGGGATGTCCCTCTCCCGGGCGTACTTAACGGCCAGAACCATGCCCTCGATGCCCCTCTTACCGAAGCCTCCGGGGACGAGGACGGCGTCCACACCGTCCAGGACCTTCAGGGTAGAGGGATCCTTTTCAAAGTTCTCCGATTCCAGCCATTGGAGACGAACCTTGAGACGGTGGGGGAGGCCGGCGTGTTTAAGGGCTTCCGCGAGGCTCTTGTAAGAGTCGTGGTACTCCACATATTTGCCGACGATTCCCACAGTGACCTCACCCTCGGGGTTCTTCATGTTCTCCACGACCTTCTCCCAACGAGAGATATCGTAACTGCGGCTGTCCAAGCGGAGAAGGGAGAGGAGGGTCTTGTCCAAACCCTGACGGTGGTAATGGAGGGGAATCTCGTAGATCTCCGAGACATCCAGGGCGGAGATGACGGCCTCGATAGGAACGTTGGTGAAGAGGGCGATCTTCTCGCGGATTTCGTCTGGGAGCATCCGGTCGGTCCTGCAGAGAAGGATGTCGGGCTGAATCCCGATGGACAAGAGGTCTTTCACGCTATGCTGGGTGGGCTTTGTCTTCAACTCGCCGGAGGCTCCCATGTAGGGGACCAGGGTCAGGTGAACGAAGAGGGAGTTCTCCTTGCCGCGCTCTTGGCGGATCTGACGGATGGCTTCGAGGAAGGGGAGGCTCTCGATGTCCCCTACGGTGCCTCCGATCTCGACGAGAACAACGTCGTGACCCTCTTCCAGGGAGTAGACGGCTCTCTTGATCTGGTTGGTAATATGGGGGATGACCTGAACCGTCTTCCCCAGGTAGTCCCCTCTTCTCTCCTTCGTGATGACCTCGTTGTAGATTCTTCCCGACGTCCAGTTGCTCTTCTGAGAGGTGACGACAGAGGTGAACCTTTCGTAGTGGCCGAGGTCGAGATCGGTCTCGGCTCCGTCGGCGGTTACGAAAACCTCACCGTGCTGGTAAGGGCTCAGAGTGCCTGGATCGACGTTGAGGTAGGGATCCAACTTCAGCATGGTGATGTTCATGCCGTGAGACTCGAGAAGCCTTCCGATCGAAGCGGAAGCCACCCCTTTTCCCAACGAGGAGAGAACTCCCCCGGTTACAAAGATAAACTTAGCCATTTTCTCCTCCTGAAAGGGCTTTAAATTTTTCCCAGTCTTCGGCGGTGTCGATGCCAAGGGTTGGACGAGAGGCGGTTTCCACGACGAGAGTGTAGCCGTTCTCTAAAAGACGGAGCTGTTCTAAACGCTCTCCTCTCTCCCAGGAGCTTCTGAGGGAGGGAAAGGTTTTAAGAAGAAATTCGCGGCGGTAGACGTAGACGCCGACGTGGTGAAGAAATCCCTGAAAACTCTCCCGGGTTTGGTAGGGGATCGGGGAGCGTGAGAAGTAGCACCCCCTTCCCGAGGAATCGACGACAACCTTGACGTTGTTGGGAGAGAGAAAATCGGAATAGTCGTTGTTGTGGAAAGCGAGAGTAGAAGCGGAGGCGGAGGGGTTTTCCCTCAGCGCGGAGAGGGCACGGGCCACGTCTTGCGCCAGGATCATCGGTTCGTCGGCCTGAAGGTTGACGAGAATGTCACCGCCCAGACGCTCCGCGGCCCAAGAGACACGGGCCGAGCCAGAATCCAGGCTTTCGGGAGTGAGAAGGGCCCTTCCTCCAAAGCCCTCGACCTCCTGGAGGAGCTCTTCGCTGTCCACGGCGGCCCAGGTCTCCCAGAGGGGCTCGAGGGAGGCCGCCTTCTCGTAAACAATTTGCAGAAGGCTCTTTCCGTTGTGCCGGAGAAGAAGCTTTCTGGGAAGACGGGTAGAGGCGAGCCTTGCGGGAAGGATGACCTTAACTCTCTCTGGGCTCTTCGTTTCCATGTTTATCTTCCAGAGCGATGGAGGCCTTGGGGAGCTCGGGGTTTCTCCCATCCTGCATCCGGCACTCCCCTTCGAAGAAGGCGCCCTCTTCGATCATGAGCTTGGGGGTGATAATGGTTCCGGAGACGCGGCCCTTGTTGAAGATCTCCACCTTCCCCTTGGCCTTGACCGTTCCTTCCACCTGTCCGTTGATGGAGATGTGGCCGACGTCGATGGTCGCCTTCACGCGTCCGGTCTCACCGATAAGAAGGGTGGAGGAGGAGAAGATCTTTCCCTCAAAGGTTCCGTCGATTCTTAGAGTACTGCTGAAGCGGATCTCACCCGTAAAGAGGGTGTCTTTGTCCAGAAAACCGGAGAGGCGTTCACGGCCGTCGTCTTTTCCCATGGCTTACTCCTTTAGAGATTGAATGATCTGTTCGAACTCTTTCTCGTTCTTGTAGTGAATCGTTATGGAGCCGCCTCTCTTCTTTGGCGTGATAGAGACCGGGAGGCCTACGTAGGAACGCAACTCCTCCTCGAGAGAGGAGAGGTAAAGCTCTTTCTCCTGCTTCTTGCGGGCCGGACGGCCGAGGCTTTGAACCCTCTTCTCCAGGTCCCGAACAGAGAGGTGCTTAGCGAGTGTCTCGGAGAGAAGCTTTCTCTCCTTCTCGCTGTTCCCTACCTGAAGGAGGACCTTGGCATGCCCCATGGTGATATGCTCATCCAGAAGGGCCTTCGTGCTCTCAGGGGAGAGGTTTTTCAGACGGATATAGTTGGAGATGGAGGTCCTGTCCATTCCCAAGACCTTGGCAATCTCTTCCTGGTTCAGGTTCAGTTCCTTGTTCATCTTGTGGAGGGATTCCGAGATCTCCACGGGGTTGAGGTCCTGCCGCTGAAGGTTTTCCAAGAGCGCCAGCCCGGCGAGTTTCTTCCGGGAGACCTCACGGATGATGGCGGGGATCTTCTTAAGGCCTAGAAGTTGGGTCGCCCTCCAGCGCCGTTCACCGACAACGATGGTAAACCCTTCGCCTCCGCCCTCTTTGTGGGTGACGACGATGGGCTGGAGGAGGCCGTTCTCCTTGATCGAATCCGCGAGTTCTCGAAGGGCCTCTTCGGAAAAGACCTGACGGGGTTGGTGGGGGTTCGTCTCCAAGAGGTCTACATCGATGTAGGCCATCCTTTCGGAGGCGGTAGGGGAGTCGTTGTCGCCGATAAGGGAGTGTAAACCACGACCGAGGACGCTTTTACTCACGTTCTAACATCTCCTTGGCCAGGTGAAGGTAGGCCTGGGCGCCCTTGGAGCGGACATCGTAGTGGATGATCGACTGTCCGAAGCTGGGGGCTTCCGAGAGTTTTACATTACGAGCAATCTTCGTCTCATAAACCTTGGCGCCAAAGAATTTACGGGCCTCTTCCTCGACCTGTCTCGAGAGGTTGGTTCGTTCGTCGGCCATGGTGATGACGATCCCCTGAAGTTCAAGGGAGGGGTTGTAGACCCGCTGGACCTCCTGAACGGTACGCATGAGCTGGGAGAGCCCCTCCAAGGCGTAGTATTCGGCCTGAAGGGGAACCAGGAGAAGATCCGCCGCCACCAAGGCGTTGACGGTAACGAAGCCCAGGGAGGGAGGGGTATCGATGAAGACGTAGTCGAAGCGGTCTCGGACCTTTTGCAGAGCCCTCTTAAGAAGAAAGGCCCTCTCCTTGTTCTCGTAGACCTCGACCTCGAAGCCTTGCATCTCGTCGCTGGAGGGGGAGAGAAAGAGAAAGGGGGTCGCCGTTTCCACGATGTTCTCTTCCAAGGTTCCCAAACCCATGAGGGGGTTGTAGACGCTTTTCTTGGAGGAGCCGTCGAAGCCTAAGCCGGAGGTCGCGTTCCCCTGAGGGTCCATGTCAACGATAAGGACTCGCTTCTCCGCCAGGGCGAGGGCGGTTCCCAGGTTAATGACGGTGGTGGTCTTTCCGACGCCGCCTTTCTGGTTCGCTACGACAACAAAGCGGCTCATGGTTTTGTTCCACGTGGAACTTTGTTGAGAAAAGCTAGAACCAGAGCGTCTCTGTGGGGAACGGGAACGGTCTTAAGGGAGAAGCTGGGAGGGAGGGACTTCATCTTTTCCACCTCGTTGGGACCGGTAATGAACATGAAGCCAATCTTAACAAACTTTCTTCCCTCTTTCAAGAGAGACTCCTTTCGGTTTACCCCCCAGGAGACGGCCCAATCCGCCAGGAGCGATTTTCGTTCCTTACAGAGGGGGGCGAAGGCGCTTTTTTCGATATGGACGCCCGAGAGAGAGAGGCGGTGAACCGCCTCTTCGAGGAAGAGGGCGCGTTTCCCCGGCTCGACCAGGAGAAGCTCGGTCTCGGGACGGAGGATCTTCCCGGGGAGGGAGGGAAAGCCGGCGCCGGCACCGATGTCCACGACCGAGAGGGGGCCGGGGGGCAGGGAGCGGTAGGCGAAGAGAGAGACTTCGAGAAGGGAGAGGAAGGTCTCGTCGAAACGGGGGCGGGCGATGAGGTTCATCCTCTCCGACCACTCCCTCATCAGGCGGTAGTAAGACAAGAGAGGTTCCACAAGAGCCTCTCTCTCGACGAGCAGGGCGATTCGTTCACGCATGGTTCTTTCTCCTGAGGAGGAAGTGGAAGACCGCCGTGTCGGCGGGGGTGACTCCGGGAAGGAGACGTAGCTCCCCCAGGGTTGTCGGGCGGTACCGGAGAAGCTTTTCTCGAAACTCCTTGGAGAGAGCCTTGTTCTTCGCAAGCTCCTCCAGGAGTCCGGCGGGGACAGGGACGTTCTCTTCCTTGAGAATCTTGGCCGCCTCACGGTCCATCTTCTTGATATACCCTTCGTAGAGGGTCTCCGCCTCGACGTAGGCGAGCTCTTCCGGAGAGAGAAGGGAGAGAGGGGAGGGGGAGAGGTCGAGGACCCGAGAGAAGGGGATCTGTCGAGACTGAAGGAGGTGTTTGAGAGAGGCCTTCCGGTCGCCTTGAAGAAGGCTCTTTTCGGTGAGGAAGAGGAGAGAGGCGGAGCAGTTCTTCCTCCGTTGGTCCAGGGACGAAAACTCCTCCTCCGTGAGTAGCCCCAAGGAGAGAGCGGAATCCATCAACCGGAAGAGGGCGTTGTCGGAACGGAGTTTCAAACGGTACTCCGCTCGGGAGGTAAAGAGCCGGTAGGGTTCATCGACGGAGCGGGAGACCAGGTCGTCGACCATGACCCCCAGATAGGCTTCGCTTCTGTCCAGGGTGAAAGGGGGCCTCTTGAGGATTCCGAGGGCGGCGTTGACGCCCGCCAGAAGGCCTTGGGCCGCCGCCTCTTCGTAACCGGAGGTCCCGTTGATCTGCCCGGCGAGGAAGAGGTTTTGGACGAGACGGGATTCGAGAGTCCTCTTGAGGGAATCCGGGCGGAAGGCGTCGTACTCTATGGCGTAAGCGGGCCTCAGGATCATGGCCTCCTCGAGGCCGGGGATCGTCTCCAGGAGTCTCTTCTGATGCTCCAGAGGAAGGGATGTTGAGAGGCCGTTGACGTAGACCTCTTCCGTCTGAACCCCTTCGGGTTCGAGGAAGAAGGTGTGGCTCTCCCGGTCGGGGAACTTGACGACCTTGTCTTCGAAGGAGGGACAGTAACGAGCCCCAATTCCGTCGATGTTCCCAGAGTAGAGGGCTGTCTCGGAGAGATTCTCCCGGACGAAACGGCGGGTCTCCGAGTTTGTTCTTCCCAAGGCGCAAACGATTCTGTTCTCGACCCGCTCGCTCCTCCAGGAGAAGGGAAGGGGAGGCTCGTCCCCGGGGTAGGGTTGAAAGCGGTCCCAGCGGATCGTCTCCCCCTTCAGCCTCATGGGGGTTCCGGTCTTGAGGCGGATTCTGGGCAGTCCCAGAGCGATCAGGTGGGAGGCGAGCTCCGTGGAGGCGGGTTCGTTGGCCCTTCCCGCCGGATAGTTGTGCCTGCCCACATGGATCCGTCCGTTGAGAAAGGTCCCCGTGGTGAGGATGACGCTCTTGGCCTTGAGGAGGGATCCGTCCAGGAGGCGAACGCCCACGACCCTTCCGGAGAGGATCTCGAGGGCGGCGACGACTCCTTGGTAGAGGTCCAGGCCGGGGGTCTTCTCGAGGAGAGAGCGGAGGAGGGAGCGGTAGAGGGCCTTGTCCGTCTGGGCCCGGGGAGCGCGGACGGCGAGGCCCTTACTCTCGTTCAGGGTCTTGAAGTGAATGCCCGCCCGATCCGCCATCCAACCCATGACCCCGCCGAGAGCGTCGATCTCCTTGACCAGTTGTCCCTTGGCCTGTCCTCCGATGGCGGGGTTACAGGACATCTGGGCGATGGTCTCCAGGTTCATGGTGACCAGAAGAACTCGAAGGCCGAGTTTTCTAGCGGCCCAGGCGGCCTCAATTCCCGCGTGACCGCCGCCGACAACGAGGACATCGCACTCGAAGAGGCTCATTTTCCTACACAGAAAGAGGAGAAAAGCTCTTCCAGAAGGTTTTCCGTCCCCGCCCGCCCCGTGAGGCGGTCGAGAGAGGACAAGGCGGAGCGGAGCTCTTCGGCGACGAACTCCTCACCGGCGTCCTCCTCGGCGAAGGCGATGGCCTTTCTCAGGGAGAGGGAGAGACTCTGCAGGCAGAAGCGTTGGCGACGGTTGAGAAAGAGTTCCTCCTCCCTCTCCGGGGAGCAGAGGAGGAGCTCCCGTTCCAGAAGGTCTCTGAGCAAGGGGAGGTTTGTCCCCTTCTTGGCGGAGAGAGAGACCGTTCCTATGGTTCCGGGGAAGAGCCTCTCCGCCTCTTCATCTGAAAAGGCCCTTCCCAGGTCGCTCTTGTTGAGGATGAGGACAACCCTCCGGTCCGAGAGGCGGGAGAAGATCTCCCGGTCCTGCGGAGAAGGGGGGAGTGAGGCGTCGACGACGAAGAGGAGGAGCTTATTCCCCTCCAAGAGGCCGAGGGTCTTGGCCATGCCCTCCTTTTCCAGAGGGCGGCTCTCCGAGGGGTCCAGCCCGGCCGTGTCGTAGAGGGTGATGGGGCGGCTTTTCACAAGAATCCTTTCGCTGAGATAGTCCCTGGTTGTTCCCGGCAGATCGCTGACCAGGGCCCTCTCTTTCAGGAGAAGGGCGTTGAGGAGAGAGGATTTTCCGACGTTGGTCCTGCCCAGAAGGACAACCTCCAGGCTCTCCGCCTCCGGGGCCAAGAGAGGAGAGGCCCGAAGGATCTCTTCGGCGGCTTGCAGGACCCCCTTGAGGGGGTCGAGGGGGAGAGGTGTCTGGAAGAGGCCGGGATCTTCGGGAAACTCCATTCGGGCCTCCACCCGAGCCGCGCAGGCCAGGAGATCCTCCCGGAGGGAGTCGAGCCTCTTGGAGAGCAAACCTTCGCTCTGCTGGAAGGCGGCCCGAAGCTCCCGAAGGGAGAGGGCCCGAACGATGGAATCGACCGCTTCGGCCTGAAGGAGGTCGAGCTTCCCGTTGAGAAAGGCGCGATAGGTGAACTCTCCAGGCAGAGCTGGGCGTGCCCCGAGGGAGAGAAGGGCCTCAAGGAGCTCGTCGACCAGGAGGGGGTTGCCGTGGAGGTGGAACTCAACGGTCTCTTCCCCTGTGAAGGAGTGGGGGGAGGGGAAGAGGAGGAGAAGGGCCCTATCCAGGAGGCGTCCCTCCTTGAAGAGGGAGGCCAGGCTTCTTGATCGGGAGAGGACCAGCCCCGGGGCTAGGCGCTTGGCCAGGGAAAAGGAGAGAGGACCGGAGAGCCGGACCACCGAGAGGGCCCCCCGTCCGGAGGGGGTCGCCAGGGAGACTATGGTGTCATCGTTGTGTGCTGTTGGAAGGGCGGACAATTTTCATCCTCTTGTAGTAACCGGTACCCTGGCTCTCAGAGAGGTACCCCCGATCGGAGGCGTATTGGTGGAGAACCTTTCGGTCCGAGGGGTTCAAACGGGGGGTGAGAAACTCGTTCTTTTGGGTCAGCTCCCTCTCGATAACGTAAGTCAGGGAGTGAATCTTCTGCTCCCGTTTCTGTCTGAACTCGTTGCGGGTGTCTAAGAGGATGAAGCGGCCCATCTTCTCCCCGAAAGCCTTGTTGAGGACATACTGAAGGGCGATGAGAAGCTCTCCCTCCCTTTCGTCGAAGAGGTGGGAGTCCGCTCCCTCCACGAGAATGGAGACATCCTTCTCCCCCACCCCTTCGGGGAAGGAGAAGAGAACATCGAGCCCCGACAACTCACGGAAACTCTGCAGGAAAGGGGAGAGCGCCGGGTGGTAGAGTTTCTGGTCCGGGCAGGCGCGGATGACGATGCGGCGGTCCCGGGTCCCGAAGAGGGAGGTCCGCGCCGTGTCGATCTCGTAACGGATATACTCTCTTTCCAGGCCCAGGGCCAATTCGGCCCTTTTCAGGGCCTGGTCGAGAGAAGAAGCCTCTATCTCTATCATGGAAGAGTCTTTTACGCGGCCTTTTTCTTGAGCGATTCCGTCTGTTTCCGCTTCTTCAACACATCGAGAACGAAGTATTGCTGAACAACCTGGAGGATGTTGTTCAGGAGCCAGTAGAGGACGAGGCCGCTCTGGAAGTTCAGGAAGAGGACCGTCATGAAGATCGACATACCGTAGGTCATGAAGACCTGGTTGCGGTCCGTGGAGGTGGAGGGGGTCATCTTCTGAAGAAGAATCTGGGTCAGCCCCATGAGAACGGGGAGGATGTAGATGGGATCCTTTTGAGAGAGGTCTTGGATCCAGAGGAAGAAGGGTTGATGCCGGATCTCGATGGAAGCGGAGAGGAGGTTGTAGAAACCCCAGAGAAAGGGGAGCTGGATGAAGAGGGGGAGACAGCCACCGGCGGGGTTGATCTTGTGCTCCTTGTAGAGGCCCATGACCTCCTGGTTCATCTTCTGACGGGCCTCGATGTCACGGCGGTCGAACTTCTTGTACCGGTTCTGGATTCGCTTGATCTCCGGTTGGAGCTCTTGCATCCTGGCCATGGAGACGGAACTCGAGAAGGTCAGGGGAAGGAGGACGAGCTTCAAGACGATGGTCACCAGGATGATGGCCACTCCGTAGTTGGGGATCAGGCTGTAGGCCTTCTGAAGCAAGAAGAGGAGGGCCTTGGCGATGAGACCGAAGAAACCGTAGTCGATGATGTTCTCTTTCGAATCTCCCATGGCCTTGAGGATGTCGTGACTCTTGGGGCCGAGGTAGAAGGAGCCGTCCCCTTGGAAGAGGAGGATGCCGTGGCGCTGTCCCTTCTTCCCGTTGCCGGAGTCTTCAACCGTCTTGATCCAGGCGGCTCCGTCGTTCCCCTTGAAGGAGAGGAGCGCAACGAAGTACTTGATGTCCAGGGCGGCCCACTTGTTCGCGGGAATCTGCTGCTGCTCTTTGATATCCTTGATCTTCAGCCTCTTCACCTTGCCGAAGTCATAAAAGCAGAGGGACTCGTCGAACTCGTAACCGGCGTTCTCCTTGTCTTTCTCCAGGATCGTCCCCAGGCCGGGTCCCCAGAGGAGGCTCAGGCGTCGGGAACGGCCGTTCACGAAGAAGCGGCTCGAGAAATCGAGAAGGGTCCCTTGGGAGGGGAGAAAGAACTCCTTGTAGGAGCGGTTTCCTTGGCCGTCGTCAAAGGTGAAGGTGAGACGGGTTCCCTCGGAGCTCTCCTGGGTCTCCATCTTATGGAAGACGGAGTTAAAGAGGTCGGCTCCCTCACCGGAAACGGCGAAGGGGGAGACCTCCCTTCTCTTGGAGACAAGCTCGAGGGGTTTGTGGTCCGAACCCTTATGGCCCAAGAGGGTGAAGCTGATGAGGGTTGCGCCGCGGTTGGAGAATTCGGCCCTGTAGTCCTTCGTCTCTTTGACCCAAGTCCTGACACGGTCCTCTCCGACAGCGGAGGTGGAGAGGGGGGCAGGCTCGTTGACGGTGGTGGTCTGAGCGGGTGCGGGGGAGGTGCGGACAACGACGGATTCTGTTGCCGCCGCCTTCTTCGGTGGCGGAACATATTTCTTCAAGACCAACTGCTGGTAGGCGATAAGAAAAATGACCGTCAGGACGATGGCCAGGGTGAGGCGTTTCTCCATGGGTTTCACCTCGAGAGTTCTCTCCCTCCGGCAGGGGGGACGGGGTCGAACCCGCCGGGGTGGAGGGGATGACACTTTAAAAGCCTTCGTAAGGCAAGGAAGTTCCCTTTCCAGAAACCGTGAACCGAAACGGCCTCAACGGCGTAGTGGGAACAGGATGGGTAAAAACGGCAACGGGGACCGAGGAGAGGGGAGATCATGGAGTGGTATCCTCGAAGAAGGAGTGTCTCAAGACGGGAAAAGACGTCCATGTCCTTTTTCCAAGAGCGCGAGGAGTCGGTTCTTCATCTCTTCATACCCTAAAGAGGAGAGATCCTCCTTGACGATCACCATCATATCCACTCCCGGACAGCGCTCCCTGACGGTAAGGCGGTAGGCCTCCTTCAGCAAACGCCGGATCCGGTTTCGTCGGACCGAATTAACGATCTTCCTCTTCACGGAGACTCCGAATCTTCCTCGGGATCCCGCGGGGGAAGAGGATGCGTAAACCCTCAACGGTCCTTCGTCCAGCCTGAAGCCCCTCTTAAAAACCTTCAGAATATCGTTTTTCTGCCTAAGACGCTCCTCTCGGGAGAGGGAGAGCCTCATCAGGCGGAAAGAACCTTCCGTCCTTTCTTACGACGGCTGCGGATGACTTTCCTGCCGCCTTTGGTGCTCATGCGGACGAGGAACCCGTGGGTCTTCTGCCTTTTTCTATTGTTGGGCTGAAAAGGTCTCTTCATCTTTCGACTCCTTATGGGATACAGAATTCAGTGTGTATGATAATCAAAAAAAGAGAAACAGTCAAGAACGGAGAGGACCTCCGGGTTGACACCCCCAAACCTTTCCTGTAAATTGAATCGATGATCTCGGCGGCAGTAGTGATCATGAGCGATAGAGCCTCCAGAGGGCAAAGAGAAGATTCGAGCGGTCCCTCCCTTCGAAGCATAGTCGAATCGGAGGGGTTTCGGGTCCTCTCCCTGGTGGTGATTCCCGATGACCGGGAACGGATCGTCTACACCCTCCAGGGCTTGGTCGGGAAGGTGGAAGCGGTCTTCACGGCCGGAGGAACCGGAGTCACCGATCGGGATGTCACCCCCGAGGCGACGTTAGAGGTTATCGACCGACGGCTTCCCGGAATCGAGACGGCTCTTCTCCTGGAAGGTCTCAAGAAGACGCCTATGGCCGTCCTCTCCCGCCAAGTGGCCGGCCTCGCCGGGAAGACCCTGATCCTCAACCTGCCGGGAAACCCTGCCGCCGCGCAGGAGAGTCTGAAGCCTCTTCTCCCGGCGTTGCGCCACCTCGTGGAAAAGCTTCGCCGGCAGGAGGAAGATTGCCGGGATCAATTGCAACGATTGGAGGAAGAGAATGGAAAGAAAATACCCTGATCTGCTGGAGCGGTTCTTTACCTACGTCAAGATGGATACCAAATCCGACGAGAAGAACGAAGAGACCCCCTCGACGGAGAAGCAGAAGCGTTTGGGCGAACTCCTGGTCCAGGAGCTCAAAGGGCTCGGCGTCAAAGAGGCCTTGATGGACGAACACGGCTACGTTTACGGGCGCTTCCCCGGCAACGGGGCGGGAAAGATTAAGGTCGGGCTCATCGCCCATCTGGATACATCCCCTGCCGTCTCAGGCGAAGGGGTGAAGCCTCAGCTGATAAGGTACGGAGGGGGCGACGTCGTCCTCCCCGGAGACACCTCTGTGATCATTCCCGAAGACGAGAAACTGAGAGCCTTTATCGGGAAAGAGATCGTCACCACCGACGGGACGACCCTTCTGGGAGCCGACGACAAGGCCGGTATCGCCGCCATTCTCACCCTCCTGAACTATCTCGGGAAGAACCCCTCCCTGCCCAGGCCGGAGATCCGAATCGCCTTCACCCCGGACGAAGAGATTGGAAAGGGGACGGTGAAGTTCGACCTGAAGAGGTTTGGCGCGGAGGCGGCCTATACGGTGGACGGCGGAGAAGAGGGCGAGATCGAAGACGAGAACTTCAACGCCGACAGCTATACCGCTATCTTCAGGGGAATCAACGTTCACCCAGGTCAGGCCAAGGGGAAGATGGTCAACTCCCTCAAAGCGGCGGCACTCTTTCTCTCCCTCCTCCCCCGAAACGCTCTCAGCCCCGAGACGACGGAGAAGAGGGAGGGCTTTGTCCACCCGACCGAGATCAACGGGAACGAAGAGAAGACGGTGGTTCACTTCATCCTTCGGGACTTCGAGGAATCGGGCCTCCTGGAGAAGAAGAGACTCCTCGACGAACTGGGCGGCAGGGCGGCGGCCGAATTTCCAGGTTCCTCCTTCGAAGGGGTGGTCAACCCCTCTTATCGGAACATGAAGGTCATGATCGACAAGAGGCCCGAGGTCTTGGAGTTGGCCCTGAAAGCCATCGAAGAGGCCGGAGTGAAGCCCCTGCGCAGGCCTATCCGGGGCGGAACCGACGGCGCGAAACTGAGCTTCCTGGGAATTCCCACACCCAACCTCTTCACCGGTGCCCACAACATGCACAGCAAGAGGGAGTGGATCGGCGTGGAATCCCTCGAGAAGAGCGTTGATGTTCTCGTGAACCTCATGAGGCTGTGGGCGGAGAAAGACAATGGCCGATAAGTTCCTCCGAGACCATAAGGAGGGGGAGACCGTAGAGGGGTGTTTCTTCCTCAAGGGGAAGAGAACCCGGACCGCCAAGAACGGGAAAGACTACCTGGATCTCGTCTTCGAAGACAAGAGCGGCGAGTTGGGGGGAAAGGCCTGGGACGATGTCCCCCGTCTTCAGAAAGAGGTACAGGAAGGGAGAGTCGTTCACCTCAAGGCCCAGGTTGAGATCTACAACGAGAAGAGGCAACTGAGAATCCTCGCCCTTCGGGCCGCTTTCCCCGATGAGGCCGATCTCTCTTCGCTCCAGCCCGGGGCCGACGAAGCTCCGGAGGTCATGTGGGGGAAGGTGGAACGGATCGTGGCCGGGGAAGTCAAGAACCCCTCCTTCCTAACCCTCTTCAGAAAGAGCGCCGAGCTCTACAAGGCCCGGATTCTGCAGGCCGCGGGGGCGAAGAAGGTTCACCACAGCTATGCCGGGGGGTGGCTGGAACACACCCTCGGCGTCATGGAGACGGTCCTCTCTTTCCCGAGCCGCTACGGTCTGGACCGGGAGCTCCTCGTTATGGGAGCCTTTCTTCACGACCTCGGCAAGCTGGAGGAGATGGGAGGGGAGACCGGGAGAGAGGAGACCGAGGTGGGGTTCCTCCTGGGCCATACGCTCTTGGGGCTTCGGATGGTTCAGGACCTGATCGCCCAGATTCCGGACTTTGGGAAGAAGAAGGAGACCGCCCTCCTACACCTGATCTCCTCCCACCACGGGACCCACGAGTTCGGCGCCCCCCAGCTTCCTTTGACGAAAGAGGCTCTGGCCCTCCACCTCGCGGATTACCTGGACTCCCAGGTGAAGATCTTCGACGACATCAAGCAGAAGGGGGAGGGAGGGATCTCCTCCGAGTACGACGGAAGGATAGGAAGGAGAATCTACCTCGGAAACGGGGAGTGAGAGGCCCTTTCACGGTGAGAGAGACGAAGGGAGACAGGAGAGCCGGTAGAGGATGAAAAGAGGGAAGAAGTTGGACCCTTCTGCCAAGATTCTGGCAGGAGTCGTTCTCGGGGCCGCGGCGGGAGCGATCTGTGGGCCCAGGATCTCCTGGATCGAACCGATCGGGACCCTCTTCATCCGCCTTTTGACACTCATGATCCTGCCGCTGGTCTTCTCTTCCCTCTTCGTCGGGACGGCCAGCCTGGGAGACGTGAAGAGGTTGGGGCGTATCGGGGCCAAGACGCTCCTCTTCTACCTTGTGACGACCTTGATCGCCATCCTGATCGGTTTGGGGTGCGTGAACGTGATCAAGCCAGGGCTCTCCTTGAAGGGCGAGGTCAAAGAACGCCTTCTCTCCGGGACAAACGCGACTCTTCCGGCGGAGGCCGTATCCACCGTCAAGGGCCATCCCCTTGGGGAGACCCTCTTGGATATTGTTCCCGCAAACCCTGTCAAGGCCTTTCTGGAGGTGAACCTTCTTCAGGTGATCTTCCTGGCGATCCTTTTCGGAGTCGCCGTGACCTTCCTGGCGAAGGAGAAGGGGGAGCCCTTGTTGAGGTTTTTCGAAAGCCTCAACGAGGCGGTGGGGGCGGTGATCGGGATCGTCATGAAGATGGCTCCCTACGCGGTCTTCGCCCTGATTGCAACACTGGTTGGGCGTTTCGGTTCGGCGATCCTTCTGCCGGTTCTCACCTATATCCTTACCGTCGCCATAGGCCTTGTTCTCCACACCCTCGTGGTTCTTCCCCTCTCGGTTCAACTCTTCGGGGGCATCGGGTTTCTCAACTTCCTCAGGCAGATGAAGGAGGTCATCCTCCTCTCCTTCACCACATCCTCCTCCTCCGCCTCCCTTCCCCTCACCATGGAGGCTGTGGAGAACAGGCTTCACGTCCCGGCCTACGTGAGTAGCTTCGTCCTGCCCCTGGGGGCGACGATCAACCAGAACGGGACGGCTCTCTACCAAGCGGTCGCCGCCGTCTTCATCGCCCAGATCTACGGTCTGCCTCTTACCCTGGCCGGGCAGGCGACAATCGTCCTGATGGCCACCCTGGCCTCCATCGGGACGGCGGGAGTTCCTTCGGCGGGGACGGTGACGCTGACGATGATTCTGGCCGCCATCAACGTGCCCCTGGAAGGGCTTGCCCTGATTCTGGCCGTGGACAGGCTCCCCGATATGCTCCGCACCGTCGGCAACGTCTTGGGCGACGCGGCCGCCGCCGTCGTCGTGGCCAAGAGCGAGAGGCTTAGGGAGGAGAAGCGATGTTGAAGAGGTTTTCCCAATGCTTTACCCTGTTGCGTCCCCATCAATGGGTCAAGAACTCCATCGTCTTCGCCCCCTTGATCTTCTCGAAACATTTTCTGGAGGTCTCTTCTGTCCTTAGGGCCTTTCTTACCTTCATCGGCTTCTCCCTTCTGGCTTCCGCCTCCTATGTTCTCAACGACATGGTCGATCGGGAGAAAGACCGGATCCATCCGGTGAAGAGGAACCGCCCCTTGGCCTCCGGGAGCGTCTCCCTCAAGGAGGCGCTGATTCTGCTCTTCCTCTGCCTCGGGGCTGGGACGACCGTTCTTCTCCTGCAGGCGAGAGGGGTCGTCTGGGTAGGGCTCGCCTATTTCCTCATGGTCACCCTCTACTCCTTCTTCCTCAAGAGCATCGTGATTCTGGACATCCTGATCCTCGCCATCGGCTTCGATCTCAGGGCCTTCATCGGGAGCCTCGCCATAGGGGTGACCCTCTCCCCCTGGCTGATCATCTCCGTCTTCCTTCTGGCCCTCTTCCTGGCGTCGACCAAGAGGAGGCAGGAGCTTGTCAAACTCGATGGAGCGGACCAGCACAAGAGGGTCCTGAGCTTCTACTCCCCAGCCCTCCTGGACCAGATGGTCTCCATCCTGGCCTCTACGACTCTGATCGCCTACACGCTCTACACCCTCGCGCCTGTGAGGGGAGCGGTCAAGAGGGAGGGGGAAGAGCTTCTTTTCCTGACCGTTCCTTTCGTTGTCTACGGAATCTTTCGGTACCTCTATCTAATATACAAGAAGAACGATTTCGGCGATCCCACAGACACACTGCTCAAAGACCTTCCCCTGCTGATCGATCTCGGTCTCTGGGGGATCACAACCATCGTTCTTCTCTATTTCGTCCGCTAAGGCGGGAGAAAGGAGATTCTCATGAGCGAAGAGATCAAACGAAGAGAGAAGAGCCCTGTCGAGGAGTTTCGACGGGAGCGGGAGCGTCTTAACTCCATTGTCCTCAGGAGAGGGAAGGAGAACATCAAGAAGTTTTTCACCCTGGACGCGGCGGTCTACAAGGAGGGCGCCCTATCGGCGAAGACGAAAGAGTTGCTGGGGCTGACGGCCTCCCTGGTCCTGAGGTGCGACGACTGTATCCTTTACCACCTGATCCGTTGTTACGAGGAGAAGGTGACCGACCAGGAGGTGGAGGAGGCCTTCTCGGTGGCCTTGGTCGTGGGAGGATCGATCGTGATCCCCCATCTGAGGAGGGCCTTCGGTTCCTGGGAGGAGCTCAAAGAGAAGGGACTCTCCCGGGAAGGGGGCCAACCATGACGAAGGAGAGGCTTTTTTCGGAACTCCTCGGGGAGATCGAGGGGTTGGTCTCATCTCAGGGGGAGGGGAATGCTCTTCTGGAAAGAGTCTGCGGGCTCTTGAAGGAGAGAGTGGAGAGTTACGACTGGGTCGGTTTCTACCTCGTGGACGTCGAGAGGGAGAGGGAGCTGGTCCTTGGCCCCTTCGCCGGGGAACCGACGGACCATAAACGGATCCGCTTCGGCCAGGGGATATGCGGTCAGGCCGCCGACCTGCTGAAGGTCTTCATCGTTGCGGACGTGACCAAGGAGAGCAACTACCTCTCCTGCAACGCCCGGGTCCGCTCGGAGATAGTCATCCCTCTCTTCAGGGGGGAAACCCTCGTCGGGGAGCTCGACATCGATTCCCATCTTCCCGACCCTTTCGACGAAAAGGACCGGCTCTTCCTGGAAAAGGTCGGGGCCTTGGTGGTTCCTCTCCTATAGAGCCCGAAAGAGGACTCCGCCTGAGAGGGAGGGAACGGCGAGGGACTCTCTCTGCCGTCGGGATTCTTGAAAGAGGGGTCCCGCTTTGACACGGAGGGGGTTCTTTGTTACCCTCTCCTTAGAGGAGAAGGGGGATGAAAGAGAAGGAAGAGAACCAGAGCTCCCTGGAGTGGAACCGTTACCTTCAGGAGATCGAGAAGAGGGCCTATGAAATCTCCCTCGAACGGATCAGGGAGAACCGTCCGGGCGACAGACTCTCGGATTGGTACAAGGCCGAGAGAGAGATCAAAGCGAAGTACGGTCTCTCGGATGGGGGGAAAGGAGAGAAGTGAAACTTCTAGGAGCCCACGTCAGCATCGCCGGAGGGGTTTCCCGAGCGCCGTTGAATGCGGAGGCGATCGGAGCCAAGGCCTTCGCCATGTTCACGAAGAACCAGCGCCAATGGAACGTCCCCCCTCTGGGCGAAGAGGAGGTCGAGCTTTTCAAGAGGAACTGCCGGGAACAGGGCTTTCCCCCGGAGGCGATCCTGCCCCACGACGGTTATCTCATCAACCTCGCCAACCCCGAGAGGGAGGAGTGGGAGAGATCGGTAGCCGCTTTTACCGATGAGATGAGGCGTTGCCAGCTGTTAGGGCTCAAGAGCCTCAACTTTCATCCGGGGAGCCATAAGGGAGCTCTCTCGGAAGAGGAAGCTCTGAAGAGGATCGCGGAAGGGGTGAACCGGGCCCTGGGAGAAACCGAGGGCGTTGTGGCGGTGATCGAGAATACCGCAGGGCAGGGGAGCAGTCTGGGGTACAAGTTCGAACACCTGGCCAGGCTCTTGGAACTCTTCTCCGACCCTTCCCGGGGAGGGGTCTGCCTCGACACCTGTCACCTCTTCGCCGCGGGGTACGAGCTCAGGGACGAGGAGGGGTACCGAAAGACCTTTGAGGAGTTTCAGAGGGTCGTCGGCTTCAAGTCCTTGAGGGGAATGCACCTGAACGATTCCAAAGGTGAGTACGGCAAGAGGCTTGACCGGCACCACAGCCTCGGGGAGGGGTTCTTAGGGTGGGAGCCCTTTCGGCGCCTCGTGAACGATCCGAGAGTCGAGAATATCCCCCTGATTCTGGAGACCATCGACGAAACGAAATGGGAAGAAGAGATTCGCAGACTCTACGGATTTCTAGGAAATTAGGGGGGGTTACCCCCCTTCTCGATTCGTGGTAGAATGTTCAATGGTATCCTTCGTAATCCACTCTCCGTCACTTCAAAAAACGAAAAATATCATTCCAAGGAGGTAATCCATGTCGGATAAATCTTTCAACCCTTTTAAGATGGCACAGCAACAGTTTGACGCAGTCGCGGACAAGCTCAACCTTGATAAAGCTACCCGTGATCTGCTCCGCAACCCCATGAGAGAGTACCACTTCACGATTCCCGTGAAGATGGATGACGGAACGGTCAGAATTTTTCAGGGCTTCAGGGTTCAGCATAACGACAGCCGCGGTCCCGCCAAGGGCGGCATCCGCTTCCATCCCGAAGAGACCGTGGACACCGTCCGTGCCTTGGCCACTTGGATGACCTGGAAGACCGCTGTCGTGGACATCCCGCTGGGCGGAGGAAAGGGAGGAGTCATCTGCGATCCCCGCGTCCTCTCCATGAGGGAACAGGAACAGATCTGCCGCGGCTGGGTTCGCCAGATCGCCCGCAACGTCGGTCCCGTCCAGGATGTCCCGGCTCCCGATGTCATGACCAACGGACAGCACATGCTCTGGATTCTTGACGAGTACGAGCACATCCATGGCGGACAGTACCCCGGCTTCATCACCGGTAAGCCCGTTGGGATGGGCGGATCTTTGGGCCGCACCGAAGCCACCGGCTACGGCGTCATCTACACGGTCCGGGAAGCCCTCAAACACCTTGGCATCGACATCAAGAAGGCCACCGCTTCCGTCCAGGGCTCCGGGAACGTTGCCCAGTACGCCATCCAGCTCTTCTCTAAGCTGGGCGGAAAAGTGATCGCCGTCTCCTGCTGGGATAACAAAGACAAGAAGGCTTACACCTACGCCTGCAAAGAGGGAATCTCCTCCGAGAAGCTCTTGGGCTCTGTGGACAAGTTTGGAACCATCGACCCCGAGAAGGCGAAGAAGTACGGATGGGAGAAGCTTGATGGCGATGCTTGGATCGAACAGGAAGCCACCGTTTTGATCCCCGCCGCTCACGAGAACACCATCAACGCCGAGAACGTCAACAAGATCAAGGCCAGCGTGAAGCTGATCGCCGAGGGAGCCAACGGACCCACCACCCCCGAAGCGGACGTCGTCATCCAGAAGAAGGGGATCTTCCTGGTTCCCGACTTCCTGTGCAACGCCGGCGGAGTGACCTGCTCCTACTTCGAACAGGTTCAGTGCAACATGAACTACTTCTGGCCCAAGGAAGAGGTTCTTGAGAAGCTTGACAGCAAGATGACCTCCGCTTTCCACGCCGTCTTGAAGATGGCCCAGGACAAGAAGGTCTACAACCGTGACGCCGCCTACATGATCGCTATTCAGCGGGTCGCCGACGCCTGCCGCCTCCGCGGTTGGGTCGGTCTTTGAGCCTTTCTGACATAAACGCTTCTTGAGGGGGGGGAGCCTTTCAGGCTCCCCCCCTTTTTTCTTTCTTCTTGACAATTCTGTCTCCTTTGATGTAGAAAAAAGAAAAGAGGGGGAGGGATGGACAAGAAGAGTAGGCTTTTAATAGTCGAAGATGAAGCCATCGTCGCCAGAGATATCGAAGATGTCCTGAAGAGGTTGGGCTACGATGTCTGCTGCTCCGTCTCCTCCGGAGAAGAGGCCGTCGAGAAGGCCCGGAGTTTTCTCCCCGACCTCATTCTGATGGACATCTTTCTGAAGGGGGAGAAGGACGGGATCCAGGCGACCGAGGAGATTCAAGGCCGGTACGAGATCCCCGTTGTCTACCTCACCTCCTACGCGGATTCCCTCACTCTGGAGAGGGCGAAGTGTACCGCCCCTTACGGCTATCTGCTAAAGCCCTTTCAGGAGCGGGACCTCAAGAGTGCTGTCGAAATAGCTCTCTGCAAGAGCCGTTCAGAAAAGATTCTCCGGGAGAAGGAGCGGGTTTTTTCGGCGACTCTCTTCTCCCTCGCCGAAGGGGTCATCACGGCGGACCCTCAAGGGAATGTTCTCTTTCTGAACGACTTTGCGGAAAAGCTTCTGCAGATCCCCTTTGAGAAGGCGAAGGGGAAGAGGCTCTCCTCCCTCTTCACCCTCAAGAGGGTCTGTGAAGGCGGTGAGGAAGAGGTCCGCTTGCTGGAGTGCGTGGCCGGTGGGAGAGCGGACTTCAACGACCTTCTGCTCGTTTCGTCGGAGGGGGCCAAACACTGTGTGGACGGGACTCTGACCCCCCTGAGTGGAGAGGCCGGTTTTGTCTGCGTTCTTCGCAATATTGAGGAGAGGAAGAAGGCCCAGGAAGAGCTTCAGAAGACCATGGAGTTCTTCCGCCTCCTCGCCGAGAACGGCCATGACCTGATCCTCCTTTGGCGTTGGAACGGTAAGACCTCCCTGGAGTACGTGAGCCCCTCCGCCGAAGCGATAACCGGGTACAGGGTAGACGAGTTCTTCTCCAACCCGAAGCTCCTCTCCCTCCTGGTTCATCCCGAGGACGCCAAGGCCTGGAACGACGGATGGGGGAAGCACAACATCCCCCAGGAGAACATCTTCTGCCGCTGGATCAGGAAGGACGGGAGGGTGATCTGGATCGAACAGCATAACATCCCCGTCTACGACGAGCATGGGCAGATGACGGCGGTGGAGGGAATCGTCCGGGACATTACCGAACGAACCGAGGCCGAGCTCGCGTTGCGCAAGTCCGAGGCCCAGTACCGGAGGATCTTCGAAACCTCCAAAGACATGATCTTCCTCTCCACTCCGGAGGGAAGGTTTCTGGAGATCAACCCCGTAGGGATCTTCCTCCTAGGCTATTCCAGCAAGGAAGAGATGATGGCCCTCGACCTCAACACGGATCTCTACGTCTCCGCCTCAGACAGGGAGCTTCTCCGCAAGAAGATCACCTACGAAGGCTTTGTCCGGGATTACGAGACGGTCTGGAAGAGGAAGGACGGTCAGCTCTTGAACGTCTTGATCACCGTGGACGCCGAGAAAGACAGCTCCGGCCGTGCCGTCTACTTCCGGGGAATGATCAGGGACGTGACGGAGCAGAAGAAGCTGGAGCAACAGCTCTTCCACAAGCAGAAGATGGAGAGTATCGGCCTCCTGGCGGGGGGGATCGCCCACGACTTCAACAACATCCTGAGCGGGATTCTCGGCTACGCCTCCTTCATGAAGATGAAGGTCGATCATGATCACCCCTTCTTCGGCTACATCGATACGATCGAGAAGGGAGCCCAGAGGGCCGCAGAGCTGACGGCCCAGCTCTTGGCCTTCGCCAAAGGAGGGAGGGTCGATGTGAAGACCATCGACCTCTGGAACGTTATCGATGAAACAGTCAAGATTCTAAGGCGCACCTTCGACAAGAGGATCGAGATCATCACGAAGCACTCGGAGAGGCCGACGAACATAGAAGGGGACAGGGTTCAGCTTCAACAGGTGGTGATGAACCTTTGTGTCAATGCCAGGGACGCCATGCCCGAGGGAGGGAAGCTGACCCTCCAGATCGAGGAGAGTCTCCTCGAAGAGGGGCTGGAGAAGGGCGGCCACTACGAGGTCCTTTCGGTGTCGGATACAGGGCTGGGGATGAGCGAGGAGGTGAAGGGGAGGATCTTCGAGCCTTTCTATACGACGAAAGAGGAGGGGAAGGGAACCGGACTCGGCCTCTCCCTGGTCTACGGCGTCGTGAAGAACCACGGGGGGTTTATCCGCGTGGAGAGCGAACCGGGCCGGGGCTCGACCTTCCGGATCTACCTCCCCTCCAGCGACCGAGGCGTGGAGGTTGAGAAGGAGGAGGAGGGAGAGGTCCTCGGGGGAGGGGAGAGGATCCTGGTCGTCGACGATGAGGAGGCGATCCGGGAGTTTACGAAGGCGATTCTGGAAGACTACGGGTACCGGGTCGAGACGGCGGGGGACGGCGAGGAGGGTGTCCGTTTCTACGAGGAGGGATGGAAGGGAATCGATCTGGTCGTCTTGGACATAGTGATGCCGAAGCTTGGGGGCCGGGATGTTTACGAGCGGCTTCGCAGGATCAACCCGGAGGTGAAGGTCGTCCTGACCACCGGTTACAGCAGGAACGGGCGGGCCAGGGAGATTCTCGGAGAGGGCGTTCAGGGGTTTATCCAGAAGCCCTATCAGAGCAAAGAGCTCTTGAGCGTCATCAAGAAGGTTCTGGGCGGGTGAGACAAACCCTCTTCCTCTGCGTATAACCTCTCTAAGCCCGGAGGTGAAAGATGCGACACCGGAAGTTGATCATACCCCTTCTTCTTATCCTTTCTCTGCCTCTCTTCTGCAAGCAGGAGCGGCCTCTTACGGTTCCCGAGGAGAGCCTTTACAAGCGAACCTCCACGAGCGAAGAGGTCATGGCCTTCCTTCAGAACCTTCAGAAAAGGGATCCCAAGAGGATGAAGCTGACTCTCCTCACCTATTCGACGGAGCGGGAGAGGATTCCCCTGGTGATCTTCAGCCGCCAAGGGGTCAGCTCACCGGAAGAGATGAGGAAGCTGGGGCTGAGGGCTGTCCTCATCGCCGCCAACATCCACGCCGGAGAGGTCGAGGGGAAAGAGGCCTCCCTGATCTTCCTCCGCGAGTTGGTGGAAGCCCCGGACAGTCAATTCCTGGAGGGGCAGGTTCTCCTCTTCCTTCCCCTCTTCAACAGGGACGGAAACGACAAGTGGGGGGTTGAGAGGAGACGCGACGACGGACCCGAGAGCGCGGGGGTACGTTTCAACGGGCAGGGTCTGGACCTGAACCGAGACTTCGTCAAGCTGGAGAGTCCCGAAGTGGGAGCCCTGGTGGAGAGGATCTTCGTACCTTGGGACCCGATTCTCTACATCGACATGCACACCACCAACGGCTCCTACCACCGCCATCCGGTCACGTACTCCCCTCAGGTGATCCCTCAAGGGGATAAGAGCCTCCAGGAGTACATGTGGAAGAAGATGCTCCCAGAGGTGGCCGGGGAGATGAGAAGAGAGGGAATCGACGCGGTTCCCTATGGAAATTTCCTGGACCGGAGGGATCCCGAAAAGGGGTGGCTCAACGAAGCCTTCCTCGGAAGGTACAGCAACAACTACTACGGGCTGAGGAACCGTTTCGCGCTCCTGGACGAGAACTACAGCTATGCCCCCTTCGAGGTGCGAATCCGGGGGGCCCACGCCCTTCTGAAGGCTCTCCTGGGTTACACGGCCCGACACGGGGAGGAGATGGAGAGAGCGGCCAGGAGGGCCGACCGGGAGGCCATGGAGTCCCTGGCGGGAAGAGAGTTCGGCCTCCTCTTCGAACCCGAGGAGACCATGAAGTTTGACCTGAAGAGTTTCCCCTTCCGGCTCGAGGAGGACAAGAGCGTCCAACCCTCCCGTTTCAGGATGGTCAAGCAGGAGGGAGAGAGGGTCTACCACCTTCCCCTCTTCGCCACCTACAAGGCGGTCAAGAGCACCCGACTCCCCGGGGAGGGATACCTCCTGCCGCCCTCTCAGGAGCCTGCGGCAAGGCTCTTGAAGAGACACGGTGTCGCCGTTGAACGGCTAGAAGAGGGAGGAGTGTGGAGGGTGAGAAGCCTTCGCCTCACCGGGGTCACCCCTTCGTCACAGCTCTACCAGGGACACTACATCAACAAGATCGAGGGGGAGGAAGAGGAGAAGGAGATCTCCTTTCCCAAGGGCTCCTTCTTTGTTCCCCTTGCCCAACCCCTCTCCCGTTTGGCGGCCTACATGCTTGAGCCCCTCAACCCCGACGGGCTTGGGGCATGGAATTTCTTCGACCGAGTCCTGGTGAAGGAGTGGGAAGGTCTCTGGATCTACCCGGTCTATAAAGTCGACGTGCCCGTCGTTGGCCTGAGAGAGCCGCTCTAAGCGGGTCTCTCGGAGAAGACGAAGGGAGATCTTCAGAAAACATTGGAGGTGAGAGGATGGAACTGAGAGAGGAGATGAAGGGGAAAGAGGTGCAGGATTTCACCCTCAAAGACCAGAAGGAGGGGAGCGTTACCCTCTCCGACCTCAGGGGGAAGCGGGTCTTGCTATCGTTTCACCCCTTGGCCTGGACCAAGGTCTGCGCCCAGCAGATGAAGGATCTTGAGAAACGGTACGAGGAGTTTGAGGGATACCGGGTCGTTCCCTTGGGGCTCAGCGTCGATTCCGTTCCCTCCAAGGCGGCCTGGGCGGCCACGCTGGGGGTGGAGAGGCTCTCCATGCTCGCCGATTTTTGGCCCCACGGGGGGGTCGCCGCAACCTTGGGGCTCTTCCGGGAGAGGGAGGGCTTCTCCGAGAGGGCCAACATCCTCCTCGACGAGAAGGGACGGGTCCTCTGGGCCAAGGTCTACGACCTTGGACAGCTCCCCAACCTCAACGAGCTCTTCGACCTGCTCAAGACCCTCTGAGGCGTGGCTCCCCAGAGTTGGGTCGGATCGGCCCTTTGTCCTGACTACGGGAGCGAGGGGGTGGCGGAGGCCCTTTCGAGGCTTCTGAAACCCTGGGGAGGATGGTCGGCCTTCGTCTCTCCCGGGGAGAGGGTTCTGCTGAAGGTGAACCTTCTCTCCCAGGCCGCTCCGGAGAGGGCCGTCACGACCCACCCCTCCGTGGTGGAGGCCGTTGCCCGAGGGGTCATGGCGGTCGGGGGGATTCCTGAGATCGGCGACTCTCCCCCCTTCGGCGGCTTTCGGGCCATCGCCCGGGAGAGCGGGATCGAAGAGGTCGCCCGGAAGTTGGGGATTCCCCTTCTGGAGCTTGGCAACCCCAAGCCCTTCGAGGGAGGGGTCCCCCCCTTTCAGAGGCTCCTTCTCTCGCAGGAGCTGAGAAGGTTCGACAAGGTCATCAACCTGGCCAAGGTCAAGACCCACACCAAGATGGTCCTCTCCCTGGCGGTGAAAAACCTCTTCGGGGTTGTCCCGGGGAAGTTGAAGGGGGAGTGGCACCTCAAGACCCACAGGGACGACCTTCTCTTCGCCATGGTCTTGGTGGGCATCTACCGGATGGTGAACCCGGCCTTCTCCCTCCTGGACGGGATCGTCTCCATGGAGGGGGAGGGACCCTCCAACGGCACGCCCCGAAATACCGGCTTCCTGGCGGGGTCTCCCGATGGAATCGCCTTGGACGCCTATGTCGCCTCCCTCCTCGGTCTCCCCGCGAAGAGGCTTCCTACCCTCCAGGCCGCCGAACGGATGGGGCTGGTCGATCCGGGGGGGTACGAGCTCCTGGGGGAGAGGCCCGGCCCGGAAAGGTTCCAGGGGTTCCTCCTCCCGAAGACCCTCTCCGGGGAGAGAAGGGTTCCCCTCTGGTTCGCCCGTCTCTACCTGGGCCTGCGGGAGCGGAGGCCTTGGATCGACGCGGCCCTCTGCGAAAGGTGCGGCCGGTGCCGGCAGATCTGTCCCGCCCAGGCCATCGTCGGGGAGGGGGAGTTCCGAGTGGACCTGGAAAGGTGCATCCGTTGCTTCTGTTGTCAGGAGATCTGCCCGGCCGGCGCGGTTCTTCTGAAAAAAGGGTGGAAGAGTCGAGGAAACAAGAGCGGGGGAAGAGCGTAAGAAAAAGAAGAACCTCTTTTCCGGACTCTCCCGGAGGGAACTCCCTTTGAGCCCACTCCCAAGGGCGGGGGAGAGAACCGCAAAGAGGAAGGAGGCTTTATGGACAGAAGGGATTTCTTGAGGCAACTCTCTCTCTATACAGCGGGGGCCTTGGCGGCGCCTCCGGTCTTGGAGGTCCTCTCCAACCCGACCTTTGCCGCTTCTACGCCGCCCACGGTGAACGTCGTGAAGGGGAAGAACTACGAAGAGCTCACCAGAAGGCTCCTCCTCTCCCTGGGGGGGATGAAGAAGTTCGTTCATTCCGGCGACAAGGTTGTGATCAAGCCGAACATCGGATGGGACAGGACGCCGGAGCAGGGGGCCAACACCCATCCTCTGGTGGTGAAGACCCTCGTGAAGATGGCCCTCGAAGCGGGAGCCTCCAAGGTCCAAGTCTTCGATCGCTCCTGCAACGAGGAGAGGAGGTGCTACTTCAACAGCGGGATCAAGGAGGCCGTGGAATCTCTCGGCGACAAACGGGCGACGATCCCCTACGTGGAGGAGCGCAAGTTCGTCCCCATCGTCATCAAGCAGGGGAAGGCCTTGAGGGATTGGATCTTCTACAAGGAGGCCCTCGAGGCGGACTGCTACATCAACGTTCCGGTGGCCAAACACCACTCCCTGGCCAAGTTGACTCTGGGGCTCAAGAACTCCATGGGCATGCTGGGAGGGAACCGGGGGAGGATCCACCAAAACATGGGACAGAACCTGGCCGACATAGCCACGGTGATCCGTCCCAAGCTGACCGTGGTCGACGCGACCAGGATCCTCTTTAGAAACGGCCCCGTCGGGGGGAACCTCAGAGACGTGAAGGTCCTCGACACCCTCATCGCCTCGACGGACCCCGTGGCGGTGGACAGCTACGCCACGACCCTCTTCAACCTTCGTCCCGAGGAGATCGACTCCATCCGAAGGGCCTATGAATTCGGTCTCGGGGAGATGGACCTGAAGAAGATCCGGGTCCTGGAGGCGTAGGATGAAGGGACGGAAGGCTCTTCTCTGGGCAAGGCGTCTTACACAGCTTTCCTTTCTCGGCCTCTTCTTCTACCTCTTCAGGCTGACCGACTACACAGGAAAGGACCAGATCGCCGCGGCGGTGAACATCTTCTTCCGGTGGAACCCCCTGGTCGCCCTCTCGGTGACTCTGGCGGCCAAGGCGCTTCTGGCCCTCTTCCTTCCCGCCCTCCTCCTGGCTGTGCTCACCCTCCTGTTGGGGCGGTTCTTCTGCGGGTGGGTCTGCCCCTTGGGGACACTGCTCGACGCCGCCCACAAGGTTGTTCCTCCCCGGGGCCAAGGGGTGGGGAAGGGATGGGTGAAGGTCAAGTATTTCCTCCTCCTGCTGATCTCCGCCTCCTCCCTCTTCGGTCTCCAGCTCGTGGGCTTCTTCGATCCCTTCGCCCTTCTCCTCCGGGGGTTCACCTTCGCGGTGGATCCGGTCTTCAACTCCTCCGTCACAGGGATCTTCGATACCCTCTACAAGAAGGGACCCTCCTGGGTGACCTCTCTCTCGGAACCGGTCTATGAGTTCCTGAAGAAGGGGGTTCTTCCCTACCAGCAGTCCATCTTCTCCCTCTCCCTGGTCGCCTTCTTCCTTCTCCTGGGGATCTTCCTCCTGGAGAGGGTCCAGCGGCGTTTCTGGTGTAAGAACCTCTGCCCCCTGGGAGCCCTTCTGGCGCTCCTTTCCCGGTTCTCGCCCCTCCGCCGCAGGCCCGGGAAGCTCTGCCCCTCCTGCGGACAGTGCGGGAAGCTCTGCCGTTTCGAAGCCTTCCAGGAGGACGGACGTTTCGTCCCGGAGAGGTGTAACCTCTGCATGGAGTGCGTGGCCAAGTGTCCTCAGGGGATGATCTCCTATAGGCTGGGCGTGCCGAGCCTTCAAGACCGCGTGGACCTCTCCCGCAGGGCCTTCCTGGGAGTCGGTCTCACCGGCGTCGCCCTTCCCCTGGTCTCCCGGGTCGGGTGGGGGGAAAAGCTTCCCCGGCCGACCCTCCTGCGTCCTCCTGGGGCCCTGGACGAGAGGCTCTTCCTCCAGAAGTGCGTCCGTTGCGGGGAGTGCATGAAGGTTTGTATCCAAAACGGCCTCCAACCGACCCTCCTGGAGGCGGGAGCGGAGGGGATGTTCACCCCCCGGCTGGTTCCCAGAATCGGCTACTGCGAGTACAACTGCAACCTCTGCGGGCAGGTCTGCCCCACCGGGGCGATTCCCAAGGTTCCCCTGAGCGAGAAACAGCGCTTCCAGATAGGGAAGAGCCACTTCGACAAGAACCGGTGCCTTCCCTACGCGAAAGAGGTTCCCTGCATGGTCTGCGAGGAGCACTGTCCGATCTACGACAAGGCGATCCGCTTCCACGAGGTCACCGTCTCCGACGGAAGGGGGGGAACCTTCCCCCTGAGGCAACCCTACGTCGTCGAGGAGCTCTGCATCGGCTGTGGAATCTGCGAAAACAAGTGCCCCCTCCCCGGGGAGGCCGCCATCCACGTCCTCTCCCAGAGGGATCTGAGGGAAGCGGGGAACGGCAAGTACGACTGAGGCGGGGAGAGCCTGTAAAGAGGGTTCTTGAGAAGGGGGAGTACCGCCCTCGACCCGTTACTTCCGGAAAGAGGCCTCTCCCTTCACACTCCAGAGGAGACGGTAGTGGAGGATGACGAAGAGGGCCCGGAAACCGTCACGCCAGCCGATCTTCTTTCCCTCCTCCGGGGTGCGTCCCCTGTAGGAGATCGGGACCTCCAGGAAGCGGATCTTCGGAAGGCGCGAGAGCTTGAAGGTCAGCTCCGGCTCGATGCCGAACCGATCCTCCTCCAAGAGGAGTGACTTGACGGATTCGCTCTTGAAGACCTTGTAGCAGGTCTCCATGTCCGTCAGGGAGAGACGACAGGCCCAGTTGGAGAGAGCCGTGAGAAACCCGTTGGCGAAACGGTGGAGGGAGAGGGCCCCCTGGGGCTTACCCAAGAAGCGGGAGCCGTAGACAACGTCGGCCTCCCCCTTCAGGAGGGGTTCCAGCAGGAGGGGGTACTCCTGGGGGTCGTACTCCAGGTCGGCGTCTTGGATCAGAATCAGGTCGCCTCGGGCCTCTTCGATTCCCCGCCGCACCGAGTAGCCCTTTCCCCGGTTTCCGGGGTTGGAGAAGACTCGGACCCGGGGGTCTTGTTGGGCCAGGAGATCCAGAATCCGCCCGCTTCCATCGGTGGAGCCGTCGTCGATGAGGAGAATCTCCCTCTCCAGGGGGAGAGGAACCGCCAGGACCCTCTCGACGAGGGCGCGGACGCTCTTTTCTTCGTTGTAAACCGGGATCAAGATGGAGAGGAGGGAGTGGGCCATAGGAGAGTTTACCCCCAGAAGGGAGGAGAGTCCAGAGGAGAGTTTTCTCCTTGACAAAGGGAAAAAAAAGACCATATAGTATATAAAACGAAGGGAACATGAAGATTTCGGGCGAAACGATCTCTTGGGAATCTCTCTTTCCCGGTGGCTTGCTCTCCGGGACGAAAGGAAAGGGGAGCCCTCCGGGGGAGAAGGCGGCAAAGTCCGAGGTCTCTTCCGGGGCCGAGGAGACGAGCTCTCAGGAGCTGACGGAGAAGGAAGATCGACGGGTCAAAGAGCTCAAGAAGATCGATTCCCAGGTCCGTGCCCACGAGGCGGCCCACATGGCCGCCGCTTCCGGTCTCGTCGTCCGGGGCGCCCAGTACGAGTACGAGAAGGGGCCCGACGGTCACCTCTACGCCGTGGGAGGGGATGTTCAGATCGATACCTCCAAGGAGAACGGCGACCCCGCGGCAAACCTCCGGAAAGCCGAGAAGATCCAGCGGGCCGCTATGGCCCCCCAGGATCCGTCGACCCAGGACCGGAAGGTCGCCGCCGAGGCCAGGGCCATGGCCGCTGAGGCCCAGGCGGAGCTCATGGAGAAGAAGCGAAAGGAGATGAAGAGCTCTCTGGAGGAGTACGGCGAGGACGAGGGGGGAGGAACGGGCCTCTTCGTCGAAACCTGGGGGTAGAGAACCTCTCCCTCTCTCAGGAGAGATCGGCCTAGTAAGGGGGCGAACGTTCTGGGGAGGACCTTAGAGAGTCAAGAGATAGAAGCTCTTGGTTTTATCGAGGGTAAAACCACAAGACAGGAGAGCGTTACAAGAGGCCTTGTTCTCCGGTTCCGGTTGCACCAGGATACGCCTTGCGTTGTTTTGCCTTCTGATTCTCTCCACTAAGGATCTGATGATCCCTTTGCCGAACCCTTTCCCGAGGTAGCCGGTGTCACCGATCAGATAATCGATGCTGTAAGTGCCCTCTATATCCGTGTCGCCGTGCCAGCTCTCCCCGCTGTAGCGGTACTCATAAAACTGACAAAACCCAACGGCATGACAGCCGATTTCAACGATGAAGTGGTGCAAAAAAGAAAACTCTCCCTTCCGCTTCTCGACCTCCTCAAGCCAATCCAAGGGGTCGTGGTACCACCGTGAAACATGGGGCAGGTAGAGCAATCTTTTCAACAGAGGAAGATCCTCATCGGAGAGATTCCGCAACAAGAGTTCGTCCATCGGTGCTCCTAGTAACGCCGTCTTTTCATGTTGGAAAGGGGAGGGGCGCAAACCCCCACGCCTCTTTCCCATCCCTTCTTCACAGGAGGGGCTCGCCTTCGTCAACGCGAAAGGTTTTGAGAGGGCCTACCTCCTCTTCGTGATCGTTAAAAACAGGGAGGAACCATCGACCTCTTCGAGGGAGTAGTCCAGTCCGGTGGATCTGCCGATTCTCTGGAAATCCAGCTCGGATAGGGTGGTCGCTTCGAATCCGTCGTCGCAGTGGATGACTCCCTCCCTGGTCTTGGCGGGATCAACCTTTCCGATCAGCCCCTTCTCAGATTGTTCGACAAACCAGCTCACCCTCTCTTTCTAGATTTTTGGGGAGTAGGTGCTGAAGAGGACCCTTCCCCCCGCTTTTGTGGCTTGAAGGGCCCTCTCTACGAGGAGTTGAGGGTTCCCTTTGATGGCGGAGATCCCGTTCTGTAGGCAGAGGGTAAGATCGAAGCGCTCCAGATAGTTCAGGCTGTAGGCGTCCATGACCTCTAAAGAGACGTTGCCGAGCCCCTTTAAGTAACTCCGACCGTACTGGACTGTCTCCGGAGAGAGATCGATACCGGAGAGGGATCTTGCGTAGGGAGCGAGCTCTTTCAGGATCCGCCCATAGCCGGCTCCTATCTCCAGGAGGTCGTCGTCTAAGGCCGTTTTGCTCTTCACGTACTCGATTTCGCTCCTCAGATACTGCCGGATTCTCTCGATTCTTGTGTTGTAGACCTCCACGAGCCTGAGAGAGTTCAACGACTCTTCATAGTAGTTGCCGCTTTCCATGGTCTTCTCCTGGAAGGATCGAGGAAACCCTTCGCCTAGGCGGTATGCCCATGTCGGAAGGGTTAACCCTCAAACAGCGCGCGAAAGGCTCTTACCACCACCCCTATTTCCAAAGGGCACCGCGAGGAGTGATTTTCATCAGGCACACCTGGTCGCCCATCTTTATGCTTTGGAGGAGCTCAACATCGACTTCGCACCCAAAGGCCTTTTCGAAAAGAACCTTACTATACCCGGTGGTGCATTGACACCATGTCTTCGTCTCCAATCTGTCCACCTCGGCAAGCATCGGACAAGGGCAGAAGGGGAATTGGAGATAGAGCTCCCCGTCTTTGGAAAAGAGGCCGGCGGCCTTTGCTTTCTCTTGGCTTGCGAACTCTTCTAAATTCGAGGAGGCATCGAAGAGTTCCTTTACCAAGGCGAATTTTTCGTCCATCCCATATCCACATTGACAGTTCATCCTGATCTGTTTCACCGTAGACAGATCAAAGCGCTCTTCCAACCTTTTCATGGTGGATTTTACCCAGGTTGCGTTATCCTCTGGTGAAGAGTGCCCCTCTTCGCCGTAGACGATTTTGGCCGCTGTTTCTTTATCGCTTGCGGCTTCAATGGCGCTAAAGAGAACCTGCTCTTGGATCTTTCTCATATCAAACATCATGACACCTCATTTTAAATTTACGGGTGTGGGTTTTTGATCTGTGGCTCCAGGGAGACACCCTTCTCAGCAGAAGCGCAAAAACGGTTATCGGATCTCTTCATGACACCTTTGAGCGCCCTGTTGCGGGACAAGACGCCCTCTTTCTCCTTGGACGACTCCTTTCAAGTGACGATAAACGCCTATTTTTAAACTATTACAGAGAGGGAGGTTTTGTCAACAGAGGGAGTTCCTGTCAAAGGGTGTGAAGGAGTTTTGGAAGGGCCAGCCCGTTTCCTTGGCGTCAACGGCTTTTCTTTTTAGTGAAAACCTATAAGCCGGTTAGCAGTTTTGTGCCATCCAACGGGTGTGTGGAAAACTCTTCACGTTTATGAGAAGGAGAGGAAAGACCGGAAGATGAAAGAGTCCTAAGG
>ERZ1645187.504-NODE-504-length-38629-cov-34.867709_pt1 | contig 38629 bp, 37 predicted proteins | sample MGYA00575352_ERZ1645187 | MGnify/ENA primary metagenome ERZ1645187 (study PRJEB40837, sample SAMN11349314) | freshwater sediment metagenome | isolation source: river sediment | host: Sediment | place: India: Wazaribad , New Delhi | collected 2017-02-21 ... | reverse complement strand
ATCAGTACTTGGCGACGACGGGAGCAGAACCCCAATCGAAGCGATAGTTCAGGCCGGCGCGAACGATATGCGCGCGGGTGTCGACGTCGAGGCGGGCGCTGCCGAGAGGGCCATAGTCAGCCGTGTACAGGTTGTCCTTGCCGAGATCGACATAGAGATATTCGGTCTTGAGGCTGAAATTGTTGGTCAGGGCATATTCAATGCCGGCGCCGACCGTCCAGCCATTGGCGTCAACGGTCTTCGACAGGCCGATGCCGCCGACGCCGACGATGCCAGCCGTCAGGCTGCTCTTGACCTGGCCATAGGCCCAGCCGCCGGTGGCGTAAACGAGCGCGCGATCGAAGGAATAGCCGAGGCGGGCGCGAACCGTGCCGAGATTGTCGAGCTGGCTGCCAGCCTTGAGGCCGGCGGCGAACGGACCGCCCGCAGCGGTGAGGCCGACCTTGCCTTCAACATTGCCCCAATCGTAATCGGCCTCGATGCCGACCACCCAGTTGCGGGCGAACTGGTAATTGTAGCCGGCGGTGACGCCGCCGAGGAAGCCGCTGGAGTTCACGGTCGCCTTGCCGGCGTAGGGCACGCCGAGAATGTCGCCGCCGAAGGGATAGCGGAACTTGTCGCCGGCATAGCCGCCGTTGACGCCGACGTAGAAGCCGGTCCAGCTGAACACGGGAGCGGCATAGACCGGGGCGGGCGCCGGGGCGCGGGCCGGCAGGTCGGCCGCGAGGACCGGAGCGGCGAAGGCCGCGATAGCGACTGACGACAGAAGAACCTTACGAATCATAGCGATTACTCTCGGCTGGGGGTGAAGTGTTTAAATTGCCATTTCATTTGTAACGGCATGAGTGATTCTTGCAATGCCAACTCAACTTTTTTAATGCAAAATCGTGACAAAAGCCGGGATTTCGAAATTTATGTGTCTTTTCCGCAACATTCTCGGTTGATAAAACGCAAAAAGCCCGGCCTTGCGGCCGGGCTTTTCTTCGCGTTCGAACTTAAACGATCAATATTTGGCGACGACCGGCGTGTCGTAACCGCCGAAGCGGTAGTTCAGCCCAAGCTTGACGGTATGGATGTCGTTGCGGGCGCGAGCGATTTCGAGCGGCGCATATTCATAGGTCTTCTTGCCGAGGCCATAGTACATATACTCGCCCTTGATCGACCAATTGTGGCTGAGGGCATATTCAACGCCGGCGCCGAGGGCATAGCCCCAACGCGCCTTCGAGTCGCTGTAGGCGGCGGGCGTCAACGTGTCGAAGATGGACGACTTGACGTTGGCGTAAGCCAGGCCGCCGGTGCCGTAGACCAGCGTGTTGCCGAAGGCGTAGCCGATGCGGGCGCGCAGCGTGCCGAGTGCGTCGATCTTGGTGTTGCACGACGCGCCGATCGCGCATTGCGTCGACTTCTTCAGGTCCGCCCAGGCCAGATCGCCCTCGAGGCCGAGCACGACATTGTTGGCGAGCTGGTAGTTATAGCCAGCCGTGCCGCCGACGAACGCGCCGCGGGCCTTGTCGGAGTTGGGGAAGTAGGAGCCGGCGATGAGGCCGTACTTGTCCTGCGCCCAGCCGTAGCCGGCGTTCGCGCCGACATAGAAGCCAGTCCAGGTGAAGATCGGGGCCATGGCGACGGGCGCGTAGACCGGCGCGTTCTTGCGCGAAGGCAGATCCGCCGCGGAAGCGACGGTGGACAGGGCGGCAACGGCCGCGGTGGCGAGAAGGATTTTACGGAACATAGCTTACCTTTTTTGCTGGGCCTGATCGGGCTGCGCATGAAGCGCCTGCGCCTGACAGGCCTGCTGCGGCCAAAACGTCGCCGCGTCCGGCAAGCAATGGGCCTCGAAATCCCCCTCCGCAAGCGCAAAATGCGACACTGGCGTCTTCTGGGGGAACGAATGGCGCACCCTGTGGGGAATCTGCAACATTCTTTATAATCAATTGGTTATATCGCCATCTTGTCGCCATTGTTGGTCAAGATGTCGCCATGTTTCGCCATGGTTTTGACATTTGCCGCCCTGTGCCCGATCAAGGCGGGGGCGATCGCGATAGGCCAATTTGGCGCAATGATTCACGCGAGGGGGCGGCCTTGGCTGAGGGGCGTGCGGCGGAGCGCGAGATGCAGGGGCTGACCTCCCGGTCGGCTGCGGAGCTGCTTGCCCGGCACGGCCCGAATGAAGCCGGCAAGCCGCGCGTGCGCAGTTTCGGCGCGATTGTCTTGGCGACGCTCAGGGAGCCGATGTTCCTGCTGCTGATCCTTGCGGCGGCGCTTTATCTGGTCATGGGCAATCTGGCGGAAGGCCTGCTGCTGACGGTGGGCGCCGGCATTTCCATCGCGCTGGTCGTGGTCGAGGAGGCGCGCAATGAATCGGCTCTGGCCGCGCTGCGGGCGCTGGCCGCGCCGAGCGCCCGCGTCATCCGCGACGGGCAGACCCTGCGGATCGCGGCGCGCGAGCTCGTGCCGGGCGATATCGTGCTGATCGGCGAGGGCGAGCGCGTCGCCGCCGATGCGCTGCTGATGGCCGGCGACGTGCTGCAGGCCGACGAGTCCATCCTGACGGGCGAGTCCGTCGCGGTGTCGAAGCCGCCGGCCCTTGCAGAGCCGGAGGGCGATTACGATCCCGATCCCGGCGGCGACGATCTGCCCGTGGTGTTTTCCGGCACGATGATCGTGCGCGGGCAGGGCGTGGCGCGGGTGTTGCGCACCGGCGCTGCGACGCGGCTCGGACGCATCGGCGCATCGCTGGAGGACATTTCGCACGAGCCGACGCTGTTGCAGCAGACGACGACGCGGCTTGTCGGCTATCTTGGTCTGTTCGCTGTCGCCTTCTGCGGGCTCGTCGTTCTTGCCTATGGGCTGACGCGCGGCGACTGGATGGAGGCCGCGCTCGCCGGGATCACTTTGGCGATCTCGCTGGTCCCCGAAGAATTTCCCATGGTGCTGGCGGTGTTTCTGGCGCTCGGCTCGTGGCGTCTGGCGCGCAGTCAGGTGCTGACCCGGCGGCCGGCCGTGATCGAGACGCTCGGCGCGACGAGCATGCTCTGCGTCGACAAGACCGGCACATTGACGGCCAATCATCTGAAGCTTGTCGCCTTATGGCGGGAGGGCGTCGTCTGGAACGCGGCTGAGGCGCGCGCGCTCGGGTCCGCTTTTTCGTCGCTGCTCGATTGCGGCGCGCGCGCCGCGCCGTTGCAGCCGACTGACCCGCTCGATCGGGCGTTGCTTGAAGTTGCGAGGGAAGTCGGGCGCCCGCCGCTCGACGGCCAGATCGTTCGCACGGAGCCCATCCGCGTCGACCGGCCCATTTACGAAGAAATCTGGCGGCTGCCGGACGGTCGGGCGCTGGCGGCGGCCAAAGGCGCGCCGGAGGCAATTTTGGAGCTTTGCGCGGTCGAAGGCGCAAACGCTCGCAACGCGCTCGCCGCCGTGGCGGATCTCGCCGCGCGCGGGTTGCGGGTGCTGGGCGTGGCGACCGCCCAAAGCGTCGGGCCGGACGACGCTGTCGGGCCGAATGTTTTTCAAGGGCTGATCGGCTTTCTCGATCCGGTTCGCAAGGATGTGCCGGCGGCCTTGGCTGCGGCGCGCCGGGCCGGCGTCGGCGTCGCGATGATCACCGGCGATTTTCCGGCGACGGCGCTCGAAATCGCGCGTCAGGCCGGCATCGACGTTTCCGCCGGCGCCCTGACCGGAGCGGAGATGGCGGCGCTGACGCCGCAGCAACTGGCGCAACGGGCGCGTGAAATCCGGGTGTTTGCGCGGGTGCGGCCGGAGCAGAAATTGCAGATCGTCGAGGCGTTCAAATCGCTTGGCCATATCGTTGCGATGACCGGCGATGGCGTCAACGACGCGCCGGCGCTTGAGAGCGCGCATATCGGCGTGGCGATGGGCCAGCGCGGCTCGGATGTCGCGCGCGAGGCGTCGGATATCGTTCTGCTCGATGATTCCTTTGCGTCGATCCTTGTCGGCGTTGGTCTGGGTCGGCGGATTTTCGCCAATTTACGCAAGGCGCTGACCTATGTGACGGCGATTCACGCACCGATCGCGGGACTGGCCTTGGCGCCTCTTCTGGCTGGGCTGCCGCCGATCCTTTTCCCGGCGCATGTGATGGTGCTGGAATTGATTATCGATCCGGTTTGCGCCCTTGTTTTTGAAAGCAAGCCCATCGCCGCGGGCGCCATGGACAGGCCGCCGCGCGATCCGGACGAGCCGCTGTTCGGCTGGCGGCAGATCGGCTGGGCGCTGGCGCAGGGGCTCGTGCTGCTTGCAGGGATTTTTGCGCTTTATATTGTCGCCTTCCGCAGCGGCGCGCCCGAGGCGCAGGCTCGCGCGGCGGCGTTTCTCGCGCTTGTTATCGGCAATCTGACGCTTGCCTTCGCCATCGGCGGCGCGCCGCGCGCCGTGTTCTGGTTCATCATCGGCGCGACTGCGGCGGTTCTTGCGGCGGCGCTGTTCGTCCCGCCCGTCTCGACCCTGTTCAAATTCGCCACGCCCGACGCCGGGCTCTTTGCCGCGGCCGTCGCGACGGCGCTCATCGTTGGCGGCTGGCCCGCGCTTTATGACCGCTGGGCTGAAACGCGCTCCGCCATTGCCGCCAAAAACAGTTAGAACGCGCCGTTCAGTGCGGCGAGCTGACGAATGAGCGCCGAGAGTTCTTCCTCGAAGACGTTGTCGGCGGCGTCTTCGGCCGAGAACCATCGCGTCGTGCGCTGGCCTTTCTCAGGCCAGCTCTTGCGTTGTTTGGCGACTTTCAGAGGGTAGACGGCGACGCGGCAATCCAGAACCGCGCCGTTGTCGAGCCGCTTGGCGTAATGGTAGTCGCCGAGCGGCGTCTTCTCGATCTTGCCTTCGAGGCCGGCTTCCTCGAACGCTTCCCGCTCGGCGGCGCGATGCGGCTTCATGCCTTTCATCGGCCAGCCTTTGGGGATCACCCAGCGCTTGGTTTCGCGTGAGGAGACGAGCATGATTTCAAGGCCGGGGTGATCGGCGTTTTCTGAACGTCGCCAAGGCAGGGCGGCGATCTGGGCGCGGATTTCCGCGCCATCGCTCTTGCGTTTCTTACCCTGTTTGCCCTGCGGCTCCGTCATTTCACCGCCAGTCCGGAAAGCCAGTAGAACAGGGCGCCGATCAGGCCCGCCGCCGGCATGGTGACGATCCAGGCTGTCACGATGTCCTTTGCGACATTCCAGCGCACGGCGGAGATGCGGCGCGCCGCGCCGACGCCGACGATGGCGCCGGTGATGGTGTGCGTGGTCGACACCGGGATGCCAAGCGCGGTGGCGCCGAAGAGAGTGATTGCGCCGCCGGTTTCCGCGCAAAATCCTTGCATCGGCGTCAGGCGGGTGATCTTCGAGCCCATGGTGTGGACGATGCGCCAGCCGCCGAACAGGGTGCCGAGGCCCATTGCCGTCTGGCAGGTGATGACGACCCAGAAGGGCACATGAAACGTGTCGCCGCTCAGTCCGTGCGTGAACAGCAATACGGCGATGATTCCCATGGTTTTCTGCGCGTCATTGCCGCCGTGGCCCAGCGAATAGAGCGAGGCCGAGACGAATTGCAGGCCGCGGAAATATTTGTCGACCGCCAGAGGCGTGGAGCGCACGAACAGCCACGAGACGGCGAGGATCAGGATCAGCGCCAGCAGGAAGCCGATGGCCGGCGACATGATGATGGCCCCGGCCGTCTTGCCAAGCCCCTTCCAGACCACGGCGTTGAAACCCGCCTTCGCCATTCCCGCGCCGACGAGACCGCCGATGAGCGCGTGTGAGGAGGAGGAGGGGATGCCAGCGAGCCAGGTGATGACGTTCCAGGAGATGGCGCCCATCAGCGCGCCGAAGATCAGGCGGTCGTCGATGACGTCGGGGGTGACGATGCCGGTGCCGACGGTCTGGGCGACATGCAGGCCGAAGAACAGAAAGGCGATGAAGTTGAAAAAGGCCGCCCAGGCGACGGCGTATTGCGGCCGCAGCACGCGCGTCGAGACGATGGTCGCGATGGAATTCGCGGCGTCGTGCAGGCCGTTGAGAAAGTCGAAAGCGAGCGCCACGATGATCAGAACGATCAGAAAGGGCGCGACCGACGAGACGTCCATGGGAAGCTCCCCGTCGGTCAGACGTGTTCGATGACGATGCCGCTGACGCGGTTGGCGACGTCCTCAAGGCGGTCGACGACCTTTTCGAGGTGATCGTAAATCTCGAGGCCGACGATATAAGCCATCGGATCGGCCTTGCCCTTGTTGTAGAGCGCCTTGAGGCCGTCGTCGTAGAGCTGGTCGGCGCGCTCCTCGGCGCGGGTCAACTGCTCGGCCTTGGCGTTGATTCTGCTGGCGTTGTCGTGCATGGCGCGCAGCAGCGGCACGATATCGGAGACGAGCTTGGCCGCCTCGACGATGACATCGCCCATCTGGCGCATATGCGGCTTGAAATCCGAGACCTCGAAAAGCTGGATCGCCTTGGCCGTCTTCTGCATCTGGTCGATGGCGTCGTCCATCGAGGTGATGAGATCCTTTATGTCGCCGCGATCGAACGGGGTGATGAAGGTGCGGCGCACGGCGAGCAGCACCTCGCGCGTCACGGCGTCGGCCTTATGTTCCTCGTCCATGACCGCCTGACAGCGTTGAGGGGTTTCAGGACCACCCTCCAGCAGCTTGCGCAGAATGTCGGCGCCAGCGGTCAGGGTCTCGGCGTGCCTTTCGAACATGTCGAAAAACCGCTCTTCCTTCGGCATAAGCTTCTGAAACCAGCTCAACATGACTGCGGCCCCGTCGTGCGCATACGCCGCCACAGACTCGATGGCGGTTGAATGATGCTTTGCGTGAGTGGGTAGACCTGCGCTGGTCCGATGTAAAGGCGTCGGAATGTGGCCTGTCGGCGCATGGGCCGCCACGCCCCGGCGGCTTCCGAGATGTTAAGACCCGTTTAAGGGAACGCCTAAAATCGGCTTTCACAGCGACGGGGAAGGGCGTAAAAAGCGCGCGGCTGGCGGGATTGGCCGCCTTGAGCTTCAGCGCATTTTACGAGGTTTCCACATGACCGCGATTGTCGACATCATCGCCCGCGAAATCATGGACAGCCGCGGCAACCCGACTGTCGAAGTCGATGTCGTGCTCGAAGACGGTTCGATGGGCCGCGCCGCCGTGCCGTCCGGCGCCTCCACGGGCGCGCATGAGGCCGTCGAACTGCGCGACGGCGACAAGGCCCGCTTCGGCGGCAAGGGCGTGCTGAAGGCTGTCGAGGCCGTCAACACCGAGATTTTCGAGGCCATCGGCGGCTTCGACGCCGAAGATCAGGTCAAGATCGACGAGGCGATGCTTGACCTCGATGGCACGCCGAACAAGGCGCGCCTCGGCGCCAACGCCATTCTCGGCGTCTCCATGGCGGTGGCGAAAGCGGCCGCCGACGCCTCGGGCCTGCCGCTCTATCGCTATATCGGCGGCACGCAGGCGCGCGTCCTTCCCGTGCCGATGATGAACATCGTCAATGGCGGCGCCCATGCCGACAATCCGATCGATTTCCAGGAATTCATGATCCTGCCCGTCGGCGCGCCGTCGCTGAAGGAAGCCGTGCGCTGGGGGTCGGAAATCTTCCACACGCTCAAGGGCGCGCTGAAGAAGGCCGGCCATAACACCAACGTCGGCGACGAGGGCGGCTTTGCCCCGAACCTGCCGTCGGCCGAGGCCGCGCTCGACTTCTGCATGAAGGCCATTGAGCAGGCGGGCTTCAAGCCGGGCGCCGACATTGCGCTTGGCCTCGACTGCGCCTCCACCGAGTTCTTCAAGAACGGCGCCTATCATTACGAAGGCGAGGGCAAGACCCGCTCCATCGCCGAGCAGGTCGATTATCTCGCCAAGCTCGTCGGCGCCTATCCGATCGTCACCATCGAAGACGGCATGTCGGAAGACGATTGGGAGGGCTGGAAGCTCCTCACCGACAAGATTGGCGCCAAGTGCCAGCTCGTTGGCGACGATCTCTTTGTCACCAACGTCAAACGTCTTTCGGACGGCATCGCCAAGAAGACCGCCAATTCCATTCTCGTGAAGGTCAACCAGATCGGTTCGCTGACCGAGACGCTGGCGGCCGTCGATATGGCGCATCGCGCTGGCTACACCGCCGTGATGTCGCATCGCTCGGGCGAGACCGAAGACGCGACCATCGCCGATCTGGCGGTGGCGACGAACTGCGGTCAGATCAAGACGGGCTCGCTGGCGCGCTCCGACAGACTGGCCAAATACAACCAGCTCATCCGCATCGAGGAAGAGCTTGGCGAGCAGGCTCGCTACGCCGGCCGCGCCGCGCTGAAGGCGCTGGCGTAAAGTCAGGCTCTCAAGCCTCTCGCGAAAAGCCCCGGACCGAAAGGTCCGGGGCTTTTTCTATCGTTTCGACGTGTGCGTCTCAGTGGCTGGAGGCCTGCGCCGCGCCGACGCCCGTCTGGGCGCGCACATATTGATCGTCGAAAGCGGCGATCTCGTTTTGCGCGCGGGCGCTCTTGTCCATCAACGACACGACAATGGTGATGACGAAGGCGAGCGGCATCGAGAAAAGGGCCGGCTGATCCCATGGGAACAGGGCCTTGTCGAAGCCGAGCACGGTCACCCACACCGATTTCGAGAACAGCACGAACAGCACCGCCGAAATCAGGCCGATATAGCCGCCGACCACCGCGCCGCGCGTCGTCAGGCCCTTCCAGTACATGGACAGGATCAGCACGGGGAAGTTGGCCGAGGCGGCGATGCCGAAGGCCAGACCGACCATGAAGGCGACGTTCATCTTCTCGAACAGGATGCCGAGGCCGATGGCGACGACGCCCAGAGCGATCGAGGAGAGTTTCGACACGCGCAGCTCCTGCTGCTCGGTCGCATTGCCCTTCTTGATGACGCGATAATAAAGGTCGTGGCTGATGGCCGAGGCGCCGGCGAGCGCCAGACCCGACACGACCGCAAGGATCGTGGCGAAAGCGACTGCGGCGAGGAAGCCGAACAGCAGATTGCCGCCGACCGCCTTGGCGAGATGCATCGCCACCATATTGCCGCCGCCGAGAATCTTGCCGCCGATCTGGCCGCCCTCGAAGAACTGCGGATCCTGCCCGACGATGATGATGGCGGTGAGGCCCATCAGGAAGATGACGTTGAAGAAATAGGCGATGAAGCCCGAAGCGTAGAGCACTGATTTGCGCGCCGCCTTGGCGTCCGCCACGGTGAAGAAGCGCATCAGGATATGCGGCAGGCCCGCCGTGCCGAACATCAAGCCGACGCCGAGCGAGACGGCGTTGACCGGATCGGCGAGCAGGCTGCCGGGGCTCAGCAGTTTGAAGCCGAGTTTGTGCAAGCTCGTCGCCTTTTCGATGAGATTCGGGTAGCTGAAGCCGAATTGCGACATGGCGAGAAGCATCACCACCGTGCCGCCGAACAGCAGCATGCCGGCCTTGATGATCTGCACCCAGGTCGTCGCGATCATGCCGCCGAAGGTGACATAGATCATCATCAGCGCGCCGACGACGAACAAGGCAATCGAATAATCAAGCCCGAACAACAGCTTGATCAGCTGCCCGGCGCCGACCATCTGCGCGATCAGGTAGAAGCAGACGACGATCAGCGACGACACCGCCGCCATGGTGCGCACCTGCGTCTGGTCGAGACGGTAGGAGGTGATGTCGGCGAAGGTGAAGCGGCCGAGATTGCGCAGGCGCTCGGCCATCAGGAAGAGGATGATCGGCCAGCCGACGAAGAAGGCGATCATGTAGATGTAGCCGTCGACGCCCTGGCCATAGACCATGGCTGTGAGGCCGAGGAGAGTGGCCGCCGACATGTAGTCGCCGGCGATGGCCATGCCGTTCTGGAAGCCGGTAATGCCGCCGCCGGCGGTGTAGAAGGCCGCCGCCGAATGCGAGCGGCGCGCCGCCCAATAGGTGATGCCGAGCGTCATCGCCACGAAGACGACGAACATCGAAATGGCGGGGACGTTCAGCGACTGCTTTTCGGCCGAGTCCAGCGCCGGGCCGGCGGCGAGAGCGGCGACGGGCGCAAGAGCGCCGGCTGCGGCAAGGAGGCGCAGAAGGGCGCTCATTTGCCGGTCTCCTTCGCGCTGTCGACGATCTCGCGGGTCAGGGCGTCGTATTCGCCGTTGGCCTTCTTCACGTAGAAGGCGGTCAGCAGCCAGAAGAAGATGAACATCGTGAGACCAGCGGCGACGCCGACCGTCAACGTCGAGCCTTCGGCGACGCGCTCGCCGATCAGGGCGGGCTTGAATGCGACGATGAGGACAAGGCCGTAAAACAGCACGAGGACGATGATCGACAACGTCCAGGCCAGACGGCCGCGTTTGGCGACCAATTCCGCGAATTTCGGATTGGCGCGAATTTGGGCATAGAGAGATTGGCTCATCAGACGACTTCTTAGCGGTTCTGCCGCGCGAGCAACGGCTTTGCGCGGGAGGGCGCCGATGGGCGCGCCTGCGCGCAGCCGGTAGCACGCGGCCGTCTGCGCAGAGACACGACGAAAGACGAAAATTGGCCTGACAAATTGTCGCATCGGGCCAGGAAACATCCTGAAAACAGATGTTTGCCGCGTTTCAACACGCGCGCTGGCATGTTTGGCGGGCAGGCAAGCAGGGCGCGGCGCGGTCAAGGCTGCGGTTAACAGATCGCTAACCGAACCCTGCGCATTCTGTCGCCATGGTCATACGCAAACGAATCCGCGCGTTCGCAATTCCGATCAGCCTTTATGCTGTTTCGGCGAGCGTCGGCGCGTTTTTCGTCTGGCATGCGGTGCACGGCGACCGTGGCCTCAAGGTGAAGGTCGAGCAGCAGGCGAAAATTCAGGCGTTGCGGCAGGAGCTGGCAGACCTGAAGTCCGAACGCGAACGCTGGACAAAGCGCATCGCGTTGATCAGCGGGCCGGACATCGATCGCGATCTTCTCGACGAGGAAGCGCGCACCATGCTCGGTCGCGTCGGCGCGCCGGAACTGGTCATTTTCCTGCCGAAAGCTCAGCAAAAATAACCAATATTCAGTTCAAACTAATAATGAACTGAAAATGAGTTAATCGACCAAGCCGCCTCAAATTCAGTGTCTTATGACATAGGGCTTTTGCTCAGGCGCCCACTCGCCAAGACCTGTGAGCTGCGTTAGCCTGTCTTTCAAGGATAAAGCCTCGGCAAGAAGGCGAGCCCTCAAGAGACGCTCCAGGGAGACGACATGGCAGCCGCAGCCTCGTCCGCGCGCGCGAAAGGCGCCGCCGGAAAAAATACACCCGCACCTTCCAACATCGCCGCCTTGAGCCGCGAGCAGGAACTCGACGCCTATTACCAGATGCTTCTCATCCGCCGCTTCGAAGAGAAGGCGGGCCAGATGTACGGCATGGGTCTCATCGGCGGTTTCTGCCACCTCTACATCGGTCAGGAAGCCGTTGTCGTCGGCATGCAGATGGCTTCGAAAGAAGGCGATCAGGTGATCACCTCCTATCGCGACCACGGCCACATGCTCGCCTGCGGCATGGACCCGAAAGGCGTCATGGCCGAGTTGACCGGGCGCCGCGGCGGCTTGTCGAAAGGCAAGGGCGGCTCGATGCACATGTTCTCGAAGGAGAAACATTTCTACGGCGGCCACGGCATCGTCGGCGCGCAGGTGGCGCTCGGCGCAGGGCTCGCCTTCGCCAATTATTATCGCGGCAACGACAATGTCTCGATGACCTATTTCGGCGACGGCGCCGCCAATCAGGGGCAGGTCTACGAAAGCTTCAACATGGCGGCTCTGTGGAAGCTGCCGGTGATCTTCGTCATCGAGAACAACCGCTACGCCATGGGCACGGCGGTGACGCGCGCTTCGGCGCAGCAGGATTTCTCCAAGCGCGGCCTCTCGTTCAACATTCCCGGCGAACAGGTCGACGGCATGGACGTGCGCGCGGTGAAGGCGGCGGCCGACAAGGCGCTGGCCTGGTGCCGCGAAGGCAACGGACCCTACATCCTTGAAATGCAGACCTATCGCTATCGCGGCCATTCGATGTCCGATCCGGCGAAGTATCGCTCCAAGGAAGAAGTGCAGAAGATGCGCGAGGAGCATGACCCGATCGAACAGGTGCGCGCGCGTCTGTTGCGCGAGAACGCCGCGACGGAAGACGACCTGAAGCGCGTCGACGCCAAGGTCCGTTCCATTGTCGCCGAAGCTGCGGAATTCGCCGCTACCGATCCCGAGCCCGATGCGTCCGAATTGTGGACGGACGTGCTGCTCTGACATCGAGAGAAAGGGATCGACACATGGCTACTCAGGTTCTGATGCCCGCGCTCTCGCCGACGATGGAGCAGGGAAAACTGGCGAAATGGCTCAAGAAAGAGGGTGATTCCGTCAAATCCGGCGATATTCTCGCTGAAATCGAGACCGACAAGGCGACGATGGAAGTCGAAGCCATCGACGAGGGCGTGCTCGCCAAGATTCTCGTCGCCGACGGCACGGACAATGTCGCGGTCAATACGCCGATCGCGCTGATCGCCGCCGAAGGCGAGGATGTGAGCGCCGCCGCGCCTGCGCCGACGCCCGCGCCCGCCGCCGTGCATGCGCCGGCCCACCCGTTCGGCGAGGAAGGCAATCAGGCGCATGTCATCCCGGCCGTGCCGGCGCAGGACGAGGCGCCCGAGGTTCCCGAAGGCACGCCGATGGTTCCCACGACCGTGCGCGAAGCCTTGCGCGACGCGATGGCCGAGGAAATGCGCCGCGACGCCGATGTCTTCGTCATGGGCGAGGAGGTCGCCGAATATCAGGGCGCCTACAAGATCACCCAAGGGTTGTTGCAGGAATTCGGGCCGAAGCGCGTCGTCGACACGCCGATCACCGAGCATGGCTTCGCCGGCCTCGCGGTGGGCGCGGCCATGACCGGCCTCAAGCCGATCGTCGAATTCATGACGTTCAATTTCGCCATGCAGGCGATTGATCACATCATCAATTCGGCGGCCAAGACGCTCTATATGTCCGGCGGACAGATGGGCGCCTCCATCGTGTTCCGCGGGCCGAACGGCGCTGCGGCGCGCGTCGCCGCCCAGCACAGTCAGGATTACGCCGCCTGGTATTCCAACGTGCCCGGCCTCAAGGTCGTCGCGCCCTATACGGCGGCCGATTACAAGGGGCTGCTGAAGGCCGCGATCCGCGATCCGAACCCGGTCATCTTCCTCGAAAACGAAATCCTCTACGGCCAGACGTTCGATGTGCCGAAGGTCGACGACTGGATCGTGCCCATCGGCAAGGCGCGCGTCGCGCGCAAGGGCAAGGACGTCACGATCGTCTCCTTCGCCATCGGCATGACCTACGCGATGAAGGCCGCCGACGAACTCGCAAAGGAAGGCATTGATGCAGAGGTCATCGATCTGCGCACGATCCGTCCGATGGATACGGAGACCGTCGTGCGCTCGGTGATGAAGACCGGCCGCTGCGTCTGCGTCGAGGAAGGTTGGGCGCAATCCGGCATTGGCGCCGAGATCATGGCGCGGATCATGGAGAACGCCTTCGATTATCTCGATGCGCCCGTCATCCGCGTCACCGGCAAGGACGTGCCGATGCCTTACGCGGCCAATCTTGAGAAGCTCGCCCTGCCGAATGTTGGCGAGGTCGTCGCGGCGGCGAAAGCCGTCTGCTATCGCTAAGGGGAGGGCGCGTCATGCCGATCGAAATTCTGATGCCCGCCCTGTCTCCGACGATGGAGAAGGGCAATCTCGCCCGCTGGCTCAAGAAAGAGGGCGAGGCCATCAAGTCCGGCGACGTGATCGCCGAGATCGAAACCGACAAGGCGACGATGGAAGTCGAAGCCGTCGATGAAGGCGTGCTGGCCAAGATCGTCGTGGCGGAAGGAACCGCCGACGTGCCGGTCAATCAGGTCATCGGCCTGATCGCCGGCGAAGGCGAAGACGCCAAAGCCGTTGCCGCCGGCGGCATGTCCGGCGGCGGCGCTCCGGCGCCTAAGCCCGCCGCAGCCGCTCCCGCGGCCGCGCCTGCCGCCGCGCCGACGGCGGCGCCTGCGGCTGCTGCGCCAGCCGTTTCTGGCCAGCGGGTGTTCGCCTCGCCTTTGGCGCGGCGCGTCGCCAAAGATGCGGGTCTCGACGTGGCGCTGATTCAGGGCTCGGGCCCGCGCGGCCGCGTTGTCGAGCGCGACGTGAAGGCGGCGATCGCCGGGGGAACCGGCAAGGCCGCGCCGGCCCCGTCCGCCGCGCCGGCCGTTGCATCCGCGCCCAAGGCGGCCGCGCCGCAAGGCATGTCGGACGATGCGGTGAAGAAGTTGTTCGAGCCAGGCTCGTTCACGGAAATCCCGCACGACAACATGCGCAAGACGATCGCGCGTCGCCTCACCGAAGCGAAATCGACGATCCCGCATTTCTATCTGTCGGTGGATTGCGAACTCGACGCGCTGATGGCGCTGCGCGAGCAGATCAACAAGGCCGCGCCGCAGAAAGACGGCAAGCCCGCCTACAAGGTTTCGGTCAACGACTTCATCGTCAAGGCGCTGGCCGTGGCGTTGCAGCGCGTGCCCGACGCCAACGCCACCTGGACCGACGGCGCGATGCTCAAGCACACGCGCTCAGACATCGGCGTCGCCGTGTCGATCCCCGGCGGCCTGATCACGCCGGTCGTGCGCAACGCCGAGGTGAAAGCCCTGTCGGCGATCTCGAACGAGATCAAGGACATGGCGGCGCGCGCCAAGGTGCGCAAGCTGAAGCCCGAGGAATATCAGGGCGGCACGAGCGCCGTCTCGAACCTCGGCATGTTCGGCATCAAGAACTTCTCCGCCGTCATCAACCCGCCGCATGCGACGATCCTCGCGGTCGGCGCGGGCGAGAAGCGCGTGGTGGTGAAGAACGGCCAGCCTGCCGTCGCCGAGGTGATGAGCGTGACGCTCTCGACCGATCACCGCGCCGTCGACGGCGCGCTCGGCGCCGAGCTTCTCGCGGCGTTCAAGCAGCTCATCGAGAACCCGATGGGGTTGCTGGTGTGAAGCCAGGCGTGCGGGATCACTCCCGCACGAAATCCTCGATCGCGTCGAACAGCGCTTTCTGGTCGTCGAGAACGTCCTCGTTGCCGTTGAAGACGCTGTATTCGATGTGGTCAGCGAAGAAGTCGAGTTCGACGCGCTGTCCCAGGAGTGTGTAGGTCACCATGATCGTGTCATCCCGGTGATGCTCGATACGATAAGTGATGTTGAGTTTGTCGAGGTAGTTCACAAAGCGCAAAAGATCGGAAATGCCGCCCAGAACCATGTCGAAATCCCCGATTCTCATCGTTAAACATGCTCCGCGATCAATCGGAAGATGATGTCTTGATCGTCGAGCACGCTCTCGTCCCCCTTGAACAGACTATATTCGATATGATTATAAAAGAAATCAAGCTCCACCCGAACGCCGACATGCGTATAGGAAATCATGATCGAATCTGGACGCCTGTGGTCAATTCTATAGACGATGTTGTGTTTATCCAGAAGGTTGAGAAACGCCAATATGTCGACGAGACCACGCAAGCGCATTTCATTTTCCTTTCCAGAAATCGTCACGACCAAGCAATTTTAGACAGGAGTGCGCCGGATCAGATCCAGAATGGGCAATTTTGGCCACTTCGGATGAAGTCTTGTCATAAAATTGACCGGGGAACACGCTGTTGACGCCCCCTCACTCCCGCACGAAATCCTCGATGGCGTCGAACAGCGCTTTCTGGTCGTCGAGAACGTCCTCGTTGCCGTTGAAGACGCTGTATTCGATGTGGCCATCGAAGAAGTCGAGTTCGACGCGCGTGCCGAACAACGTATAGGTGACCATGAGCGATTCCGGACGCATATGCTCAATACGATAGGTGATGTTGAGTTTGTCGAGGTAGTTCAGGAAAGGCAATATGTCTTTAAGGCCATCTAGCGTCATCTCAACTTCCTTTCCTATATTCATTCCTTCCTAGGAGTTTCAGGCATGTTCTAGCTCGCGCATCACCTGAATCTGCTAGTTTTGTTATTTCGGCGAGTGTTTTATCATAAAACTGACCTGGGAGTTCTCGATTAATCCTGCCCTCACAAAACGCCGAGACGAACATTTGCACGGTCATATCCATCTGCTCCGGCGAAAATCCGCCGACAAGGACAATCGCGACGTCGCCGCTGGTCCATTGCCCTGCGCCGGGCGATCCGGCGGGGATGCGCGGTTGATCGGGAGAGAATTTGAAGCCGAGGTGAAACCCGAGGCGTCTGAGCGCCTCGAGAGTTTGGGCCGCCGCGAGATCAGCGGCGCGCCAGCGAGTTGGTAGGGAAGCCGAGAAATGGTTCATTGGGACATCCGTGACGATCGAAATCGACGAAGGAATTAATTCCTTTTTCCGTGTAAGTCAAGATCAACATTCATCGGCGCCTGCCGTTCGCCGCCAACCCTGGGGAGCCCCATGAGCACTGCTTACGACGTCATCATCATCGGCTCGGGTCCCGGCGGCTATGTCACCGCCATCCGCTCGGCGCAGCTTGGCTTCAAGACGGCCATCGTCGAGCGCGAGCATCTGGGCGGCATCTGCCTCAACTGGGGCTGTATTCCTACGAAAGCGCTGCTGCGTTCGGCGGAAATCTTCCATTTCGCGCAGCACGCCAAGGATTACGGCCTCAAGATCGAAGGCAAGGTGACCTTCGATCCGGCTGAAGTCGTCAAGCGTTCGCGCGGCGTCTCGGCGCGGCTCAACGGCGGCGTCGGCTTCCTGATGAAGAAGAACAAGGTCGATGTGATCTGGGGCGAGGCGAAGCTGTCGAAGCCGGGCGAGATCGTCGTCGGCGCCTCGACCAAGCCGCCGCATCAGCCGCAGCATCCCGCGCCGAAGGGCACGCTGGGGGCGGGGACCTATACGGCCAAGCACATCATCGTCGCCACCGGCGCGCGGCCGCGGTCGCTGCCGGGCATCGAGCCGGACGGCAAGCTGATCTGGACCTATTTCGAGGCGATGGTTCCGCCTGCGATGCCGAAGTCGCTGATCGTCATGGGTTCGGGCGCCATCGGCATCGAATTCGCCTCGTTCTACAAGACGCTTGGCGCGGAGGTGACGGTCGTCGAGGTCATGCCGACGATCATGCCGGTCGAAGATCCGGAAATCTCCGCCATCGCCCGCAAGGCGATGGAAAAACAGGGCATGAAAATCCACACCTCGACCAAGGTGACGAAGGTTGTGAAGGGCGCCAATTCCGTCACCGCGACGATCGAGGACGACAAGGGCAAGAGCCAGGAGATCACCGCCGAGCGGATGATTTCGGCCGTCGGCGTCGTCGGCAATATCGAGAATCTCGGGCTTGAGGCGCTCGGCGTGAAGACCGATCGCGGTTGCGTCGTCATCGACGGCTATGGCCGCACCAACGTGCCGGGCGTCTACGCCATCGGCGACGTCGCCGGCCCGCCGATGCTCGCCCACAAGGCCGAGCATGAGGGCGTGATCTGCGTCGAGCATATCAAGGGCCTGCATGTGCATCCGATGGACAAGCGCATGATCCCCGGCTGCACCTATTGCCATCCGCAAGTGGCGAGCGTCGGCCTCACCGAGGCCAAGGCGAAAGAAGCCGGTTATTCCGTCAAGGTCGGCCGCTTCTCCTTCGCCGCCAACGGCAAGGCCATCGCGCTCGGCGAGGACAACGGGTTGATCAAGACCGTGTTCGACGCCAAGACGGGCCAGTTGCTCGGCGCGCATATGGTCGGCGCGGAAGTGACCGAACTCATCCAGGGCTACGTCGTCGCCATGAATCTTGAGACGACGGAAGAAGAGCTGATGCACACGATCTTCCCGCATCCGACCCTGTCGGAAATGATGAAGGAGAGCGTGCTCGACGCCTATGGTCGCGCGCTCAACGCCTGAGCGGGCTTGTTTATTTTCGGGTGTCGTGAGCCAAACGGCGCTCGGGAACCATCAAAAAGGGATTGCGCTCGCCGTCAATGGCGCCCACATCTTGCGTTGTCGATGGCCGGACGCCTGCGACAGGGAACGATGCTTGGGTCTCGCCCATGTCTGTGCGGGCCAATCAGGAGAGTTGAACAATGAACGAACCGCTCACCGCTTTGGGCACGCCGGGCGTCGGATTTCTCGCGATGCTGTTCATCGGCGCGATCGCGGGCTGGATCGCCGAAAAGGTTACGTCGTCCGACCATGGCCTGTTCACCAATATTCTTGTCGGCGTGGCGGGCTCGTTTGTCGCGACCCGGCTTGCCGAGGCGATGCAGATCGTCGTGTCGGGCACGATGGGCCATCTGATTGCGGCCACGGTCGGCGCCGTCGCCATCATCTTCGTCTGGCGGCAGGTGGCGGGGCGCCAGTCGGCCTGACCACGCTAGGCTGAAGCCAAATAAAAAAGCCCGGAGCGATCCGGGCTTTTGTCGTTCTTGGAGCTGCGTTTCAGCGCAAGCCGGCGATGAAATTATGCGTCTGGAACTCGCTGTCCAGCAGGCTGCGCGGACGGCCGCTATCAGAGCCGCCGAAAGCGTATTTCACGCCGAGGCGCACGCGGAAGGCGTCAAGATCGACGTGGAGACCGCCCATGCGTGGCTGCGCCCGCATCCAGCCGATTTCGCCGCGCACCGAGAAGGGCGACTGAACGAACTTGTATTCCGCGAAACCAGTCAGATCGTAAATGTCGAATTTGACCGGCAGGCCAAAGCCGCTGATGCGGGAAAATTGCAGATCGGCGCCGGCCGACCAGGATGGCGTGAAGGCATAGGTCGTGCCCAGACCGAACGACGCGATGCGGCCGTTGGGCAAGCCGTTCGCGGAGCTATCCGGAACGATCTGGCCGCCGCCGGCCCGGCCGCGGATCAGCCAGTTCTGGGTCAGCAGATATTGGCCCTCGACGCCGCCCTGATACATCGGGAATACGAGTGTGCCGACTTTTTTCTTGGAGATGTTCATCTGCGTCCAGTCGGCCGTGAAGAACGCGCCGACCTTGGCGTTGGGCAAGGCTTCCGTGAAAACATGCGCCGCGCCGCCATAAATGAAGGTCGAGACATGCGTTTTCGAGGCCGGATTGATCCAGTCCGTCGATGTGCCCATCAGATTGACGTCGCCCTGAACGCCGATGAGGCGGCTGGCCGGCATATAGGTGATCTTGCCGACGCCGGAGAGATAGGGCGCGGTCGCAGCGTCAAGACCGAGTTGCTGCGGGGACGTCAGAGCGTTGACGTCGAATGCGAGCGAACCGAAGAGCAAGTCGCTGGTGACGATGGGGGCGACGGGCTCCGGCGGCGCCTTGCGTAAATCCGCCGCGAAGGATGTGGAAATAACGGCCGCGCCAAGCAGCCCAAGAAAAAAACCGGATTTCATTATCGTCCCGCCCCAAATATTTCCCCGCCATAATAAAGCTCGTCAGAAGCGTGGCGATATGCGGCGCAAGGGCGAGCTGGATTCTTTTCCCACAATGTGGCTTTTGCGCCACATAAACCCGGCGACTCGACGGCCTTTTTGCTTTCCGGCGGCGCGCTGGAAGGGCATAAAGGTTTTCACGCATCAATCGAGCGAATGCACATGGCCGTCGTCATCGACACGTTGAACAACGATCCGCGCAAGCAGGCGGAGCGCCATCCCGAAAAGGCGCATCGGCCGGATCAGCCCATGGCGCGCAAGCCGGACTGGATCCGCGTCAAGGCGCCGGGTTCGCGGCAATGGGCCGAGACCAAGGCCATCGTGAAAGAGCATGGCCTGCATACGGTCTGCGAGGAGGCGAGCTGCCCCAATCTCGGCGAGTGCTGGGACAAGAAGCACGCCACCTTCATGATCATGGGCGACACCTGCACGCGCGCCTGTTCGTTCTGCAACGTCAAGACCGGCAAGCCCAATGCGCTTGACGGCGACGAGCCGGTGAAGATCGCCGATTCCGTCGCCAAGCTCGGCCTGAGCCATGTCGTCATCACTTCCGTCGATCGCGACGATCTCGACGACGGCGGAGCCCGGCATTTCGCCCATGTGATCGCGGCCATCCGCGCCGCTTCGCCGGCGACGACCATCGAAATCCTGACGCCCGATTTCCTGCGCAAGGACGGGGCGCTCGAAGTCGTCGTCGCGGCAAGACCCGACGTCTTCAACCACAATCTCGAAACCGTGCCGTCGAATTATCTGACGGTGCGGCCGGGCGCGCGTTATTTCCATTCGATCCGGCTGTTGCAGCGGGTGAAGGAACTCGACGCATCGATCTTCACCAAATCCGGCATCATGGTCGGCCTTGGCGAGACGCGGAACGAAGTGCTGCAACTGATGGACGATCTGCGTTCGGCGGAGGTCGATTTTCTCACCATCGGCCAATATCTCCAGCCGACGAAGAAGCATCATTCGGTGATGAATTTCGTCACGCCGGACGAGTTCAAGGCCTATGAGACCGTGGCCTATTCCAAGGGCTTCCTGCTGGTTTCTGCGACGCCGCTGACGCGCTCGTCGCATCACGCCGGCGAGGATTTCGCCAGGCTCAAGGCCGCGCGGCTCGAAAAGCTCGGGCGCTGATGCCGTCTTTCCGCACGACGCGGCATGTCCGCCATAGCCCCGAACAGATGTTCGAGCTGGTGGCGGATTGCGAAAAATACCCTGCATTCCTGCCGCTCTGCCGCGCGCTGAGAATCCGCCGCCGCATTCCGGGCGGAGAGGGCGTCGAGACGCTGATCGCCGATATGGAAGTCGGCTACAAGGCGATCCGCGAGCGCTTCACCAGCCGCGTCACCATCGACCGGCCGCATCTGCGCATTCTGGTCGAATATGTCGACGGCCCGTTCAGCCATCTGGAAAACCGCTGGAAATTCGAGCCCGACCCGGTGCATTCGGGCGCGCAGGTCGATTTCTTCATCACCTACGAATTCCGCAGCCGCACGCTTGGCGCGCTGATGGGAACGGTTTTCGACGCCGCCTTCCACAAATTCGCCGAGGCCTTCGAAGAGCGCGCCGACGAGATTTACGGGCGTCACTGAGCGGCGTCGGTCAGCAGCTCCAGCGCGGTCAGGATCGAGGCGCGTCGGATTTCGGGGCGCGTCAGCGGGCCGAAGCGCATCTCGCGCGCGACGACGGGGCGCCCGCGTCGCTGGCAGGCGAAATGCACGAGGCCGACCGGCTTTTCCGGCGTGCCGCCGTCAGGTCCGGCGACGCCGGTGATCGCCACGGCGACTTTCGCCATGGAATGGGCGAGGGCGCCCGCCGCCATGGCCTCGGCCGTTTCGCGGCTGACGGCGCCATGCGCGCGCAGAGTTTGCGTCGGCACGCCGAGGCTCTGGGCCTTGGCGGCGTTGGAATAGGTGACGAAGCCGCGTTCCAGCACGGCGGACGAGCCCGGAACCTCGGTGATGAGCCCGGCGACGAGCCCGCCTGTGCAGGATTCCGCCGTCACAGCGCTCAGGCCGGCCTGTTTGTAGAGCGCGACGAGGGCGCGGGCGCGGGTTTGCAGGTCGTCGTCATACATGCGCGCGTCTCCCTCAGAATGGCAGCCGGAGCGTCGCCGTCGCCATGGCGGCCATGCCTTCCTGTCGGCCGGTGAAGCCGAGTTTTTCGGAGGTCGTCGCCTTGACGGCGACGCGGGCGATATCAATCCCCATGATCGCGGCGAGGCTGGCGCGGATGGCGTCGCGATGCGGGCCGATTTTTGGCCGTTCGCAGACCAGCGTCGCGTCGATATGGGCGATCATGCCGCCACGCGTCTTCACGAGCCCGACGGTGTGTTCGAGGAAAAGGCGGGAGGCTGCGCCTTTCCATTGCGGATCGGAGGGCGGGAAATGCGCGCCGATGTCGCCGTCGGCCAACGCGCCGAAAAGCGCGTCGCAAATCGCATGGATCAGCACGTCGGCGTCGGAATGGCCGACGAGTCCCTGGGTATGCGGAATTTCGACGCCGCCAAGCCAAACGGATGCGCCGGGGCCGAAGGCGTGGACGTCATAGCCTTGACCGACGCGGATATCCGGGGGCAGCAGGCGCGTTTCGGCGGCGGCGAGATCGGCGGCCGTGGTGATCTTCATATTGGCGGGATCTCCGGCGAAGACATGAACGCGATGGCCGGCCCATTCGGCGACGGCGCCGTCGTCGGTGAGGTCGTCGACGCCCGCTGCGGCGGCGCGGGCGTGCGCGTCGCGGATCAGGTCGAAATCGAAGGCTTGCGGCGTCTGCACCGCGCGCAGCGCCGCGCGCGGCGGCGTGGCGACGACGAAACTCGCTTCATCCACCTGTTTCAGCGTGTCTGTGGCCGGCGCGCCGGGCACGGCGGCGGCATGGGCGCGCGCGGCGGCGATGGCGTCTTCAACCAATGCTTCAGTTGCGAAGGGCCGCGCAGCATCATGAATCAGAACGATCTTCGGCTGCGTTTCGCGCAATGCTTCAAGTCCGGCGCGCACGCTTTGCTGGCGCGTGGCGCCGCCATGCGCGGGCGGCAGAACGCGCTCGGCGGCTGAAGCCGGCAACCGTTCGACCGCGCCTGCGCAGAGTTCGGAATCGTCGGGATGGATGACGACGCAGAGGCGCGCGTCGGGCGCGGCTTCGGCCAGCGCGCGCAGCGTATGTGTCAGCACCGGCGCGCCGGCGAGGCGGCGATATTGCTTCGGCATGTCGCCGCCGAAGCGGTGGCCGCGCCCGGCGGCGACCACAAGAATTGCGACATCGGAAGAGCTTTGGCGCATGAACCTGCTCTGCCATCGGGCGGGCGGCGCGTCAAACCGGACAGCGCCGCTTTCCGCGCGCGCGCCGATTGACTATATTGAGGGCGATGACAGTTTTTGATGAAAAAATAGGCAAGCTTGCCTTAAATATAGGCGGCGTCGATCTGGACGGTCGGGCTCTTCTGGCGCCGATGGCCGGCGTCACGGATGTCGGCATGCGACGGATTGCGCGCCGGTTCGGCGCGGCGCTTGTCGTGTCGGAAATGGTGGCGGCGGACGATTTCGCGCGCGGCGACGCAGAAAGCCGGTTGCGCGCCGAGGGCGAGGGCGTCGATCCGCATGTGGTGCAGATCGCCGGCTGCGACCCGCGCTGGATGGGCGAAGCGGCGCAACTGGCGGAAGCCTCAGGCGCGGCGATCGTCGATATCAATATGGGATGCCCGGCCAAGAAGGTGACCGGCGGGCTTGCGGGGTCGGCGCTGATGCGCGAGCCCGATCTGGCGATCGAACTCGTGCGGGCGACGGTCGCGGCGGTGAAAATCCCGGTGACTCTGAAAATGCGGCTCGGCTGGGACGACGCCAGCCTCAACGCGCCGGAACTGGCGGCGCGGGCGCAGGCCGAGGGCGTCGCCATGGTGACGGTGCATGGCCGCACGCGCCAGCAATTCTACAAGGGCAGGGCGGATTGGACGGCGATCCGCGCCGTGCGCGAGCGGGTGACGATTCCGCTCGTCGCCAACGGCGATTGCGCGTCTCCGCAGGATGCGGCCGAGATGCTGCGGCAATCCGGGGCCGACGCCGTCATGGTCGGGCGCGCCGCTGTGGGGCGCCCCTGGCTTGTCGGCGACATCGCGCATTATCTGCGCTGCGGCGTCGCGCGTGCGACGCCTTCCGCGCATGTGCGGCTGTCGGCGGCGCTTGAACATTACGAGGCGCTTCTGTCGGCGTTCGGCGTCGCGCAGGGGCTGCGGCATGCGCGCAAGCATCTGGCGGCCTATGTCGAGGATTCCTGTCGCCTGCGCGGCGCGCCCGTCGATTCGCAGGCGCGGTTGCGGATCGTCACCAGCGACGATCCCGGCGCGGTGCGCGCCATGCTGAGCGATGTTTTCCTTTCCCATGAGGCCGAAGCCGCATGACCGAAGCGCTGTCCGCAGGATCGTTCAACGCCGCCGAAAGGCTGCTCAACGCGTTGCCCAACCCGCTGCTGTCGGTGGCCGCCGACGGCTATATTCTCGACGCCAATTCCGCCGCCGAGAACTTTTTCGAGATGAGCCGCGCCATGCTGCGGCGGGAAAAGCTCTCCGATCTGCTGCCATTCGGCTCGCCGGTTCTGGCGCTGGTGGAGCAGGCGCGCGCACGCGGCGCCTCCGTCAACGAATATCGCGTCGACATCGGCACACCGAAAATCGGCGTCGAGAAGACGGTCGATATTCATGTCGCACCGATGCCGGAGCAGCGCGATTGCGTCGTCGTCATGCTGCAAGAACGGACAATTGCCGATAAAATGGACAGGCAATTGACGCATAGAGGGGCAGCCCGCTCAGTTTCTGCGCTGGCCTCGATGCTGGCGCATGAAATCAAGAACCCGCTGTCGGGCATTCGCGGGGCGGCGCAATTGCTCGAGACCTCGATCGGGGACGAGGACCGGGCGCTGACGCGCCTCATTTGCGACGAAACCGACCGCATCGTGAAGCTTGTCGACCGGATGGAGGCGTTCTCCGACGAGCGACCCATCGAGCGCGAGCCGGTCAACGTTCACGCCGTGCTTGATCACGTCAAACGGCTGGCGCAGGCGGGCTTCGCGCGACATTTGCGCATTGTCGAGACCTATGACCCGTCCTTGCCGGACGTGGCCGGCAACCGCGACCAGCTCGTCCAGGTCTTCCTCAACCTGATTAAAAACGCCGCCGAAGCCATTGGCGAGGACGCCATCGACGGCGAAATCCATCTGACCAGCGCCTTCAAGCCCGGCGTTCGGCTGAAAACGCCCGGTTCCGCTGCGCCGGTGAGCCTGCCGCTCGAATTCTGCGTTCGCGACAACGGTCCCGGCGTGCCGGAAGATATGCTGGCGCATCTGTTCGATCCATTCGTGACGACCAAGTCGTCCGGAACTGGCCTCGGTCTTGCACTGGTGGCGAAGATCGTTGGCGACCATGGCGGGATCGTCGAGTGCGAGTCCCACCCGCGCCGCACGACGTTTCGCGTGTTGTTGCCAATGCATGCGCCCGGTCGCGCGGCAGGGCGATAAGGAGACAAAAAGGCGATGGCCACCGGACAAATTCTCATCGCGGACGACGATGCGGCGATCCGCACCGTGCTCAGTCAGGCTTTGACGCGCGCCGGCTATGACGTGCGGGTGACTGGCATGGCCACGACGCTCTGGCGGTGGGTGCAGGCGGGCGACGGCGATCTCGTCATCACCGACGTCGTGATGCCGGACGAGAACGCGTTCGAACTCCTGCCGCGCATGAAAAAGCTGCGGCCCGAACTGCCGATCATCGTCATGAGCGCGCAGAACACCTTCATGACGGCGATCAAGGCGTCCGAGCGAGGAGCTTATGACTACCTGCCGAAGCCCTTCGATCTCAAGGAGTTGGTCGCGATTGTCGGCCGGGCTCTGAGCGAGCCCAAGGCCAAGCGTTCCGCGCCGCAAGCCGAGGAAATCGAGGGGATGCCGCTCGTTGGCCGCTCCCCGGCGATGCAGGAAATCTATCGCGCGCTGGCGCGGCTGATGCAGACCGACCTGACGGTGATGATCACCGGCGAATCCGGCACCGGCAAGGAACTCGTCGCCCGCGCGCTGCATGATTACGGCAAGCGCAAGGGCGGTCCGTTCGTCGCCATCAATATGGCCGCCATCCCGCGCGATCTGATCGAGAGTGAGTTGTTCGGCCATGAGAAAGGCGCCTTCACCGGCGCCAACCAGCGCTCCGCCGGCCGTTTCGAGCAGGCCGAAGGCGGCACGCTGTTTCTGGATGAGATCGGCGATATGCCGATGGAGGCGCAAACCCGGCTTCTTCGCGTGTTGCAGCAGGGCGAATACACGACGGTGGGCGGGCGCACGCCGATCAAGACCAATGTCCGCATCATCGCCGCCACGAACAAGGATCTGCGCATCCTGATCCAGCAGGGGCTGTTCCGCGAGGATCTGTTCTTCCGGCTCAATGTCGTGCCGCTGCGTCTGCCGCCGCTGCGCGAGCGCGCCGAGGATATTCCCGATCTCGCCCATCACTTCTTCCGGCTGGCGGCGGAGGAGGGGTTGCCGCTGAAGTCGCTGGATCATGGCGCCGTCGAGCGGCTGAAAAAGCATCGCTGGCCGGGCAATATCCGGGAACTTGAAAATCTGGTGCGCCGCCTGGCCGCACTCTATCCGCAGGAAGCGATCACCGAGCAACTCGTCGAATCGGAGTTGAACGCCGACAAGCCGCTCGGCGGCGCGTTGGTCGAAGCTGGCTCGCCCCGCGTGGCTGGCGCAGCGACGGCCGACGAAGAAGCGACTTTGTCGCTGTCGGTCGAGCGCCATCTCAATGCGCTGTTCAAGTCCTATGGAGATCAATTGCCGCCGCCCGGGCTCTATCACCGCGTCTTGAGAGAGCTTGAATATCCCCTGATTTCAGCGGCTTTGGCGGCGACGCGGGGAAATCAGATCAAGGCGGCGGAATTGCTGGGTCTCAATCGCAACACCTTGCGCAAGAAAGTGCGCGATCTCGACGTAAGGCTGATGCGCTCGCCGCGCTAATCGTTAGCGCGCTCCGCAAAAATGTCGCAATCGCGCAACACCGTTGTATAATTGCAACGATGCGTCGATACGGCGCGCGAGGATGAGCGACGCGAATGAAGAGCCCGCAAACGGCGGCTGAGGTGCAACTGGTGCGCCGGCAAGGTCGGCTCGTCACCCGTTTCGGCCTTTACGTCGTCGGTTTCGCCGTCATTCTGGCGCTGACGAGCTTTCTGATTTTTGCGGGCTTCACGCCGATTCTGCCGACCGATCCGGTCGTGATCGGTCTGTTTCTGGCCAATGCGCTGGTTATTCTGATTCTTCTGGCGCTTGTCGCAGTCGAGGCATGGTCGCTGATCGTCGCCTGGCGGGCGAAAGTCGCCGGCGCGCGGCTGCACGCCCGGATTGTCGGTCTGTTTTCCGTCATCGCCGCCCTGCCGGCGGTTCTGATGGCGATCATCGGCTCGATCACGCTCGAGCGCAGCCTCAACCCGGCCTTCATGCAGGACGTGCGCGGCTTCATCGGCAATACGGCCGAGGCGGCGCGTTTGTTTCGCGAATCCCAGTGCCAGTCGTTATTGCAGGAAGCGCGGCTGACGGCGGCCGATCTCGATCGCGGCAAGCCGTTGTTTGAAGCGGACCGGTTGATTTTCCGGGATTATTTCTCGTCTCGCGCCAAATTTCTCGGCTTCACCGCCGCGGCGATGATGAAGCCTGACGGGACCATCGTCGAGAAAGTCGACACCAACGCCACCGAAGGCGCCGAGATCGTGACGCCCGAGGCGGGCGATTTCGAGGACGCGCGCAAGAACGAACCCTTGTGTCTGGTTCTGAAAGAGGGGCGCACCTTCATCGCGTTGCGCAGCCTGCCGTCCTATCCCGACACGTTCCTTTACGCCGCGCGGCCAGTCGACCCGTTCTCGATCGAATTTGCGCGCGACGCCAACAATCTCGTTGCGCTCTATTCGGCTTTCGACAGCCATCGCCGAAATATCCAGATCGCCTTCGCCACCATGTATGTCGCCATCGCCGCGATCATGCTGTTGTCGGCGGTCTGGCTTGGGCTGTCCTTCGCCAATCGTCTCGTCGCGCCGATCCGTCGCCTGATCGCTGCGACCGACCAGGTGTCATCGGGCAATCTCTACGTGCAGGTGCCGGTGCATCGCTCGGAGGGCGATCTCGGCCATCTCGGCGAAACCTTCAACAAGATGACGTCCGAGCTGCGGTTGCAGCAAAACCGTCTTCTTGCCGCCAATCAGACCATGGATGCGCGTCGTCAATTCACCGAAGCGGTGTTGTCGGGCGTGCCGGCGGCGATCATCGGCGTCGGGCCGTCGGGCGCGATCACCGTGCTCAATCCGGCGGCCGAAAAGCTCGTGGCGACAGAGGCCGGCGCCGGCGGGCATATGATCGGCGAGCCGATCGACGAAGTGCTGCCGGAAGCGGCGGCGGCGCTCGAATCCGCCAAGGCGAACCCGATGCGCCTCGTGCAAAGCCAGATTTCGCTGACGCGCGGCGGACGCGAACGCATGTTCAATGTCGCGGTGACGCAGGGTGAGGCGCAGGAGGGCAGCCAGAGCTACGTGCTGACGCTCGACGACATCACCGATCTCGTCGGCGCGCAGCGCATGGCGGCCTGGGCCGACGTGGCGCGGCGCATCGCGCATGAGATCAAGAACCCGCTGACGCCGATCCAGTTGTCGGCCGAGCGGCTGAAACGCAAATACGGCAAGGTGATTGTCGAGGATCGGCAGGTGTTCGACCAATGCACGGACACGATCGTGCGGCAGGTCGACGACATCAAACGCATGGTGGACGAGTTCTCGTCCTTCGCGCGGATGCCGAAAGCGCGGCCCGAGCGCGACGATCTGAGCGAATGCGTCCGTCAGGTGCTGTTCCTGATGCGCGTCGGCCATCCCGATCTCGTCTTCGAGGACGATCTGCCGGCCGAACCGCTTTTTGCCAAATTCGATCGCCGGCTTTTATCGCAGGCGCTGACCAATGTGGTGAAAAACGCCACCGAAGGCATCGCGGGCGATGAAAACCGCGACGGCAAGGGCGTTGGCCGCATTCGCGTGTCGTTGAGCCAGACAGCCGACGGCTGGTGCGATATTCGCGTCGTCGACAATGGCAAGGGCTTTCCGAAAGCCGAGCGCGCGCGACTGCTCGAACCCTACATGACGACGCGTTCCGAAGGCACGGGCCTCGGCCTGTCAATCGTCGCGAAAATCCTTGAAGATCATGGCGGCGGCATCGACTTGCTGGACGCGCCGGACGGGCAGGGCGCCTGCGTGCGCCTCGCTTTCCCGCGGGGTCTCGACGCCGAGCCGCCATCCGAAACCTTTGCGCCGCGCGAGGCGGCGCAACAGCACGGGAGCTGACCGCCCATGGCGACCGACATCCTCATCGTGGACGACGAAGCCGACATTCGCGACATCGTCTCGGGGATTCTTTCGGACGAAGGGCACGGCACGCGCACGGCCAAGAATTCCGACGAAGCGCTTGCAGCCATCGAGGCGCGGCGCCCGCATCTCGTTTTCCTCGACATCTGGATGCAGGGGTCGCGGCTCGACGGGTTGCAATTGCTGCAGGTGGTCAAGGAGCATCATCCCAACCTGCCGGTGGTGATGATTTCCGGCCACGGCAATATCGAGACGGCGGTTTCGGCCATCAAGCATGGCGCCTATGATTTCATCGAGAAGCCCTTCAAGGCCGACCGGCTGGTGTTGATCGCGGATCGCGCGCTCGAAGCCTCCCGTCTCAAGCGTGAAGTGACGGAATTGCGCGCGCGCGCCGGCGCGGTCAACCGCATCATCGGCAAGTCGCCGGCGATCAACCAGTTGCGGCAGATCATCGAGCGCGTCGCGCCGGCCAATTCGCGCATTCTGATCACCGGCGCGCCGGGCAGCGGCAAGGAGCTGACGGCGCGCACGATTCACGAAGCCTCGGCGCGCGCCGCCGGCCCGTTCGTCGTCATCAACGCCGCGACGATGACGCCCGAGACGATGGAGACCGAACTCTTTGGCGTCGAGGCCCGCGACGGGCGCAGCCGCAAGGTCGGCGCGCTCGAAGAGGCGCATGGCGGCACGCTCTATCTCGACGAAGTTGCGGACATGCCGAAAGAAACGCAGGGCAAGATCCTGCGCGTGCTGGTCGATCAGAATTTCCAGCGCGTCGGCGGCGCGACGCGAGTGAATGTTGACGTGCGCATCATCTCGTCCTCGGCGCGCGATCTCACAACGCTGATCAGCGAAGGGGCTTTCCGCGAAGACCTTTTCCATCGGCTCTCGGTTGTGCCGATCCGCGTGCCGTCGCTGGCTGAGAGGCGCGAGGACATTTCCGAACTCATCGAGTTCTTCATGGATCAGGTTTCGACGACATCCGGCATGCCGAAGCGGCGCATCGCCGACGATGCGCTGGCCGTGCTGCAATCGCACGACTGGCCCGGCAACATCCGGCAGTTGCGCAACAACGTCGAGCGCATGCTGATCCTCACCGCCGGCGATCCCGACGCCGAGGTCACAGCCGAAATGCTGCCGGCCGAGATCGGCGCGCTCGTGCCCTCGACGCCGAACGGGGCGGGCGGCGAGCGGCTGATGAGCCTGCCGCTGCGCGAGGCGCGCGAGGTGTTCGAGCGCGAATATCTCGTGGCGCAGATCAACCGTTTTGGCGGCAATATTTCGCGCACGGCCGAATTCATCGGCATGGAGCGTTCGGCCTTGCATCGCAAATTGAAATCGCTGGAAATCGGCTGACATGGCGGCGGAGGCGGTCAGTCCGCGCGAGCTGTTTTTCGGCTTTGCCCGCATCGGCTTGCTGGGCTTCGGCGGCGTCGCGCCTGTGGCGCGCCATGTGATCGTCGAGGAGCGCCAATGGCTCGACGACCGCGACTATGCGGCCGTGCTCGGCGTCGGCCAAATTCTGCCGGGGGCCAATGTGCTCAACGCCTCGATCATGATCGGCGACCGGTTTTGCGGCGCGCGCGGCGCGTTCGCGGCCGTTCTTGGATTGATGGCGGCGCCGCTCGCGATCCTCATTCTGGTCGCGACGCTTTATGCGCAATTCGGCGATCTGCCGGATGTGCAGGCGGCCGTGAAGGGCGCCGCAGCCGCCGCGGCCGGTCTGGTGATTGGCGCGGCATTGAAAATGGGCCGCGCGCTGAAGCCCGACCTGGCGGCGGCCTTGTCCGGGGCCGCAGCCTTTGTCGCCGTTGGATTGATGAGCTGGCCGCTCGCCTTCGTCGTGCTGGGGCTGGCGCCGCTTGCCGTCGCGGCGGCTTTCTGGCGGCGGCGCGCATGAGCGAGGCGACGCCCGGCGCGCTCGCCGCGACTTTCGCGATGATCTCTCTCGTCGCCATTGGCGGCGCCAACGCCGTCGTGCCGGACATTCACCGGCAGGTGGTCGAGCTTCATCACTGGATGGACAGCGCCACATTCGCGCAGCTTTTCGCCATCGCGCAGGTCGCGCCGGGGCCGAACGTGCTGATCGTCAGCCTGATCGGCTGGAAACTCGCCGGTTGGGGCGGGCTCGCGGCGGCGACGCTTGGCATGCTGGCGCCGTCGAGCCTCGTGGCCTTCGCCGCAGGGCGGGGGCTCAAGAGCCGCGCCGAGACGGATTGGGTCAAGGCCGCCAAGGCTGGCCTCGCGCCTATCGCCGTGGGCTTGATCGCGGCCAGCGGCCTTGTCATGGCGCGCGCGGCCGACACATCGCCCGGACTGGTCGTTCTCACGGCTGGCGGCGCCGCTTTCGTCGTCTTCACTCGTCATAATCCGCTCATCGCGCTTGCCGCCGCTGCGCTCGCGGCGATCGTCGCCGCGCGAATGGGCTTCATCCTGTGAATGGAAACCGCGCATGAGCCGCATCGCCTATGTCAACGGCCGTTATGTTCCGCACGGCGCGGCCTTCGTCCATATCGAGGATCGCGGCTACCAATTCGCCGACAGCGTCTATGAGGTGTGCGAGGTCCTGCGTGGCGAACTGGTGGACGCGCCGCGTCATCTGGCGCGGCTCAAGCGCTCGCTCGACGAATTGCGCATCGCCGCGCCGATGGCCGACGTTGCGCTGATCCGGGTGCTGCGCGAGGTGGTCGCGCGCAATCGCGTCGTCAACGGCTACGTCTATTTGCAGGTGACGCGCGGCGTGGCGCGGCGCGACCATGCGTTCCCCTCGCCCGACGTGCGGCCGAGCGTCGTCGTCACCGCGCGGGCGCTCAGCGACGCCAAGCGCGCCGCGACGGCCGCGAAGGGCGTGTCGGTCATCACGCTGCCGGACCTGCGCTGGAAGCGGGTGGACATCAAGACGACCGGCCTCACCGCCAATGTGATGGCGCGGCAGGCGGCGCGCGAGGCGGGCGCGGCCGAGGCGTGGTTCGTCGACGCGGCCGGATTCGTCACGGAAGGCGCCGCCGCCAACGCCTGGATCGTCACGCAAGCGAATGCGGTCGTCACGCGCAAGGCGGATGGCTCGATTCTCGCCGGGGTGACGCGCGCCACATTGATCGATCTTTTGAAATCAAAGGGTCTGGAGCTGCAGGAGCGCTCGTTCACGGCCGCCGAGGCGCTGTCCGCGCGCGAGGCGTTTCTGACCGGCGCGACGACGCTGGTGACGCCGGTCGTCGCCATCGACGGACAGCCTGTTGGCGATGGCCGTCCAGGGCCGCTCGCCACCGAGCTCAGACGGTGGTTTCATGACGCCGCACATCATTCGTGAGCGAATGAAACCCTTGGGAATCTGGCAGAAAGTCGGGTTGCGAAATGTTTCACACGGTGAAAGATTGAGCTTCGATAAACGCCCGATCTCGGCGTATAAGATCGAATTTGAGGGGATGCGCCATCGCGGCGCCAATACCAAAAAAACAGGACTCGGGACAAATGGCGGCAGAACGCGCGCAAAATCTTCAGGACACGTTCCTGAATTTCGTCCGGAAGAACAAGGTTCCGCTGACGATCTTTCTGGTCAATGGCGTCAAATTGCAGGGCGTCGTGACATGGTTCGACAATTTCTGCGTGTTGCTGCGCCGCGACGGCCATTCGCAGCTTGTCTACAAACACGCGATTTCCACCATCATGCCCGGTCAGCCGATCCAGATGTTCGAGCCGGCGGAAGATGGCGCGACGCCCGAGAAGTGAGCGCAGGTGCGCCTTGAGGCCTGATTGACCGACGAACGCACGTCGCATCCCGACGATGAGCGGCCGCGCGTCGCCACGCGCGCGCTTGTCGTCGGCCCTTATCTGACGCAACGCGCCGCTGCGCGAAAGGCCGGTTTCGACGCCGAGCCGTCGGCGCAGCGCGAGCCGCAGGCGCGTCTTGAGGAAGCGACGGGACTGACCGCCGCCATCGATCTCGACGTCATCGACGCCATCATCACCCCGCTGTCCGAAATCCGGCCGGCGACCTTTCTCGGCAAGGGCAAGGTCGAGGAGGTCGCCGCGCTCGTCAAAGGGCGCGAAATCGAGCTTGCGATGATGGATTGCGCGCTGTCGCCGGTGCAACAGCGCAATCTTGAGAAGGCTTTCGGTTGCAAGGTCATCGACCGCACCGGGTTGATCCTCGAAATCTTCGGCAAACGGGCGCGCACGCGCGAAGGCGCGTTACAGGTGGAGCTTGCCCATCTCGCCTATCAGAAATCGCGGCTCGTGCGCTCGTGGACCCATCTTGAGCGCCAGCGCGGCGGCTTCGGCTTTCTTGGCGGTCCCGGCGAAACCCAGATCGAGACGGACCGTCGCCTCATTCAGGAGCGCATCACCCGCATCGAGCGCGATCTCGAACAGGTGAAGAAAACGCGCGGGCTGCATCGCAAGACGCGGCGCGACGTGCCTTATCCGGTCGTGGCGCTCGTCGGCTACACCAATGCGGGCAAATCGACTTTATTCAACCGGCTGACGAAAGCCGGCGTCTTCGCCAAGGATTTGCTGTTTGCGACGCTCGATCCGACCTTGCGGGCGCTGAAGCTGCCGCATGGCGGAGAAATCGTGCTGTCGGATACGGTCGGCTTCATTTCCGATCTGCCAACGATGCTCGTTTCGGCGTTCCGGGCGACGCTAGAGGAAGTGCTGACGGCCGATCTGATCCTGCATGTCCGCGATCTGTCGCATGAGGACGCCGAAGCGCAGAGCGCCGACGTGATCGGCATTCTGCGCGATCTCGGCGTCGATCCCAACGATCATGGCCGCCTGATCGAGGTGTGGAACAAGATCGATCTCGTGCCGGAGGAAGCGCGGGAGCGGCTTCTCAATATCGCCAGTCTGAAGCCGCAGGTCGAGCGCCCCGTTCTCGTCTCGGCCTTGACGGGGCAGGGACTCGACCGGCTGCTGGCGCGGATCGAGGATGCGTTGGCGGTCGGGCGCGCGTCGCTTGAGGTGACGCTCGCTGCGGGCGACGGCGAGGGGCTCGCCTGGGCCTATCGCAACGCCGAAGTCATGGCCCGGCGCGAGGATGACGAGGGCCGCACGCATCTGACATTGCGCGTCGCGCCGGAGCGTGTCGAGCGGGTGCGGATGCGGTTTGGCCTGTTATAGGCCAGCCGCTTTCGCCTCATCCCAGAGCGCGTCCATCTCGTCCAGTGTCGCGTCTTCAATTGGGCGGCGTTTTTCTGCGAGTTTCTTCTCGATATAAGCGAAGCGGCGCTCGAATTTGGCGTTTGTTCCACGCAAAGCGCGTTCTGGGTCGGTATGGGTGTGGCGGGCGATATTGGCGACGGCGAAAAGCAGATCGCCGATTTCGTCAGCGATCGCGTCAGGATCGCCGGTGTCGAGCGCGGCTTCGATCTCCTGAGTCTCCTCGCGGATTTTGGCGAGAACCAGCCGCGCGTCGTTCCAGTCGAAGCCGACGGTCGAGGCTCGCGCCTGCAATTTGACGGCGCGGGTCAGGCCGGGCAACGCGCTTGGCACGTCGGCGAGCAGACCCTCTCTCTTCGGCGCAAGGCCGGCCGCCGCATGGGCCGCGGCGCGCTCGGCCTTTTCCTGCGCCTTGATCTTGCTCCAGAGGGCCGAAACCTCTTCGGGCGACAGATCGCCGGCGTCGCCGAAGACATGCGGATGGCGGCGGATCATTTTCGACGTGATCGCCTCGACGACGCCGCCGAAATCGAAGGCGCCGCTTTCCTCGGCCATGCGGGCGTGGAAGGCGACTTGCAGCAGCAGATCGCCGAGTTCGTCACGCAGATCGACGAGATCGTTGCGTTCGATGGCGTCGGCGACCTCATAAGCCTCCTCGATCGTGTAGGGCGCAATGGAGGCGAAGGTTTGCTTGAGATCCCAGGCGCAGCCGGTCTCGGGCGCGCGCAGGGCGGCCATGATCTCGAGAAGCCGGGAAATGTCGCGCGAGGGCTGCATGGGCCTGTTCCAAAAAGAAAGAGCAGGGCGCTGGCGCGTCCTGCCCCGTAAAATCTTCAGTCAAACCGAACTCAGTCGGCCTGGATCGACAAGGCTTCGCGGCCCTTCGGCGTATCGACGACGCGCATCGTCACCGACTGGCCTTCATCGAGGGTCGACAGGCCCGACGAGTTCAGCACGGAGATGTGCACGAAAACGTCCTTGCCGCCGTCGTTCGACTGCACGAAGCCGAAGCCCTTGGTCGTGTCGAACCACTTGACCTTGCCGGCGACGCTCACCGCCGTGGACGGATCGGGCGCGGCGCGGCGCGGACGCGGGGCGTCGCCGAAGGCCGGACGCTGCGGCGCGCGCTCGGCGGCGCCAGCCGTGTCCACTTCGAGAACGCGCGTGACCTGCGCGCCCTTCATGCCGTTGCCGACATTGACCTTGAGCTTGGCGCCGGGCGGCACGGAATCGTAACCGGCCGACTGCAGCGCGTTGATGTGAAGGAAGGCGTCGCCCGTGCCGTTGGACAGTTCAACGAAGCCAAAGCCCTTGTCGGCCTTGAACCACTTCACGATGGCGTCAACCGCAGGCGCGGAGGGCGGGGGCATCATGTCAGCGCCGCCGCCGAAGCTCGGCTGGCCGCCAAATGCAGGACGCGGAGCGCGGCTCGGGCGCGGCTCGTAACCCATCGGACCATCATCATCAAAACCGCGCTTCCGGGGGCCGCGAAAATCTCTACCTTTGCTCATTTGCCTATTCGTCTCCGACTGCTGCGGCTGCCCGCCGCATTTGTCATTAGATGCCTGCCCGACAGGCGCAGACGGATATGCTTATCCCGCGCCTCTCCCATTCACGCTCCCCTTAAGGGACCGCGCGCCGCCGCTGCCTCTGGTGTTCGTGAGAATGCCACTAGCCCGCTCGCGCCTCACCATAACAGCAAATGCGTCGAATTGGCTACTTGTTTTCCATGGAAAATCCGGTCTTCGCGCCGAATTTACGGCCTCATCGGCGCGCCGAGCCGATCATTGCCGGGTTGCGGGCGCGAATGCCGACTTGATTTCGTCCATTCACTAGATGAAAATTCGTTTCAACAAGGCGCTCCGCATCGACGGGGCGCCAACAGGAGGAACGCGATGAAGACAATGTGGCTCGCCGCCTGCGCGGCGTTCGGACTGACTGCGGCGCCCGTTCTGGCGGCGGACCCGGTCAAATTGCGCGTCGCCGATTCCTTTCCGACGGGCCATTATATCGGCGAGAAAATCACGAAGTTCTGGATGGCCGAGGCGCAGAAGCGCGGCGGCGGCGCCGTGGCTTTCGAATATTATCCGGCGGAACAACTCGGCAAGGCCAAGGACATGCTGATGCTGACCACGACCGGGGTGGTCGACGTCGGTTACGTCGCGCCGTCTTTCGTCACGGATAAGCTGCCGTTGTCGGGCGTCGCCGAACTGCCGCTGAACTTCTCGGAATCGTGTCAGGGCACGATGGCTTACGCCAAGCTGGTGGCGGAAAACGGCATTCTGGCGAAACGCGAGTTGCAGCCGAATGGCGTGCGCGTGCTGTTCCAGATCGTACTGCCGCCCTATCAGGCGTTTCTTGGCAAGAAGGTCGTTGAAAATCTCGGGACATTTCAGGGGTTAAAGATCCGCACCTCCGGCGCGCCGAAGGAGCTGGCGGTGCGCAAGATCGGCGCAACCCCCATCCAGATGCCGACGCCGGAAGTCTACGAGGCTTTGTCGCGCGGCACGATCGACGGCATGCTGTTTCCCTTCTCGTCTATCTATTCCTATGATCTTCAAGGGCTTCTGAAGTCGGCGACGATCGGGGAAAACCTCGGCTCCTTCATCGTCGCCTACATGATTTCCGAGAAGAAGTGGAAGTCGTTGAGCCCTGAAGCCCAGAAGGCTCTGGCCGACGCCGGCGCGGAAGCGACCAAGGTCGGTTGCAAGATCGCGCAGGAAACGGAAGTCGCTGACCGCGATCGCCTGAAGGCTCTGGGCGTGACGCTGGTCGAACTCAACGCTGCGGACAAGGCCAAGGTGCGCGAGGGCATGGCGAGCGTCGGCGCCGATTGGGCCGCCAATCTCGACAAGCGCGGCAAGGCGGGAACGGAGACGCTCAAAGCGTTCGAAGAGGCGCTGAAGTGAGCGGCCCGCTTGCGGGCGTTCGCATTCTCGATCTCACCAATGTGCTGATGGGGCCGCTTGCGACCCAGATGCTCGGCGACATGGGCGCGGACGTCATCAAGGTCGAAGCGCCTGAAGGCGACATGGTGCGCGGCGTCGGCGCAGGCCGCTCGCGCGGCATGGGGCCGATCTTCCTCAATCTCAACCGTTCGAAACGCAGCGTCGCGCTCGACCTCAAACGACCCGAAGCGCGCGCCGCCTTGCTGCGGCTGGCGAAGACCGCCGACGTTTTCGTCTCGAACATCCGACCCAAGGCGTTGGCGAAACTGGGGCTCGGCTACGACGATCTCGCCGCCGTCCGTCCCGACATCGTCTATTGCGCGCTCGTCGGCTATGGGCAGGACGGGCCTTACGCCGAATGGCCGGCTTATGACGACCTCATTCAGGGAGCGGTCGGCGTGCCGTCTCTGCTGGAGGCGGCAGGCGGCGGCGAGCCGCGTTACACGCCGATGACCATGGCCGACCGCATGGTCGGGCTGACGGCTGCGACGCATATCGTGGCCGCGTTGTTCCATCGTCAGAAAACCGGCGAGGGGCAGCGCATCGAGGCGCCGATGTTCGAGACCATGGCGGCGCATGTGCTCGGCGATCACATGGGCGGGCTCACCTACGAGCCGAATATCGGCAAATGGGGCTACGGCCGCCTGCTGTCGCGCGAGCGCAAACCCTATCGCACGGCCGATGGCCATCTTTGCGTGCTGATCTACAGCGATCGGCAATGGACGAATTTTTTCGCCGCCGTCGGTCGCTCCGATGCGCTTGAGGACCCGCGTTTCGCCAATATCAACGCGCGCACCAAACATATCGACGCGCTCTATGGCGAACTGGCGAACATCATGACGACGCGCGTCACCGCCGACTGGCTCAAGCTGCTGCGTCAGCTCGATATTCCGGCCATGGAGCTGAAAACGCCGGAAACCCTGCTTGACGATCCGCATCTCGCCGCGGTCGGTTTCGTCGAGATGCAGGAGCATCCCAGCGAAGGGCGCATCCGCACATTTCGCGAACCGACGCGCTGGTCGAAAACGCAGCCGGCAAGCCAACGACCGACGCCGCGGCTGGGGCAGCACAGCCGCGAAATCCTGAACGAGGCCGGCTTCTCGCCGGCGGAAATCGACGCGCTCGCCGCATGCGGGGCGCTTGCGCCCGGCGCGGCCTGACAACAAGAAGGAAGAACGAGATGGATTTCAAACTGTCCGCCGAGCAGGAGCAATTGCGCGAGACGGCGCATAAATTCGCCGTCGCCGAACTCTCGGATGCCGCCAAATTCTGCGAGGAGAAGAACGAGGCGCTACCGCATCATCTGCTCAAGCGGCTCGGCGACATGGGCTATCTCGGCCTCAATCTCGACGAGAAATACGGCGGCGGCGGCATGAGCCATCTCGACGCCGCGCTCGTGCTGGAGTCGGTGGCGAAAGTCTCGCCGGCCGTCGCTTTTCCGATCTTCGAATCCTGCTTTGGTCCGGTGCGCGCCATCGCCAATTTCGGCAGCGAAGAATTGAAACAGCGCTATATCCCGCGCGTCTGCGCCGGCGAGATCATCGTCGCCGTATCGATGTCCGAGCCTGACGCCGGCTCGGCGCTGACCGACCTCAAGACGCGCGCGCGCATCGTGGGCGACACGGTCGTCATCAACGGACAGAAGCGCTGGTGCTCGGGGGCAGGGCATTCCGACGCCTATGTCGTCTATTGCAAAATGTCCGACGATCCGGGCGCCAAGGGCATCGGCGCCGTGCTCGTCGACAAGGACACGCCCGGCCTCAGCTTCGGCAAGCAGGAGCAATTGATGGGCTTTCGCGGCGTGCCGAGCGCCGACATGTTCTTCGACAACGT
>ERZ1645187.503-NODE-503-length-38647-cov-46.119377_pt1 | contig 38647 bp, 32 predicted proteins | sample MGYA00575352_ERZ1645187 | MGnify/ENA primary metagenome ERZ1645187 (study PRJEB40837, sample SAMN11349314) | freshwater sediment metagenome | isolation source: river sediment | host: Sediment | place: India: Wazaribad , New Delhi | collected 2017-02-21 ... | reverse complement strand
ATGGCGCGCTGGCCGCCGGCGAAGCTCTCGCGGGCGATGGCGTAGATCTCGGCGATCTGATCGTCGGTCATCGAGAAGCAGCCGGCCGACGAACAGGCGCCATGCACCATGATCGAGCCGCCATCACGGCCGAAGGCGCGGTCGTAAGCGTTTGGATAGCCGACGTTGAACGACAGATAATAGGAGGAGTTCGGGTTCATCTGACCCGGCGTGATCGCATAGAAGCCTTCCGGCACCTGCCGGTCGCCTTCGCGCGTCTTCGGCCCCAATTGGCCGGACCAGCGGCACATCGGGAATTTTTTCAGAAAGACATATTCGCCGTTGGTTTTCTGTTTCCAGATCTCGAGTTCGGCCTCTTTCTTATAGGCGCGGATCAACATCGGCGCGTTCTTTGACGTGCCCTTCTGCTCCATCAGGGAGATGGTCTCGGACGGGATCGGCTTGGCGGCCTTGGTGTTGACCTCCTGACAGCCGGCGAGCGCGGCCGACAGCGTCGCTGTCAGCGCCAAGCCTTGCAATTGTCGGGACATTCCCTTCGCCAGTCGCATAAAACCGCCTTGTTTTCGGCCCTTTGCGGCTTCAGCCGCGTTTGGCGCGCTTTTTACGTTTCATCCGGTTTACGCGCGTTATCCTTACGCACCGGTTACCCAAGGGCCGGCATTCGCGGCTAAGGTTAAGAAAAGATTACCATGTTTCCCGCCGTCGCGCACCGGCGCGGCGTCAAGCCAAGACTTCGCCTTCAGATCTTGCGCCCGATGGCGAGGAATTTCGCCGCGCGGGCGTCGCGAACGGCGTCGCGCGACATGCCGGCGAAAGCCTTGAGAGCCTTGTCGATAGCCGCGCCCGTCGCCGCGATGACAGCGTTCGGATCGCGATGCGCGCCGCCCGACGGCTCCGCGATAATGCCGTCGATAATGCCGAATTTCAGCAAATCTTGGGCGGTGATGCGCATGTTGGTCGCCGCGTCCTGCGCGCGGGACGCGTCGCGCCAGAGAATGGAGGCCGAGGCTTCCGGCGAGGCGACGGTGTAGATCGCGTGTTCGAGCATCAGCACGCGGTTCGACGACGCGATGGCGACTGCGCCGCCCGAGCCGCCTTCGCCAATGACCACGGCGACATTCGGCACGCCCAGAGCCAACGAGGCTTCGGTCGAGCGCGCGATGGCTTCGGCCTGACCGCGTTCTTCCGCATCGACGCCGGGAAAGGCGCCGGCCGTGTCGACGAGCGAAATCACCGGCAGATTGAAACGATCGGCCAACTCCATCAGACGGATCGCCTTGCGGTAGCCTTCGGGCCGGGCCATGCCGAAATTATGGCGCAGGCGGCTTTCGGTGTCCGAGCCCTTCTCCTGACCGATGACGCAGACGGAACGGCCGTTAAACCGCCCGAAGCCGCCGACAATGGCCTCGTCTTCGGAGAATTTGCGGTCGCCGGCCAGCGGCGTGAAATCGGCGATCAGTTCCTTGACGTAATCGACGAAATGGGGCCGCTGCGGGTGGCGCGCGACCTGCGTCTTCTGCCAGGGCGTCAGCGCCGAATAAAGCTCGACAAGGGCTTTGGCCGCTTTGGCTTCGAGCTTCGTCAGCTCCTCACCGATCGAAACCGCGTCGCCTTTTTGCGACATGGCGCGCAGTTCCTCGACCTTCGCCTCAAGTTCGGCGACGGGCTTTTCGAAATCGAGATAAGAGCGCATGGGAAGATCGACCGCATTGGCGCGCCGCGCGCGCAAACCCAACGTGCCGGGACCGCCGCGCGCCCCCGGACCGAGCGCGGAAACTGGCTGTATAAGGCGGCGAAGTCAAGGCGACGCTAGAGGGAGCGAAAGCCGCGCGAACGAGGCCCGGACCGAGCTTCGTTTCGTGTTATTCAGAAGTGAGAAATGCGGCGGCGGAGCAGAATGTGAGCGTAGCGGAAATCGGTAAAATGGCGCTGGTTGGCGTCATCTATGCGTCGCTTGCGGTTATCTTCGTGATTGCGACGCTGGCGATTTATTCAACGCGGCTGACCGGTTATCACACCCCTTCGCTATGGTGGGGCGGCTTTTCAGCGATCTGCGCCTTTCTCATTGTTTTCGTGTTGAAAAAGGCGCTGTTTTTCATTGGAGCGGCGGTTTTGGGCCGGCTCGACTGAAGACAGCCGCGCGTGTCGGCTCATTCGTCCGATAACGGATGCAGATCGCGCACCATCGCCTTGATGCGCTCGTCAAGGACGTGGGTGTAAATCTGGGTTGTCGAAATATCGGCGTGGCCCAGCAATTCCTGCACGACGCGCAGATCGGCGCCGTTCTGCAACAGATGGCTGGCGAAGGCGTGACGCAGCACGTGCGGACTGACGTGATCGGCGTCGAGGCCGGCGGCGCTGGCGACATCCTTGAGATCGCGGGCGAAGACCTGCCGCGCGAGATGGCCGCTTTCGCCTTCCGCCGGAAAAGCCCAGAGGCTCGCGGCGGCGTCCGGTTCGGCCTCCTCCAGCAGCGCGCGATAGCGCGTCAGCAGGCGGCGGGCGGGTTCGGACAAGGGCACGAGACGTTCGCGGCCGCCCTTGCCTTTGACGGCGATCAGCGGCGTTTTGGCGCTGGCGACGCTTTTGGGCAGGGCGACGAGTTCGGAGACGCGCAAACCCGTGGCGTAAAGCAGTTCAAGCAGCGCGGCCGTGCGCGCCGCGCGCAAGCGCTGACGTAGCGGGCGGGCCGGATCGTCGAGCCCTTCGCCGGCGACGGCGAGCAGGCGATCGACCTCCGCGACGGACAGCACTTTGGGCAATCTCCGCCCTTGGCGCGGGCCTTCCAGCACCAGCGCCGGATCGTCGTCACGTCGGCCTTCGGCGTAGAGAAATTTATGGAACTGCCGGATCGAAGACAATCGCCGCGCCGCAGACGACGCCTTGAAGCCGCGAGCGTCAAGATCGGCGAGATAGGCGCGGATGTCGTCGGTTGCGACGATTGCGGGCGCGCGGGCGTTGGCTGTCAGCCAGTCGCAATAATCAGCGAGATCGCGGGCGTAGGCGTCGAGCGTGTTTTTGGCCGCGCCGCGCTCGGCCGCGAGCATATCAAGAAAGGCGGCGACCTGATTGCGGGCGTCGCGCGACACGGGCGCCGATCCTATTTCAACTTCGCCGGCGCAAGCGTCTGCGTCATCTCGCGCGGCTGCGGCTCGACGAATGTGACCAGCGCGAACATCGCCGCATAGGCGAGGCCGACCAGAACAGCCAAAATGAACAGCAGACGGAACAGTGTAGGCACGCGATCCCCTCCCGGCGGCGGGTTTCATCCTTATAACGCATGGTTTGGGCAAGTCACGGCTGCGACAGCGCTTAAACAGCGACGGCGGGCGTGCTAAAGACACGATATGAACACGGAAACACAGGAGGCGGTCGACCCGTCCGCATCGCCGCGCGACGCTCGGGCCGAAGCGATCGTCGCCGGATTGCAGGGTCGTGCCCTCGTGCTGATCGGCATGATGGGATCGGGCAAGACCTCGGTCGGCAAAAGGCTGGCGGCGCGTCTGGGCTTGCCCTTTCATGACGCCGACGCTGAAATCGAGGCGGCGGCGCAGCTCACCATTGCGGAAATTTTCGCCAAGCATGGCGAGCCGCATTTTCGCGACGGCGAACGCAAGGTGATGTCGCGGCTGCTGCAATTGGGTCAGCAAGTGCTCGCCACCGGCGGCGGCGCCTTCATGAATGAAGCCACGCGCGCGGCGATCGCAGGGCGCGGCCTCTCGGTCTGGCTGCGGGCGGATTTCGATGTGTTGATGAAGCGTGTGCGCAAACGCGCCACGCGGCCGTTGCTGCAAACGCCCGACCCGGAAGGCACGCTGCGCAATCTGATCGCGCAGCGCTATCCGATCTACGAACAGGCCGATATTTGCGTGCTGTCGCAGGACGGGCCGCACGAAGCGGTCGTCGAAGCCGCCTTGCGCGCCATCGAAGCCTATCTCGCCAATCCGAAACGTCCGCTCGCCATCGAGGAGCCTTTGACGCCCGTGACATCTGCTGTTTCCATCGCTCCGCCTGTCGAGAAAGTCGAAGTGGGCTTGGGCGATCGCGCCTATGACATTCTGATCGGCGCGGGGCTTATCGCGCGGGCCGGGGCCGAAATCGCGCGGCGGCGTCCGGGCGCGGCCTGCGCCATCGTCACCGACGAAAATCTGGCGCGGCTGCATGCGCCGGCGCTGGAGGCGAGCCTCGACGCAGCAGGGGTGCGGCACGTGCGCATCACGCTGCCGGCGGGCGAGGCGACGAAGAGCTTCGCCAATTTCGAACGCGTTTGCGACGAGATTCTCGCCGCCAAGATGGAGCGTGGCGATGTCGTGGTCGCTTTCGGCGGCGGCGTCATGGGCGATCTCGCCGGCTTCGCGGCCTCGGCCGTGCGGCGCGGCATGGGGTTCGTGCAGATTCCGACGACGCTGTTGTCACAGGTCGATTCCTCCGTCGGCGGCAAGACGGGCGTCAATTCGCGCTACGGCAAGAATCTGATCGGCGCCTTCTATCAGCCGTCGCTGGTGCTTGCCGACACGCAGGTGCTGGAGACGTTGAGCCCACGCGAATTTCGCGCCGGCTACGCCGAAGTGGCGAAATACGGCCTGATTGACGATCGCGCCTTTTTCGAATGGCTCGAAGCCAATTGGCGCGGCGTGTTCGTCGGCGGTTCGGCGCGCGCGCAGGCCATCGCAACGAGTTGCCGCGCCAAGGCGGCCGTCGTCGCACGCGACGAATTCGAAACCGGCGATCGGGCGTTGCTCAATCTCGGCCATACGTTCGGCCACGCGCTCGAACGCCTGACGCATTACGACAGCGCGCGGCTTGTGCATGGCGAGGGCGTGGCGATCGGCATGGCGCTCGCCTTCCGCTTTTCCGTCGCGCGCGGACATTGCGATCCGCGCGAAGCAGAGCGCGTGAGCGCGCATCTCGCGGCCGCCGAATTGCCGACCCGCATTCAGGACATCGCGGGTTTTGACGCCGGCGCCGACGCCATCGTCGAGGCGATGTATCAGGACAAGAAGGTGCAGAGAGGGGCGCTCACCTTCATTCTCGCGCGCGGCATCGGCGAAAGCTTCATCGCCAAGGGCGTCGCCGGCGAAGACGTGCGCGCCTTCCTGCATCGTGAACTGACGGGACGCTAACGCCCATGCATGGCGCAAGTCTTGACGCATTGCCGGTCGATCTGTGGGTCGCCGTGCTGATCGTATTGGGCTGCATTCTTCTTTCCGCCCTGTTCGCAGGATCGGAAACGGCGCTGACGGCGGCCTCGCGGGCGCGCATGCACGCGCTTGAGAAGAACGGCGACGGCGCCGCGACAACGGTCAACAAGCTGCTGGGCAAGCGCGATCGCTTCATCGGCGCCATGCTGCTCGGCAACACGCTGGTCAATATCGGCTCGTCCGCCTTCATGACGAGCGTGCTCGTCGGTCTCGTCGGCGATGCGGGCGCGATCTACGCCACCGTCATCATGACCGTGTTGCTGCTCGTGTTCGCCGAGGTGATGCCCAAGACCATCGCCATCAATTATCCCGATCGCGTGTCGCTTATGGTGGCGCGCGTCGTCGCGTTTTTCGTCGCGGCGTTCACGCCGATTCTGGCTGCGGTCGAGGCGATCGTCGGCGTCACGCTGAAACTCTTCGGCCTCAAGCTCGGCGCGCATCACGGCATGCTGTCGGGGCATGAGGAGCTGAAAAGCACCGTCGATCTGTTGCATCGCGAGGGCGGCGTCGAGCGCTCGGACCGCGACATGGTCGGCGGGCTGCTCGACCTGAAGGAACTCGCTGTTTCCGACGTGATGATCCACCGCACCAAGATGCGGACCATCAACGCGGAATTGTCGCCGCAGGAGCTTGTGCGCGAGGTTCTGTCCTCACCCTACACGCGCCTGCCGTTGTGGCGCGACGAGCCCGACAATATCGTCGGCGTGCTGCACGCCAAGGATCTGTTGCGCGCGCTCGACCTTGCGGGCGGCGACGCGCGCAAACTGGTGATCGAGGACATCGCCTTCGAAGCGTGGTTCGTGCCCGACACCACAAGCTTGCAGGATCAGTTACAGGCGTTCCTCAAGCGCAAGACGCATTTCGCGCTCGTCGTCGACGAATATGGCGAGGTGCAGGGGCTGGTGACGCTGGAGGATATTCTCGAAGAGATCGTCGGCGACATCAAGGACGAGCACGACGTCGCGGTTCAGGGCGTGCGCCAGCAGGCGGACGGATCGGTCGTCGTCGACGGATCCGTGCCGATCCGCGATCTCAACCGCGTCATGGATTGGCAATTGCCTGACGCGGAAGCGACGACCATCGCCGGGCTCGTTATTCATGAGGCGCGCGCCATCCCGGAGACGGGGCAGGTGTTCACTTTCCACGGCTTCCGCTTCGAGGTGATGCGCAAGATGCGCAACCGCATCACGGCGCTAAAGATTTCTGCGGCGCGACGCGACGCGAAGAAAGCGTGAGCGCGATGGCGGCAAGCGCCCAAATCCGCGGGGTTGGCCGGTGAGCGCCGAAAGTTCCGAACCCGTTCGGCATACGCTCTGGGAAGACGCCGCGGCGCTCGTAACCGCCGCGCTCATTCTGTCGCTTGGCGTCGCATTCCTGAGCAAGGCGGAACTGGCGACGGGCGGCGCGGCGGGTCTCGCCCTGGTCGTCGCCTATGCGTCGGGCTTTGATTTCGGCCTGACGTTCTTTTTCATCAATCTGCCTTTCTACGTTCTTTCCGCGGTCCGCATGGGCTGGGCGGCGACTGCGCGCACATTCGCCGCCGTCGGACTTTTCGCGCTTCTGTCAAAACTCACGCAAGGGTGGCTCGTGATCGAGCGCCTCAATCCGATTTACGCGGCCTTCGCCGGCGGCGCCTTGCTCGGCGTCGGCATGCTGATCCTGTTTCGCCATCGCACAAGTCTGGGCGGCGTCAATCTTCTCGCGCTCTACGCGCAGGAAAAATACGGCTGGCGCGCCGGTTACGTGCAGATGGCGCTCGACGGGCTCATTCTTCTCGTCGCTTTCGCCGTTGTCGGGCAGGCGGGGGCGCTAGCCTCGCTGCTGGCGGCCGTCGTCGTCAATCTCGTTCTGGCGACCAATCACAAGCCCGGCCGTTACATGGGCATGAGCTGAGCGTCGAACCGCATCCGAATCGAAATTTTCATCTTTGACGCCTAGCGTCTCCGGGTTGAGGCGGGCGCCGGCTGGCGGCCCGCGATACGGGTTTCTCAATTCTGGAGCGCGGCGTGGCGAAAATCCTTCCCATCATCATGTGCGGCGGCGCCGGCACGCGGATGTGGCCGGAATCACGCGATTCCTTTCCCAAACAATTCATCTCGATGCTCGGGCGACGCTCGACCTTCCAGACGACGATGCAGACGCTGGCCAATCCCGCCTTCGAGGCGCCGATCGTCATCACCAATGTCGATTATCGCTTTCTGGTCGCCGAGCAGATCCGGGAATTGGGACTCGCGGCGGAGATCGTGCTGGAGCCGACGCGACGCGACTCGGGCCCGGCCGTGGCGCTCGCCGCGGCGCTCGCCGCCGGCCGCGCGCCCGATACGGTCGTCGCCGTTTTTGCGGCGGACCACGTCGTTCGCGATCCCGCCGGTCTCGTCGCGCTCTGCGAGAAGGCTGGCGTCGCCGCAGCGCAGGGGCATATCGTGACGCTCGGCGTCACGCCGACGGAACCGGCGACGGGCTACGGCTACATCCGGCCCGGCGCGCCGCTCGCCGCGGGATCGGACGTCAGTAAACTCGAAGCCTTCATTGAAAAGCCGAACCGCGCGCGCGCCCAGGAATATGTGGCCGCCGGATTCCTGTGGAACAGCGGCAATTTCATTTTCCGCGCCGATGTGATGCAGGGCGAGATCGCCAAATTCGAACCGGCCATGGCGGAGGCGGCGCAGGCGGCGATCGCCGGCGCGCATCGCGACCTCGGCTTTCTTGTGCTCGAACGCGAGGCCTTCGAGCGCGCGCCGAAGAAATCCATCGATTACGCCGTCATGGAGAAGACCGACAAGGCGGCGGTCATTCCGGCCGACATCGGTTGGTCGGACGTGGGCTCGTGGGGCGCGGTGTGGGAGCTTTCGCCGCAGGACGAGAACGGCAACGCCGTGCGTGGGCCGGGCGTCGTGATCGAGGCGAAAAACACGCTCGTTCGTTCCGATGGTCTGTTGACTGCGGTCGTCGGCGTCAATGACGTGATCGTGGTGACGACGCGCGACGCCGTGCTGGTGCTTGGCAAGGAGCACGGCGACAAGGTCAAGGGGCTTGTCGATCAGCTCAAGAAGGAGGGGCGTCGCGAGGCGGGCGAGCACAAGCGCGTCTTCCGGCCCTGGGGCTATTATCAGTCGATCGACGAGGGCCAGCGCCATCAGGTCAAGCGCATCGTCGTCAAGCCGGGCGAACGCCTGTCCTTACAGAAGCATTTTCATCGCGCCGAACATTGGATCGTCGTCAAGGGCACGGCGGAGGTGACGCGCGACGACGAAGTGCGCTTCGTGCACGAGAATGAATCGATCTATCTGCCGATCGGCTCGAAGCACCGCCTGACCAACCCGGGCAAGATCGATCTCGAACTGATCGAAGTGCAAACGGGTTCGTATCTCGGGGAAGACGACATCGTCCGCTTCGAGGACGTCTATCACCGCGACGCGAAATAAGGCCGATCAGCTCGCCGCCGGCGCGGGCTTCGTCGAATCGCTTGTCATGAACTGGGCGCGGGCGAGCGCCGCGAAACGGCCGCCCTGCGCCACGAGTTCGTCGAACGAGCCGCTTTCGACGATGCGGCCCTGATCGAAGACGAGAATGCGATTGGCGTTGCGGATCGTCGACAGGCGATGCGCGATGACGAAGGTCGTGCGGCCGACAGTCGCCGCGTCGAGCGCGGCCTGCAATTGCCGTTCGGTCGTGGCGTCGAGCGCGCTCGTCGCCTCGTCGAAAATCATGATCGGCGGATCTTTCAGCAGCGCGCGGGCGATGGCGACGCGTTGGCGTTCGCCGCCGGAGAGCGAGCGGCCGCGCTCGCCGACGATGGTCTTGACGCCGTCGGTCTGGCGCGAGACGAATTCCGTCGCCTGCGCGCGTTCGAGCGCGATGCGCACCTCCTCGTCGGTCGCGTCGGGTTTGCCGACTTTCAGGTTCTCCTCGATGGAGCGCGCGAACATCATCGGCTCCTGAAAGACGACGCCGATGTTGCGCCGGAGCGATTCCAGCTTCATGTCGCGCAGATCGACGCCGTCGATGGCGACGCGACCCTTGTCGGGATCGAAGACGCGGTGCAGCAGGCCGAGCGTCGTCGATTTGCCCGAGCCGGTCGAGCCGACAAGCGCGACGGTCTCGCCCGGTTTCACCTCGAACGAGACGTCGGAGACTGCGATGCGGCGGCCGTCATAGCTGAAGGTCACGTCTTCGAAGGCGACAGCGCCGGTCAGGCGGCCGACATCCTTGGCGTCCGGCTTGTCGTCGACCAGCGGCTTCGTGTCGAGAACGTCGAAAAAGTCCTTCAGTTTCGGCGCGATCAGGAACAGGTAATTGACGAAGCCGACGATCTGTTCGAGGCGGCCGATCAGCATCGTCGCGAAATTCATGAAGGTGACGATTTCACCGATGGTCGCCAGACCTTGCAGGTGCAGCCATGTGCCGAGCAGAAAGATGCCGAGAATCGTCAGCGTCGCGGAAGCGCGGGTGGCGACGGAAGCCAGAGCCCACCACGACAAAACCGGCATCTGCGCATTGAGCACCGTGCGCACGATGTCGTTGAGCGCGCGCGCCTCGATCTCGATACGCGTGAAGCTTTGAATGACCGGCACATTGCCGAGCGCATCGGAGGCGCGCTCGGCGAGTTCGGAATTATGCGTCTCGACGGCCGCCTGCAACGCCTCGGTGCGGCGCAGGACGAATGTCGTCAGCAAGCCGAAGAGCACGACGAGCACGATCAGGAGCGAGGCGAGCCGCCAGTTGATGAACATCGACAGCGGCAGCATGACGAGAAGGGCGACGAGAGAGGCGCAATTCTCGCGGAAGAACGACAGCCACAGGCCGGACATGCCGCCCGCGCCTTCGAGCATGACCTTCATCAGGCGACCGGAATGGACGCGCGTATGAAAGCTCAGCGGCAGATGCAGCACATGTTCGAAATAGCGCGCCATGACGCCGAGGCGGCGGCGATGGGCGAGGCGGTCGGCGTGCAACGCCACCAGCACGGCGGCCATGATCGAGAACAGGCCGAAGCCGACCCAGCCGCCGAGCAGAGGCCCGAGATCGTTGAAGGTGATCGCCGTCTTCGCCGCCTGCGCGTTCGATAGCGCGTCAATGATGCGGCCGAACAGGATCGGTTCGGCGAATTGCGACGCCGCCAGCGCGAGATTGGCGAGGACGAGAATGATCGCAAGGCGCTTTTCTGCGCCAAGCTGGCCAAGGACGCGGGCGTAAAGGCGAAGGATGGACATGGCGATCCGGCGGCAGGACGAGTTTCGCGGCGAAACGACGCAGAAGTCCGACAGACCGCAGCCGGGCCTTCGCGTCAAGCATCCGCAAACATAAAAACGCCGCCCGGCGGGGCGGCGTCGACGCTTTCGGGAAGCCTTGATCTCAGTGGCGCGGGTTCTGCAGCGAGAAGAGCTTCGTCTGCAGGTCGAGCATGGCCGTGGCGTAACCCGTCGCGTCATCGACGGCTTCACGCCAGAGCGAGAGGACCGTCGGCTTCTTGGCGATCATGCGGCCGGTCTCGCGGTCAGTCTCAAACCGCAAGTCGGCGTGGAATTTCCGGGCGAGGCCCTGCATCGCCGTGTTTTCGGCAAGGCACGACATGTAGAGCGTCTCGGCGCGGCGATTGCGAGCCGCCAGAACGATGCGCTCCATCAATTCGGTGCCGACGCCGCGCCGGCGCCAGGGCGCCTCGACCGAGAAGGCGGCTTCCGCCGCGCCGCCGGCGATCGGCATGAAGCCAGATCCGACGCTACGCAATTCGGCCGCGCCGCGCATCTCGCCGTCGACGAAGAAGCCGTAGATGACGTCGTCGATACCGAAGCAGCGTTCGGCGTAATTGCTCAGGAAATCGTCCGACACCGCCATCGCAAAACGATCGAACCGGCTTTTTTCGTCAAGCCGCAGCAGATGGTCGCGGAACGCCGGCATGTCCGCGGGCCAAAGCCGCCGCAGGACGCCACCATGAACAAGAGCGTGTTCCACTTTGATCTCCATTCGCTTGCGGCCAAGGCCGCGACGCGGTCGCCTCGATCCCCCTCGCTTCATATTGTGCGCTGCAACATAAAGCGCAAGATCAAATTTTGACCCTCCGAAAATCGGCCAAAATCCTCAACGAACCGTCACGGTTCATATATAGACGATTTGTTATGGCGAAGTTTAGGCGGGGATAGGGCTAAATGCCGCATCGCAGAATTTTTGTGCGCTGCATTAACAAAAGATGAACGAGCGTGATTTTTCCGCCGTCAGGCGCCCAGAAGATCGATAAGCGCGGGAATCAACGGCGCGTCGGCAGGGGGCATCGGCAGGTCGCGTAGGGCGCCCGGACGCAGCCATTTCAGCGCCTGCCCCTCACGCGAGACGACGAAGCCCTCCCAGCGACGGCAGATATAGAGCGGCATCAGCAGATGGAAATCGTCGTAGGCGTGGCTGGCGAAGGTGAGCGGCGCAAGGCATGGCTCGCGCACCTCGATGCTCAGTTCCTCGCGCAATTCACGGATCAGCGCGGCCTCGGGCCGCTCGCCGGGGTCGACCTTGCCGCCGGGGAACTCCCATAGGCCGGCGAGTTGCTTGTCCTCCGGCCGTTGGGCGACGAGGACGCGCCCGTCGGCGTCGACAAGAGCGGCGGCGACGACGAGCAGCAGTTTCAAGGCGGGCGTCCTTACTGACCGTTGACGACGAGCCGGATCGGGCCGTCTTCCTTGCCGGTCACGGTCACAACCTCAAAAAACGCGCCGCCTTCGCTCATAACCGAGCCCTCGCGTTTCCAGATGTTCTGGGTGGCGACGTAATAGGAGCCGGGGGCGACATGGTCGAAGGTGAAGCGGCCGGTCGATTCCGCCTTGGTGGTGCGGGTGTATTCGACATAGGCCGGATCCGGCTGGATCTTGGGGATGTCATTGGCCTGCACGAATTTGGCGCCGCGATAGAGCTGGGCGAAGCGGTTGCGCGAATAAGCGGTCACCGGCACGAGGCGCACGATCTCGCCGCCCGCGTTCTTGATGACGCCATCGGCTTTTTTAAGAAACGCATGGCCTTCGATGGAGCCCGAGCCGGACTTCTTGATAAAAGCCGCAGCGGCGGGATCAAACGGGGCGTTGGCGACGACGGGATCGGGGCGCGATTCGCCCAACGGCGAAACGGCGCAGCCGGCGAGCGTCAGGGCCGCGAAAGCGGCAAAGGCAATTTTCTTCATGGCAATGGTCCTCACTCAAATGATCGGCGCGAAAAACGCCGGGCGCGTGTTTAAAATTCAGGATCGATAGTCGCCGTTGATCGCAACATATTCCTTTGTGAGATCGCAGGTCCAGACGGTCGCCTTGCCGCGGCCGAGCCCGATGTCGACGCGGATGACGATCTTGTCTTCCTTCATAAGGGCAGAAACCTTGGCCTCGTCGTAGGTCGGATCGCGCAGGCCGGCGACGGCGACGCGGATGTCGCCGAACCAGATCGCCAGTCTGTCGCGCTCCGCCTTTTCGCCGGCCTTGCCGACAGCGGCGACGATGCGGCCCCAATTGGCGTCCTCGCCGGCGACGGCGGTCTTCACCAGCGGCGAATTGGCGATGGACATGGCGATTCTTTTCGCCGCGCGGGCGCCGGCCGCGCCTTCAACGCGGATTTCAACGAATTTGCGCGCGCCCTCGCCGTCCCTGACGACCTGATGCGCAAGATTGAGGAGAACCTTGTCGAGCGCGCGCTTGAACGCGCCAAGGCGGGCGTCGGCGACGTCGGCGATTTTCGCACAGCCGCGTTTGGCGGCGCCGCCCGTCGCAAACAGCATCAGGGTGTCTGAGGTGGACGTATCCGAATCCACCGTGATGCAGTTGAATGACTTCTTCACCGACTTCGACAGCATGGCCTGAAGCGCGGGCGCGGCGATGGGGGCGTCCGTGAAGACGAAAGAGAGCATCGTCGCCATGTCGGGCGCGATCATGCCCGCGCCTTTGGCCATGCCGGAAATGGTCACTTCGACGCCGTCGATCTTCGCCTTGGCGGTCGCCACCTTGGGATAGGTGTCGGTGGTCATGATCGCCTTGGCGGCGGCGACGATGCCGTCGGGGCTCGCCTCCTTGGCGAGGCGGGCGAGGACGCCGTCGAATTTCGTCGCGTCGAGCGGCTCGCCGATCACGCCCGTCGAGGCGAGAAAGATTTCGCCGTCCTTGGCGCCTGTCGCGGCCGAGGCGATTTTCGCGGTCAGTTCGACGGAGGCGACGCCCGTCTTGCCGGTGAAGGCGTTGGCGTTGCCGGAATTGACGACCAGCGCGCGCGCCTTGCCGCCGGCTAGCCGCGCGCGGCACCAATCGACCGGCGCCGAGGGACATTTCGACGTGGTGAAGACGCCGGCGACCTGGGTTCCTTCGTCCATCAACGCCAGCATGACGTCGGTGCGGTTCTTGTAGCGCACGCCGGCTTCGCCCGTCGCGAATCGCACGCCGTCGATCGCCGGCATTTTCGGCAGCTTCTTGGGTGCGAGCGGGGAGAGCGGAGCGTCGTGCGCCATGGCGGGCATCCTTCCAAGTCAATCACAAGGGCATGTGCCGGGGAAGGTTGGGGTCGTCAAGACGCGCGAGGGATTTACTGCGTCGCCGGCGCAATTCAATTGCGGGGCGCGTCGAAAATGAGACAGGTTTGCGCGGCTCTCCGGGTTGAGGTCGGGGGCGCGACGCGGGCTCTCAGGATTGCGCCGCCGTCAGGGCCGAGATCCAGCGCTTGAGACGCGCGCGATTGACGCCGAAATCCTTCCGCCCGACGAGGCTGCGCGACCACAAGGCCAAGGTTGCGCCGCCTTCGGCAGGCAACACGACGGCGTCGACGACGTCGGGATAGCGCATCAGGCGCGTATGTTGGGCGAAACGCCTGTGGAGCGGGCGGCTGTCCGCCAGCTCCGTCACATCCGTATCCGCGAGCGCCATGGCGCGCAGACGCGCGTCGAGTTCGGATGGGGCAAGCGCAAAGACGGGCGCGTCAGCATCGGCCGCCGCCGGACAAAAATCCGGCGGACGGATCAGCGCATCGTTGCCGCTCGGGCGGCGGCGCAGGGTCGCGAAATCGGCCGGGCCGAGATCCTGACGGCCGTGCAGGGCGCGGGCGACCGCGCCCCAGAATCCGAGTTCAGGATCAGCCATCGCCATCGCGCTCCTCCGGCGCCTTTACTTCTTGGGTTCGGGCTTCTTGTCGTCCGTCTTCGGCACGGCGTTGGCCGGCGCTTCCGGCTGGTCGAAGCGCTCGATCTTGGCGCCGTCGCGCAGTTTCAGCACCAGTTCGCTCTGGGCTTTCTGCACGACGTAGCGGGCGATCTGATCCTTCACCTGCGTCATTTCGGGGAAGGGACGCTGGCGCTTTTCCTCGACCTTGATGACATGCCAGCCGAACTGGCTCTTCACCGGATCGGACATCTGCCCCGGCGTCATCTTGAAGGCGGCGGCGGAGAATTCCGGCACCATGCGCTCCTTGGTGAACCAGCCGAGGTCGCCGCCCTCGGAACCCGGGTCCTTGGAGACTTCCTTGGCGACCTTGGCGAAATCCTCTCCGGCCTGCAGGCGCTTGAGAACCGCCTTGGCGTCCTCTTCCTTCTCGACGAGGATGTGGCGGGCGCGGACTTCTTCTTCCGGCTTCTGGTTCGTCTTGGCCTCTTCGTAGGTCTTCTTGATGGCCTCGTCGGTCGCCGCAGTCTTGGCGATGCGGCCGAGTTCGGTCTCCATCAGCACCTTCTCGCGCAGGAATTCGAGCTTCTTCTTGAACTCGACGCTGTCGCCCAGCTTGTCGGCGGCGGCTTTGCGGGCGACCAGCTTGGAGTCGATCAGGTAATCCATGAGATAGGCGTCGCGGGCCTTGCCCTGAATCTGGGGCGGCAGGCCGGGCGCAACCTCTTCGAGCGCCATCGCCATGTCCTCGTCGGTGATTTCGACGCCGTCAACCTTGGCGAGCACCTTGGCGAAGGCCGGGGCGGCGGCGAGCCCGAGGGCGGCGGCCAGAGCGAGCGCGCTGACGGCGCGGCGCGGGGCGAAAGGACGAGACATACAGAAAGCTCCTGATGAGAGGCGAATCGAGCGTTTGGGGTCTTGTACGCCAAATCGGGCGGAAATTCGCCTGCGCCCCGGCATCGCAGGGCGCGCAGGGCCGCTTTCGCTCCCGCGCCTCAATTGACAAGCCGATACCCCCCTCTTATCTCTCACCCGGGCTTCTCAGGCGCTTTCCGGCGCTGATTTTGCGCGCCTTTCCGCATGCCCGGTTGCGGAGTGCTCACCACCGGCGCTGAAGGATTTCTCCATGTTCGGCAATCTGGCGAAGAAGATTTTCGGTTCGGCCAACGACCGGAGGCTCAAGACCTATCGGCCCAAGGTCGCGGCGATCAACGCGCTGGAGCCGGAAATCGCCAAGCTGACCGACGAACAATTGCGCGCCAAGACCGAGGAGTTCCGCGCCGAGATCGCCGCCGGAAAAAGCCTCGACGATCTTCTCGTCCCCGCTTTCGCCGTCGTGCGCGAAGCGGCCAAGCGCGCGCTTGGCCAGCGGCATTTCGACGTGCAGCTCATCGGCGGCATGGTGCTGCATGAAGGCGCCATCGCCGAGATGCGCACCGGCGAAGGCAAGACGCTCGTCGCCACGCTCGCCTGTTATCTCAACGCGCTCGCCGGCAAGGGCGTGCATGTCGTCACCGTCAACGATTATCTGGCGCGGCGCGACGCCGAATGGATGGGCCGCGTCTACAAGTTCCTCGGCCTCAGCGTCGGCATCATCGTGCACGGGCTTGACGACGAAGAGCGCGCGCGCTCTTACGCCAGCGACATCACCTATGGCACGAACAACGAATTCGGCTTCGATTATCTGCGCGATAATATGAAATACGAGCTGGGCCAGATGGTTCAGCGCGGGCATTTCTTCGCCATCGTCGACGAGGTGGATTCGATCCTGATCGACGAGGCGCGCACGCCGCTGATCATCTCCGGTCCGTCGGACGATAAATCCGATCTCTACAACCAGATCGACACGCTGATTCCGCGTCTCGTTCCCGCCGATTACGAACTCGACGAGAAGCAGCGCACGACCAATCTGACCGAAGCGGGCAACGAGCATATCGAGGAATTGCTGCGCGAGTCGGGTCTGCTGCGTGAAGGCTCGATGTACGAAGCGGCGAATGTGACGCTCGTCCATCACGTCAATCAGGCCCTGCGCGCGCACAAGCTGTTCCAGCGCGACAAGGACTATATCGTGCGCAACGGCGAGGTCGTCATCATCGACGAATTCACGGGGCGCATGATGCCGGGCCGCCGCTTCTCGGAAGGCCTGCATCAGGCGCTGGAAGCCAAGGAAAAGCAGCCCGTTCAGCCCGAGAACGTGACGCTGGCCTCGATCACCTTCCAGAACTATTTCCGTCTCTACAAGAAACTCGCCGGCATGACCGGCACGGCTGCGACGGAAGCCGACGAATTCGCCGAAATCTACAAGCTCGACGTCGTCGAAATTCCGACCAACAGGCCGGTGCAGCGCCTCGACGAGGACGACGAAGTCTATCGCACCTACGACGAGAAGCTGCGCGCGATCGCCCGCGAGATCGCCGAGGCCAACGCCAAGATGCAGCCGATGCTCGTCGGCACGACGTCGATCGAGAAGTCGGAGCATCTCGCCGACTTCCTCAAGACGCAGGGCTACAAGCAGATCGATTTCGACAAGCCGCAAGCCCTGCAGCAGCTCTACGCCGCCGCGCGCGCCGGCAAGCCCTCGAAGCTGTTCGCCGTGCTCAACGCGCGTTTCCACGAACAGGAAGCCTATATCGTCGCGGAAGCGGGCGTGCCGGGCGCGATCACCATCGCCACCAATATGGCCGGCCGCGGCACCGACATTCAGCTCGGCGGCAACGTCGAGATGCGCGTGACGCAGGAACTCGCCGGCATCGAGGACGCGGCGACGCGCGCCGCCAAGGAAACCGAACTCCGCGCCGAAGTCGCGGATCTGAAGGAGAAGGCGCTGGCCGCCGGCGGTCTCTACATCATCGGCACCGAGCGTCACGAATCCCGACGCATCGACAATCAGCTGCGCGGCCGCGGCGGTCGTCAGGGCGATCCCGGCCGCTCGAAGTTCTTCCTGTCGCTGCAGGACGACCTGATGCGCATCTTCGGCTCGGATCGCATGGATTCGATGCTGGTGAAGCTCGGCCTTAAGGAGGACGAAGCCATCGTCCATCCCTGGATCAACAAGGCGCTCGAAAAGGCGCAGCAGAAGGTCGAGGCGCGCAACTTCGACATCCGCAAGAACATTCTGAAATACGACAACGTCATGAACGACCAGCGCAAGGTCGTGTTCGAGCAGCGTCGCGACATGATGGCGCAAGACTCGCTCGAAGAGACGATTCACGACATGCGCGAGGGCGTCGTCGACGATCTCGTGGCGCGTCATATTCCGCATGACGCCTATCCCGAAACCTGGGACGTGACCGGCCTCAAGGAGACGGTCGCCAGTCAGCTCAATCTCGACGTTCCCGCCGACGAATGGGCGAAAGAAGAAGGCATCGCCGACGAGGAGATGCGCGAGCGCCTGCACAAGGCCGCGAACGATTCCTATGCCGCGCGCGTCGAGAAGAACGGCGCCGATCTCATGCGTTATATCGAGAAGCAGGTGGTGTTGCAGGTGCTCGACCATCTGTGGCGCGAGCATCTCGTCGTTCTCGACCATCTGCGTCAGGTCATCGGCTGGCGCGGCTACGCGCAGCGCGATCCGCTCAACGAATACAAGTCGGAGGCGTTCGAGCTGTTCGATCAGCTCATCTCCAAGCTCCGCGAAATCACGACCGCGCAGTTGATGCGCGTCGAAGTGGCGCCCGACGACGGTCAATTACCGCCGATGCAGGGCTCGCATGTCGACGCCACGACCGGCGACGACGAAATGGCGATCGCCGACATCAACGCACGAATCGCAGCGGGCGATTTCGCAGCCGACCGGATGGGCGGCGGCGTGCTGGCGCAGGCCGCGACCGCCGCGCAGCGCGACGCGAGCGATCCAGAGACCTGGGGCCGCGTCGGCCGCAATGAGGCGTGCCCCTGCGGCTCCGGCAAGAAATACAAGCACTGCCACGGCGCGCTGGTGTGAGAGCAGGGTGAAGCGCGGCGCGGCGTGAGCGCATCCTCTCTCGCAAAGCTCGGGAGAAGAGAAACGGGCGGTCATGTCGGAGCCAACGGATCGCGATGAGACAACGCATGTCGGCCAGATCGCCGAGGTGCTCGTTCCCCTCGCCGTCGACACGGCTTATTCCTACAAAGTCCCCGGCGGTCTGACGCTGGCGGAAGGCGATTTCGTCGAGGTTCCGCTGGGGGCGCGGGTCTATCCCGGCGTCGTCTGGGGGCTGCGCGCCGGGCGCGGCGACAATCTCAAGAGCATCGCGAGCCGGCGCGATCTTCCATCCTTGCATGAACCCTTGCGCGATTTTCTCGATTGGCTTGCGCGCTGGACGCTGACGCCGCGCGGCATGGCCCTGCGCATGGGCGTGCGCGCGCCCGATCACGCCGGTCCCGAGGCGATCCGGCTCGGCTATCGGCTTGCAGGGCCGCCGCCCGCGCGTCTGACGCCGGCGCGGATGCGGGTCTTGCAGGCGGCGGAGGGCGGGCTCATTCACGCCAAATCGGCGCTGGCGCAGGCGGCGTCCTGTTCGCCGGGCGTGATCGACGGGCTGGCGGACGAGGGCGCGCTGGAAGTCGTGGCGCTGCCGCCGGAGCCCGTCGCGCATACGCCCGACGCCTCCTTCGCCGCGCCGACGCTCGAACCCGATCAGGCTGAGGCGGCGGCGGCGTTGCGCGCCAAGGCGGCGGCGCGCGCTTTCAGCGTCAGCCTGCTTGAGGGCGTCACCGGCTCCGGCAAGACGGAAGTCTATTTCGAGGCGGTCGCCGCAGCGCTGCGTCAGGGTCGTCAGGCCTTGATCCTGATGCCGGAAATCGCGCTGACGGCGCAGTTTCTCGATCGATTCGCGGCGCGCTTCGGCGTGCGGCCGGCCGAATGGCACTCGGGCGTCAACCCGCGCAAGCGCGCGCGCATCTGGACGGGCGTCGCGCAAGGCGAGGTCGCCTGCGTCGTCGGCGCGCGCTCGGCGCTGTTTCTGCCGTTCGCCGATCTCGGATTGATCGTCGTCGATGAGGAGCACGAGGCCGCCTACAAGCAGGAGGAGGGCGGCGCCTATCAGGCGCGCGACATGGCGGTGATGCGCGGGCGTTTCGAGCAGGCCGCCGTCATTCTCGCCTCGGCGACGCCCTCGCTCGAATCGCGCCATAACGCCCTCGGCGGCAAATATGCGCACCTGCGGCTCGGCGCGCGCTATGGCGGGCGCACCCTTCCCGATCTCGCGGCCATCGACATGCGGCGCGAAGCGCCGGCGCGCGGGCGCTGGATTTCGCCGCGTCTTGCGGAAGCGGTCGGCGAGACGCTGACGCGCGGCGAGCAATCGCTGTTGTTTCTCAATCGGCGCGGCTATGCGCCGCTGACGCTTTGCCGGTCGTGCGGGCATCGCTTCCAATGTCCCAATTGCACGGCCTGGCTGGTGGAGCATCGCTTTCGCCGCGCGCTCGTCTGCCATCATTGCGGCCATATCGAGCGGCGGCCGGAGACCTGTCCCGAGTGCGACGCGCCCGACGCGCTGACGCCCTGCGGGCCGGGCGTCGAACGGTTGGCTGATGAGACGGCGGAATTGTTTCCCGACGCGCGCGTGCTGACGCTGTCGTCCGATTTTCCCGGCGGCATGGAAAGGCTGAGACGGGAATTCGAGGCCATCGCCGCCGGGGACTACGACATCGTCATCGGCACGCAATTGGTGGCGAAGGGCCATAATTTCCCGTTTCTGTCGCTGGTCGGGGTCGTCGACGCCGATATCGGCCTCGCCAGCGGCGATCCGCGCGCGGCCGAGCGGACGTTTCAATTGATGCAGCAGGTCGTGGGCCGCGCCGGGCGCGGCGCGACGGCGGGCCGCGCGCTGTTGCAGACCTATCAGCCGGAACATCCAGTGATGCGGGCGCTGCTTTCGAGCGACGCGGAGCGTTTTTACGCCGAAGAAACGGAGCAACGCCGTCGCGCCGGGCTGCCGCCGTTCGGGCGGCTGGCGGCGCTGATTGTCTCGGCCAAGGAGCGGCCGGCGGCCGAGGCGCATGCCCGGGCGCTGGCGCGCGCGGCGCAGGCCCTGCCGCCCTCCTCGACCTGGAAGCTTGCGCGCGCCGGCGCTTTCGGGGGGCTCGATGAAATGTCCTTGCTCGGGCCGGCCGAAGCGCCCATCGCCGTCGTGCGCGGCCGGCATCGCTTCCGCCTGTTGGTTCGCGCGCCGCGCAGCGCCGACCTTCAGGGTTTTCTGCACGCCATGCTGGCGGCCGCGCCGGCTCCGCGCGGCAATGTCAAAGTGTCGATCGACGTCGATCCCTATAGTTTTCTCTAGGGCTTACAAATTCTGAACATGACAGGTCTTGTCATTTGAAAAGGCGCATGCGCGTCGGCATCCTCTCCTCGTCGCCGAGCGCCTCCCGCGGCGATCAAACGAGAAGGACGCCTGATGAAACGCTTCGTGATTTTCGCTTCGCTGTTCGTTGTCAGCCTCGGCGTTTTCGCCAGTTTCGCACCGGCCTCGGCCGATTCGCACAAGGATAATTTCCGTCGCGAATGCGCCAGTTCGCGCAAGTGCTATTGAGCCTTCTGGCCGCTCCCGTCGCCTTGTCAAACGCCCGTCTTCGCGACGGGCGTTTTTTCATGCGTCAGCGCTGCGGCGACCGCCTCATCCGAAAGCGCTAGACCACAATCCCGCCACAGGGTTGCGTGGCGGCAGACCCTATGTTACGTCAGCCCGGCCTTCGGGGGCTGACACGCGTTTTGCGCGCGTCCGCGCCCGTTTCCATGATCGTCAGCGCCCTGAAATTCCGGGATTTTCCGTGAAATTCGCGATGCTGGCGTGATTCACGCAGTCGCCAAGACGCAGAGGCTCGAGAGTGGCTCAGGAAGAAACGCTCGTATCCGGCATGGCGGGGCGATACGCCTCGGCCCTTTTCGCGCTGGCGCAGGAAGCCAAGGCGACCGACAAGGTTGCGGCTGACCTCAAGATTTTCGGCGACCTCGTCGCCTCCTCGGAAGACCTGCAGCGTCTGGTCAAGAGCCCGGTGTTCTCCGGCGAAGCGCAGACCAAGGCGCTGTCGGCTATCTTGGCCAAGGCCGGCGTCTCCGGCGTCGCCGCCAATTTTCTCAAGCTTGTCGCGCAGAAGCGCCGCCTGTTCGCCGTCGGCGACATGATCGACGGCTTCAACAAGCTCAACGACGCCGCCAAGGGCGTGTCGCGCGCCGAAGTGACGGTCGCAGCGCCGCTCACGCCTGCGCAGCAGGATGCGCTCAAGGCGCAGCTCCTGCAGGTCGCCGGCGGCAAGTCGGTGGACGTTAACGTCAAGGTTGACCCGTCGATCATCGGCGGACTCATCGTCAAGCTCGGGTCGCGCATGGTCGACGGCTCGCTCAAGACCAAACTCAACTCGATCCGCACACGCATGAAAGAGGTCGGCTGATGGATATCCGCGCCGCTGAGATTTCCGCGATCCTGAAGAACGAGATCGCGAATTTCGGAAACGAAGCCCAGGTGACCGAAGTCGGTCAGGTTCTCTCCGTCGGCGACGGCATCGCCCGCGTCTACGGTCTCGACAACGTCCAGGCGGGCGAGATGGTCGAGTTCGAGAACGGCGTGCGCGGCATGGCGCTCAACCTCGAAAGCGACAATGTCGGCGTCGTCATCTTCGGCGCCGACCGCGACATCAAGGAAGGCCAGACGGTCAAGCGCACCGGCGCCATCGTCGACGTGCCGGTCGGCAAGGGCCTGCTCGGCCGCGTCGTCGACGCGCTCGGCAACCCGATCGACGGCAAGGGCCCGATCGTCGCCGATCAGCGCGCCCGCGTCGACGTCAAGGCGCCCGGCATCATTCCGCGCAAGTCGGTGCATGAGCCGATGGCGACCGGCCTCAAGGCCATCGACGCGCTGATCCCGATCGGCCGCGGCCAGCGCGAGCTGATCATCGGCGACCGTCAGACCGGCAAGACCGCCGTGGCGCTCGACTCGATCCTCAATCAGAAGCCGCTCAACCAGTCGACCGACGAGCACGTCAAGCTCTACTGCGTCTATGTCGCGGTTGGCCAGAAGCGCTCCACTGTCGCGCAGTTCGTGAAAGTGCTCGAAGAGCAGGGCGCGCTGGAATATTCGATCGTCGTCGCCGCGACCGCCTCCGATCCGGCCCCGATGCAGTTCCTCGCGCCGTTCGCCGGCGCTGCGATGGGCGAGTATTTCCGTGACAACGGCATGCACGCGCTGATCATCTATGACGATCTGACCAAGCAGGCCGTCGCCTATCGTCAGATGTCGCTGCTGCTGCGCCGCCCGCCGGGCCGCGAAGCCTATCCGGGCGACGTGTTCTATCTGCACTCCCGTCTGCTGGAGCGCGCTGCGAAGCTGAACGACGACAACGGTCGCGGCTCCATGACGGCTCTGCCGGTCATCGAAACGCAGGCGAACGACGTGTCGGCCTATATTCCGACCAACGTGATTTCGATCACAGACGGTCAGATCTTCCTTGAGACGGATCTGTTCTATCAGGGCATCCGCCCGGCTGTGAACGTCGGTCTGTCAGTGTCGCGCGTCGGTTCTTCCGCGCAGACTAAGGCGATGAAGAAGGTCGCCGGCAAGATCAAGGGCGAGCTGGCGCAGTATCGCGAAATGGCGGCCTTTGCCCAGTTCGGCTCCGACCTTGACGCCACGACGCAGCGTCTGCTCAACCGCGGCGCGCGCCTGACCGAGCTGCTGAAGCAGGGCCAGTTCTCGCCACTGAAGATGGAAGAGCAGGTCTGCGTGATCTACGCCGGCGTCAACGGCTATCTCGATCCGCTTCCGGTCAACCGGGTCAAGGCCTTCGAGGATGGGCTTCTCGCCCTGCTGCGCTCGACGCACGCCGATATCCTCGAGGCGATCCGCTCGTCGCGCGATCTCGCCGACGATGTCGCCGGCAAGCTGAAGAACGTCGTCGATTCCTACGCGAAGTCCTTCGCCTAAGACTTGTCAGCCGCGCGCCTGCAGCGCGCGGCTCCCCTTTCGATAGAGCTCGAGCGGATAGCCCATGCCCTCGTTGAAGGATCTGCGAAATCGCATCGCCTCTGTGAAGGCGACGCAGAAAATCACCAAGGCCATGCAGATGGTCGCGGCCGCGAAGTTGCGTCGCGCCCAGCAGACGGCCGAGGCGGCGCGCCCCTATGCCGAGCGCATGGAGACGGTTCTGGCCAATCTCGCCGGCGGCATCGGCGAAGGCGGCGGTCCCGCCCTTCTGTCGGGCTCCGGCAAGGACGACGTGCATCTGCTCGTCGTCTGCACCGGCGAGCGCGGCCTCTGCGGCGCGTTCAACACGGCCATCGTGCGCATGGCGCGCGAGCGCATCAACGCGCTGATGGCGCAAGGCAAGACTGTCAAGATTCTCTGCGTCGGCAAGAAGGGTTACGACCAGCTTCGCCGTCAATACGAGAAGCAGATCATCGAAATGATCGATCTGCGCGCCGTTCGCCAGATCGGCTTCTCGAACGCCGACGAGATCGGCCGCAAGGTCATTGCGCTGTTCGAGGCGGGCGAGTTCGACGTCTGCACGCTGTTCTTCTCGAAGTTCCGTTCCGTGATCGCGCAAATCCCGACGGCGACGCAGCTCATTCCGGCGCAGATTCCGGCCTCCGCCAGCACGACCGGCGCGGCCGCCTCATATGATTACGAGCCGGAGCAGGGCGACATTCTCGCCGACCTGCTGCCGCGCAACATCTCCGTGCAGATCCTGCGCGCGCTTCTCGAAAATCAGGCGTCGTTCTACGGCGCCCAGATGAGCGCGATGGACAACGCCACGCGCAACGCGGGCGAAATGATCAAGAAGCAGACGACGATCTACAACCGGTCGCGTCAGGCGATGATCACCAAGGAACTGATCGAAATCATCTCGGGCGCCGAAGCGCTCTGACCGTAAAATAGAGGACGCAACCATGGCTAATGCCGCCACCCAAGCAAAAGGCCGCGTGACGCAGGTCATCGGCGCCGTCGTCGACGTCAAGTTCGACGGTCATCTGCCCGAGATTCTCAACGCGCTCGAAACCACCAATGGCGGCAACCGCCTCGTGCTCGAAGTGGCGCAGCATCTCGGCGAGAATTCCGTGCGCTGCATCGCCATGGACGTGTCGGAAGGCCTCGTGCGCGGTCAGGAAGTGACCGACACCGGCGCCCCGATCATGGTTCCGGTCGGCGACGAATGCCTCGGCCGCATCATCAACGTCATCGGCGAGCCGGTCGACGAAGCTGGTCCGGTCAAGACCTCGGCCCGCCGCGCCATTCACCAGGCGGCGCCCTCCTACGCCGAGCAGGCGACGGAAGCGCAGATTCTCGAGACGGGCATCAAGGTCGTCGACCTGCTCGCTCCCTACGCCAAGGGCGGCAAGATCGGCCTGTTCGGCGGCGCGGGCGTCGGCAAGACCGTGCTCATCATGGAGCTGATCAACAACGTCGCGAAGGCGCATGGCGGTTATTCCGTGTTCGCCGGCGTCGGCGAGCGCACCCGCGAAGGCAACGACCTCTATCACGAAATGATCGAAGGCGGCGTCAACAAGAAGCCGGTCGATGGTTCTGCCGCCGGCTCGAAAGCCGCGCTGGTCTATGGCCAGATGAACGAACCTCCGGGCGCCCGCGCGCGTGTCGCGCTGACGGGTCTGACGGTCGCCGAGCACTTCCGCGATCAGGGTCAGGACGTGCTGTTCTTCGTCGACAACATCTTCCGCTTCACGCAGGCGGGTTCGGAAGTGTCGGCTCTTCTCGGCCGCATTCCTTCGGCGGTCGGCTATCAGCCGACGCTCGCCACCGACATGGGCGCGCTGCAGGAGCGCATCACCACGACCACCAAGGGCTCGATCACCTCGGTGCAGGCGATTTACGTGCCGGCCGACGACTTGACCGACCCGGCGCCGGCCACCTCCTTCGCCCACTTGGACGCCACGACCGTGTTGTCGCGGTCGATCGCGGAAAAGGGCATCTATCCGGCGGTGGACCCGCTCGACTCGACCTCGCGCATGCTGTCGCCGCTGGTCGTCGGCGAGGAGCATTACGGCGTCGCCCGTTCGGTTCAGCAGGTGTTGCAACGCTATAAGGCCCTGCAGGACATCATCGCGATCCTGGGCATGGACGAGCTTTCCGAAGAGGACAAGCTGACCGTGGCCCGCGCCCGCAAGATCGAGCGCTTCCTTTCGCAGCCGTTCCACGTCGCCGAAGTCTTCACCGGCTCGCCGGGCAAGCTCGTGTCGCTGGCCGACACGATCAAGGGCTTCAAGGGTCTGGTCGAAGGCAAGTATGACCACCTGCCGGAAGCAGCTTTCTATATGGTCGGCTCGATCGAGGAAGCGATCGAAAAGGCCCAGAAGCTCGCGGCCGAGGCTGCGTAATCATCGATAAGCCGCGCGGCTGGCGACGGCCGCGCGCCCAATTTGCTTAAGTCCGCCGGAGGCATTGATGGCCGCTTTCCACTTCGAACTCGTTTCTCCCGAGAAGCTGCTCTTCTCCGGCGAGGTGGAGTCCGTGGTTGTGCCCGGAACCGAGGGCGCGTTCACCGTGCTCAAGGATCATGCGCCGGTGATGACCACGCTGAAGCCGGGTCTGGTTGAAGTCGCCCAGTCCGGCGGCAAGCCGGCGCGCCATTTCGTCCGCGGCGGGTTCGCCGACGTGTCGGCGAATGGGTTGACGATTCTCGCCGAGCAGGCGATTCCCGTCGAGGAACTCGATGCGAACCGGATCGCCGCTGCGATCAAGGACGCCGAGGAAGACGCGGCCGACGCCAAGAGCGACGAAGCCCGTCGCGTCGCGGACGAGAAGCTGGCGCAGCTCGGCGAACTCAAGACCGCGCTTGGCATCTGACGTCCGGGCGGGTTTCGCACCCGATCCTCTATTTTCTGCCGAATTTGATCTGGCGTCGCGTTGCGGCGCCAGATTTCTTTTTGAGCCCGCCGAGGCCAAAAAGGCGACTGCGGCGGCGATCATGCCGGTCCAGCCGCCGCGGTCATGACAGAAATCACAACGGCGGCGTCGGGCGCTTCATAAGTGATCAACGTTGCGACGACGGCGCTCGTCTTGGCGCAAGAGTTCTTCGGCGGTGGCGAAGCGTTTCCATAGTCGGTCGCCGATAAACGTGGCGGCGATGAAAACAACGCAGGCCGCCAATTGCCCGACGAGGGTGTTGAAATACGACGCGGTGACGATGCTTGCGATGACGCCGGTCATTTCGCAGATGGCCCAAACGGCCCAAGCGATGCTCATAACCAGCCTTCCAATAGCGACGCCAGCGCGGTAGTTTCGCGTGGCCATGATGCCTGATCTTCGCAATTACGACAAATTGCGCGCCGCTTTCCGGTGGAATATTCCCGCGCGCTACAATATCGGCGTCGATTGCTGCGACCGGTGGGCTGCGGTCGATCCGCAGCGCGTCGCCATCGTCGAAGCCTTTGCCGATGGCCGCGTCGAGACGTTTACCTACGCCGCCTTGCGCGACCAATCGAATCGCCTCGCCAATGCGCTGCGCGCGCGGGGCGTACGGCCCGGCGATCGCGTCGCAATTCTGCTGCCGCAATCGCATGAGGTGGCGGTGGCGCATCTCGCGATCTACAAGCTCGGCGCCATCGCCTTGCCGTTGGCGGCCCTGTTCGGAGCGGACGCGCTCGACTATCGACTGCAGAATGCCGGCGTCGCCGCGCTGATCACCAATGCGGCCGGCGTCGCCAAGATCGCGCCGCTGCGCGATCATCTGATCCATCTGCGGCTGGTCGTTTCCACGCAAGGAGGGGGAGCGGGCGTCGAGGATTTCAACGCGCTGCTCGCCAGCGCGTCCGCGCGTTTCACGCCGGTCGACACCGCGCCCGACGATCCGGCGCTGATCATCTACACGTCCGGCACCACGGGGCAGCCCAAGGGCGCGCTGCATGGCCACCGGGTGCTTCTCGGCCATCTGCCCGGCGTGCAATTCCCGCATGAGTTTCTGCCGCAGCCGGGCGACCGGCTGTGGACGCCGGCTGACTGGGCTTGGGCGGGCGGGCTGCTCAACGTCATGCTGTCGGCCCTGCATTTCGGCGTTCCGGTCGTCGCACGCGCCTGGGACAAATTCGACCCGGAAGCGGCGTTTGATCTGATCGCGCGGCACGAGGTGCGCAACACGTTCATCCCGCCGACGGCGCTGCGCATGATGCGCGCTGTCGAGCGGCCGGGCGCGCGCTTCAAGCTCAATCTGCGCACGCTTGGCTCCGGCGGCGAGTCGCTCGGCGCAGAAACTTATGCGTGGGGCCAGTCCGAACTCGGGCTGACGATCAACGAATTCTATGGTCAGACCGAGTGCAATCTGGTCCTGGGTTCGTGCGCGTCGATCGGCGTCAGCCGTGCGGGCGCGATCGGCCGGGCCATTCCTGGCCACAACGTCGCGGTGATCCGCCCTGACGGCTCGCGCGCGGCGGCCGGCGAAGAGGGACAGATCGCAGTGGCGCGGCCCGACCCCGTAATGTTCCTCGAATATTGGGGCAATCCGCAGGCGACGGCGGAGAAATTCATCGGCGACTGGATGACGACCGGCGATCAGGGCGTCATGGACGAGGAAGGCTACGTGCATTTCGTCGGGCGCGACGATGATGTCATCACGTCGTCGGGTTTCCGCATCGGGCCCGGCGAGATCGAGGATTGCCTGCTACGCCATCCGGCGGTGCGGCTTGCGGCCGCCGTCGGCAAGCCCGACGCCTTGCGCACGGAGATCGTCAAAGCTTTCGTCGTGTTGCGGGAGGACTTTGCATCCTCGCCAGAGCTTGCCGCCGATATTCAGGCTTTCGTGCGCACGCGCCTGTCGGCGCATGAATATCCGCGTGAGATCGCTTTCGCCGACGAATTGCCGCTGACCACGACCGGCAAGATCATTCGCCGGGCGCTGCGCGAGAAGGCGTGAAACAGATCGCCTGAGGCCACCGCGGATCGCCGCTTCACCCGATCCTGGTCTCAGCGCTTCGACTTCTCCATTTCGGCTTTCAACGCCGCCAGCTTGGCGAAAGGCGAGTTCGGGTCGGGCTCGCGGTTGCGAGGCTTTTCGCCGGAACTGAAGGCGCGTCCCGCGCCTGCATTGCGATCATCGCGTGGCGGGCGTTTGCCTTCGAAGCGGGGTTTGCCGTCGCGCGATTTGTCGTCAAAGCGCGGTTTGCCTTCGAAACGCGGTTTGCCGCCTTCGGAACGACCTTCGCCTTCAGGACGCGGCGGGCGATTGAAGCGGCGCTGATCGCGTCGCGGCTCTCCGCCTTCCGCCGTCGCGGCTTTCGCCGCCGGGGCGCCGTCGCGTCGCGGCCCGCGGTTGGGCGCGCGTTCGTGACGACGTGGTCCGCCGTGATGGCGATGCGGCCGCCAGACTTCGATCTTGGTTTCCTCAGCGTCCGCAGGCGCTTCGGCCTCGGCCGCCGCCTCAGCTTGCGTCGGTTCCGTATCGACGGCTTGCGGCGTGTCGCTGTCTGGTTGCGGGACTTTTTCGGTCGCTGCTTCGATGGGGGCGACCTCGGCGGCCGGAGCCTGTTCCGTTGAAAGGTCCGGAGTCTCTGTGGGTGTCACGTCCACAGCGGACTGGACGTCCTCGCTCGCCTGTGCGGCTTCCGTCGCGGTCTCGCCAACGGGCTTGGCCGGCTCAGTCGCGGCCTTGGCCACGAGCGGCACGGTGATGGCCGGGCCCTTGCGCTTGTCCATCTGATAGCCGAGCGAGCGCAGGATGGAGGCGAAGCTGTCGCCGGAGCAGCCGGCGAGCGAAGTCATGGCGACGGTGACGACGAAAGTGTCGCCGTCCGCGGCGCCGGCCGGCGGTTCGCCGGCGGTCTGGCCGGGGCGATAGGCAATGGCCGGACGGATGAGATCGGCCAGCCGCTCAAGGATATCGACGCGCACGGCGCGCTCGCCGCAAACGCGGAAGCCGGCGGCGCGGTAGAAGCCCTTCGGCACAGCCTGATCGGCGACGAAGGAGGTGCGGCCGGAGGCGGCCAGATGCGGCACTTCGTCGAGGCCCTTGACCTCTTCGAGGCCGCCCTGTTTCAGCGCCCAGAGCTGCGCCGCCAGCGCGCGCGGCGCGGGCTTCAGCAGCGCCGGCAAATAAAGATGATAGGCGCCGAAGCGAACGCCGAACTGACGCAGGCCGGCGCGCGCCGTTTGTTCCAGCGTCTTCATTTCCTCGGCGACGCGCGCGCGTTCAAGCACGCCAAGCGATTCCGCGATCTGGAACGCCAAGCCGCGGGCGACGCCTTCAAGGCCCTCGCCTTTCTCCAACTCCGCCAGCGGGCCGAGCAATTTCGTCACGTGCTGGGAAAGCCAGAGATCCAGGCGGCGTTGAACGAGATCGAGCGCTGCGCCTGTCAGTTGTTCGTCCGCGAGCACGCGAGGGCGCGGCTGCAAGATGTGATCGCCTGGCGCGATCTTGCCGACGGCTTCGCCGAGCCAGCGGATGATTCCGTCATTGGCGAGAACGAACGCATCGTCGACCGCCTCCGAGACGCGGGTGGCGCGCTGCTCTATCTCGCTCGCCAGCGCCTTTTGCGCGGCGGCGTTGAGCGCCTTGGCGGCCTCGCCGTCAGCCTGCGGGTCGGGGGTGAACCGGAACCCGTGAAGTTGTCCAACGTGCTGGCCCTCGACCATCACATCACCGGCAGTCGTAATTTCCGCTTCGAGCATCGCGTTCTCTCTCAAGCGCCTCATCAGCACACTGGTCCGGCGATCGACAAATCTCTGCGCCAGCCGCTGATGCAACGCATCCGACAGACAGTCCTCTACCCGACGCGCGACGCCCTGCCAATGCGCAGGATCATTTAGCCAGTCAGATCGATTGGCGATGAAGGTCCAGGTGCGGACCTGCGCGATGCGCGCCGACAGCGCGTCGATGTCGCCGTCGGTGCGCTCCAGCCCCGCCAATTGACGTGAAAACCAGTCATCGGGGATTTTCCCGGCGCGGACGACGAAACGGAACACCGAGAGGATCAGGTCGGCGTGGGCGGCCGGAGACAATTTCCGGTAATCGGGAATCTGGCATACTTCCCAGAGTCGCGTGATGTCGGCGCGGGTTTTCGTCTGACGGCGCACGTCCTTGTCGCGCATGGCCGCCTCAAGCGCGATCTGGTCGATGGCGACGGGCGCGCGCGTCAGCCCCTGTCCTTTCGGCAGGGCGTCGAGCGAGGTCATGAGATTTTCGAGCGAGGAGAAATCAAGCTCGCTCGCACGCCATTGCAACAGCCCGACGGGATCGAAGCGATGATCCTCCAGCGCCTCGATCGTTTCCGCGTCGAGCGGCGGACATCGGCCAGTCGTGCCGAAACTTCCGTCGCGGAGATGACGGCCGGCGCGTCCGGCGATCTGCGCCATTTCGGCGGGGTTCAGGCGGCGATGCTGCCAGCCGTCGAATTTGCGGTCGGCGGCGAAGGCGACGTGATCGACGTCGAGATTGAGCCCCATGCCGATGGCGTCGGTGGCGACGACATAATCGACGTCGCCGTTCTGATACATCTCGACCTGCGCGTTGCGCGTGCGCGGCGAGAGCGCGCCCAGCACCACGGCGGCTCCGCCGCGCTGGCGGCGCACCCATTCGGCGATGGCGTAAACATCCTCCGCCGAGAAAGCGATGATGGCGCTGCGTCGCGGCAGGCGCGAAATCTTCTTCTCGCCGGCGAAGGTCAGTTTCGACAGGCGCGGCCGGGACAGAACATGCGCGCCCGGCAAAAGCTGGAGAATGGCGCGCTCCATGGTCGCCGCGCCAATCAGCAGCGTCTCGTCGCGGCCGCGCCGGTTGAGCAGGCGGTCAGTGAAGACATGGCCGCGATCGAGATCGGCGCAGAGCTGGATCTCGTCGATGGCGACGAAAGCAAGATCGAGATCGCGCGGCATCGCCTCGACGGTGCAGATCCAGTAGCGCGGGGTCTTCGGCTTGATCTTCTCCTCGCCGGTGACGAGGGCGACCGCATCCGCGCCGACGCGGGCGACGACGCGATTGTAGACCTCACGCGCAAGAAGGCGCAGCGGCAGGCCGATGACGCCGGTCGGATGGGCGAGCATGCGCTCGATGGCGTAATGCGTCTTGCCAGTGTTGGTCGGGCCGAGAACCGCCGTCACGCCTTCGGCGCGGGTGCGCGGCTCCCGGGTGGGCGAAGTCGGCGGGGCGCCGAGAAGGGTCGCCATATCCATGGCTTGCGGCCTTTCCTACGCGGCGGGCCAGCTCTCCGGCACCCCAAAGCGGCACGGAAAACCAAACGCCTTTTTACGTCTTGAACGAGTCGCGAACGAATCGCGTCCGAATCGCAGTCGAAGCTTGAGTCTAATTTTGTTCACCGCAACAGATCGCATCCCGTTCGCCTGTTACCCCCAGATTTTGTGTTTTCGACGTTTTAAGGCGCAAGGCGACCCACGCGTCCCAGGACCTTGCAAGCGGACTCCAAAGTCTTCTTCTGTCAACGCCGGGGGCAAAAAATTCTTCGGCCACTGCGCGTTAAGATTTGGGGAGCAGCGGGAACGTTGCGCGCACGAATCGCTTTTTAATGCAGATTCCCGCTTCGTTCTCACAAGATATGGGCTCTGGGCTGGATCGCCGCCACAAGACGCGCGTCGGCGCGCCCTGTTTCAACAGGTTGAGAGATTAACGTCTGTCCCGGAATGCGACAGCCGCGTCAGCGCGAGGCCGCCGTTCCGCCGCCGCTGACCGAAAACTCATCGGCGTTGATGACGGCGGTTCCGGCCATGGTCGCCATGGTGACGTGAACGGGAACGACGACATTCGTTCTGGCGACGGGGGCAAGCCAGGCTTCGATCTTCTTGTTCTCAGCCATGAATTTCGTCGCCTTGCGGTCCGGGCGATGGCCCGAGATCGGCACGTAACGCGCAGCGCAGACGGCGACGGGGCCGCTATAGCCCTTCATCTTGACCTGACGCTGGCCGACATAGCTCAAGGTGATGTTGAAGCGCGAATAGCCGTCGAAGATCGGGATCGAGCGATTGCAGGCGGCCGGCCCCGCCGGGTCCTGTCCTGCCGGCATCGGCAGGAACAGGGCGCTGATCGGATCGAGGATATTGCGCTTGTCGCCGTCGCCGACGGGGATGCGGCCGGGATGCGCATCGACCCAAGGCGGCGCGATTTCGAGGCCCTTGACGCTGCCGGAATCGAGCGCCATGCGCAGGGTGCGCGTCTCGTTGGAGGTCGCGGTCGTCGAGGCGTAGGCGGCGGGCAGGGGGCCGCGCGCGCCCATCGCGCCGGAGGAGGCCATCGCCGCCTTGAAATTCGACATGACGGCGGCAAGGCCCGTCAGCCGGGTGTCGATATGAATTTTATAAGCGGCGCCTTCGATGGCGCCGGTCGCGGTGGCCGAGCCGATGGGCAGCCCCAGCAGCGACACCGAATATTGCGCCCTGATCGATTCCGCATATGCGCCGCCGCTCGTCGTCGCGGCGAGCAGGGTCAGCGCGGCGACGCGCCCGATGCGGCCAAACATCAAACCAGCGCTCATTCCCGTTTCCTTAAGCCCCGGGGCGCTTGCCCGCGCCCGAATCCATGGCGCCTTTCATCCCGCGTGATTGGGCCGCTTTCGTGGCGGGTTTCCCGAATCAGCGGCGATGCTTGACGCGCCTGACCGCCTCAACTATACACGCGCGGTCCGGAAATCGAGCGTGGCGGACGGGGAGGTTGCACGTCTCCAGCGTCGCGCGGTCGGGTCGCCCCCGATATCGCTGCTCAGCCCGTCTTTCTGGTCGCCCCGCATCGTCCGGCCCCGGCCGGATTTGCTGTTTTGAGATTCCCGGCGTGGCCGGCCGCATGCGCGACGCGTCAGGCGGATTTGATCGAAAGGAAAAGGCCATGTCCCGCCGTTGCGAGCTGACCGGCAAAGGGGTGCAGACGGGCAATCTCGTCAGCCACTCGAACCGCAAGACCAAGACGCGCTTCCTGCCCAACCTGTGCAATGTCACGCTGATCTCCGACACGCTCGGCCGTTCGGTGCGTCTGCGCGTCGCGGCTGCGGCTCTGCGCTCGGTCGAGCATCGCGGCGGCCTTGACGCCTTCCTGCTCAAGGCGCGCGACACCGAGCTGTCGAGCGGCGCGCTGGCGCTGAAGCGCGAAATCGCCAAGAAGCAGGCTGCTGCGGCCTGAGGCCTTTCAGTCGTCTGGAATTTTACGCGCGGCGCTCCTTGGGAGCGCCGCGTTTTCGTTCGTTTTCAGTTCAGTTCGAGCGCGTTGGTCATGTCATTCGCCGCCGCGTCGCGCGTCGCCAGAGGGGCGAGGCCAAAGCGCGTCTCGATGAGTTTCAGAACCGACGTCGTGTCATATTGCGTGTGATCGACGAAGCCTTTCCTGGCGAAGGGCGAGATCACAAGCGCGGGGATGCGGGTGCCCGGCCCCCAGCGATCGCCCTTGGGCGGCGCGACATGGTCCCATAGGCCGCCATATTCGTCGTAAGTGACGATGACCAGCGTCTTGCCCCATTGCGGGCTTTTCTCGATCAGCTTGAGAATGTCGGCGGCGTGCTGTTCGCCGGCGAGCAGGCTCGCGTAGCCGGGATGCGAGTTGAGCACGCCGGTCGGCTTGTAGAACGACACGGCCGGCAACTCGCCTTTGACGATCGCCTGAAAGAACTCCGCGCCGTCGCGCAGGTGTTTTTCGCGCGCCGGGGTTCCCGCAGCGTATTTCTCGAAATAGGCGAAGGGCTGGTGATGATACTGGAAGTTCGACGTGTTGCGCCCGGCGAGCGCGTCGGTCCAGCCTTGCGCGTACCAGGCCCAGGAAATGTTCTTCTCCGACAGCCGATCGCCGATATTGGGCGCGTCGAAGCCCGGCAGGAGGTGCTTTTCCGGAATCTTGGGATTATTCGGCCCCTGCCGCGGCTGGAGCGTGTTGACCGCATAGCCGTCATGGGTGAGCAGGCCGTCCTTGATCATACGGCCGGCCTCGTCGACGGCGGCGCGGTCGCCTTCGTCCGAATCCGGGAATTTCGGCGTGCAGGCGCAGACGAGCCAGAAGTGGTTCAGCATCGAGCCGCCGAACGCCGCCTGAAAGAAATTATCCATCAGCGTGTAGCGCTTGGCGTAATCCCAGAGCGGCAGTTTCGAGCCGTCGTAATAGCCCATGGTCAGGCCGCCGCCGCTCGAATAGGCGACGAACTGGTTGTTCTTGCCGCCGTTGATCTGCAACTGGTTCTGATAGAACCGGTGCGTCAGGTCGCCCGTGGTCTGGTCCGGTCCGGCGTATTTCTCCATCGCGAAAGGGCCGTTGGGCAGATCGGTCGGAAAGCGCGTGTCGGGGATCGAGGGCCGCAGATTGGTGTTCATCACCGGCGGCAGCTTTTCGTAGGGCTTGCCCTCGCGGTCGATCTGCCTGGTCGCTTCACCGGCGTTGGCGATGCCGTTGGCGCCGGGAAACAAGCCGTAGATGTTGTCGAAGCTGCGGTTCTCCAGATAGAGCACGATGATATGCTCGATCTTGTCGAGACCTTTGACGGGCGCTGGAGCCTGTTGCGCCAAGGCCTGCGAGGCCATCGCCACAGCGAAAGTCAGGCCGAGAGCGAATCTTGCAGTCATGATCTTTCCGTTTCTCTTGCGTCGCGGCTGCGCCACTGGGGCTGGCGCGTTTCAGCTTCTTTTCGGAATTTGGACTATCGCCCCAGACGCGCGGGGCGCGCCGGGCGGGGCGATGCGGCGCCCATCGACGGCGCCGCGTTCTCGCTGAACAATTCGGCGAGCTTCTCCGTCATCACGCCGCCGAGTTCCTCCGCATCGACGATGGTCACGGCGCGCCGGTAATAGCGCGTCACGTCATGGCCGATGCCGATGGCGATGAGCTCCACTGGCGAGCGGTTCTCGATCTCGTCGATGATCGCGCGCAGATGGCGTTCGAGATAATTGCCGGGGTTCACCGAAAGCGTGGAATCGTCGACCGGCGCGCCGTCGGAAATCATCATCAGGATGCGGCGTTGCTCGGGGCGATGCAGCAGACGCTTGTGCGCCCAGTCGAGCGCCTCGCCGTCAATGTTTTCCTTGAGCAGGCCTTCGCGCATCATCAGGCCGAGGTTGCGGCGGGCGCGCCGCCATGGCGCGTCGGCGCTCTTGTAGATGATATGGCGCAGATCGTTGAGGCGGCCGGGCGCCGGCGGCTTGCCGGCGGCGAGCCACGCCTCGCGCGCCTGCCCGCCTTTCCACGCCTTGGTGGTGAAGCCGAGAATTTCGACCTTCACGCCGCAACGCTCGAGCGTGCGCGCCAGAATGTCGGCGCAGGTGGCGGCGACGGTAATCGGGCGCCCGCGCATCGAACCCGAATTGTCGAGCAGCAGCGTGACGACCGTGTCGCGGAAATCGGTGTCCTTCTCGCGTTTGAACGAGAGCGGCTGCTGGGGATCGATGATGACGCGCGACAGGCGCGCGGGATCGAGCATGCCTTCTTCGAGGTCGAATTCCCATGAGCGGTTCTGCTGCGCCATCAGGCGGCGCTGCAGGCGGTTGGCGAGGCGCGCGACGACCGAGGAGAGATTCTGCAATTGCTTGTCGAGATAGGCGCGCAGACGCTCCAGCTCTTCGGGCTCGCATAGCTCTTCGGCGGTCGTGATCTCGTCGAATTGCGTGGCGAAAGGCTTGTAGTCGAGGCCGCGATGCGTCTCGCCGGACGGCGGCGGGCGGCGGCTTTCGGCGGCGTTCTCCGCTTCGCCCTCGTCGAAGGCCTCCTCGAATTCGCCGGTCGGGGCGTCGGCGGAATCGACCTCGCCTTCCTGCATTTCGTCGGTCGCCTCGTCGGATTTCTCCATCGAGACGGATTCGCCCGAATCGTCCTGCTCGCCCTCGTTCTGTTGTTCCTCGGCGCCTTCCTGCGACTGATCCTTGCCGTCCTCGTCGTCCTCCGTGTCGCGATCCATATCGGCTTCAGCGTCCATGTCGAGGCTGGCCAGCAATTTCTGCACGGATTTGGCGAAAGCGCGCTGATCCTCGATCGCGTCGGACAGACGGTCGAGATCGCCGCCGGCGCGGTCTTCGATCCATTGCCGCCAGAGTTCGACGACGGGCCGGGCGTGGGCTGGCGGCGGCGCGCCGGTGAGGCGCTCGCGCACCATCAGCGCCACGGCTTCATCCATGGCCGCATCCTCGCGGCTCATCGGCGCTTGCGGATAGGCGCGGGCGAATTTCTCGTCGAGCATGGCGTCGAGATTGGCGGCGACGCCCTCCATGCGACGCGCGCCGATGGCCTCGACGCGGGCCTGTTCGACAGCGTCGAACACGGCGCGGGCGGCCTGCGCCTGCGGCGCATAACGGCTGTGCAGCTTGTCGTCATGGGTCGCCAGTCGCAAAGCCATGGAATCGGCATGTCCGCGCAGGATGGCCGCGTCATGGGCGCTCATTTTGCGCGGCGGCTCGGGCAGGCGGGCGCGCGCGCCCTCGGCCATGGCGACGAGCGCCGGCTTGTCGGGCGCAAAGCCTACTTCCAGCGTCGGTGAGCGGGCGAGCGCGCGCATGGCGCCGGCGACGGCGCGCTTGAACGGTTCCTGCGGGGCTTCCGATTTGGCGGCGGGCTTGCGGTTGGAAATCACGGTCATATGGCGACCATAACCGCCTCATTCCGACGCTGCAAAGGAAACGCGTCGGCGCTATGCTGGCGCCCATGCCCGATTCCTATCGCTACACCGCCGGTCAGCGCGCTCTGCATTGGAGCATGGCGCTGATCATTTTCGTCGCCATCGCGCTTGGCGTCTATGCCGCAATGCTGTCGTCAGGCGTCTCGCCACGCAGCGAATTGCTCTATGTCCACAAGTCGCTCGGCATGCTGGCGCTGGTTCTGGTCTTCGCGCGGCTCGTCCTGCGGTTCGCAAAGGGGGAGCCGCGCTGGCGCGTCGCCCTGCCGAAAGCAATTCGCGGGGCCGCGCATGCGGCGCATGGATCGCTCTATCTGCTGATGCTGGCGATGCCGGTTTCCGGTTACGTCTTGTCGGCGGCGGGCGGCCATCCGGTTCCGTTCTTCGGTTTGTTCCAATGGCCTATTGTCGTCGAGAAGGCCAAGGCGATGAGCGAGGCCGCGCGCGGCGCGCATTACTGGCTCGCCTGGATCATGGGCGCGATCCTCCTCGCCCATGTCGTCGCGGCGCTGTGGCATCATTTCGTCAAGAAGGACGAGACGCTCAGCCGAATGCGGTGAGCGACGCCTACAAAAAGGGGCCGCAGTTGCGGCCCTTTTCAGTTTCCCGATTTTCGTATCGCCGTCAGCTCAACACGACGTTCAGGGCGCTTTCGGGCAATTCCTTGCCGAAGCAGCGCTGGTAGAACTCGGCGACGAGCGTGCGTTCGAGTTCGTCGCATTTGTTGAGGAAAGTGAGACGGAAGGCGAAGCCGATGTCCGAGAAGATCTCGGCGTTTTCCGCCCAGGTGATGACCGTGCGCGGGCTCATCACGGTCGACAGGTCGCCATTGATGAAGGCGTTGCGGGTGAGGTCGGCGACGCGCACCATCTTGTTGATGGAATCGCGGCCTTCCTTGCCGGTGTAGGACTTCACCTTGGCCTGCACGATGTCGACTTCCTTGTCGTGCGGCAGGTAGTTAAGCGTCGTCACGATCGACCAGCGGTCCATCTGGCCCTGATTGATCTGCTGCGTGCCGTGATAGAGACCGGACGTGTCGCCGAGGCCGACGGTGTTGGCCGTCGAGAACAGGCGGAAGGCCGGATGCGGCTTGATGACCCGGTTCTGGTCGAGCAGCGTCAGGCGGCCGGAGACTTCGAGCACGCGCTGGATGACGAACATCACGTCCGGGCGGCCGGCGTCATATTCATCGAAGCAGAGCGCGATATTGTTCTGCAGCGCCCAGGGCAGGATGCCGTCGCGGAATTCAGTGACCTGCTTGCCGTCCTTCAGCACGATCGCGTCCTTGCCGACGAGATCGACGCGGCTGACATGGCTGTCGAGATTGACGCGCACGCATGGCCAGTTGAGGCGAGCGGCGACCTGCTCGATATGAGTCGATTTGCCGGTGCCGTGATAGCCGGTGACCATGACGCGGCGGTTGCGGGCGAAGCCCGCAAGGATGGCCAGAGTTGTTTCGCGGTCGAAGAGATAATCGGGGTCGAGCTCCGGCACATGTTCGCTCGGCGTCGAAAAGGCCGGACATTCCATGTCGGACTCGATGCCGAAGACTTTGCGGACCGAGACTTTCGCATCCGGCAGGCTCGCGGGCGCGGCGTTTTCGCCTTTCTTGACGCTGTCCAAAGTATCCTCCGTTGCCGGGGCGCGCAGGCGCCTGCCGGGGCTCGGCTTCGTCAGACCAGACGGGCCGATTTCAAATATCTACAAGCGTGGATGATCTCGCGCAATTTGTCACTGCGGGCGAGATGCGGCGGCGGCCCCGCCGCTTTGTCGCATTCAAACCAGCCGTGCGGTTTTCAATTGCTTATAGGCGTGAATGATCTCTCGTAATTTGT
>ERZ1645187.502-NODE-502-length-38691-cov-36.054742_pt1 | contig 38691 bp, 40 predicted proteins | sample MGYA00575352_ERZ1645187 | MGnify/ENA primary metagenome ERZ1645187 (study PRJEB40837, sample SAMN11349314) | freshwater sediment metagenome | isolation source: river sediment | host: Sediment | place: India: Wazaribad , New Delhi | collected 2017-02-21 ... | reverse complement strand
CGGAGCCGGCCTGGGTGAACCGGAAGATGTTGTCGATGAACAGCAGCACGTCCTGCTTCTGGACGTCGCGGAAGTACTCCGCCATGGTCAGCGCGGACAGCGCGACCCGGAGCCGGGTGCCCGGCGGCTCGTCCATCTGGCCGAACACCAGGGCGGTCTGCCCGATGACGCCGGCCTCCTCCATCTCCACGATCAGGTCGTTGCCCTCACGGGTGCGCTCACCGACGCCGGCGAACACCGACACACCGCCGTGGTCCTTGGCGACGCGCGCGATCATCTCCTGGATCAGCACGGTCTTGCCCACGCCGGCGCCGCCGAACAGGCCGATCTTGCCGCCCTGGACGTAGGGGGTGAGGAGGTCGATGACCTTGATGCCGGTCTCGAACATCTGGGTCTTGGACTCCAGCTGGTCGAAGGCCGGCGCCTTGCGGTGGATGCCCCAGCGCTCGTTGATCTCCAGGGTCTCGCCCGGCTCCAGGTTCAGGCAGTCGCCGGTGGTGTTGAACACCTTGCCCAGCGTGACGTCGCCGACCGGCACGGTGATCGACTCACCGGTGTCGCGGACCTGGGCACCGCGCACGAGGCCGTCGGTGGGCTTCATCGAGATGGCGCGAACCATGCCATCGCCGATGTGCTGCGCGACCTCGAGGGTGATCGTCTGGGTCTCGCCGGCCAGGGTCAGATCGACCTTCAGGGCGTTGTAGATCCCTGGCATCGCGTCGGCCGGGAACTCGATGTCCACGACCGGGCCGATCACCCGCGAGATCCGGCCGATCCCCCCGACGGGGCCAGTGGCCTTGGTCTCTTCAACAGTGGCAGTCATTTTCTCACTCACTCCCGGCGTTTGCATCGGCTAGCGCGTTCACGCCACCGACGATCTCGCTGATTTCCTGGGTAATGCCGGCCTGGCGGGCCTGGTTGGCAATTCGCTTGTACTTCCTGATGAGCTCCTCGGCGTTGTCGGTCGCCGACTTCATCGCCTTCTGTCGGGCGGCCAGCTCGGAGGCGGCCGCCTGCAGCAGGGCGAAGAAGATCCGGCTCTCGACGTACCTGGGCAGCAACGAGTCCAGCACCTCACTCGGCGAGGGTTCGAACTCGTACAGCGGCAGCAGGTCCTCGGGCTCGGGCGCCTCGGTGCCCTCGACGACCTCCAGGGGCAGCAGGCGCACCGTGTGCGGCTCCTGCACCAGCATCGACCGGAACCGGGTGAAGACCACGTGCACCTCGTCCACCCCCGGCGGGGTGTCCTCGTCGGCGACGGTGTCGTCGTCGTTGAGGAACGCCCCGATCAGGGTCAGGCCGATGTCGGCCGCCACGTCGTAGGTGGGCTGGTCCGAGAAGCCGGTCCAGGCCTCGACGACGGCGCGCTGGCGGAACTTGTAGTACGCCTCGCCCTTGCGACCCGTGAGGTAGAGGTCAATCTCCTTGCCCTCGCCGCGCAGCTTCTCGACCAGGCTCTCGGCCTCCTTCAGCACGCTGGAGGAGTAGGCCCCGGCCAGACCGCGGTCGCTGGTGACGATCAGGACCGCGGCCCGCTTCGGGTTCTCGGGCTCGGTGGTCAGGGCGTGGTCGACGTTGGAGAACGTCGCCACCGCCGAGACTGCTCGGGTCAGCTCACGGGCGTACGGCGCGGCCGCCTGGGCCCGCTGCTGCGCCTTGATGATGCGGGACGCAGCGATGAGCTCCATGGCACGCGTGATCTTCTTCATCGACTCCGTCGACTTGATCCGCGCACGGTACTCACGCAATGAAACGGCCATCGGTTAGTCCTCAGGCCCGCTTCTGCTTGACGATCTGCTCCTGCTCGATCTCCTCGGGCTCGAGGGCGACGTGCTCCTCTTTCCCGGCCTTGATCGACTGGCCGTCCGAGGTCTCGAACTGGTCCAGGAAGGCGTCGTAGGCCGACGCCAGCTGGTCCTCGGTTGAGTCCTCGAACTTCAGCGACTCGCGGATGCCGGCCAGGATGCCCTCGTGCGAGCGGCGCAGGTAGTCGAGGAACTCGTTCTCGAAGCGCAGCACGTCCTCGGTGGGCACCCGGTCCAACCGACCCGAGGTGCCGGCCCACAGCGAGACGGTCATCTCCTCGACCGGGTACGGCGAGTACTGCGGCTGCTTGAGCAGGGCCATCAGGCGCTGACCGCGGTCCAGCTGCTGACGCGAGGCGGCGTCGAGGTCCGAGGCGAACATCGCGAAGGCCTCCATGGCCCGGAACTGGGCCAGGTCGACCTTCAGCGAACCGGTCACCTGCTTCATCGCCTTGGTCATCGCCGAGCCACCCACCCGGGACACCGAGACACCCACGTCGATGGCGGGGCGCTGGTTGGCCGCGAATAGGTCCGACTGCAAGAAGATCTGGCCGTCGGTGATGGAGATGACGTTGGTCGGGATGAACGCCGAGACGTCGTTCGCCTTGGTCTCGATGATCGGCAGACCGGTCATCGAGCCGTGACCCATGTCGTCGGAGAGCTTGGCGCAGCGCTCCAGCAGGCGCGAGTGCAGGTAGAACACGTCACCGGGGTAGGCCTCGCGGCCCGGGGGGCGCCGCAGCAGGAGCGACACCGCACGGTAGGCCTCGGCCTGCTTGGTCAGGTCGTCGAAGACGATCAGGACGTGCTTGCCGTCGTACATCCAGTGCTGGCCGATCGCCGAGCCGGTGTACGGCGCGAGGTACTTGAAGCCCGCGGAGTCCGAGGCCGGCGAGGCGACGATGGTGGTGTACTCCAGCGCGCCGGCCTCCTCGAGGGCACCCCGCACCGAGGCGATGGTGGAGCCCTTCTGGCCGATCGCGACATAGATGCAGCGCACCTGCTTGTCCGGGTCGCCGGACTCCCAGTTCGCCCGCTGGTTGATGATCGTGTCGATCGCGATCGTGGTCTTGCCGGTCGCCCGGTCGCCGATGATCAGCTGGCGCTGACCGCGACCGATCGGGGTCAGCGCGTCGATCGCCTTGATCCCGGTGGCCAGCGGCTCGTGCACCGACTTGCGCTGCACCACGGTGGGGGCCTGCAGCTCCAGGGAGCGGCGACCGCTGGTCTCGATCTCGCCGAGGCCGTCGATCGGGGTGCCCAGCGGGTCGATCACGCGACCCAGGTAGCCGTCGCCCACCGGCACCGAGAGGATCTCCCCGGTCCGGCGTACCGGCTGGCCCTCCTCGATCTTGTCGAAGTCACCCAGCACCACGACCCCGATCTCTCGGGTGTCCAGGTTCAGGGCGATGCCCAGCGTGCCGTCCTCAAACTCGAGCAGTTCGTTGGCCATGACCGACGGCAGCCCACTCACTCGGGCGATGCCGTCGCCGGCCTCGGACACGGTGCCGACCTCTTCGCGGCTCGCGGTCTCGGGCTTGTAGTCCGACACGAAGCGCTGCAGCGCGTCCCGGATCTCGTCCGGACGGATCGAAAGCTCCGTCATTTCCTCATCCTTACTCTCGTCTGCTCGAAGTTCTGCGTTGGTGGAACCGGCTCAGCCGGCAAGCTTGCGTCGGGCGTCGTCCATGCGGCTCGCCAGGGTTCCGTCGATCACGTCGTCGCCGATCTCGACCCGGATGCCGCCGAGCACGTCGGGGTCGACCACCACGTTGAGGTGGATCTCCCGGTCGTACTGACGGGACAGGGCGGCGACCAGTCGGTCGCGGTCGGCGTCCGCCAGCGGCCGGGCCACCCGAACGGTGGCGACCTTCTCGCCGTGCACGTCGGCGGCGATGCCCTGGTAGGCCGCGAGTGCCACCGCGACCGTGCGGTAACTGCCGGCCAGCGACTGCTCGACCAGGGCCACCGTTGCGGGGAGCGCCTTGCCGGACAGCAGCCCGCTCAGCAGCCCACGCTTGTCCTCGACGTTGCGCGCCGGGTCCGAGAGCGCGTCGCGCAGGTCCGGGTTGGCCGCCACGATCTCGCCGAAGGCGAACAGCTCGTCGTTGAGCCGCCCCGTCTGCTTGCCGACCGACTTGACCAGGGCCACGACACCGAGGTGCTCCAGGATGTCCGCGAGGTCGCGGGTCTTGGTGAACCGGCGATCCACGGCAGCGGTCAGCAGGGTCAGGGCCGGGGCCGAGACCTTGCCGGTGAACAGCTGGCGCACCAGGCCGGCCTTGGCCGCCGGGTCGATCGACTGGTCGGTGGCCACCCGGCGCAGCGAGGGTTCCGTGCGCAGCACCGCGGCCACCGAGAAGAGGTCGTGCCCGACCTCGGCTGCGTCAGCACCACCGGTCAGGGCGCTGGTCAGCGACCCCGACAGTGCGGCGTACGCCTCGGCGGAGGCACCACGGAACGACATCAGCTGGCGCCTTCCAGCTCGGCCAGGAAGCGCTCCACCACCCGGCTCTGCCGGGCCTCGTCGTCCAGGCTCTCACCGACGATGCGGCCGGCCAGGCCGGTCGCCAGGGTGCCGACCTCGGCCCGCAGCGAGGTGACCGCCTGCTGGCGCTCCGCCTCGATCTGGGCCTTGCCGTGCTCGACGATGCGAGCCGCCTCGGTCTGCGCCTGCTCGCGCATCTCGGTGATGATCTGGGCACCCTGCTCGCGAGCCTCCTCGCGGATGCGCGCGGCCTCGTGCCGGGCCTGGGCGAGCTGCTGCTCCAGGTCGGCCAGCTTGGCGTCGGCCTCGGCCTGCTTGGTCTCGGCCGCCGCGAGCCCACCCTCGATCGCCTGCGTCCGCTCGGCGAACGTCTTCTCGAAGCTCGGCACCACGAACTTCTTCACGGCGAAGAAGAGGAGGCCGAAGACGACGAGCGAGAGCACGATCTCGATCGGGTGCGGGATAAGCGGGTTGAGCTCGTGCCCTTCCTCGGCAGCGCGGAGGATCACAGTCTGCATGGCAGTCCTTCTACGGGGTCAGCGGTTGAGCTGAGAAGGGGTCAGAGGACGAACGCGAGGGCGATACCGATGATGGCCAGCGCCTCGGCGAGGGCGAAGCCCAGAATCGCGATCGACTGCAGGCGGCTCTGGGCCTCCGGCTGGCGCGCGGTGCCCGAGATGTACGCGGCGAAGATCAGACCGATGCCGATACCGGGGCCGATGGCAGCAAGGCCGTAGCCGATCATGTTGGCGGATCCCTCGATAGCCATTGCAAGCACGGCTTGTTCCTTTCGGTTGTTCTTACTTCACTTGGGTGGTGGGACTGGGTGGTGCTGGTCTGGTGTTGATCCGGTGTTGGAAGATCCGGGTGATGCGGGTGGAGCTCGGCTCGCGCCTTGTCGTGTGACTCAGTGCTCTTCGGCGATGGCGCCGGAGATGTACATGGCGTTGAGCAGCACGAAGACGTAAGCCTGCAGGAACTGCACCAGCAGCTCCAAGAAGGCGATGGCGATGAACAGCGCCCAGGCCAGGAGGCCGACCGGCTTGACGAGCGCGGCGCCCTCCATCAGCAGGTACTGGCCGCCGAGCGCGAACAGGATGAGCAGCAGGTGGCCGGCCATCATGTTGGCGAAGAGACGGAGGGCCAGCGTGACCGGGCGGACGACGATGTTGGACAGGAACTCCAGCGGCACCAGCAGCAGGAGGATCGGTCCGCCGACGCCCGCGGGCACGGACTGGTGCTTGAGGTACCCCACGAAGCCGTGGACCTTGATGCCCGCGACGTTGTAGATGATCCAGCTCAGCGCGGCCAGGCCGTAGACCATGCCCGAGCGCGAGAAGGTCGGGAACTGCAGGAACGGGATGGTCGCGAAGAGGTTGTTGACCAGGATGAAGAAGAACAGCGAGACCAGGTAGGGCACGTACTTCATGAAGTCGTGGCTGCCGATGATGTCGCGCGCCATCGAGTTGCGGACGAAGCCGTAGGCCTCCTCACCCACGAACTGCATCCGGTCCGGCACCATCTTCTGCTTGCGCGCCGCGACGTAGAAGAAGCCGAACACCAGGACGGCGGCCAGGACCAGCTGCAGCATTGGCTTGGTGACGCCGGCGTACATGGTCTCGCCCATGAACCCGAAGGTGTCGTGCGGGCCGACCGGGGGGAGGTTGAAGTCCCCGGGGCCCGGAGGCGTGAATTCCGTGTTCAGCGACTTGGCGCTGATCGTCGCGGTGGCGATCGAGCTCACGGTGTCTCCTGTGTCTGCTGGATCTGTGTCGTCTGAAGCTGTGTCATCTGAAGCTGTGTCATGTGTTGCTGGCTCTGCACTACTGCGGCTGGTCGGGCGGCGAGATGCTCGGCGGGGCGAACCGTCTCCACGTCATGAAGATCCCCAGGACCGCACCGAAGAGGATCCCGATGACGACGAGGAACGACGTGTCCAGCCACCGGTCGAGCGCCCAGCCGATGAGCCCGTAGACCAGCACGCCGGAGACGAGGTAACCGAAGGCGTTCCATGCGTCGCCTTGCGGGGAGTCCTCGGCGCGGACAGACGGGGGTTTCTGCTGAGCCATCGCGCTCCGGACAATAGCAGCCGGGATTCGTCATCGCGCACCTGCCTCCTCGCCGCCAGGGCCGGGGCACCGGGCGAGCTCGTAGACCGGAATCCGGGCCCGGGCGGTGAACCAGATCTGCCCCACCAGCCACGCCGCGGTGGCCGCGATCACGGCCGCGGCGAGCCACTCGCGGTCCAGCGCGTCGGTCGCCGCCTCGGACCGCTCCACCAGCACCAGCGCGACCGCCAGCACCACCAGCTGCAGGGTGTAGGTGAGCAGCGCGACCAGCAGCGAGGCCGTCGGCAGCATGCCGGCCACCAGATGGACCACGAACGCCCCCACGGCCAGCACGGTGACCACCAGGGCGGTGCCCACCAGGGCGCCGCGCACCTGGTCCGAACCGGCCACCAGCAGCGCGATCACGACCGTCGCCAGGCCCCCGCCAAGAGCGACCAGCGCGGATCCGAGGAGCACCAACGCACCCGCGTCGCGGGGCTGGTTTCTCGACTCGGTCGTCACGTTTGGCGGCCGTCCTCTGAGGGTTCGGGAGACGCTCCGCGGCTTCCACCCCAGGCGCTCGTGAAAACTATCACAAGCCCTGCGCTCGGCCGAAACCGAAGCGAAGGCGAGGCTGGCCTACTCCGGTGGCGCGGCCGCCAGGGGCTCCGAACCGGCCTCCACGCCTGCCTCCGGGGTGGCCTCCGATGCGTCCTCCTGGTTGGTCTCCGCGCTGGTCTGGAGGGCGTCCTCCGGCTTGTGCCAGGGCCGGACCCTCGGCAGCACGAAGGTGAAGGCGATGACCGCCACGGTGGACACCACCAGGGCGGTCAGCACCCACGGCCCGCTGTACAGGCTGGCCACCACGGCTCCCCCGCTGATCAGCGCCGCCCAGGCCCACATGATGTAGACGGCCCGGCGTTGCGAGTGGCCGATCTCGAGCAGCCGGTGGTGCAGGTGCTGCTTGTCGGGCGCGAACGGCGAGCGGCCGGCCCGGGTCCGGCGTACCACAGCCAGGACCAGGTCGGCGATGGGCACCAGCAGCAGCGAGACCGGCAGCAGCAGGGGCAGCAGCACCACCGAACCGGCGGTCGAGCCCTCGTCGCCGAGCGAGATGTCGGAACCGTCGAACTGGCCGGTGATGGTCAGGGCGCTGGCCGAAAGCACCAGGCCGATGAGCATCGAGCCGCTGTCGCCCATGAAGAGGCGAGCCGGGTGGAAGTTGTGCGGCAGGAAGCCGGCGCACGCCCCGGCCAGCGCGGCGCTGAGCAGCGCACCGGTGGTGGCGAGGGTGACGCCGTTGAGGTCGGAGAGCTGGTAGGTGAACACGAAGAAGGCCACCGCGCCGATACCCACCACACCCGCCGCCAGCCCGTCGAGTCCGTCGACGAAGTTGACGGCGTTCATGGTGGCCACCACCACGAACACGGTGAACAGGGCCCCCTGGGCCGGGTCGAGGGAGAGCTGGGCGCCGTCCCCGTTGGGGATGTAGTAGAACTGCACGCCCTGCCAGACCAGCACGGCGGCGGTCACGACCTGGCCGCCCAGCTTCATCAGCGCGTCGATGTCGAAGATGTCGTCGAACATCCCGACCACGCAGATCAGCGTGCCCGCGGCCAGCACTACGACCGCGTCTCGGAAGACCAGCGGGTCGCTCCGGGAGAGGAAGGGGAGCTCGCGCGCCACCAGGAACGCCGCCCACAAGCCCCCCAGCATCGCCAGGCCACCGAGGTAGGGAATGGGCTCGTCGTGCACGTCCCGGTCCCGTACGGCGGCCTGGGCGCCGGTGCGCACGGCGATCTCCCGGGCGATCACGGTCAGCAGGTACGTCGTGGCCAGCGCGACCAGGAAGACCAGCAGGTACTCGCGCATCAGCCCTCGACCACGTCCGGCCCCTCGGGGAGCACGAGACGCACGCCCAGGGGCTCCAGGACCTCCCGCAGCCGCTCGCTGCTGACCGCTCCCGCGCGCAGCACCCGGCAGTCGTCGCCGGTGACGTCGACGATGGTCGAGGGCACCGACCCGGCGGTGGGTCCATCGTCGACGATGACCGCCACCGTGTGTCCCAGCATTTGCTCGGCCTGCTCGGCATCGGTGGCCGCGGGCTGGCCGGTCAGGTTGGCCGAGCTGACCGCCAGCGGCCCGGTGCGCTGCAGGATGGCCAGGGCGACCTCGTGGTCGGGCATCCGCACCGCCACGGTGCCGCGGGTCTCCCCCAGGTCCCAGCGCAGCGAGGGCTGCTGGTTGCAGACCAGCGTCAGCGGGCCTGGCCACAGCTCCTCGACCAGCCGGCCGGCGTACTCCGGGACCGAGGCGGCCAGGGCGTCCAGCGTGGTGGCGCTGCTGACCAGGACCGGCGGCGGCATGTCGCGGCCGCGACCCTTGGCCTCCAGCAGTCCCCGGACGGCGCCCGGGTCGAACGCGTCGGCCCCGACTCCGTAGACGGTGTCCGTGGGGATCACGACCAGCTCTCCGCGACGAACCGCCAGACTCGCCGCCTCGATGGCCTCCTCGCGATCGTGCTCGGTGTCCGTCCGGTGCCGCATGGGGCTCATAGTGCCAGCCTCGCCGTGACGAATCGCGGACGCCCGGCCAGGTCCCGATGGTCGCGGACCTGCGTCCAACGGCCGGAGCGGGCGAACACCGCCGGAGCGCTCTCGCCCTGGACGTCCGCGTGCTCGGCCCCGACCACACCACCGGGCCGCAGCAGGGTCCCGGCCCGGCCGGCCAGCACCCGGATGGCGTCCAGACCGTCCTGGCCGGAGAACAGCGCCAGCGTCGGGTCGTGGTCGCGGGCCTCCACCGCCACCGACTCCCAGGCCGCCAGGGGGATGTACGGCGGGTTGCACACCACGACGTCGACGAGGCCGGCCAGCTCCTCGAACGCCGTCGCCATGTCGCCGGCCCGAAGCTCGACCCCGGTCCCGGCCAGGTTGCGCTCGGCCCAGGCGAGGGCGGACTCGCCGAGCTCGACGGCGTACACCCGGGCCCCGGGGACCTCGTGGGCGACCGATTTGGCGATCGCGCCCGAGCCGGTGCACAGGTCCACGACCACCGCCGGCCGGTCGGCGGCTCCCTGAACCTCTCGCGCCGCGTCGATCGCCCAGCCGGCCAACAGCTCGGTCTCCGGTCGCGGCACGAAGACCCCAGGGCCGACCAGGAGCTCGACGTGGCGGAAGCCCGCGCGCCCGGTCAGGTGCTGCAGCGGCTCCCGGGCCGCCCGGCGCTCGACGAGCGAGCGGTACTCCCCCAGCGCCCCGTCGGGCAGGGTCTCAAGCAGGGCCAGCTCGCCCAGCCGCACCCCCAGCACGTGGGCGAGCAGCTCCTCGGCGTCCCGCTGCGCGCTGGCGACGCCGGCCTCGGCCAGCCGCTGGGTCGCGTCGCGACGAGCCGCGCGCACCTCGTTCACGACTCCAACGCCTCCAGACGGGCCGCCAGGTCGGCGGCGACACAGCTGTCCAGCACGGGTCCCAGGTCACCGTCGAGCACCTGGTCCAGGTTGTGCGCCTTGTAGCCGGTGCGATGGTCACTGACCCGGTTCTCGGGGAAGTTGTAGGTGCGGATCCGCTCGGAGCGATCGACCGTGCGGACCTGGCTGCGCCGGGTCTGGCTGGCCTCGGCCTGCGCCTCCTCCTGCGCGGCGGCCAGCAGCCGGGCCCGCAGGATCCGCATCGCCTGCTCCTTGTTCTGCAGCTGCGACTTCTCGTTCTGGCAGCTGACCACGATCTGGGTGGGCAGGTGGGTGATTCGCACGGCGGAGTCCGTGGTGTTCACGCTCTGGCCCCCCGGCCCGGAGCTGCGGAAGACGTCGATGCGCAGGTCGTTCTCGTCCACGACCACGTCGACCTGCTCGGCCTCGGGCAGCACCAGTACGCCGGCCGCGGAGGTGTGCACCCGGCCCTGGGACTCGGTCACCGGCACCCGCTGCACCCGGTGCACCCCCGCCTCGAACTTGAGCAGCCCGAACGGCGCCTGACCGGGCTCGGCAGTGCCCTTGGCCTTGACCGCGACGGTGACCGACTTGTAGCCGCCCAGCTCGGACTCCGTGGCGTCCAGGACCTCGGTGCGCCAGCCCCGGGTCTCGGCGAACCGGGTGTACATCCGCAGCAGGTCGCCGGCGAACAGCGCGGACTCCTCACCCCCCTCGCCGGACTTGACCTCCAGGATCGCGTCCTTGGCGTCGGCGGGGTCACGCGGCACCAGCAGGTGACGCAGCCGCTCCTCGGCGGCGAGGCGACGCTCGGTGAGCGCCTGGGCCTCGACGGCGAACTCGGGGTCCTCGGCGGCCAGCTCGCGGGCGGCCACGATGTCCTCGTCCAGCTGCAGCCACTCCCGCCACGTGGCGATGACCGCCGAGAGCTCGGCGTAGCGCTGGTTCAGCTGCTTGGCCAGGCGTTGGTCGGCGTGCGTCTCTGGGGCGGCCAGCCGCTGCTCGAGCAGCGTGTGCTCCTCGACCAGACCCTCGACTGCCTCGAACACGGGGATCCTCCCAATGCCTACGTGGTGGTGGTGACACGAAATGTGCGAACGCCGGTCACCCACCCGCGGTGGGGACCGGCGTTGCGCGGGGCAGCTACTTCTTCGCGACCTTGGCGTAGCGGGCCTCGAAGCGGGCCACGCGGCCACCGGTGTCGAGGATCTTCTGCTTGCCGGTGTAGAACGGGTGGCACTGCGAGCAGACGTCGGCGTGGATCACGCCCGACTTGGCAGTGCTTCGGGTGGTGAACGTCGCGCCGCAGGTGCAGGTCACCTCGGTGTCGACGTACTCGGGGTGGATGTCCTTCTTCATGGCTGTCCTCTCAGGGTCGCCGGGTCGTGCCGCTCTGGTGCGGGCACGTGAACCGGAACCGACCCACCAGTCTGCCACTCCGCGGCAAGGCGGGGCGAATTCGCCCCGATTCGCCCCGATCCGCAGCGCCCTCAGGACAGGGGCTCAGGAGCGGGTCAGCAGCGTCTGGACCCGGGCCGCGAGCTCGCGCGGGCTGAACGGCTTGGTGATGTAGTCGTCGGCACCGGAGTCGAAACCGGACTCCACATCGGAGTCCTGGGCGCGCGCGGTGAGGATGACCACCGGCAGATCGGCCAGCTGCGGGTCGCCGCGGATCACCTTGACGACCTCCAGGCCCGACATGCCCGGCATCATCACGTCGAGCACGGCCAAGTCGGGTCGCTGGCGACGTACTTCCTCCAGCGCCGAGGCGCCGTCGGCCACCGCCACCACGTCATGGCCGAGGGTGGAGAGCTTGAACTCGACCAGCTCCCGGATGTCGATGTCGTCATCCGCGACCAGAATCCGTGCCATGTGCTTTGCGTGCGCCTTCCGTCGTGTGTGGGCCCAGCCTAGACGGGCGGCCAGACCCAGGGGTGTGCAACCGGACAAAGTCCACTGCTCGCGGCTCAGCCATCCGGTGCGGTGCCGGGTCAGGCGTCGGCCGCTCCGGTGGACCGCTGCACCTGCATCAGCAACTCGATGTTGGTCTGCGTGCCGCGCAGCCGCGCGAGCAGGCCCTCCGCTGCCTCTCGCGGATCCTGTTCGGCCGCCTGTCCGCGCAGCTTCGCCAGCAGGCCCACCTCCAGCTCGCTCATCAAGAGCTCGGCCCGCCGGGTGCCGGACTGGGCCGCGTCGACCGCCGGGTACACGCCCTTCTCCGCCAGGTCTCGGCGCAGGCGCAGCTGAAGGTTGGCGGTGCCGGCGAACTCCTCGAAGATCACCTCGTCGGCCTGCGAGCCGGTCTCGACCAGCAGCGTCGCCAGGATGGTCAGCGACCCCCCGTCCTCGACGTTGCGGGCAGCGCCGAAGAACCTCTTCGGGGCGTGCAGGGAGTTGGCGTCCACTCCCCCCGCCAGGACCCGGCTGCTGGCCGGTGCGGTGTGGCTGTAGGCGCGGCCCAGCTTGGTCAGCGAGTCCAGCAGTACGACGACGTCGTGGCCCAGCTCGACCAGGCGCTTGGCCCGCTCGATGGCGAGCTCGGCCACCATGGTGTGGTCGCCGGCCGGCCGGTCGAAGGTGGAGGCGATGACCTCGCCCTTGACCGCGCGCTGGAAGTCGGTCACCTCCTCGGGCCGCTCGTCGATCAGGACGATCATCAGGTGGCACTCGGGGTTGTTGACGCTGATCGAGTTGGCGATCGCCTGCAGCAGCATCGTGCGGCCGGCGTTCGGGGGCGTCACGATCACCCCTCGCTGCCCCTTGCCGATGGGTGCGGCCAGGTCGATGAGGCGTCCGGTCAGGTTGTGCGGGTCGGTCTCCAGCCGCAACCGCTGGTCGGGGTGGACCGGGGTGAACGCGGCGAACTCGGGCCGCTCCTTGGCCGCCTCGGGGTCGGTGCCGTTGACCGAGTCGATGCGCACCATCGGGTTGAACTTCTCCCGCCGCTCCCCCTCGCGGGGCTGGCGCACCTGGCCGACCACGGCGTCGCCGCGGCGCAACCCGTACTTGCGCACCATGGACAGCGACACGTAGACGTCGTCGACGCCGGGCAGGTACCCGCTGGTGCGCACGAAGGCGTAGTTCTCCAACACGTCCAGGATGCCGGCCGCGGGGACCAGCACGTCGTCCTCGAGGATGGTGGTGTCCGGCTCGTTGCGCCCTCCGGCCCGGGTCGTGACGCGCTCCCGACCACGGCGACGACGGTTGCGGCGGCTGCCGCCCTCCTCCTCGGCCTGCTGGTCCGCGCCCTGCTCGGCCTTGTTCTGCTGCTCAGCCTTGTTCTGCTGCTCAGCCTTGGTCTGCTGCTGGTCCCGGCTCTGCTGGTCCCGGCTCTGCTGGTCCCGGCTCTGCTGACCCTTGTTCTGCTGGTCCCGCTGCTGACCCTTGGCCTGCTGGTCCTTGCCCTGCTGCTGGCCGCCCTGCTGTTGGCGCTTGCCCGGCTGCTCGCGCTTCTTCTGGGGCGCCGACTTGCTCTGGTTCTGCTCCGAGTCGGCAGGCGCGGACGTGGGCTTGGATGGGGGCGCGGATGAGGACGGGGCCTGGCCGGCGCGGTCCGACTCCGGCTTGGGCTCGGCGGCCCGAGCCGGCCGGGACTGGGCTGACCCGGTCTGGGCTGACCCGGTCTGGGCTGAACCGGTCTGGGCCGCCCGGATCGCCTCGACCAGCTGCGCCTTCTTCATCCCGCCGGCACCGGAGATGCCCAGGCCGCCGGCCAGCGACTTCAGGTCCGCCAGCAGCATCGAGTTGAGTCCACCACCACGTTTGTTGGGCTTGTTGGGCTTCTGGGCGGTCTCCTCGGAGACCTCGCCCTGCTGGCCGGTGGTGGAGTCGATGGTCTCGCTCACGTGAGTCCTTCCACGTATTCACTGCCGTCCGACCTCGGCCGACGGCATTCGTCTTGGGGCCTTGGCGTTTCGCCCACCAAGCGCGGCGAGGCGACTCGGAGGTGAAGGCTCAAGGAGGTGCACCAGCGAATCAACTCATCGCATCGGTGCTGCGCCGAGTGGCGCGGGCTCACGGTACCACCAGCCCGCCCGGGCGGGGTGCCGCGCCGCCCTCACTCGACCCGGGCGCCCTGCTGGTCGACCTCCAGGTGCAGGGCCTGCCACCCGGTCGGGCAGCGCTCCAGGAGCCCCTCGACCGAGCAGGCGTCGGTCAGTGCCAGCACCGTCGGGCCGGCGCCAGAGACCACGGCCGGCACCCCGCCCACCCGCAGCTCGCGCAGCAGGGCCAGGCTCCCCGGCATGGCGGGCTCCCGGTACTGCTGGTGCAGCCGATCCTCGGTGGCCGTCAGCAGGCACTCGGGCCGCCCAGCCAGGGCGGCGACCAGCAGCGCGGCTCGACCGGAGTTGGTGGCCGCCTGCTCATGACTCACGGCGTCCGGCAGCAGGCCGCGGGCCACCGTGGTCGGCACCCCCGAGGCGGGGATGAAGGCCACCGTGGTGACCCGGGGGTCGACCGCGGCCCGCACGGCGTACCACCCGTCCGCGTCACGGCCGGAGATGGTGAAGCCACCCTTCAGTGCCGGGGCGACGTTGTCGGGGTGCCCCTCCAGGTCGGAGGCCAGGCCCAGCAGCGTCTCGTCATCCAGCAGCAGGCCGCCGCCGGCGACCAGAGCCCGGGCCACCACCAGGCCGGCCACGATCGCCGAGGAGGAGGAGCCCATGCCTCGCGCGTGCGGGATGACGTTGCGGCACGAGAGCGCCAGGCCGGGTGGCTCGGCCCCCATCGCCGTGAAGGCGACCCGCATCGCCCGGACCACCAGGTGGCTCTCGTCGCGCGGGACGTCCTCGGCGCCGCAGCCCTGCACGGTGACCTCGAGGCCGGAGTCGATCACCTCGGCCTGCACCTCGTCGCGCAGGGCCAGCGCCAGGCCCAGGCTGTCGAAGCCCGGTCCGAGGTTGGCCGACGTGGCCGGGACCGTGACCCGCACCGGGCCCCGGACGAAGGTCGCCACGACTCAGGCCAGCCCTGCCGCCGAGGCAGCCGAGACCACGTCGGCGTCCACCACGACGTCCACCAGCGGGCCGAAGCCCTCCAGTGCGGTCGCGGTGTCCTTGAGGCCGTGGCCGGTCACGGTGACCACGATGCGCGCGCCCAGGAGGTCCTCACCGGCCGCAACGGCCATGAGCAGTCCGCCGACGCCGGCGGCCGACGCCGGCTCCACGAACACCCCGTCGCGCACCGCCAGCTCGCGCTGCGCGGCCAGGATCTCCTCATCGGTGAGCGCCGCGAAGCTGCCGCCCGACTCGTGCGCCGCCGCCACCGCGAGGTCCCACGAGGCGGGGTTGCCGATCCGGATCGCGGTCGCCTTGGTCTCCGGGTTCGGGAACGGCTCGCCGGTCACCAGCGGCGCGGCGCCCGCGGCCTGGAAGCCGCGCATCACCGGACGACGGGTGGACTCCCCCAGGGCGGCGTACTCGCTGTAGCCCATCCAGTACGCCGAGATGTTGCCCGCGTTGCCCACCGGCAGGAAGTGGTAGTCCGGCGCATCCCCGAGCAGGTCCACGATCTCGAACGCCGCGGTCTTCTGGCCCTGCAGCCGCATCGGGTTGACCGAGTTCACCAGCGCCACCGGGTAGCTCTGGGACAGCTCGCGGGCGATCCGCAGGCAGTCGTCGAAGTTCCCGCGCACCATGATCACCTGGGCGCCGTGCATGATCGCCTGCGCCATCTTGCCGGCGGCGATCTTGCCCTCGGGCACGAGCACCAGCGGCTTGAGCCCGGCCTTGGCCGCGTAGGCGGCCATCGAGGCCGAGGTGTTGCCCGTGGAGGCACAGACCACGGCCTTCGCGCCCTCGAACTTGGCATGCGAGATCGCGGTGGTCATCCCTCGGTCCTTGAAGGAGCCGGTCGGGTTGTCGCCCTCGACCTTGAGCCACACGCTCGCCCCGGTCTGGGTCGAGAGCCACTCGGAGGAGACCAACGGGGTGCCGCCCTCACGCAGGGTGATCGCGGGGGTGTCGGCGGGCAGGTCGAGCAGCTCCCGGTACTCCTCGATCACGCCCCGCCACTGGTGGGTCCTCACTCCTGCTCTCCTTCCACCCGCATCACCGAGGTGACCTCGCGGACGATCTCCATGCTCCGCAGCTGCTCCACCGTGGCCGCCAGCTGCGCGTCGCTGGCCTGGTGGGAGACCACGACGAGCTGCGCGTCCGCGCCGCGGCCCTCCTGACGCACGGTCTGGATCGAGACGTCGTGCTCGGCGAAGGCCTGGGCCACCGCGGCCAGCACGCCGGCCCGGTCCTCCACGTCGATGGCGACGTGGTAGCGGGTCCGAGTCTCCCCCATCGGCTGGACCACCCGGTCGGCGTAGGCCGACTCCCCGGAGCCCGTGGTGTTGCTGAGCCGGTTGCGCCCCACCGTGACCAGGTCCCCCAGCACCGCCGAGGCGGTGGGCGAGCCCCCGGCGCCGGGGCCGTAGAACATCAGCTGACCCGCGGCCTCGGACTCCACGAACACCGCGTTGAAGGCCTCCCGGACGCTGGCCAGCGGGTGGCTGCGCGGGATCATCGCCGGGTGCACCCGCACGGCGACGCGGTCCTCGTTGAGCTCGGCGATCGCCAGCAGCTTGACCACCGAGCCCATTTCGCGGGCCGAGGCCACGTCGGCGGCGCTGACCTCCGCGATGCCCTCGCGGTACACGTCGGCGGCGCCGACCCGGGTGTGGAAGGCGAGGCTGGCCAGGATCGCGGCCTTGGCGGCGGCGTCGAACCCCTCCACGTCGGCGGTCGGGTCGGCCTCGGCGTACCCGAGCTCCTGGGCCTCCTCCAGCGCCTCGGAGAAGCCGGCGCCCGAGCTGTCCATCTTGTCCAGGATGTAGTTGGTGGTGCCGTTGACGATGCCGAGCACCCGGGTCACCTTGTCACCGGCCAGGGACTCCCGCAGCGGCCGCACGATCGGGATCGCGCCGGCCACCGCCGCCTCGTAGTACAGGTCGCGACCGGCCTTGGCGGCCGCCTCGAACAGCGTGGCACCGTCCTCGGCGAGCAGCGCCTTGTTGGCCGTCACGACCGAGGCGCCGTGCTCCAGCGCGCTCAGGATCAGGCTGCGGGCCGGCTCGATGCCGCCGATCACCTCGACCACCACGTCGACGTCCTCGCGGGCCACCAGCGCGGCCGCGTCGGTGGTGAGCAGCCCCTCGGGCAGGTCGACCTCGCGCGGCGCGTCCAACCGTCGTACGGCGACTCCGGCCAGCTCCACAGGCGCACCCACCCGGGCCTGGAGGTCGGCGGCCTGCTCGGTCAGCAGGCGGACCACCTGCGACCCCACCGAGCCGCAGCCCAGCAGCACCACCTTCAGCGGTTTCACGCTCATTCCTCACCCACGTCGGTTGCCAACAGATCGTGCTCAGTCTCGCGGCGCAGCAGCACTCGTGTCTCGCCATCCCGCACCGCGATCACCGGAGGCCGCAGGGCGTGGTTGTAGTTGGAGGCCATCGAGCGGCAGTAAGCGCCGGTGCCGGGCACCGCGACCAGGTCGCCGGCGTGCACGTCGGAGGGGAGGAACTCGTCCTTGACCACGATGTCCCCGGCCTCGCAGTGCTTGCCCACCACCCGCGACAGCATGGGCGGCGCCCCGGAGAGCCGGCCGGCCAGGGTGCAGGAGTAGTCGGCGTCGTAGAGGGCGGTGCGGATGTTGTCGCTCATCCCCCCGTCGACGCTGACGTAGGTGCGCCGGGCGCCGCCGTCCAGCGCGACCTCCTTGACCGTGCCGACCGTGTACACCGTGCACATCGCCGGGCCCACGATGGCGCGGCCGGGTTCGACCGACAGCCGGGGCTGCTCGATGCCCAGCGCCCGGCACTCGTGCTCGACGATCTTGGTCATCTCCACCGCGAGCTGCGCGGGGTCCGAGGGGTCGTCCTGGGTGGTGTAGGCGATGCCGAAGCCGCCGCCCAGGTCCATCTCCGGCATGGTCACGCCCAGCTCCTCGGAGATCCGCGCGTGCAGCGCGAGCACCCGTCGGGCCGCCACCTCGAAGCCGGAGGAGTCGAAGATCTGGCTGCCGATGTGGGAGTGCAGGCCCAGCAACTCCAGCCCGTCGGCGGCGAGCACCCGGCGTACCGCCTCCAGGGCGTCGCCCGCGGTGATGGAGAAGCCGAACTTCTGGTCCTCATGCGCGGTGGCGATGTACTCGTGGGTGTGCGCCTCCACCCCCGCGGTGACCCGGACCAGCACGCGCACCGGGGCCGCGGCACCGGCGGCCAGCTCGGCCAACCGGTCGATCTCGGCGAACGAGTCGACGATGACCCGGCCCACGCCCAGCTCGACCGCCCGGGCCAGCTCGGCGGCGGACTTGTTGCTCCCGTGGTAGCCGATCCGGGCCATGTCGAAGCCGGCGCGCTCGGCGACCAGCAGCTCCCCGGCGCTGCACACGTCCAGGCACAGCCCCTCCTGGGCCACCCACCTGGCGACCGCGGTGCAGAGGAACGCCTTGCCCGCGTAGTAGACGTCGTAGTCGGCGAACGCGTCCCGGAACGCTCGGGCGCGGGCCCGGAAGTCCGACTCGTCCAGCACGTACGCCGGGGACCCGTGCTCGGCGACCAGGTCGGTCAGCAGCACGCCACCGACCTCGAGCACGCCGTCGACCTTGCGCGCCGTACCGGACCACAGCAGCGGCACCAGGGCGTCGGGGTCGGCCGGCTCGCGCAGCCAGGCCGGGCCGCGCAGCGCACCGGGAGCGTGGGCCCAGCCGGCTTCGTGGGTGGTGCTCACATCCGCTCCGGAGCGCTGACGCCCAGCAGGTCGAGCCCGTTGGCCAAGACGGTGCGGGTGGCGGCCACCAGCAGCAGCCGGGCCCGGTGCAGGTCGGTGGTCTCCTCCTCGCCCCTGGGGAGCACCCGGCAGGTGTCGTAGAAGCGGTGGTAGGTGCGGGCGAGCTCCTCCAGGTAGCGCGCCACCCGGTGCGGCTCGCGCAGCTCGGCCGCGGCCCGCACGACCCGGGGGAACTCGGCCAGCGCGCGCAGCAGCACCCCCTCCTTCTCGTGGGTGAGCAGGTCGGGGTGCGACTGGGCCTCGACGCCCAGGTCGGCGGCGTTGCGCATCAGGCTCGCGACCCGGGCGTGCGCGTACTGCACGGTAAAGACCGGGTTGTCGTCGGTGGCCCGCTCCCAGAGGTCCAGGTCGATGTCGATGGGGCTGTCGGTGCTGTAGCGGGCCAGGGCGTAGCGGCTGGCGTCCACGCCGATGGCGCCGACCAGGTCGTCGATGGTGACCACGGTGCCGGCCCGCTTGGACATCCGCAGCGGCTGGCCGTCGCGCAGCAGGTTGACCATCTGGCCGATCATGATCTCCAGGTTGACGTGCGGCTCGTCCCCGAACGCCGCGCACATCGCCATCATCCGGCCGACGTACCCGTGGTGGTCGGCGCCGAGCATGATGAAGCAGCGGTCGAAGCCGCGCTCGCGCTTGTCCAGGTAGTAGGCCAGGTCGCCGGACAGGTAGGCGCCGGTGCCGTTGGACCGGATGATCACCCGGTCTTTGTCGTCACCGAACTTCTCGGTGGCCAGCCACAGCGCCCCGTCCTGGGTGTAGGTGTTGCCCAGCTCGGTGAGCCGCTCCACGGCCTTGGCCACCGCCCCGCTGCGGTGCAGGTCGTCCTCGTGGAAGTAGACGTCGAAGTCGACCCGGAAGTCGTTCAGCGACTGCTTGATCTCGGCGAACATCGACTCCACACCGATCTCCCGGAACACCTCCTGGGCCGCCGCGTCGTCCAGCTCCAACACGTCGGGGCGCTGGGCGACCACGGCCGCGGCGATGTCGTGGATGTACTGGCCGCCGTACCCGTCCTCGGGCACCGGGCGGTTGCGGGCGCTGGCCAGCAGCGACCCGCTGAACCGATCGATCTGGGCGCCGTGGTCGTTGAAGTAGTACTCGCGGGTGACCTTCGCCCCGGTCAGCTCGAAGATCCGCCCCAGCGCGTCACCCACCGCGGCCCAGCGGACACCGCCGAGGTGCAGAGGACCGGTCGGGTTGGCGGAGACGAACTCCAGGTTGATCCGCTCGCCGGCGAACGCGTCCGAGGAGCCGTACGACGCCCCCGCGGCCACGATCTCGGCCGCCACGGCGCCCTGGGCGCCGGCCTCGACGCTGATGTTGAGGAAGCCGGGCCCGGCGACCTCGACGCCCGCGATCCCCTCGGCACTGCGGAGCCGGTCGGCGACCAGGTTCGCCAGGGCGCGCGGGTTGGTGCCGGCCCGCTTGGCCAGCTGCAGCGCGACGTTGGTGGCGTAGTCGCCGTGACCCTTCTGTCGGGGGCGCTCCACCGTGACCGAATCCGGAACTCCGTCGGGCAGCGTCACGGCACCGTCGGCCACCAGAGCGCCGAGGACGTGGACGATGGTCGTGGAGAGTTGGTCCGGGGTCACCGCGCAAGACTATCCGCGCCCCCGGTTTCCATCGTGACCGGTTTGACAGGTAGTCTCGCCACTCGCGTCGCGAGCCGCACTGCCTCCGTAGCTCAGGGGATAGAGCACTGGTTTCCGGTACCAGGTGCCGCAGGTTCGAATCCTGCCGGAGGCGCTTTTTCCAAACAGTGCGGCCTTCTGAAGTCACCTGGTGACTTCAGAAGGCCGCACTGTTGCTTTTTCGGGTGGGTCGCCGGGTTCTTCGCCGGGCCGATCGCCGGGTCGGCCGCCCCTCAGCAGCGGTCGATCGAGGCGTCGCGTCGGGCGTCGGCGCCCCACCGGCGCGCGGTCGCCACGTCCGGGAAGACCACGCTGGCGGCTCCGGCCATGCCGAGGCTGCCCGGCACCACGCACGTGGTGATCCGCTTCGGGTCGACCTGGGCGACCGCCTGGGCCAGCCGGAACAGCTCGGCCGGCGAGGCGTCGGTGGCGGTGTGCCGCAGCACGCTCAGCACCCCGCGCTCCAGGAAGCCGGGCTCGTCGGCGCGGGCGGCGACCTTGGCCTGGATGCCACGCAGGGTGCGCTGCTGGTTCGCCGAGCGGCCGAAGTCGCCGTCCGAGAGGCCCTTGCGGATTCTGGAGAAGGCCATCGCGTCGTACCCGTTGAGGTGGATCCGGCCGGCCCGGAACCCGTTGTCCTTCAGGTAGGGGTCGTAGAACTCGCGCGGGTTGGTCACGGTGATGCCGCCGATGTCGTCGACCATGTTCTCGAAGAACGGGAACCGAGTGACCAGGACGTAGTCGGGCTCGATCCCGGTCAGCCCGGTGATGGCGCCGGCCATCAGCTCGGGGCCGCCGAAGGCCAGGGCCGCGTTGATCCGCTCCTGGCCGTAGCCCGGGATGCTCACCCAGGAGTCGCGGGGCACCCCGATCGCGGTGGCGGCGCCGGTGCGCGTGTTCATGCCCACCAGCTGGATCGCGTCGCCTCGGGTGCGGGTCATCAGCTCACCGGGCCGGGCATCGGAGCCCACGGCCAGGATCCACACCACGTCCGGGCTCAGGTCCACGCCCTGGGCGCGCTTGACCTTCACCAGCGCCACCTCGGTGGGGGCAGGGGTCGCCTCCGGGATCACGATGGCCAGCAGGGCCAGCGCCAACCCGACCAGCAGGGCCCGGCCCAGCCTCCTCATCGCTCCCCCTTGGTCAGGTCGTAGGCGAAGACCCGCCAGTGGTCCCGGACCTGCGTCAGCCGCAGCCGGCCGCGCACGGAGACCTTGCTGACCACCTCACCGGTGGTCTTGTAGTCCAGGGCGATCCGGGCGGTGACGCCGACCGGGCGCCGGCCCGCGGCGAGCACGTCGAACCGCACCGCCCGGTTGGTGACCGCGAGGCCGTCGATGCGCTCGGACACCTCCGCGTTGGAGGTCAGCTCCTGGTCGCGGCGGGCCTGCCGGGCCGCCTCGGCGGTGAACCCGGGATACGCATCCGAGATCTCGCGCGGCCACGTGCCCCCGACGTACGCCGCGTCCAGCCAGCCGTCGACCACGGGGGTCACCTGCGCCAGCAGCGCCCGTCGCCTGGGCCCGGGCAGCTGCCCGACGACCTGGCCCAGCAGGACCTTGGTGGGCACCGGCTCCGCGGCTGCGGGTGCGGAGTCGGTCGTCGAGGTGGCCTCGCCGCCTTCGGCGTTCGGCGTCTCACCGGACCGCTTGCCGCCCGAACAGCCGGTGCTGGCGCCCAGCACGAGCACGGCAACGGCCAGGCGCGAAGGCCAGGTTCGGCGGCTCATCCAGCGACTCCCCCATCGTGTCCTCGGCAGGTCATCGTCCAGCCTGCCTCAAAGTCGACCCTCGGCCCGGCATTTGTGCGCGCGGGGGTTTAGCCTTGTTTCGTTGATCACGATTTCTCGACCAGTTCCCGCGCGCGTACCCGGAAGAGGCGAACCAAGCCGTGCCGCAGTCCCCCAGCTCCGACCAGTCCTCATCCACGAACCCAGATTCAGGATTCGGAGCCAATGAGTGGCTCGTGCAGGAGATGTTGGAGCAGTACCAGAAGGACCCCGCGAGCGTAGGACCCGCGTGGGCCGAGTACTTCCAGGGCCAGGGTGGGACGCAGAACGGCGCCCGGGCCGCCGCCTCCGGCACCGCGGCCAGCAAGGCGGCGCAGCCCGCGGCGACCCCGCAGAGCCAGGCCCAGCCGGCCCCCAGTTCGACCCAGGCCGAGCCGGCCCCGGCCAAGGCGCCCGCGACCACGAGCACCGGGCCGATCCCGGTCGCCGAGCCGCGGCCCGCGGCCGCCGCCGCCGAGCCCGCCAAGGGCACCGACCAGCCGGTCGCGAAGGACCCCAAGCCCGCCGCACCGGCCGAGGCCAAGGACGAGCCGACGTACACGGTGCTGCGCGGCGCCCCGGCCCGCACCGTGACCAACATGGACGTCTCGCTGACCGTGCCGACCGCCACCTCGGTGCGCTCGGTCCCCGTGAAGCTGCTGTGGGACAACCGCACCGTCATCAACAACCACCTGGCCCGGGCCCGCGGCGGCAAGGTCTCGTTCACCAACATCATCGGCTACGCGCTGGTGCAGGCGGTCAAGGCGATGCCGGAGATGAACGTCGGGTACGACGTGGTCGACGGCAAGCCGAACCTGATCACCCCCGCCCACATCAACCTGGGCCTGGCCATCGACGTGCCCAAGCCCGACGGCACCCGGCAGTTGCTGGTGCCGGCGATCAAGGCCGCCGAGAGCATGGACTTCGCCGGCTTCTGGACCGCGTATGAGGACATCGTCCGCAAGGCCCGGGACGCCAAGCTCACGGTCGCCGACTTCCAGGGCACCACCATCTCGCTGACCAACCCCGGCGGCATCGGCACCAGCCACTCCGTGCCCCGGCTGATGAAGGGTCAGGGCGCCATCATCGGCGTGGGCGCCATGGAGTTCCCCCCCGAGTGGCAGGGCGCCTCGGCGGAGGCGATCGCGCGCAACGCGATCAGCAAGGTCATGACGCTGACCTCCACCTACGACCACCGGGTGATCCAGGGCGCGCAGTCGGGTGAGTTCCTCAAGCGGGTGCACTCGCTGCTGCTGGGCGCCGACGGCTTCTTCGACGAGATCTTCGCCTCGCTGCGGATCCCGTACGAGCCGATCCGCTGGGCCGCCGACATCGCCACCAACCACGACGAGGACATCAGCAAGCAGGCCCGGATCCTGGAGCTGATCCACGCCTACCGGGTGCGCGGCCACATGATGGCCGACACCGACCCGCTGGAGTACCGGCAGCGCAGCCACCCCGACCTGGAGGTGGAGTCGCACGGCCTGACGCTGTGGGACCTGGACCGGGAGTTCGCCACCGGCTCGTTCGGCGGCGAGGGCCGCCGCTTCATGAAGCTGCGCGACATCCTCGGGATCCTGCGCGACTCCTACTGCCGCACCATCGGCATCGAGTACATGCACATCATGGACCCCGAGCAGCGGCACTGGATCCAGGAGCGCGTCGAGCGGCCGCACACCAAGACCCCGCGCGAGGAGCAGCTGCGGATCCTGCTCAAGCTCAACCAGGCCGAGGCCTTCGAGACCTTCCTGCAGACCAAGTTCGTCGGCCAGAAGCGGTTCTCCCTCGAGGGCGGCGAGACCACCGTGCCGCTGATCGACGAGATCTGCGAGGCCGCGGCCGAGGCCAAACTCGACGAGGTCTCCATCGGGATGGCGCACCGCGGCCGGCTCAACGTGCTGGCCAACATCGTCGGCAAGAGCTACTCCCAGATCTTCCGCGAGTTCGAGGGCAACATCGACCCCCGGACCGTCCAGGGCTCCGGCGACGTGAAGTACCACCTCGGCGCCGACGGCGAGTTCGTCTCCGGCCAGGGCGACACCATCAAGGTCTCGGTGGCTGCGAACCCCTCGCACCTGGAGGCCGTGGACCCGGTCCTGGAGGGCATCGCCCGGGCCAAGCAGGACATGCTGGACCGCGGCGCGGAGTACCCGGTGCTCCCGCTGCTGGTGCACGGCGACGCCGCCTTCGCCGGCCAGGGCGTGGTCGCCGAGACGCTCAACCTGTCCCAGCTGCGCGGCTACCGCACCGGCGGCACCATCCACGTCGTGGTCAACAACCAGGTCGGGTTCACCACCTCACCCGGCTCCTCGCGGTCCTCGCTGTACTGCACCGACGTGGCCCGGATGGTGCAGGCGCCGATCTTCCACGTCAACGGCGACGACCCGGAGGCGTGCATCCGGGTCGCGCGGCTGGCGTTCGAGTACCGGCAGGCGTTCAAGAAGGACGTGGTCATCGACCTGGTCTGCTACCGCCGCCGGGGCCACAACGAGGGCGACGACCCGTCGTACACCCAGCCGCTGATGTACGACCTGATCGAGCACAAGCGCTCGGTGCGCAAGCTCTACACCGAGTCGCTGATCGGCCGAGGCGACATCACGTTGGACGAGGCCGAGCAGGTGCTGCGCGACTACCAGCAGAAGCTCGAGCGGGTCTTCGTCGAGGTGCGCGAGGCCACCTCCACCCCCTCGGAGTGGACCACGGTGCCCGACTACCCGGAGAAGGCCCCCGGGGCGACCACCACCTCGATCAGTCGAGACGTGCTCAAGCGCATCTCCGACGCCTACATCACCCCGCCTGAGGGGTTCACCGTGCACCCGAAGGTGATGCCGCAGCTCCAGCGTCGGGCCGCCGCCATCACCGACGGCCCCATCGACTGGGGCACCGGCGAGATCCTGGCCTTCGGCTCGCTGCTGATGCAGGGCCGCCCGGTGCGCCTGGCCGGCCAGGACTCCCGCCGCGGCACCTTCGTGCAGCGGTTCGCCACGATCATCGACCGCAAGAACGCCAACGAGTGGACCCCGCTGACCAACCTCAGCGAGGACCAGTCGAAGTTCTACGTCTACGACTCGCTGCTCTCGGAGTACGCCGCACTCGGCTTCGAATACGGCTACTCGGTGGCACGCCCGAACGCGCTGGTGCTGTGGGAGGCCCAGTTCGGCGACTTCGTGAACGGCGCGCAGACCGTGATCGACGAGTTCATCTCCGCCGGTGAGACCAAGTGGCGCCAGCAGTCCGGCGTCGTACTGCTGCTGCCGCACGGCTACGAGGGACAGGGCCCCGACCACTCTTCGGCAAGGATCGAGCGGTTCATGACCCTGTGCGCCGAGGACGCAATGGTGGTGGCCCAGCCCTCGACGCCGGCCTCGCACTTCCACCTGCTGCGCCGACACGCCCTGGGCGAGGAGCACCGGCCACTGATCGTGTTCACCCCCAAGTCGATGCTCAAGCGCAAGGAGGCCGCCTCCCAGCCGGCCGACTTCACCGACGCGGACTTCTACCCCTTCATCGGCGACGACGTGGCGGACCCGGCCGCGGTGCAGACCCTGCTCCTGTGCTCGGGTCGGGTCACCTGGGACCTGATGGTCGAGCGGGGCAAGCGCGAGAACGGCGCCGAGTTCGCCATCGGTCGGGTCGAGCAGCTCTACCCGCACCCGCTGGAGGAGCTCAAGGCCGAGCTGGCCAAGTACCCCAACCTCAAGGCGGTCCGTTGGGTGCAGGACGAGCCCCAGAACATGGGCCCGTGGCCGCACTACGCGCTGAACGTCTGGCCGCGGCTCGACCTGACGGTCCAGCCGGTCACCCGCCCGGCGTCGGCCGCCCCCTCGGTCGGCACCCTGAAGCGGCACGCCGAGGAGCAGCGGTCCCTGCTGGACCAGGCGTTCGCCCCGGCATCGGACCCCGCACCCGGCTACTAGGCGCACCGTCATGTACTTCACCGACCGTGGGATCGAGGAGCTCGCGCGCCGCCGCGGCGAGGAGGAGGTCACCCTCGCCTGGCTCGCCGACCGGCTGAGGGAGTTCACCGACGTGCATCCCGAGTTCGAGACCCCCATCGAGCGGCTGGCCACCTGGCTGGCCCGCGAGGACGACCCAGAGGACTGATCATGGCCTTCCCCTCCCCACCGTGGCACCTGAACGGACAGCTGTGGGGCTCGCTGATCCGAGCCACTCCCCCCGGCGGCCAGGTCGGCACCTACCTGACCGCGTTCGTGAGCTACGAGGCGCCCGGCACCCTGAGCTACTCCGAGCTCCTGGTGGCCCGGCGGGCCGAGGACGCCGGCCGGTCGCTGACCGTGCGCGACATCTGGGCCGACTCGGCGGCCTCGGTCGAGGGCGGCCGGGCACTGTGGTCGATGCCCAAGCACCTCGCGGACTTCAGCCGCGAGGGCGGCGGGCTGGGCCTGGTCGGCCGGGACACCTGGTCGGTCGCGGTCGATGGTGCCGGGATCGCCTCGGCCCAGTTCGCGGACGTCTCCCGGTTGGCGCTGCGGCTGCCGTTCCGCGGATCGGCACAGCAGCCTCGGATCACCGGGGGCACCGTCGTGGCCCGGCTGCGCGGCTCCGGCAAGGCGCTGCCCTGCCTGGCGCACTGGACCTTCGAGGCCGGCGGCCCGCTGGGCTGGCTGGCCACCAAGCAGCCGCTGGTCTCCTTCCGGATCCGCGACTTCGCGCTCGACCTGCACTAGCTCGACTGCACTACTGCGACTGAATCAGTGCGCGCGGGGGCGCACGACCACCTCGGGCATGGTGGCGTCCTCGGGCAGGTCCAGCACCTGGCAGATGGCCTCGGCCACCGTCTCCGGTCGCAGCCACTGCTCGGGGTGGTACTCCCGACCCTCCTGACCGTGCACCCGCTGCTGCATCGCGGTGGCGGTACGGCCGGGGTAGACCGTGCTCACCCGCACCCCGTGCTCGGCCTCCTCGGCGCGCAGCGAGTCGGCCAGGGCGCGCAGCCCGAACTTCGAGGCGGCGTACGCCGACCATGTCGGCGCCGCGTCGAGACCGGCGGTGGAGTTGACGAAGACCACGGTGCCCCCGCCGGCGCGCAGGTGCGGCAGCAGCTCCCGGGTCAGGACCGCCGGCCCCACCAGGTTGACCGCCAGCTGCTCCTCCCACTCGTGCAGTCGCAGTCGCGCCACCGGCGCCAGGTCGACCACGCCGGCCACGTGCACCAGGGAGTCGACCGGCCCATCGACCTGGCGTCCCAGCCCGTTCAACGTGCCCGGCTCGGCCAGGTCGGCCACCAGCACCCGGCTGCCGGGGAACCCGTCCGACAGCCCGCGGGCCTTGCCCTCGTCCCGGGCCAGCAGCACCAGGTCGTCCCCCCGATCGGCGAGCCGGCGAGCCAGCGCGGCGCCGATCCCGGAGGTGGCCCCGGTCAGGGCGTGGACGCTCATCGGCGCCTGCTCACCGGGTGAAGACGATCTTGCCGAAGACGTCCCCGCCGGCCATCGCCGCGAAGCCGTCCCGGGCCTGGTCCAGGGGCATCGTGGAGTCGATCAGGGGTCGAGCGCCCGTGGCCTCCAGCATGGTGACCAGCGCGGCGAGCTCGGCGCGGGTGCCCATGGTGGAGCCGATCACCTGCAGCTGCAGGAAGAAGATCCGGGTCAGCTCGGCGTCGTCCAGCTTCGGCCCGCTGGTGGTGCCGCTGATCACGATCTTGCCGCCGGGGCGCAGCGAACGGATCGAGTGCGACCAGGTGGCCCGGCCCACGGTCTCCATCACCGCGTCGACCTTCACCGGCAGCCGGGCGCCGGACTCGAAGACCTCGTGCGCGCCGATCTCGATGGCCCGGCGCCGCTTGGCCTCGTCCCGGGAGGTGGCCAGCACCCGCAGGCCGCCGGCGCGGGCCAGGGTGATCAGGGCGGTCGCCACCCCGCCGCCGGCGCCCTGGACCAGCACGGTGTCGCCGGCCTTGAGCCCGCCCTGGGTGAACAGCATCCGGTAGGCGGTGAGCCAAGCTGTGGGCAGGCAGGCGGCCTCGGCGAAGCTCATCCCGGCCGGCTTGGGCACCACGTTGCGGCGCGGCACCACCACGCGTTCGGCGAAGGTGCCCTGGTGTCGCTCCGAGAGCAGCGATCGCTTGGGGTCCAGCGTCTCGTCGCCACCGAAGTCGGGGTCGCTGACCACCGCGTGCACGACGACCTCGTTGCCGTCCTCGTCCACCCCGGCCGCGTCGCAGCCCAGGATCATCGGCAGCGCCTCCTGCCGCAGGCCCACCCCCTGCAGGGACCACAGGTCGTGGTGGTTGAGCGAGGCGGCCTTGACGGTGACCGTGGTCCACCCCTGGGGCGCGACCGGCTCGGGTCGCTCCCCCAGGACCAGCCCGGCCAGCGGGTCCTCGGAGTCGGCGGCGGCGAAGGACTGCGCGTAGACGGCGAACATGGGTTCGAGGTTAGCGGCGGGCCACGCCGTCGCGCCGTGCGGCCTCGGCCACCGCGGCCCGGACCGCCGGCCCGACCCGCGGGTCGAACGGCGAGGGGATGATCAGGTCCTCGCGCAGGTCCTCGCCCACCAGGTTGGCCAGCGCGTCGGCGGCCGCCAGCTTCATGCCCTCGGTGATGGCGGTGGCCTGCGCGTCGAAGGCTCCCCGGAAGATGCCGGGGAAGGCCAGCACGTTGTTGATCTGGTTGGGGAAGTCCGACCGGCCGGTGGCCACCACCCGGGCGTGGCGGTGAGCGACCTCGGGCAGCACCTCGGGCACCGGGTTGGCCAGGCCGAAGATGATGGCGTCCGGCGCCATCGAGGCCACCACGTCCTCGGGGACGGTGCCGCCCGAGACGCCGATGTAGACGTCGGCGCCCTTCATCACGTCGGCCAGGGCGCCGCTGCGGTCGAAGTTGTCCGCGGTGTCGCGGGCCAGCGCCGACTTGACCGGGGTGAGGTCGGAGCGGCGCGAGTTCAGCACGCCCTGCCGGTCCACCACCGCGAGGTCCTCGAGCCCGGCCTCCAGCAGGATCCGGGCCACCGCGACCCCAGCCGCCCCCGCCCCGGAGATCACCACCCGGGTGCCCTGGGCGGTACGCCCGGTCACCCGCAGCGCGTTCTTCAGGGCGGCCAGCGCCACCACGGCGGTGCCGTGCTGGTCGTCGTGGAAGACCGGGATGTCGAGCATCTGCTTGAGCCGGTCCTCGATCTCGAAGCACCGGGGCGCGGAGATGTCCTCCAGGTTGATGCCACCGAAGCTGGGCGCCAGCCGGGCCACGGTCTCGATGATCTCCTCCACGTCGGTGGTGGCCAGACAGATCGGCACCGCGTTCACGCCGCCGAACTGCTTGAACAGCACCGCCTTGCCCTCCATCACGGGCATCGCCGCGGCCGGGCCGATGTCCCCCAGCCCGAGCACTGCGGTGCCGTCGGTGACCACTGCCACGGTGTTGGGCACCCAGGTGTAGTGCTGGGTCATCTCCGGGTCCGCGGCGATCGCCTCACACACCCGGGCCACGCCCGGGGTGTAGGCCAACGAGAGCTCGTCGGGACCGTTCAGCGCGACCGTGGAGACGGTCTCGAGCTTGCCCGCTACGTGCAGGTCGAACACCGGATCGCCGAGATGGGGATGAGCGGGCGCATCGGGTGAAACAGACATGGGGGTGATCCTCCCACGCCCACCCTCGGCCGGGGCGCGGTGTCCACCCGGCCCCGGCGTCCTCAAGGGCCCAAGGGCCCAGTCGCGTCAGGCGGTCTCGCCAGGAACGGGGTGGGCAGGGCGAGCGCGGCGGACGCGACCGGGGCGGGGCCACACCCGCAGCAGCACCGTGGCGAGCACGTCGGCGTCCGGGACCGGCCCGCGATGCCTGGAGTCGACCCCCTGCTCGGGGTTGTCACTGACCAGCCACCAGCCCGGTGCCCCGGTCCTGAGCCGGCGGGCTTCGGCCGCTCGCTTGACCACGAGGGCGCCGTCGGCGAAGCGCGCCAGCACCAGCGCCCCGGGGGCCGGGGGCGCACCGTACCGGACCAGGAGCCGATCACCTGCCCGCAGCGTCGGCAGCATCGAAGGTCCGTGCACCACGGCTAGCCCGACTCGGCGCGCGCGTCGCACACCCGTGTGCCGCTGGACCTCCATGCGGAGTAGTGTCGCAGTCCACCTTGACCCACCCGTGTGTACGAGAGGAAGCCCTCGATGCTCTCCCGCTTCATCGCCCCGACCGTCGACGTGTCCGCCCACTGCGATCTGCCCTGCGGGGTCTACGACCCGGCCCAGGCCCGGATCGAGGCCGAGTCCATCAAGCAGATCATCGCCAAGGTCGCCGAGAACAACGACGCGGACTTCCGCACCCGCGCCGTGCTCATCAAGGAGCAGCGCTCCGAGCTGGTCAAGCACCACCTGTGGGTGCTGTGGACCGACTACTTCAAGCCCCCGCACTTCGAGAAGTACCCCGAGCTGCACACCCTGGTCAACGAGGCCACCAAGCTCGCCGGTGCCACCGGCACCAAGGGCAGCATGGACGCCTCGCAGGCCGACGAGCTGCTGGCCAAGATCGACCAGATCGCGGAGATCTTCTGGGAGACCAAGAAGGGCTGAGGCGCCCGAGACGCCCACGGCCAAGGACGGTTGGAGACGATGAGCCAGGGCGACACCAGGCGCAAACCCGAGGTTGAGCTCCGGCTCCCGGCCGACAGCGCCTACGCGTCGGTGCTCCGCACCACGACCGCGGGCCTGGCGGCTCGGCTCGACTTCACCCTCGACGACATCGAGGACCTGCGGATCGCCATCGGCGAGGCCAGCGCACTGGTGCTGCCGCAGGCGGACCCGGGCGCGGACCTGACCTGCCGCTTCTACCTGGACCACTACGCGATGACGGTCGAGGTCTCGGTCCCCAGCGCGGCGCCGGCACCCCAGGATCCCGACTCGTTCGCCTGGCAGGTGCTCAGCACCCTGACCACCGACAGTCAGCTCGACGCCTCCGGGGGCGCCCTCACGGTCCGCCTCACCATGGCCTCCAGCCTTGGTGAGGCCGACCTCTGAGATGGACGTCAACCCCGACACCGACCCTGCCCCGCGCACCACCATCGAACGGACCCGGCAGCGCAGCGCCGAGCTGTTCGCGGTGCTGCGCGAGGCGGGCGGCACCGAGGCGGAGCTCAGGGCGGCCAGGGACGAGCTGGTGCACCTGCATCTGGCGCTGGTCCAGCACTGCGCCAGGCGATTCCGCGACCGCGGCGAGCCCTTCGAGGACCTGGTCCAGGTGGGCACCATCGGTCTGCTGAAGTCGATCGACCGCTTCGAGACCGACCGTGGGGTGGAGTTCTCCACCTACGCCACGCCCACGATCATCGGCGAGATCAAGCGCCACTTCCGGGACAAGGGCTGGGCGATCCGGGTGCCCCGGCGGCTGCAGGAGCTGCGGATGCAGATCAGCACCTCCACCGCGGACCTGAGCCAGCGCCTGGGCCGCTCCCCCACCCCGCGGGAGCTCGCCGAGGAGATCGGCTGCACGGTGGAGGAGATCGTGGAGGGCATCGAGTCCTCGCACGCGTACGCGACGCTGTCGCTGGACGCGGGCGAGGAGTACGAGGACGGGCCGGGGAGCCTGTTGGACTCACTGGGCGCCGACGACGGGCAGCTGGAGCACGTGGAGATCCGGGAGTCGATCAAGCCGCTGCTGGAGGGGTTGGGGCCTCGGGAGAAGCGGATCCTGCTGCTGCGCTTCTTCAAGAACATGACCCAGTCCCAGATCGCCGCCGAGATCGGGGTCTCCCAGATGCACGTCTCGCGACTGCTCAACCGCACCCTGGAGCAGCTGCGCACCTCCCTGGAGTCCGACTGAGCTCACACTGGGCTCACAGTGAGCTCACCGGCCCACATAAGCGCCATGGCCACCAGGGTCTACGGCGCGTCGGAGAGTGCCTCGAGGCTGGCGGGGTGGAAGATGCCGGCCAGTACGACCAGCGCGACGGCGGCCAGCGCGAGGGAGTAGGTCGGCGTACTGCCCCAGTAGCTCCACGCCACCCCGAGCTGGATCAGCTGGGCCAGCACGATCGGGCTGCGGGCCCAGGAGGACCGGTCGACCAGCCCCTTGGCGCACAGCAGCAGGAACGCGCCGTACCCGGCGAAGAACGCCGCCGTGGTCAGCCCCATGACCAACCGGGAGGTGTCCAGGGAGAACAACTCCAGCCCCGCCAGCACCAGCATGACGGTGGCCTCGAGGGCCACCACCGCGACCGCTAGGCGCAGGGGCCAGGGGATCTGCTGCAGCCGCTCGGTCACGCCGCACACTGTAGTTCGTCGTCGCTCGCGGTAGTTCGTGCGGTAGTTCACGCTGATATGTGTGCATTTTGCGCTGAGCCGTGCGCGCGATGCAGCCTCTCTGTGACGGATGTGACGTCCAAGGGGCTTGTGTCAGGGCCGATCTCTTGGGACGCTGGTCGGCGCCTTGTGTCGGTGCTCAGACGGATGTGCCGGTGCCAGGTCATCGGTCCCCCGCACCGGTGAAGTGACACCGATGTTGCGACGCAAGGTCCACCGATCACCCGTCGCATCCCCCGACCCCAGGAATGAGGAACCCTCAGCCATGGATTGGCGCCACCGCTCCGCATGCCTCGACGAGGACCCGGAGCTGTTCTTCCCGATCGGCAATACCGGTCCGGCCATCCTCCAGATCGAGGAGGCCAAGCAGGTGTGCCGACGCTGCGAGGTGAGCACCCAGTGCCTCGCGTGGGCGCTTGAGGCTGGTCAGGACCACGGGGTCTGGGGTGGTCTGAGCGAGGACGAGCGACGCGCGCTCAAGCGCCGCAACGCCCGGGCTCGCGTCCGCTCGGCGTAAGTGCGGCGACCGACCGGCTGAATGGCTAGCGTCCCGCCTGGCCCAGCGGCACGTCCAGCACCACCCGGGTCCCCTGCCCGTGCGGCGCCGGACCCAGCGCGAGCTGGCCGCCCAGCTCGGACTCCACCAGGGTGCGCACGATCGACAGCCCCAGGTTGGTCGAGCTCTCTAGGTCGAAGTCCTCGGGCAGCCCGCACCCGTCGTCCTGCACGCTGACGTGGAGTCGGCCCAGGCTCCGGTTCACGGTGACCTCGATCCGGCCCTCCGGTGACCCCTCCGGGCCCTCCTGAGGGTAGCCGTGCTCGACCGCGTTCTGCAGGACCTCGGTCAGGACCATCGCCAGGGCGGTCGCCTCCTCCGAGGAGAGCTCCCCGAACGAGCCCACCCGCACCACCCGCACCCGCTCACCGGTCACGCCGACATCGGTGACCATCCGCCCCAGCCGGTCGGCGATCTCGTCGAACTGCACGTGCTCGGCGATGGCGTGGCTCAGCGTCTCGTGCACGATGGCGATGGAGCCCACCCGGCGTACCGCCTCCTCCAGGGCCGCCTTCGCCGCGGACCCCTCGATCCGCCGCGCCTGCAGCCGCAGCAGCGCCGCGACCGTCTGCAGGTTGTTCTTCACCCGGTGGTGGATCTCCCGGATGGTGGCGTCCTTGGTGACGAGCTCGCGATCCCGGCGACGCAGGTCGGTGACGTCACGCAGCAGAACGAGGGCCCCGATGTGCTCCCCCTGCGGACGCAGGGGCACCGAGCGCACGATGACCGAGACCTGCTCGGTCCCGATCTCGGTGTCGCGGTGTGCCCGGCCGCCAAGGACCGCGCTCAGGGTCTCCTCGTCGGGGCGGCGCCGTACCGGCACCAGGTCGCGGGTGATCTCGGTGAGCAGCAGCCCGGCCAGGTCGCCCTTGAGCCCGAGCCGGCGGTAGACCGAGAGCGCGTTGGGGCTGGCGTAGGTCACCCGTCCGCCCGCGTCGACCCGCAGGAACCCGTCGCCGACGCGCGGGGTGTCGGCGTCGTCGCTGCGCTGCCCGGACGGCGGGAAGTGCCCCGCGGCGATCATCTGGGTCAGGTCGGCGGCGGTCTCCAGGTAGGCCAGCTCCAGGCGGCTGGGGGTGCGCACGCCCAGGAGGTTGGTGTTGCGGCCGATGACGGCGATCACCTTCTCGCCGCGGCGCACCGGGATGGTCTCCACCCGGACCGGCACGTCGTCGCGCCACTCCGGGTCGCCCTCGCGCACCAGCCGCCCGGTCTCCCAGGCCAGGTCCAGCATCCGCCGACGACCGACAGGCACGAACGTGCCGACGACGTCGTCAACCAGCGCGGTGGGCCCGGTGGTGGGTCGCATCTGCGCACCGGCCCAGAAGCCGCGCCCCTCACGGTCGGGCAGCCACAGCACCAGGTCCGCGAACGACAGGTCGGCGATGATCTGCCAGTCCGCCATGATTCGGGAGAGCCACTCCTGGTCCGCGTCGTCCAGCTCGGTGTGGGCACGCACCAGCTCGGTCAGTGTGGGCACCGGGACAATCTAGACCCGCCGGCGGACGCTCTGAGGCCCCCGCTGCCAGCCAGCGGTCTGGACCGGGGTGCGGGGGCGGCTGGCAGGATGAGGACATGGCAGCGGGTTACTGGCGCGACGTGGTCTCCGAGGGCCTGTCCGTGCCGACCGACCGCCCGCTGGACGACCTGACCGCCGAGCTCACCACCATGCTCGGCGCCACCGATCCGGAGCTCCGCGACGGGATCGCCCTACCCGCCCTGTCCACCTGGCTCGAGCGCGGGGTGTACGACGACCTGCTGGCCGCCCTCGGCGACGGCATGGCCACCGGACTCGGCGTGGGGCTGGGCGAGGAGTACACCGACACGGTGTTCCGCCGCTGCGCCTCGGTGCGGGTGCTGACCCAGGTGCTGCGCCGCGACACCAGCCAACGGCTGCTCACCGGCGACCAGGTGCTGCGATGGGGGGACCAGATCGCCACCTGGTTCCTGAGCGAGCGGGACGTGCGCGGCTGGGTGCCGGACAAGGGCTGGGCGCACGCCCTGGCCCACGGCGCCGATGCGATCGGTGCGCTGGCGGCCTCCCCGCACCTGTCGGCCCCCGAGCTGACCGTGCTGCTGGACGTGCTCGCCGATCGACTGGCCGCCAGCACCCATCAGGTGCTGATCGCCGGCGAGCCGGACCGGATCGCGGCGGCCACCGTGGCGGTGCTGCGCCGGGACCTGGTGCAGGTGAAGGTCTTCGAGCCGTGGGTCGCGAGGGTGGCCGCGCACGCCGGCACCCTGGGCGCGCCGCAGGCCGGCGACCCCTACCTGCGCTCGGGAACCTGCCAGGGTTTCCTGCGCGCGCTGTACCTGCAGCTGGCGCTGGGCCCGGCCCACCCGGCGGATCGGGCGGACCAGCTGCTGGTGCTCGTGGAGGCGCTGCGCGCCACCAACCCCCACCACCTGTGCTGAGCGCATACGTGTGAGTAACCTCCCGCTATGACAGTCGAAGAGATCTCCGGCCACGCGGGTGCGCTGGCCGTCGCCGCGGCCCGCCAGCACGGTGTCGAGACCATGTTCACCCTCTCGGGAGCCCACGTGTTCCCGATGTACGACGGCGCGGTGAACGCCGATCCCCCGATGCGGCTGCTCGACGTACGGCACGAACAGACCGCGGCGTTCGCGGCTGAGGCCACCGGCAAGCTCACCCGGATCCCCGGCCTGGCCGTGCTCACCGCCGGCCCCGGCGTGACCAACGGGATCAGCGCCATCACCCAGGCCCACTTCGCCGGCTCGCCGATGGTCGTGATCGGCGGCCGGGCGCCGAACAACCGATGGGGCACCGGGAGCCTGCAGGAGCTGGACCAGCCGCCGATCATCGCGCCGGTCTCCAAGCTCGCGCGCACCCTGCACACCGCGGCCGACGTGCTCCCCGGGGTGGACGAGGCCTTCCGCACCGCCGGCAGCTCGCACCGCGGCCCGGTCTTCCTGGACATCCCGATGGACGAGTTCTTCAACTCCTCCTCCGGTCAGCTGCCCACCGGCGAACGCGTGGCCGGGGTCGAGCCGGACCCCGAGGCGATCAGCGAGATCGCCGAGCTGCTGGCCCAGGCCCGCCAGCCGGTCCTGGTGCTGGGCACCGACGTCTGGGCCGACCACGCCGAGGACGCTGCGCTGCGCCTGGTGGAGAGCGCCGGGCTCCCGGCGATCACCAACGGCATGGGCCGGGGTGTGGTGCCCGGTGGCCATCGGCTGCTCGTCACCAAGGCCCGCGGCCAGGCGCTGGGCTCCGCAGACCTAGTCGTGGTCGTCGGCACGCCGCTGGACTTCCGCCTCGGGTACGGCGTGTTCGGCGGCAAGGACGGCGCCGCGGCCGCCCGCGTCGTGCACATCGCCGACTCCCCCGGCCAGCTCAGCGGGCATGCCGAGCTGGCCGCCTCGGTCAGCGGCGACCTGACCCTGGTGATGGACGGCCTGGCCGCCGCGCTGGAGCAGGTCGTGCGCCGCCCGGACTGGTCGAGCTGGGTCAGCGGCCTGCAGGACACCGTGGCCGCCGCCAGCGAACGCGACCGCGCCCTGCTCACCGCGGACGCGGACCCGATCCACCCGGCCCGGATCTACGGCGAGCTGGTGCCCCGGCTCGGCGAGGACGCCGTGGTCATCGGTGACGGCGGCGACTTCGTCAGCTTCGCCGGCAAGTTCATCGAGCCCAAGCGGCCCGGCGGCTGGCTGGACCCCGGCCCGTACGGGTGCCTGGGCGCCGGCCTGGGGGCGGCCATCGCGGCCCGCCTGGCCCGCCCGTCGGCCCAGGTGACGCTGCTGTTCGGCGACGGTGCCGCCGGCTTCTCGCTGATGGACGTGGACACCCTGGTCCGGCACAACCTGCCGGTGGTCATGGTGATGGGCAACAACTCGGCCTGGGGGCTGGAGAAGGGCCCCATGCAGATGCTCTACGGCTACGACGTGGTCGCCGACCTGGGCGAGCGCACCGGGTACGACCAGGTGGTGCGCGCCCTGGGCGGCGCCGGCGAGACGGTCACCGACCCGGCCCAGATCGGACCGGCCCTGGACCGGGCATACGCCTCGGGCGTGCCCTACCTGGTGAACGTGATCACCGACGTGAACGCCGCCTACCCGCGCAACACGTTCGGGATTTGAGCGGTCTGGGTCTCCCGGACCCGACCCTGGGTGTCCGATTGGCGCGTGCCGGTGAGTTCGAGGAGCTGGGCGAGCTCACCGCACGCGCCTACGAACCCTTCACCACGGGCCCGGACGACCCCTACATCGAACGCCTGCGGGATGCCGGGGGCCGGGCGGCGACCGGTGAGCTATGGGTCGCGGTCCTCGACGACACCCCGGTCGGCTGTGTCACCTACTGCCCACCCGGCTCGCCGATGCGCGAGCTCGCCGAGGGCCACGAGGGCGAGTTCCGGATGCTGGCCGTCCACGCGCGGGCGCGCGGCCGCGGGGTGGGTGCGGCCCTGGTCCTCAAGTGCGAGGAGCGGGCCCGAGCCCAGGCCAGCACCGGCATGGTGATCTGCTCGCTGCCGGACATGAGCGCCGCGCACCGGCTCTACGCGCGGCTGGGCTACCGTCGGGCACCCGCCCGGGACTGGAACCCGGTGGCCGGGGTCGACCTGATCGCCTTCGACAAGGAGCTGACGTGACTGACCACGACACCGGCGGACTCGGCGCCACGTTGCAGTTCACGGTGACCGACGCCGACACCGCCGCCGCGGTGGGCAGCGGGTCACTGCGGGTGCTGGGCACCCCGCGACTGCTGGCCTGGCTGGAGGCGGCAACCTGCGAGGCGATCGAACCGGCCCTCCCCGAGGGCGGCACCAGCGTCGGCACCCGCGTGCAGCTCGAGCACCTGGCGGCCAGCCCGGTGGGTCAGGTCGTCCGGGTCTCGGCCACCGCGGCGTACGTCGAGGGCCGGCTGCACCGGTTCACCGTCGCCGCACACTCGGTTCCGGCGCTCGACGGGGCGACGCCCACCCTGCTGGCCAGCGGCGAGATCACCCGGGTCGTGGTGGACGCGAACCGGTTCATGTCCCGGACATGACACAGGGCCCCGGCCGTGAGGCTCGGGACCCTGGATGCGTGTCTCAGGCGTTGGGGCGCTTGCCGTGGTTCGCGCCCTTCTTCTTGCGAGCGCGACGCTTGCGGCCGGTCTTGCCCATGTCTCCTCCTGGTCGGTCAGTGCGGGCCATCCTCTCAAACAGGCTCAACCAACGCGAATCGGCACCGGTGGCGACAGCAGCACCAGCACCGACAGGGGTCCGCCGGCGACTACTGCTCGGAGATCCGGATCTGCACGTGCCGGATCTGCACCAGCACCCGCTCACGCAGGCCCGAGGGGGCCGGCTCGCTGCAGGAGCGGGCCACCACCGCCTTGACCGTGCGCTGCAGGTCATAGCGCTCTAGGCACGGCCCGCACTCCTCCAGGTGCTGCCGCACGGCCCCGCAGTCGGCGTCATCCAGCTCGTTGTCCAGGAAGTAGACGATCCGCTCCAGGAAGTCCGCGCACTCGCGACCGTGCTCGTGGCTCATGAGCTCGTCCCCTTGTCCACGGTCCCGGCGGGCAGCAGGTCGTTGGCCCGCACGTAGTCGCTGAGCATGTCGCGCAGCTGGCGGCGCCCTCGGTGCAGCCGGGACATCACCGTGCCGATCGGGGTGTCCATGATCTCGGCGATCTCCTTGTACGGGAAACCCTCGACGTCGGCCAGGTACACCGCCAGCCGGAACTCCTCCGGCAGTCGCTGCAGGGCGTCCTTCACCTGGGAGTCCGGCAGGTGCTCCAGCGCCTCCATCTCGGCCGAGCGCAGACCGGTCGAGGTGTGCGACTCCGCCCGCGCCAACTGCCAGTCCTCGATGTCCTCGGCCATCGACTGCTGGGGTTGGCGCTGCTTCTTGCGGTAGGTGTTGATGAAGGTGTTCGTCAGGATCCGGTACAGCCACGCCTTGAGGTTGGTGCCGGGCTTGAACTGGTGGAA
>ERZ1645187.501-NODE-501-length-38696-cov-21.818017_pt1 | contig 38696 bp, 31 predicted proteins | sample MGYA00575352_ERZ1645187 | MGnify/ENA primary metagenome ERZ1645187 (study PRJEB40837, sample SAMN11349314) | freshwater sediment metagenome | isolation source: river sediment | host: Sediment | place: India: Wazaribad , New Delhi | collected 2017-02-21 ... | reverse complement strand
GAATATCTCACGTATCAGCTGGCGCAGAGAGCCTGGGAGAGCTGGCGGAAATAATTGGCTAATCATCTAATCATCTAATTAACTCATTATTTCTTCCTCCATTCCCAAGGTGGTATCGCGCCGGGCACAGACCACAGGCCTTTTTTGTTGGCTTTGGCCTGTTTTTCCAGTTGCGCGTAGTTCGCGTCTTTAGAATATTGCTTGAAGTGCCACGCGTAGCCGGCCTGCAGCATCGCTTCATTCACGGACTGCTGGCCGACATACACTTTGCCGATATAGCGCTGATAGCGGTCCTTCTTTTGCTGGCAATATACAGTGACGGTTTTCCCGAAACACCACTGGCTGGCGTATTGCTTGGCGGCTTTCCCGAAGGGCTGCGATTTCTCCGGACAGTCGATGCCGTAGAGCCGCACCGTTTGTGCCTTGCCGTTGTGCATCACCTCAAAGGTGTCGCCGTCTTTGATAGCCACTACTTTGCCCGAAATTACAATAGGAAACTTCGTCGGCGGAGTGCCGGCCAGCAGGAGGCAGGTGAGCAGCAGCCATACGGCCATCTCTTAAGCGTTCAGTTGTGATTCCGCGGTCAGCAGCGTCGTCAGCGCCTCCGGCGTGTAAGCACCCAGGTCGCCTTGTCCGTGTTTGCGCAGCGATACTTCCCGGTTCTGCACTTCCTTCTCGCCGATAATCGCCATATACGGGATTTTCATCATCTCCGCATCCCGGATTTTCTTGCCGATTTTCTCGGCACGCTCGTCCAGTTTCACGCGGAAGCCCTGTGCTTTCAGCGATTTCATCAGATCGGTCGCATAGTCGAGGAACTTATCGCTGATCGGCAGTATCGCGATTTGCTTCGGAGCCAGCCATACCGGGAAGTTGCCCGCGAAATGCTCGAGCAGGAAGCCGATGAAGCGTTCGTGCGTACTCAGCGGCGCGCGGTGGATGATAATCGGGAAGTCTTCCTGATTGTCTTTGTTGATGTATTTCAGGTTGAAGCGTTTGCCCTGCGCGAAGTCCACCTGATTGGTGGCCAGCGTAAACTCACGGCCAATCGCGGAGTAGATCTGAATGTCAATTTTAGGTCCGTAGAAGGCCGCTTCGTCCGGCACTTCCTCGAATGGAATGCCTGAGCTGACGAGCACGTCGCGCACCATGTTTTCTGTTTCTATCCAGAGTTCCGGTTCGTTGATATATTTCTGTCCGAGCTTGGAGGGCTCGTGTTTGCTCAGGCGCATTTTATATTTGTCGATGCCGAAAATCTTGAAGTATTTCAGGTACATCGCGTTCACGGCTCTGAACTCTTCTTCAAACTGTTCTTTGGTGCAATAGATGTGCGCGTCATTCATCTGCAGCGAGCGCACGCGCATCAGTCCGAATAAACTGCCGGAATCTTCGTAGCGGTAGCAGGTGCCGTATTCCGCCAGACGAATCGGCAGGTCTTTGTACGACTTCGGCATCGCTCCGAAAATCTTGTGGTGATGCGGACAGTTCATCGCCTTGAGGTAATATTTCACATTGTCCAGTTCCATCGGCGGGAACATGCTTTCCTTGTAATAGGGAAGGTGTCCGCTGCGGATATAAAGGGATTCCTTCGCGATGTGTGGGGTACGCACGCGGGAATAGCCGGCTTCGTCTTCGGTTTTCTTGGCCAGTTCCTCGATTTTTTCAATCAGGAAACCGCCGTTCGGCATCCACAGTGGCAGCCCCGGGCCCACTTCATCATCGAAAGTGTAGATTTCCAGTTGCTGTCCGAGTTTGCGGTGGTCGCGTTTCTCGGCTTCTTCCAGCATTTTCAGGTAATCATCGAGTTCCTGCTGATTCGGGAAGGTCACGCCGTAGATGCGGGTGAGCTGCTTGCGCTTCTCGTCGCCGCGCCAGTAGGCGCCTGCCAGCTTCATCAGCTTGATGGCTTTGATATGTCCGGTGTGCGGAATATGCGGCCCGCGGCACAGGTCGGTGAAGTTGCCTTGTGTGTAAAAAGTGATGTCGCCGTCGTTCAATCCTTCGAGCAGTTCGAGTTTGTATTCGTCGCCTTTTTCTTCAAAATATTTTACGGCCTCCGCTTTCGCGATTTCCTGGCGTTTGTACTCGCTTTTTTTATTGGCGAGTTCCACCATTTTCTTCTCTATTTTTTCGAGGTCCTGCAGCGTCAGCGGCGTGTCGCCGGTGTCGATGTCGTAGTAAAAACCATGCTCAATCGGCGGTCCGATGCCGAATTTAATGCCTTTGTAGAGGGATTCAATCGCCTCTGCCATCAGGTGGGCGGAAGAGTGCCAGAAGGTAGATTTGCCGTCCGTATCATTCCAGGTGAGCAGTTTCAGGGTAGCATCGGTGTTGATGGGGCGCGTGGCATCCTGCACTTCGCCGTTTACTTCTGCTGCCAGTACTTTTTTGGGCAGGCTGTTGCTCAGCTGCCCTGCAATCTCTAAAGCAGTAATGCCGCTTTCAAAAGCTTTTACTGCACCGTCCGGAAAGGTAATCTGTATACTCATAATTGGTAGTGCGAAAATAAGCAGATATTCCCATTAAACCAATTTAAGTTATTGTTTAATACATGGTGACAGTGCAGCGCTTGATGGTCTGCAATGATGTAGTTTGTAGAGAGATTGTTTGGTAGGAAGATACACCATGATGCTTTTTATGGTAAATTCATGCCGGTTGGATGATTCATTCCTGACCGTATTTCAGCCTATGCGTACATTCACAATAATAGCCGAATATTTTGCAAGCCACCCAAGGATGTTATTTGCCGCAGATGCCGTGGGCGCTGCCGTTACCGCATTTTTGTTGTATGGTGTTCTCCGAAATTGTCCTGATTTTTTCGCGATGCCGCCAAATATACTGTGTTATCTGTCGCTGACAGCGGCGCTGTTTTCGGTCTATTCATTTTGCTGTTTCGCCATCATGCCGGTTCGGTGGTCGTATTATCTGCGTATCATCAGCATCGCTAATGTATTGTATTGCCTGGTTACACTGGTGTTGCTGATCTTGTACAGACAACATATCACGACTTGGGATGTTGCCTATTTCCTGGGAGAAATAGCAGTCATTGTCAGTCTGGTGTTTGTGGAAAGACAAACCATTGCAAAGGCGTCCGCCATGCAGGAATAATCCATGCTTTGAAAATAAAATCCGGGAAATTCCTAAGGAATAAACTTGTAACCGATTCCGCGAACGGTTTCGATATGTTGTTTGCCGACTTTCTTTCTGATTTTTTTAATGTGCGTGTCGATATTTCTGTCGCCGACGATGATATCGTCGCCCCAGACTTTCAGCAGAATATAGTTGCGTTTAAACACTTTGCCCGGTCGCGAGGTGAGGAGCACCACGAGCTGGAATTCTTTTTTGGATAATTTCAGCGGCTCGCCTTTTTTGAAGATCATCACTTGTTCTTCATCAATTTCGAGGTTGCCGAATTTCTTGATTTCCTTTGGGGTTTCCTCTTTGCTGTAGCACCGTTTCAGCAGCGCCTTGATGCGACCTGCAAACAAACGGGAACGGCTGGATTTGGGAATAAACTCGTCGGCACCGGCTTCGAAAGCGCTGATTTGCGTAAAATCATCCGCTCTGTCGGCATAAAATGCGATAGGCAACTGCGCGAGACTGCTGTCCGCACGGATGTCCCAGCACACTTCAATGCCATCGGCATCGTTCAGTTCGATATTCAGTATAACTAAATCCGGTTTTTCTTTTTTGATAACGGCGAGCAAATCCTTGGTTTTGGTCACCTCCGTGAATTTGTAGCTGTCGGTCTTGAAGGCCTTTACGGTCGACTCAATACTACCTTTATCCTTATCTGCAATAAGAATATGGTATTTCCTGTTCTCTTGGCTTTTACTCTCCATAAACTGTTTGTCACTGCTAATATATTCCATATTTCAGGGCTTGAGGGTGAGGTATGCGTAAACTACTTACAAAATTCACACAAATTACAACAATTAAGGTAAACTTTTGGTTTATTGTATGTTATTGATAATGAGTTATTTGATTGTATGTGCTAACTTTGGAATGTTTTTTGCTATCAATAGAATGTGTCGCTGAAATATTTTCAGGCAGTGTATTCAGCCTGTAATATTTTTGCCTACATTTGAACTATTCGCCAGCAAAAACGTTTAAACTATTATGAAAAACAACCTCTTTTTATCGTATGCAGTAGTCACTATGCTGATGTTTACCGCAGTCAGTTGTGATGCCAGAAGCAGCAACGCTTCCGCCAGTATGGCGCAGGCAGCCAGCAATAAATCCATTTACGACTTTACGATGAAAGACATAGATGGCAAAATGGTGCCACTGTCCGCTTACAAAGGAAAAATTGTGGTTATCGTGAATACTGCCAGTCAGTGCGGCCTCACCGGACAGTTGTCGGAGATAGAATCGTTCTACAAAAAATATAAAGACAAAGGTATTGTGGTGCTCGGATTTCCGGCCAATGATTTTCTGGGACAGGAGCCGCTGAATGACGCGGAAATCAAATCTTTCTGTTCAAAAAATTACGGCGTTACGTTTCCGATGTTTTCTAAAATTTCCGTAAAAGGCAAAGATATGCATCCTTTGTATCAGTATCTGACGGAAATGGATGAAAATGGCGTGATGGATGCACCGGTGAAATGGAATTTCCAGAAATTCATCATCGGCAAAGATGGCAAGTTGGTGAATTCCGTGAATCCACGCACGACCGTGAATGACGTGGAGTTTACTCAAATCATTGATGATCTCCTGAAATAGGCAACATAGATTTCTTATATACGTGAAGGCTTGGTTTTTACCGGGCCTTTTTTTATTTTTAGCTATGCTGTTGCAACGTGCCATAATATTTCGTGCCAAAAGGTTGAAGCCGGATCATGTATTTGAGACGGAACATCCGCTGGATGAATATTTTTTTCATTTCAATATCGGCGCGGAAAAATTCGCTATCAACACGGTACATATCAAGTCGCAACAGCCGAAAGGAATGGTTTTTTTTCTGCACGGTACGCTGAATCACATACAATACCATTTGCCCAAAGCCACCGTGTTTATTGAGAATAATTACGATGTCGTGATGATGGATTATCCGACTTACGGCAAAAGTACCGGCAAGCTGACCGAAGATTTGCTGCATGCCGTAGTGGAAGAGACTTACCGGCAGACACTGGAGAAAATCGGGCAGCCGGAACGGGTATATTTTATTGGGCGCTCGCTCGGCACCGCACTGGCGAGCAGGCTCGCGACGGTGTTTTCACCCGATGGTCTCGTGTTGATTTCACCGTACTACAGTATGCCTGATTTATTCCGTCATAAAGCAGCCAAAGTGATTCCTTTTAAGCGACTCAAATTTAAACTGGAAAATCATACCTATCTGCCGCAGGTGACTTGTCCTGCCTATATTATACACGGCACGGAAGACAGGCTTATTCCGATTTCACTGGCGCAGAAACTGATTCCTTTTCTGCCTTCTGAAGAACATTTTATTACGGTGCCGGAAGCCGACCATTTCAACGTACACAAAAAAGCGATGTACCACGATTGGATGCAACAACTACTGCGTTGATATTTTTAGAAAAATCTGTACATTTGATTTAAAATGGATAGATTTGTCCGATTATTAAGCAGATTTAATAGCTATGATTCGCATTACCAAGATTTTTCATTTTGAAACAGCTCATGCCGTACACGGTTATATTGGCAAATGCAGCCATATTCACGGGCATTCCTATGAATTGCATGTGTGTGTCGCCGCGCGCGAACAACAGGATGAATATATCGCGGCGCCCGGGTTTGTGGTGGATTTCAAGCAACTGAAACAATGGGTGCAGGCGCATGTGGTGGAATTGCTGGATCATAGTCTCGTCTTATCGCGTGATTATATAGCAGCGCATCCGCACTTGCAGACACATACGAACCTGTGTGTTTGGGAAATGGAGCCAACGGCGGAAAATATATTGCTCTTTATACGCAAGCAACTGCAGCCCGTGTTGCCACCTGAATTGCAACTCGTGCACCTTAAACTCTATGAAACCAGAGATTCCTTCGCGGAATGGGTGGTTTAGTGTAAATTTCAATCCCTTCTGATAGTTAGCCGTCGACTTTTTGAAAAAAAAGTTGAATTTTATTTTATTGAAAATCAATCAATTGTAATTTTGTTTCAAAAAAAATGAAAAATTTTTATGGAATTTTTGTGCTCGTGGTATCTATATAAGCGAAACCACCGAACGAAAAGGTTAACCTAGCGCGAAAGTAGAACGGCGGATTCAGGAATAAAAAAATTGATTTTTAAACGTAATTAAAATTAAAAGAAATGTCAGCTATCAGAAATCAAGTTCAGTTAATCGGAAACTTAGGTCAGAAACCGGAAATCAAGTCATTCGGCACAGAGAAAAAATTTGCTTCGTTCAGTGTTGCCACATCGGATTACTTTTACGACAAAAACGGGGAGCGTCAACAGCAGACCCAGTGGCATAACGTGGTGGTATGGGGAAAACAGCAGGTTGCCATCGTAGAAAAGTATCTGGATAAAGGCTCTGAAGTGGCCCTGACCGGGAAGATTACCTATCGCAATTATGAAGACAAAGCAGGTAATAAGCGATATATTACCGAAATCAATGTCAGCGATATATTGCTGCTGGGTAAGAAAAACTAAGTTATCCTGAAGTGCAGGCACTGTGACAACACAGTGTCTGCCTTTTTTTATTGTTTCATGGCAGCGAGCAGTAAGTGTCTGTTAAAACAAATTTCCGGTTTTCCTGTTTTATAGAATATTTGTACCTTTAAAACATGAATGACATGGTGATAAACAACGGGCTGATTATAGAGCCAAATCCTACAATAGAACAACACTACCGCGAAATACTGACGCTGATAGGTGAGGATCCGACCCGCGAGGGATTGGAAAAAACGCCGCACAGAGTCGGCAAAGCGCTGCAATACATTACGCACGGCTATTCGCTGGATCCGAAAGCGATTATACAGTCTGCCATCTTCAACGAGAACCACAGCGAGATGATTATCGTGAAGGATATTGAACTGTATTCCATGTGTGAGCATCATATGCTGCCGTTTTTCGGAAAAGCGCATGTGGCGTATATTCCGAATGGAAAGATTACCGGTCTGAGCAAAATTGCCCGTGTGGTGGATGCATATGCCAGACGGCTGCAGGTGCAGGAGCGACTCACCACACAAATCCGCGATTGTATTCAGGAAGCGCTGGATCCGCTTGGCGTGGCTGTGGTGATTGAAGCCAAGCATATGTGCATGATGATGAGAGGCGTGCAGAAACAGAATTCAACGACGACGACATCCTCCTTTACCGGAGAGTTTGAAAAACAGGCAACGCGTTCTGAGTTTGTGAAACTCATCAGTGCGCATCTGTCCTGATAAATGAAGATAGAATAAGCAAAAAGGCAGTCGTGTTTGTTAAAATCACGGCTGCCTTTTTAACATCAATTAGCATATTAAATAATCTTCATCTGGTTTTTTTAGTGGATAACTAACAGTAATTTTGGGAACCTGTTGCAATGCTTCTTCGTTGAATGGGTAACCTGCACGCCGGCGGATGTCAGCCGACAGGTGTTTTTAACCAAAAAGAAAACACGTATGAAACGTACCCATATCATTGCGCTGATTTTCATCGCAGTATTAGTCGCTTCACTTACCGTCATGCTGGGCAAGGGGTTCAGCAGATACGAAAGTTTCAATTCCTCTTACGCCAAAAAAGGAAAAGAATTCACTGTGGTAGGTGTGCTGAATACACAAAAAGAGATCGTTTACGAGCCTACTGTCGATCCGAATAAGTTTTCCATGTATGTCATCGATGAACAGCAGGTAGAACGCAAGGTGGTGGTATTCAAAGCAAAACCCCGAGATATTGAAAGGTCAGAAAAGGTGGTGGTAACGGGAAAAATGAACGGAGACGTGTTTGAAGCCACCGATATCCTGCTGAAATGTCCTTCCAAATACCAGGGCGTTGAGAAACAAGTTAACAACGGACGAAGCGTCGACATCTAATTCCTTCATTTCACCTTAATTCATTTTCATGAACATTCACGCAGTAGGGCCGCATATGTTATTGGGTAAAGTTGGCCACTTTCTGGTTATTCTGACTTTTGTAAGTTCTTTAATTGCCGCATTATCCTATTTTTTCGCCACCATTCACCGGCAGGATACCGCTAAATCATTCTCATGGATTAGTTTAGCAAGAAAAGCCTATATTCTTCATGCCGTTACAGTTATCGGTGTGATGGGTACTTTGTTGCTGATTATTCACGGACATTATTTCGAGTATAAATACGCCTGGGATCATTCTTCTAAAACGCTGCCGCTATATTATCAGTTTTCGGCATTGTGGAGCGGGCAGGAGGGCAGTACTTTATTGTGGATGTTCTGGCATGGAATCCTGGGTTGTGTGCTGATTTTCAGAGCAAAAGAGTGGGAGAGTCCGGTGCTGAGTATCGTATCCCTGGCGCAGATTATGCTGGGTTCCATGTTGCTAGGTATTTATTTCTTCGGTTATAAGTTAGGTTCAAGTCCTTTTGCGCTGGTAAAAGACACCATGGATATTCCCATTTTCCGGATGAATCCGGACTGGGTGCCCGAAGACGGTTCCGGTTTAAACCCGTCTTTGCAAAACTACTGGATGGTGATTCACCCGCCGACCTTGTTTCTGGGGTTTGCCGCGACGACTATTCCGGCAGCTTATGCCATCGCTTCTCTTTGGCAGAAGAATTATACCGATTGGGTGAAACCGGTATTGCCCTGGAGTTTGTTTGCGCTGATGGTGCTGGGAGCCGGTATCCTGATGGGCGGCGCCTGGGCATATGAGGCACTCAGCTTTGGTGGTTTCTGGGCATGGGATCCGGTGGAAAATGCCTCTCTCGTTCCGTGGCTGGTGTTGGCAGCTGGTATTCATACCCTGATGGCTTATAAACACACCGGCTATTCATTGCATGCGACCTATCTCTTTTTCCTGTTTTCCTTTTTACTGATATTGTACTCATCCTTCCTGACCAAGAGCGGTATTCTCGGAGATGCTTCCGTCCATTCATTTACAGATATGGGCATGAGCGGACAGCTGATCGTCACTGTACTGGTGTTTCTGATACCTGCGGTATATCTGCTGGTTTCCAGAACCCTGAAAAAAGAAATACCTTCAAAGGCCACCGAAGAACAATTGAATTCCAGAGAGTTTTGGCTTTTTATAGGCTCCCTGATATTTGTTTTTGCGGCTGTGCATATTATTGTGCTGACCTCTTTCCCTGTTATTAATAAAGTACTGAGTACAAATCTGGCGCCGCCGTCCGATATTAAAAGCCACTACAACGATGTGCAGATATGGATGGCCGCTCTGGTTGCATTAGGTTCTGCCTTTACACAGTACTTTAAGTATAAAAAATCTCCCGTAAAAGATTCGCTTAAGCAATTGATATGGGCTTCTTTAGGTGCTGTTATTTTAAGTGCCGCATTTATTATTCCATTCCAATTGTACCGCCTCGATTACATCCTGCTGATGCTCTTCAGCTGGTTCTCTATTCTGGCCAACTTCCAGTATGTGTTGCAGGTACTGAAAGGTAAATGGAAAATTGCAGGCGGTTCCGTGACGCACATCGGATTTGCGTTGATGCTTGTAGGTATTCTGGTGTCGCAGGGACGTCAGGAAGTATTGTCTATCAACCGCTTCGGGATAGACTATGGCAGCGGATTTTCTCAGAAAGAAATTGAAGAGAATGTATTGCTGTATCAGGATGAGCCGGCTATGATGGGGAAATATCGCGTTACATATCAGGGCGATTCGTTTGCCAATCAGCATGTTTACTTTAAGGTGCGATATGAGGAAATGACCCAATCAGGGGAGATTAAAAAGACCTTTACGCTCTATCCGAATATATTGCTGAATAACAAAATGGGCAATAACCCGGTGCCATCTACCAGAAAAGTGCTCACCAGCGATTTGTATACGCATATCACTTCTGCACCGTTGAAAGAAGACGGCACGCCGGCGGATTCTATGGTGGAAGAAACCTATACCATCAGCGTGGGCGATACCATACCGGCATCCCGGTGCATGGTGGTGCTAGAAGGCATCAATCCCGATGCCCACATTCACGGATTTGATAAACTGCCGACAGATATTGCCATTGGCGCTACGCTGAAATTTATTTCACTGGATACTACCTATTACATCGAACCTATTTATCTGGTCAGAGAAAATGTGGCTACGAGTATTCCTGCTAAAGTGGAGAAGCATAATGTCCGTTTTTCCATGATCAAGATTTTGCCGCAGGAAAATAAAATGCAGTTTCTGGTAGAACAAAAGCTGAATAAATTCATTATCATGAAGGCTATCAAGTTCCCGTATATCAATGTGCTCTGGCTCGGATGCTTTGTGATGACAGCAGGTATCTATATGAGCATGCGCAAACGAATACAGGATAATAAATCATAACATACTGTGAGCACCTCCATCCGGAAAGTATCTTTTATAGGCAGTGGTAATGTGGCGACACATCTAGCCAAAGCACTGCATAAAAGAGGCGTGGAAATAGGGCAGATTTTCAGTCAGCAGTGCGATAATTCCGAAGTGCTGGCCTGGCAGTCGAATGCGAAATATATCTGCGATCTGGAGGAACTGAACACGGAGGTGGATTTACTCATTTTTGCTATCAAAGACGAGGCAATCCGGCAGGTGGCACAATTTGTATATGAAAAGAATCCGACGGTAAAGGTGGTGCATACTTCCGGTTCTGTTTCCCTCGAAGTATTTAATGGTTTTGAAAACTCCGGTATTTTTTATCCGCTGCAGTCGTTTTCCAAATCCAAGAAAATTGATATCCAGGAAGTGCCGATACTGATTACGGCAAACAATCCCGTTTTCAAGGCTGATCTGATGGGATTTGCCCGCCTTATCAGCGACAGAGTATACGAATATACCGATGAGCAGCGCAAGCATTTACACGTTGCCGCGGTTTTTGTCAATAATTTCTCCAACCATCTGTTCGCCATCGCACAGGAATATTGTAACCGCCATCAGCTCGAATTTGAAATGCTGCTGCCGCTGATTCGGGAGACCATCCACAAAATAGATACATTGCCTCCCAAAGACGCACAAACCGGTCCCGCTAAGCGTAATGATAAAGAGATTATTGAAAAACATATCGCGCTGCTGGAAGCAGAAGATCCTCAGCTGGCAGTGGTATATCGCACCCTCAGCGATTCTATCATGAAAATGTATTTTCCGGCAGACCAATAATATGCTTATTTTTGCATCGCGTAAAGCGCTTTTTCCCTATGAATGTACATCCTCAAAATACGCTTCAGAAGCTTGATTTCCCTTTTATTGTCAGGGAATTGGAACAATTGTGTTCCGGCAGTCTGGGGCGTCAGCTGTTGCAGCGCCAGTCATTTATCCGCCAGTTGGAAGAACTGAGCCGTCAGTTGCAGTATGTGAAGGAAATGAAAGAAATTGTGCAGCACGATAGCGCGTTGCCGCAGTACGGATTTAATGAGCTGACCTTCCTGCATAAGCTTTCCATTGAACACTATTATTTGCATGAATCGGAGTTGATAGAATTGTATTATTCACTCAGCGCAGTTGCCGATTTGTTCCGCTATTTTACCCCGAAATCCAGGCAGATTTTATATCCTTTCCTCGCCGAGAAGATGAGCACCTATTCCCTGGAAATGGGATTGATTGCAGCCATCACCAAGGTGATAGACATAGAGAAAGAGATAGTGAAAGAAAATGCGAGCCCTGCGCTGGCTTCCATTCGCCGTAAAATACAGGATAAAATCCAGGAAATCAACGCGGCATTCCGACGTGCAATACAGCATTACAAACAACAGAATTTTCTGGCGGAAACAGAAGAAACCATCCGCGACGGACGTCGGGTTTTGTCTGTTCGTTCGGAATATAAACGCAGTGTCAAAGGATTGATTACAGATGCTACAGACAATGGAAATATTACGTTTATTGAACCAAATGAAACGGTATTGCTCAATAATGAACTCACGGATTTACATATTGAGGAACGTCGCGAGATACAGCGTATTCTGACTGAACTGACCGCAAAGATACAGCCGCACAAGGCGATGATAGAGGAGTTGCAGGGACTGATGGCGGAACTGGATGTCATCCGGGCGAAAGCGTATATGGCGGTGCAGTACAACGGCAGCATGCCGCAACTTTCAGAAGAGAAGGTGATTTACCTGCGTGAGTTTGTACATCCGGTATTGTTGTATCACCATAAGAAACAACACAAACCGGTGGTGGACAATACGGTGTTGCTGGATGCCGGCAACAGGATTATGGTGATTTCAGGGCCGAATGCCGGTGGAAAATCCATCGTGTTAAAATCGGTGGGATTGATACAATTGATGTTGCAGTTCGGAATGCTGATACCTGCCCGCGAAAATTCCGTGATGTCTGTATTCGATAATCTCTTCGTGGATATCGGCGATGAGCAATCCATCGAAAACGACCTGAGTACGTATAGTTCACATTTATCCAATATGCGCTATTTTCTGGCAAATGCCAATGAGCGCACCATGGTACTTATAGATGAGATGGGTATGGGCACCGACCCGGCGCTGGGTGGCCCGATGGCGGAAGCAATTCTAGATAATCTGCATAAAAAGAAAGTGTCGGGTGTGATTACCACGCACTTCAATAACCTCAAGGTGTATGCCGCGCAAACTGCAGGAATGCTCAGTGGCGCGATGGCATTTGATACTAAAAAACTGCAACCGATGTATCAGTTGCAGACGGGGCAGCCTGGCAGTTCCTTCACATTTGAGATTGCCAGAAAAGCCGGTTTGCCTTCTTATATTATTGAGCAGGCGGAATCAAAAACCGGTGAAAATAAAAAAGTACTGGATGAGGTGTTGTCTGAAATTCAGGTGGAAAAGCAGTTTATCAAAGGCTTGCGTAAGAACGTGCAGGTAAAGGAAAGTCAGCTGCAGGACCTGACAAAAAGTTATGAGCAGCTGACCAAGGAACTGGAGAAGGAAAAGAAGCGATTGCTCAAACAATATGAGGCGCGATTGCTGGACAGATTTAATGAAGAAAGCCGGCAGTTGGAAAATGAAATGCGCGCCTGGAAAGAACAGAAGAACGAGAAAGAGAAGTTTCTGGAAGTACGCCGATACATTGATGAAAACAGAGAGAAGATAGAACAAAAACTCGAAGATGCGCCGGCTGTAAACACTTCTTTTTCAGGAGAGATTGCAGTAGGTTCGAAAGTGAAACTGGAAGATGGTGCAGAAATAGGAGAGGTGCTGTCTATCAAAAATAATACTGCGACAGTGGCCTTCGGACAGATACAAACCAAAGTGAAGTTGTCTGCTTTGCAGCCGGTGAAAGAGAATAAGTCGGCAGCAACGACATCCAAAAACAGATTTTCATCTAAAATTCTGATAGAAAAAAGTGAATTTGATTTTAACCTCGATGTGCGGGGTATGATGAAGGATGAGGCTATTATCGCATTGGATAATTTTATGGACAAGGCGGTGATGTATGGTATTCATAAAATCAAAATCATACATGGTAGAGGAACCGGAGCGCTGAAACAGGCTGTTCAGTTTTATCTGAAAAAATATCCGCACGTGAAGTCTTATCAGCATGAAAGTGAGCAATATGGCGGCGATGGAATTACGTTGGTGGAACTAAAATAATTTCCTTTTTTTTTCCGAAAACCCTATATTTATATAAAATCTACTTAGCTATGACTAAGCCCTTTGCGCTTTTAATATATATCATTCTGTGGAGTCAGTTATTGCTGGCCAAACCATTGCAGTGGACTTCCGTTGATTTGCAGCAATTATCCAATCCTGCGGCGAAAATAAATACCGCTGGATTTCGCTACATGGAGGAAGATTATCTGATCATTCAACCATCGCAAAATGAGTGGAATAAAGTACAATCAGAGGAAGTGCAGGTGCTCTCCTATTTGGGGGATGGAATTTACTGGGTAAAAACTAAATCAGCGAATACCGCACGTCTAAAGCAGTTGTCTCCGATTGTTACGGGTTATCTGCAGCCGGAATCAAAAATATCTGAGGAGTGTTTGCAACTGAGCGGCACTGTTCCGGTTACAATTTTGTATGCGAATACTATTTCTTTTCAGCAACTGAATAGTCTGCTGGCAGCTTCCGGCATATCCACCACCCTGCAAAACACCGGCTATCCCGGACAGTGCAGCGCGGAACTGAATGCGAAGCAGATACGTGCCATCGCGGAATTGCCTGTAATACTGCATATCGAAAAAAGCTATCCGCAAAAAAATAAATTGCTGTATGAAGCCGGTACGATTCTCGGTGTGAGCCAGGTGCAGGAAAATCTTCCCTACGGTTACAACCTGAAAGGACAGGGTATGCGTGTCGGTATCTGGGATGATGGTCCTGTTGGTGTTCATATAGATTTGCCAAATCAAAGAAATATTGTCGTTGATAAAGAAAGAAGTAATCCTGTATACTTAGCTCATTCAACAGAAGTGGGTAGCTGTATTGGAGGCAGTGGAAATATTTATGCTTTACAGAAAGGAATTGCTCCGCTGGCGAGTATGTATTACTGGGATTATCTGAATAATATTGTTAAAGAAGTTGAAGAAGCAAAAAAAATGTATGATATATCTATATCAAATCATTCTTACAATTTTGCAGCTACCAACTGTTTTCAGTCAGGATTATATATTGCCGACGCGGCAAATCTGGATGCTGTTGTAGCGGAAAATCCAACTTTACTGCCGATTGTTGCGGTCGGTAATTCCGCCTCTATTTGTGCTTCTACCGATACTTTCCGTTCCGTGGACATCGGATTTCAGGGATGTAAAAATGCCATCACAGTGGGCTGGTTGTTTGGTAATGAAAAGATTGTGGGCAATAGCGGCAGAGGCCCAACAGAAGATGGTCGTCTGAAGCCCGAATTAGTGGCAAAGGGATTTGGAGTCGGTGTAGCTGCTCCTAATAATAGCTTAGTTACGGTATATGGCTCTTCTTATGCAGCACCACAGGTGGCGGGTTTGGCGGCCTTGATGCAGCAACAGTATAAAAAGCAATTCGGAACCACACCGAACGGCGCGCTGATGAAAGCAATTTTATGTAATACCGCCCGCGATATGGGAAATCCCGGCCCGGATTATACCTTCGGATTCGGAAAACCTGATGCCTATAAAGCCATCTATTCCGTCGAACAGTCACTGTTTGTGGAAGGGAATGTGGAGCCCGGTGCATTTCAGTCTCACAGTATCACGGTGCCGGAAGGAACCGCAAAATTAAGCGTTACGCTGAACTGGACAGATAAAGCCGGTAATCCGATCGCGGAAAAAACTATCGTTCAGAATCTCGACCTGAAAGTGGTGACTCCGGCAGGCGATACGGTATTACCCTGGAAGCTGAATCCGGAATCCTTTAAAAACAATGCCTTCCGCGGTATAGATAATATCAACACGATAGAGCAGGTGACCATTAATAATCCCGTTGCCGGCAGCTATCAACTGGTGGTGAAGGGGACGCAATTGCCATTTGGTCAGCAGGCTTATGCCGTGGCTTACCTTGCACAACCGCGCAAAATAGAGCTTGCTTATCCAAACGGCAGTGAGGTACTGGATGCCGGTGCCGTGCTTGATATTCGTTGGTTTGCCAATGGCATCGACTCATTGGGTAGAATTGACTTTTCAGATAACAACGGTGTTACCTGGCAGACACTCGTTAATAATATTCAACTCAGAACACAAAAATATACCACCAGTGTGCCGGCTGTCAGCAGCAATCAGTGTCTGGTGCGTATCGTTTATGGAGGTAATCAGACTGTGTCTGCCTCTGCCTTCACGATTGGTAATCAGATTTTCTATCCGAATATTCTGCACGCCGTTTGTGATAAATCTGTCAGAATCACCTGGCCTTCGGTGTCGGGTGCCAGCGGATATAAAGTCTATCTCTTCGCAGATACGGCTTGGGTAAATGTCGGCCAAACGACCGGTACAGCGTATACCATCAGCAATCTGAAAAACGGACAACAGTATTTTTATGCGTTGTCTACTATAAAAAACGGCGTCGAAGGAAACCGTAGTCTTGCCAATGGGTTTATTCCAACACCGACTGCGGCTTGTGCTTCCGTGAATGATGTCGGAGTCTATACGTTGTTGTCACCGAAAGGCGGCAGAAAACTGACTTCATCTGCGCTTACCGCGAATGAGAGATTGTCCTTCATCATTAAAAATTACGGAACCGCCACGCAAACAGCGGTTGGTGTCAGTTATACCATCAATAACGGGCCTGTGCGCTCCGCCACGCTGACGGAAACCATGACGGGCAGCGATACCGCCATACTTCAATTCGTCACTACGGAAAATCTGAGCGCGGAAGGAAACTATACGGTAAAGGCCTGGTCGCAACTGGTGGCAGATGAAAACAGAGGAAACGATACGCTGGTGTATGTGATTCGTCATCTGCCGAATCCGGTAGTTACGCTGCCTTTTAATGAATCATTCGAACAGGTGAACGAGCATCTGACGGAAGCTGTATTCGGGATGAACGGTATATCGTATGCAGACTTCTATCCGGAGCCGGGCGGCAGATTGCGGACGACGGAAGGTAATCTCTTTGCGCGAAGTGGAAGTAATGCACTTACGCTGGATAATTATCTGAACAGCGCACAGCGCAAGAATGAGGTGATATTTACACTGAACCTGTCTTCCTATGTTGATTCTGTCGTGATGTTGTCACTTAATTTTCTGAACAGGGCTGAAACAGACAGTCTGGATTATATCTATGCCCGCGGAAATGATGCACAGCCATGGGTGTTGGTGTATAATTTGTATACCAATCGTCAAACACCATCCATATATAAAAATACCGGCGGGATTAATCTGTATAAATTGCTGAAGTTGAATAATGGTCAGGATTTTTCCGCATCCACACAGATTAAGATAGTGCAGACAGGCAACAAACCAGCGAATAATATGTACGGCAATGGTGGTTATACTTTTGATGATTTATCCTTGTATGTTGCCGGAAAAGATGTAGGCATTGCAGATGTACAAGTCAAGAAAGTACATTGCATCAATAATTATATCCCGCAAAGGATAAAAATAAAAGTACAAAACAATGCTCCGGTGGCATTAAATAATATTCCTGTTTTTTATCAGGTGAATAATAATCCGCCGGTGAGTGAAATTATATCTGCGTCAATTGCCTCAGATGCGCAGCTGGAATACATATTCAATCAGGCATTGCAACTGACTTCACCGGGATTGTATACAATAAAAGTGTGGGTGCAGAATGCCGGCGACCAATACCGTTTGAATGACTCCATCAATACGGCATCTATCATCATTTTGCCGTCAACAAATACATTCCCTTATTACAACGACTTTGAATCCAATGACGCACAATTAATTTCGGAAGGAATTAGTAATTCCTGGATTTGGACGCAGCCGTCCAAATATTACATCGACAATGCTGCGCAGGATAACCGCGCATGGACAACCGGAGGAAGTAAAGGTTATAACTTCAATGAATATTCTCATTTATACCTCGGTTGTCTCGATGTGTCTTCGCTGACCAAAGATCCGCTGATTGCATTTAATATGGTCAGCATCATGCAGACGCAATCAGATTCCGCTTTTGCGGAATATTCAACAGATGGCATCAGCTGGAAACGCCTGGGATGTTACAACTGCGGCCTGAACTGGTACAACGGCTTTCAGGGAAAACCATATTGGGATAAAACCATCTATCCGTGGCAGACAGTACATACCACGTTGCCATTGTCGGAACTTGCGGACAAAACCAACTTCATGTATCGCATCACGCTGCAGACAGATGATTTCGCAGCAGCGGACGGCATCGGTATCGATGACCTGCATATATTGCCGGATTATGAGGAAATGTCAGGGACGGATTCATCCTACGTGACACAGGTTTCCGATGGCAATGGCTGGATATCTTTCTACCGAAATGGTCGTCTGATTGCATCACTGCACGATGATGGTAATGCATTGGGAAATGTAGTCCTTGGAGTGGAATCTGATGAATCCAAGCGCAAGTTTTTTGCCAATAAGAATATACTGCCGCGCAATTGGGTCATAAAGCCACAAAATGCGATGGCCGGAAATTACACCTTGCGGCTTTATCTGCTTAATTCGGAATATACCGGCTTTGTACTGGAAGAAGATTCCATCAACAGAATGGGCGATATTGGTCTGCTCCGTTATCTGGGCTTAAATACGAATCTGGATATTTCCGATAATCATGTGCGCTCTTCTTACAAATGGTTTACGCCACAGGATATTCAGTTTTATCCTTACCAGAACGGTTATTATGTGGAGTTCAAAACCGATACCTTGGGCGAATTTTACCTGATCAGCACCCGTACTGATAAGGATGCCATTCAGAGTGTGAATATGGTGGATTTCTCCGCTAAAATTATTAATGATGATGTATTGCTGGAATGGCAGACATCCACGGAAATCAACAGCCGCGACTTTATCATTCAATATGCTTTTGATGCGGCCACATTCATCGATATTGATACCGTTCCTGCCGGTGGAAATTCTGTTTCTTTCACGCCTTATGATTACCTGCATGTGCTCAATGCCACGCAAGGCGTCTTTTATTACAGGATAAAAATTATCGACAACTCCAATAAGGTGTCATACAGTCTGATTGATTCGGTGTCTTTTGCGCCATTGGTAGGCATCAGACAAGAAACGCTGACCATGAAGGCTTACGCCGGCATGGATGATATCTATCTGCAACTCGATAATCTGTTGCCACAGCAAGGTAAGGTGTTGGTGTATGATGTGAAGGGACAGTTGATGTTCAGTCGTTCGCTTTCGTTGCAGCGTGGAGAGCAGCCGCTGAAAATCCCAGCTTTTGCGGGGTGGGGAAAAGGAGCTTACTTCCTGCAGTTGCAAACGGCAGATAAATATTATTACTCGAAACTTATCAAATACTGATGCAGTCTTTACAAGTTGTTTCTACCAGTGATGGAAGCACCTCTGTGTATAATCCTGTCTTTGACGGATATTATCATTCCCGGCATGGAGCCATTCAGGAATCGGAACATGTTTTTATGGCAGCGGGATTAAACCAATTGCTGCTACAACAGAAGCATATCAATGTGCTGGAAATAGGATTCGGAACAGGACTCAATGCGCTGCTGACTTATTATCACGCCCGGCAAAACGGAGTGGTAATACATTACACTTCGCTGGAGAAATTTCCGCTGGATGAAAGTGTTTACACGGAATTGAATTACGCTGCTCAGTTGCAACTGGGAGAAGAAGGTCAGCGTTTTTTTCTGGACTTACATAAGGAAAAATGGAATACGGAAGTATCACTTCGGCCTGATTTTATTTTGCATAAACGGCAAATGGATATTCAGGATTTCAGCGCACCGGAACAGTTTGGGCTCATTTATTTTGATGCCTTTGCGCCCACGGCACAGCCTGAATTGTGGTCGGATGCTGTCTTTGCTGCGATGTATCATGCATTGCGCCCGGGTGGAATATTGGTAACCTATTGCGCAAAAGGAGAAGTGAAGCGTGCGATGAAAAGAGCGGGTTTTACATTGGAAGCATTGCCCGGTCCGCCCGGAAAACGGGAGATGACACGGGCCCTGAAAATTTTATAATGATGGAAGAAGAGATAGAATATTTAATAGTTGGACAAGGAATTGCGGGAACGATGCTGAGCCATTTTCTGCTTCGGCAAAACAAAAAAATAAAAGTAATAGATCTTTTTCATCCCAATTCATCTTCCAATATCGCGGCAGGTGTGGTAAATCCTGTCACCGGCCGGCGGATGGCAAAATCCTGGATGATAGATGAGCTATTGCCTTTTGCCAAACAGGCATACCGCGAGTTGGAAAAGGAATTAAAAGTCAGTTTCCTTTTTGAACAACCTATATACAGGATATTTTCTTCAGAGGATGACAAAAAAATCTGGGATAAGAAGAAACAGGATGCTGAGTATTTCGAATACCTCGGCGACTGGCTGCCGCAAACAGATGATCATATCGAGTCGCCCTATGGAATAGGCATTATTAAAAATGCGATGTGGATGGATGTGCCGGTGCTGATACGGGCTTTCAGAGAAAAGCTCTTGCAGGAGAATTTATTACTCGAAGATTCTTTTGATTACGAGCGGTTGGAAATGGATGAGAATGGATTCCGATATGGCCATCTGCGTGCAAAGTATCTCGTTTTTTGTGAAGGATACAAGGCAATCTATAATCCGTTTTTCTCGTCTATTCCTTTTACAACGGCCAAAGGCGAACATCTGGTGGTGCAATCCGAGCAGTTGTCTACCGGCAGGATTTACAACAGGAATACGTATATTCTGCCCAAAAGTCCAGGTCGGTACACACTTGGTTCCACCTTTGTTTGGGATGATTTGAGTGAAACCGTTTCGGAAGAAAGCAGGAAGGAATTGCTGGCGAAATGGCATAAAATGACTAGTGCGGATGCCATAATTGTGGAGGAAAAAGCCGGTATACGTCCAACGATGAAAGACCGCCGGCCTGTTGTCGGCAGACACACAAAATGGCCGCATATGTTTATCCTGAATGGCATGGGTACCAAAGGTGTGTCTCTTTCTCCGTATTTTTCGTGGCAACTGATTCAGTATATACAATCGGGCAATCCGCTGCCGGAAGAAGTGAACCCTGACAGATTTGTTTAAATTTCCAACCTCATTTTATTCATCTAAATTAAACGCTATATTTGTATCATGAAATTCAATAAATCCTACCTGAAGGCTTTACCACTGACACTGTTACTGCTGGGTATGGTATTGTATAAATACCGTTATACGCTGAAACTTGCAAAACCCGTTTTGGTAGAACAGGAAGCAATAGATTCTTCTTATCTGTATGTGAAATTTACCAAGCCAACGGTGGCGCAGGGATATCTGATGGGACGTCAGTTCAACGGAGTGGATGCCAATAAATATCCAAAGGAACAGTCCATGGACAACGGAATGGATGTGATTAATAATGACCAGTTTCAGGTGGTAAAATTATACGATGAGGCCAAAGGAATGGAAGTATATATTGCTATACGCGATCTTACCTTGCTCACCAAAGTGCCTTTCTCCTTTGCCTTTGAAAATGGCACCAAAGTGCTGGTTACGGCATTTGTGAGAAATAAAAGTGGCGTAAATGTAATGTATGGCGGTACCATTCATAATAATTCAGGGAAGCTCAGACTGGATGCTTACAATGAAAGAACCGGTATGGTATCCGGTGAAGTGGAGGCCGATTTGGAAGCTGTCATCGAAAACGGTAGTTGTGATATTCGCAATCTGCAATTCAGAAATGCCATTCTGAAACATTCAAAAATTGAGTAGTCTATCTGTTTTAATATAGCTGATATTGTAGTTTCAGTAGTTGATTGTACAGTCCGTTTTCCAGTTGACTAAGCGTATCGTGATTGCCTTCTTCAATGATTTTCCCGTGATTTAAAACCAGGATTTTATCTGCATTGCGGATGGTAGACAGGCGATGTGCGATGATGATACTGGTGCGTCCTTCCATCAGTGTATCCAGTGCAGCCTGTACCAGTTTTTCGGAAGAGGCATCTAATGCGCTGGTAGCTTCATCCAGCAACAAAATCGCAGGGTCTTTCAGGATGGCTCTGGCAATCGCAATACGCTGCCGTTGTCCGCCGGACAGTTTTACGCCTCTTTCACCGACAACAGTATCCAGTCCGTCCGGAAAGCGTTCAATAAATTCCATGGCATTCGCTTTCTGTGCCGCATAAATTACTTCTTCATCTGTTGCATCCAGTTTTCCATAAAGGATATTTTCGCGTATAGTGCCGCCAAATAAAATCACCTCCTGCGGAACAATTGCCATGTTATTGCGCAATTGTTTGATGCTGATGGTGTTGGAGTCGATATTGTCGATGCTGATGCGTCCGGATTGCGGTTCGTAAAAACGCAGTAATAGTTGTATAATGGTTGATTTGCCGGCTCCGGAAGGCCCCACCAACGCTACTTTCTGTCCCGGCTGAATCGTAAAACTCAATTGGTCAAATATAGTCACATCCGTTCTGCTGGGATAGGCGAATGAAATATTATCGAAGGTGATTTTTCCTTTTAATTTCACCGGCTCATACGTGTCGGTATCAGATTCCTGATCGCTGTCAATAATGTCGACGATACGACCGGAAGCGCCAATTGCACGGAGTATTTTTCCTAAAGAATCACTGAGTCCGCCAACAGAACCACCAATGAAAATAGTGAGGGTGAGGAATTCTATCAGTTTGCCGATGCTCAGTCCTTCCGCCGGATTGCGGTAGTTCATTTCCACCAGTTCAGTGCCTTTCCAGAAGACATAGATGATGGAGCCAAACATGATGACAATAATAAACGTAATGAAAACGCCGCGGTATATGGCATTTTTCATCGCTAAATCCAGTGTGCGTTGTATGCCACTGGAATATCGTTTGGATTCAAAGTGCTCGTTGGTATAAGCTTTTACGGTATTGATGCTCTGAAAAGTTTCTTCCGCGATGATATTGGCATCCGCCAGTGCATCCTGTGTCTGCCGTGAATTTTTCTGAATAAACCGTCCGAATACAATGCCTATAAAGATTACAAATGGGAAGGTGGATAGCATCACCAATGTAAGGTGAACGGAACTGTTGAACAAAAAGATGATACCTACGAACAGAATGGATATCTGGCGAAAAAATTCGGCTAATGTCAGAGATAAGGTATCCTGCAGTGCACTTACATCGTTGGTGATGCGGCTGGTCAAGTCGCCGATTCTGTTTTCTTCGAAGAATGCGATGTTTTTGCAGATAATCTTGTTGTAGAGGTCTTTCCGGATATTCGCGAGTGCGGGTTCATTTACTTTGGCAAACAGCCAAATACGCATGAAGGAGAAGAAACCCTGCAGCACCAGAATGCCGGTGAGGAGATAAGCCACCTGATTCCTGTCTTTGATAATATCATTTACTTTTCCCATCGATACATCGACCAGCATACCAATGGATTTTGGGAGCGCCATCACCGTGATGCTGGAGAAAATCAATGCAATTAATCCGAAGATGAAATAATATTTGTTGGGTTTTATGTAGTCAAAAATGCGCAGTGTTTTTAACAGAAGCTCCTTGTTTAGCTTAGGTCTGGTGGCTCCATCATTCCGGTCTCTGTTACTCATGCTTCTTTATTTGGTGTAAAAATACGATGTTAAATGCTATAGCCTGCAAAATACGCTTAAAGTTTACAATTATTTATCGGCATCTTCCTCATACTGAAGGTGAATCCATTTTACAGGGTGTGGATCTTTCTTATTGTCAAGTATCAGTTCGAAATGCAGGTGGCCGTCTTCTTCATACGGCCCGTTGATAATCCACGAGCAATAGGGAATATAGCAGAGGATATGGGCAGTCTTCAGCATAGTATATATAATGCTGGCCGGCTTTCTTTCTCGGAGGGATATCTCAAAGTGCGCTTGCATGTGTTTCTTGATTTTCCAATATTGTTCTTGTCGCAAACCAATCAGCGGTTTTCCCAGTTTGTCGGAAAACGCCTGCAAATAGGCTGCGGAGTCGGCAGGATCTTTCGTTTCATAGTTCAGCGTACACAGTATCTTTCCCATCGGAATTTATCTTTTAGGAGTTAGTTTGTTTATCTGAATATCCTTCTTTGGCGTGAGTCGGTTGGCCGGCCCGCTGTTGGTGGGCTGAAACAGTTTTTTCTTTCCGTTAAACAAGCCGGAATCCTGTCGGCTGAATAATTCCTTGTTCTTTTTCTCAAATGGATTGTCTTTTTTCTCTCGCACAATCAGTGGATTTTCTTCGTCAAATAGTTTATGTGACAGGAATAACTCTCTGCGTGCAGAACGGGCAATCAGTCCCTGTGTCGGATTATAAACACCTTCAATGCCATTGAAATCCATCGTGGCAACTTGTTCCAGTCGGAATGCCTGCGGTGTCTGCTGTGCGGATGCAAGATTTACATTCGACTGATATTCAAAGTATTTTTTGATAATTCTTCTGACATAGTCAAAAGGCTCTTGTCCGCGACAGTAGCCATATTTCACCACCGGGTCGTTGTAGAATCTCGGATTGGATTTGTACAATATAAAATATTCTACTGCGCCATCCCATTTGTCGGAGGCGTATCCGTATTTTTCAGCCAGTCGCGCGGCATCCATCACGTGTCCGATGCCGGCATTATAGGATGCTAATATGAATTTGATGCGTTGTGTGAAATCGCTGATATGGCTCCATTTTTGTTCCAGTTGTTTCAGATATTTCGTGCCGCCGTAGATATTTCGTTCCGGATTGTACACTTCATGTCGGTATACGCCGAGGTCTTTGGCGGTGCCCGGCATCAGCTGCATCAATCCCTGAGCGCCCGCCCAGGACGTAGCCATAGGATTAAATTTGGATTCCTGATGTATCAGTGCTGCCACCAGTCGCCAGTCCCAGTTGATTTTTTGAGCATATTGCTGAATCAACGCGTCATAGTGAGAAATCATTCCTTGCTGCAGCGAGGAGGATTCATCAAATCCGCTGCGGATGTTTTTTTCCGCACTGAAATATTTGTTGTACAAAGCGGTGACCACCGGCTCTCTTTCGTTTTTCTTAATCCATTCATTCAGTTTGCCCAATAACAGCGGCGCATTTTTTCGCACAGCCCAATGCAGGGATTCCGGCTTTCCGATGGAGGTGCTGACATCCAGATTCTCGAAATAGGATTGGTTGAGTAATGCGACATCCTTATTGGCAATGGTATAGTTGATCTCATAATTGGCGACCGCCTGAATAATGTCATCTGTACTGCGGTCGTCTGACAGAATCCGCACATCAATATTGATACCGAGCGAATCGGAGATTTCTTTCAAGTGATGATAATAAATGGAATTGTCCGCCACATATACAATGCGATCCGAGAGGTCGATGGCGGACCTTAATAAGGTGTCGGACCGTCCGGTAGTGTCGTCCTGACGCAAAAGTTGTTTCCCGGACTTGCGTTGCACAATTACCTGTTCCACATCCCGGTAGGGAAGCGTCAGCATCGATTGTTCGAGGGTTTTCGCATTCGCAAATTGCCCGTTGGCAATGATATCGCCTTTGCCTTCGTTGAGTAATGTATAAGGATTGTCAGAAACGCCGGCCAATACTACTTCCATTTTTAGCTGATGGTCTTTTGCAAACTGGCGGATTAATTCATACTCATATCCGAGTGGTTGTCCTTTGTAAATAAAATAACCAATGGAATTGTATTCCAGAATAACACGAAGCACACCCCGATCACGGATGTCCTCCCAGTCGGTGTCCACTGCAGGTTCCGTGAGGTTCGACTGCCGGTTCTGCTTTTCCGCCATCCATTTGAGTGTGAAAAATGCAATGACCGTGAACAGGGTGAGTAATAGCCAGTTTCTGCGGGTATTCAAGTGTCAGGGAAGTGTAATGGTGTTAGCAATAGTACAAGGCGCCATCGTGCTGTCTTTGGCGGCAAATGGATAGCAGGTGATGGAGACCGTCTTCATGTCGGGAGATAATTTAGACTGCGGATTGTCCGGCTTTACAGGTTGTTCAAAGGTATACTTGGTGGAATAGGATACTTTTGCGAATAGTTTTTCCGCATCGAACAACGGATTTTCCTTTTTGTCGCCGGCAATTCCTCCTGTTTGTCCCAGCAGCGACTTGGAATCTACCAAATCATAACGGATAAGCGTATTGTCTTTCCATTCCACGTATTTTTTCTCTGTCGTAACAGTCGCGGTATCATCTTCAAATAGTTTGTTCATCGCCTTGTTCAGCGTCAGGATAGAGTTGTAGTCAAATGCAATTCCAAACCGGTAGTTCACGGAGTCTTCAATTACCTTGACATTGCTGACGCCGGGAATATTCAGTAGCTTTCTTCTTGTTCTTTCAATAGAGGTGCCAAATTGCTTATCCTGATTTTTTTTCTTTGGATCTTCTTTAAACACCTTGTCCGTATCACCAAATAAAGACATCATAGATTTGAATTGCTCCATATTGATGATAAAGGAAAATTTCCCGGAACCGTCTTTGTTGACAACGGCATTTTCTTCTATATCAAAACAGCCGGTGCAGCAGACGATGCTGAAAAGAAAAAGAAGGGAACTCCAGATGCGATGTTTCATGTTTTATTTTTTATCAAATATCCGCAATGTGCAGCAAAATAACGAAGGCTTTTTTTACTTTTTTATACAAAAATAAAAAGTCCCCGTTTGGGGACTTTTATCACAAAAGCTGATAGTCAGCTTATTTTGTAGTGGTTTTGCTGGCTGGTTTTACCGGTGCTTTAGTAGCTGGTTTTGGTGCTGGTTTTACAGCCGGTTTGGTAGCCGGAGCAGTAGGTGCAGGAATGATAGAAGCTGGTTCTGTCGCTGCCGGTGTTACTGCCGCTGCTTCTACTGTTCCGCTTATTCTCAGTACAACAGGAGAGTTTTTAGCATTGGAGTTTACTGTTACACTTTTAGAGAACGGACCTACACGGTGTGTGTCGTAATGTACTTTGATTTCCGCTTTCTGTCCCGGCATGATTGGCTCTTTCGGATAAGTCGGCACTGTACAGCCGCAAGAACCGTGTGCCTCGCTGATAATCAGCGGAGTCTTTCCGGTGTTGGTGAAAGTAAATGTTCTGTATCCGTCTGCATCCTGTTTGATGGTGCCATAGTCGATAGCATCTTTGTCAAATGACATGGTAGGTGCATTCGGATCCGGAGCAATTGCAGAAGGTACCGTTTCTTGTTGTGCGAATGCACCGAAAGAACCGGCAAATAAGGTCATAGCTAAGAATAATTTTTTCATACGTGTAAATTTTTACTTTATCTATAACAAATGTAATGCCTTTTTGCACACAAGATATTTTCCTTTCGCTTTTTAAGTATAGTTTAACAAATACATTCTAAGAATCACCGGATTCAGGGGTGTTCCGCGTGCGAAATACTTTCACAATGATACATAAAGTCAAAAATCTCGTTATATTTGAAACAAATTGTCACATGAAACGCCTGCTGTCATTCTGTTTATTTATTACTGTTGTTTTTATTGCAAAAGCGGAAGTGGGCGTGGAAGTGGGAGCCAAAGCGGGTTTTAATATCGCACATCTGCGCAAGTTTTCCGCGCCTGAAAATTATAAAAAACGCGTTACGGTTGGTTCTGATATCGGTGCCGTCCTGCGTATTAACGTGCATAAGAACTTTGCGGTGCAGACCGGAATAGAATTTACCCAGAAAGGGCAGGCCTGGAAACGCACCATAGACTCCGCAAAAATCGTGAATAAGCAGGTGTTGAACTATATCCAGTTTCCCGTGCTGGCCGTGGGTAAAGTGGGCAGCGAGAAAGTGAAAGGTGTCTTTATGCTCGGACCTTACTTCGCCTATTGGGCCGGTGGCTACACACAGGAGGCTGTTTCCGTAGAAAAAATGACCCGCGATGAGTCTCACGAAAAATACCTGTTTTCCAAAAACGATCGCCGCTTCGATGTGGGACTTGTAACCGGTGCCGGTGTGAATGTGAAAGTGGGCAAAGGATGGATAGAAGTGATGGCACGTCATCAGCTGGGCTTCATGAGCATTGCATCCAAAAAATCAGTTGCGCCGAATTTGTTTAACTGCAATTTCAACCTTTCGGTCGGCTATCTCTACACGATTAAATAGCGATTTCAGTTTTCTTCTTATCATACATCAATGCATACGCAGTGTTGCATGGTGTAAATTTGTGTAATAAATTGTACAGTATGTCTAAGAAAGCGATAGAAAAGGTATTTGCACCGGCACCGCCACACTTTGTGGGCGATGGCTTCAGAGTACATAATTTTATTCCCGGACAGGGAAGATTGCCTATGCAGCGGATGGATCCGTTTATCATGCTGGACTATGGCTCCAAACACTACTTCCCTCCGCGTGAGGTGCCGCGTGGTGTCGGCGTGCATCCGCACCGCGGATTTGAAACGGTGACAATCGCCTACAAAGGCCGGGTGGCTCACAACGACAGCAGCGGAGGCGGTGGTGTCATTGGAGAGGGCGATGTGCAATGGATGACAGCAGCATCGGGTGTGCTGCACAAGGAATACCACGAGGCCGAATTCAGCAGACAGGGCGGCGAATTTCAGATGGTACAACTTTGGGTGAATTTGCCGGCAAAGGATAAAATGTCTGCGCCTAAATATCAGGCATTGCAAAATGAGACTATTCAGCGCTATATGTTGCCGGATAATGGTGGCGAGATAGAGGTAATAGCAGGGCAATACAAAGGGGTGAATGGCAGCGCATCCACTTTCACGCCGATTCATATGCTGAATGCGAAGTTGAAATCCGGTGCTGCTGCAGACTTCAGCTTTCCGGCAACCTACAATACTGCCTTGCTGGTGGTGGAAGGTGCGGTGACTCTCCATGGAAATACGGTTGTCCCGACCGATCATTTTGTGTTGTTTAAAAATGAAGGCGAGGATATTGTCGTTGCCGCCACGGAAGACGCCATTGTGTTGGTGCTCAGTGGTCAGCCGATAAATGAACCGATTGCTTCGCACGGTCCGTTTGTGATGAATACGAGAGAAGAACTGATACAGGCAGTCGAAGATTTTAACAACGGCCGTTTTGGTCATCTCGCAGACTGATAGCATATCCTGGCTGTCTGTGCATTACACTACAACAAAAGCAGTAATCCTGTTTTGTGTCTCTGTTCCGGAATTATTTTTGCAATTCTGTGGAAAATTTGTGTGCGGATTTCCGTTATTAGAGTGATACATTTGCCTGTTGCGTCCGGGTTTTATTCACCGGCAAACGCCTTGAACGGGTAATGTTTTTTAGTCATTAGTCGTTCATTATTAATTACTAAACCTGATTTACTTAGACTATGGCTGAAAATCAATATACCGAAGAAAACATCCGTTCCCTCGACTGGAAAGAACATATCCGCCTGCGGCCCGGCATGTATATCGGTAAGCTGGGAGACGGTTCTGCACCTGATGACGGTGTGTATGTACTGCTGAAAGAAATTATCGATAACTCCATCGATGAGTTTGTCATGGGTAATGGTAAGCAGATTGAGATTGAAATCAAAGATAAAATCGTTACCATCCGCGATTATGGCCGTGGTATTCCATTGGGCGCTGTCGTGGATTGCGTATCCAAAATTAATACCGGCGGGAAATATGATTCCCGTGCGTTCCAGAAATCTGTCGGATTAAACGGCGTTGGTACCAAGGCGGTAAATGCGCTGTCCACGTATTTTAAAGTGGAATCCGTGCGCGACGGAGAGAAGAAAATTGCGGAATTTAATAAAGGCGAACTGGTAAAAGATCATCCGGTGGAGAAAACAACGGAACGCAATGGTACCAGAATGCAGTTTCATGCGGATAATACCATCTTTAAGAATTTCCATTATGTGCCGGAGTTTGTGGAAGAGCAGTTGTGGAATTACGCCTACCTCAATGCCGGTCTGACCATCGTTTACAACAACCAGAAATTCGTTTCCAAAGAAGGATTGAAGGATTTATTGTACAAGAAAACCAATGAAGCCGAACTGCGCTATCCGATTGTTCACCTGAAAGATACCGATATTGAAATCGCGCTGACACACAATAATCAGTACGGAGAAGAATATTATTCTTTCGTCAACGGACAATATACGACACAGGGTGGAACGCATCTCGCAGCTTTCAAAGAGGCTATCGTCAAAACGGTGCGCGAATTCTACAAAAAACAATTCGAAGCTTCCGATATCCGTCAGGCTATTGTGGGCGCCATTTCCGTGCGCGTACAGGAGCCGGTGTTTGAGTCGCAGACGAAAACCAAACTGGGCTCGCAGAATATGTGGGAAAACGGACCGAGCTTAAAGTCTTTCGTCAATGATTTTGTGAAAGACAAACTCGATACTTTCCTGCATAAAAATCCTGCGGTGGCGGAGGCGATGCTGAAACGCATTCAGCAGTCAGAACGCGAGCGCAAAGACTTATCCGGTATTCGCAAACTCGCCAATGAACGTGCGAAAGCAGCGAATCTGCACAATAAAAAACTCCGCGATTGTCGTGTCCACTACACCGATGAAAAGAATGAACTGCATGCCGAAACAACGCTCTTTATCACGGAGGGTGACTCGGCTTCAGGTTCCATCACCAAGGCGCGCAATCCGCAGACTCAGGCGGTATTCAGCTTGCGCGGAAAGCCGCTCAACTGCTACGGACTGACCAAGAAAATCGTGTATCAGAATGAGGAATTCAACCTGCTGCAACATGCGCTCGATATCGAAGAAGATGTAGATAATCTGCGGTATAACAATGTCGTGATTGCAACAGATGCCGATGTAGACGGTATGCACATCCGTTTGTTGTTGATGACATTCTTCCTGCAGTTCTTTCCGGATTTGGTGAAAAAGGGACATCTCTATGTGCTGAATACGCCGTTGTTCCGCGTCCGCGATAAAAGAGAAACAATATATTGTTACAACGAACAGGAAAAACAACAGGCGGTAAATAAGTTGAAAGGCAAACCCGAAATCACCCGTTTTAAAGGATTGGGAGAAATATCACCGTCGGAGTTCGGCAATTTCATCGGCAAAGATATCCGATTGGAGCCGGTGGTGCTGAAAAGCAATCAGAGTATTGAGCAGTTGCTCGAATATTACATGGGAAAAAATACGCAGGAACGCCAGAATTTTATCATCAATAACCTGAAAGTGGAAGTAGATATCGTGCAGGAAGAAATAGTATTGGATTAAAAGAGTAGTAAAGAAGTAGTATGTCGACAGAAGAATATAATGAACAACAGGAAGGCCACATCAAGACGATTGATGGCCTGTATGAAAACTGGTTTCTTGATTACGCGTCGTATGTAATCCTGGAGCGTGCGGTGCCAGCCCTGTATGATGGTTTCAAGCCGGTGCAACGCCGCATCCTGCATGCCATGAAGGAGATGGATGATGGCCGTTACAACAAAGTAGCCAATATTGTGGGCAGCACCATGCAATATCATCCGCACGGTGACGCGAGTATCAATGATGCGATTGTAAATATCGGACAAAAGGATTTGCTCATCGACTGTCAGGGAAACTGGGGCGATATTCGCACCGGCGACAGCGCCGCCGCTGCCCGATATATTGAGGCGCGTCTATCAAAGTTCGCACTGGATGTCGTTTTTAATGAAGATACTACCGACTGGCAATTGTCTTATGATGGAAGAAAAAGAGAACCACTGTTTTTGCCGGTAAAATTCCCGCTTTTACTGGCACAGGGCGCGGAAGGTATCGCGGTGGGTTTATCGACCAAAGTGATGCCCCACAATTTCTGTGAACTCATAGATGCCTCCATAAAATATCTGCGCAAAGAACCGTTTGAATTGTATCCCGACTTCCTGACCGGTGGGTTGATTGATGTGCGTGAATACAATGACGGCAAACGCGGTGGCCGTATCCGCGTGCGCGCCAGGATTGAAATTGTCGACAAGAAAACACTCAAGATTACGGAGATTCCGTTCAGTACTACCACCTCCGATTTGATTGATTCTATCCTTAAAGCCAATGAGAAAGGAAAGATCAAAGTGAAGAAGGTGGTAGATAATACGGCCAAGGATGTGGAGATATTAATCGAACTGCAACCGCAGGTCTCACCGAGCGTAACGGTCGATGCATTGTATGCATTTTCTGATTGCGAATTGTCCGTGTCGCCGAATACCTGTGTGATTATTGATGATAAACCGCATTTCATAGGTGTCACGGAAGCCTTGAAAATGTCGACAGACACAACGGTTCATTTACTGAAGCGCGAACTCGAAATTCAGTTGCAGGAATTGCAGGATAAATGGCATTTTTCATCACTCGAAAAAATCTTCATCGAAAATAAAATCTACCGCGATATTGAGGAAGAAGAAACCTGGGAAGGAGTGATTGCGGCCATTGACAAAGGTTTGGATCCATTCAAGAAACTGCTGATGAGAGAAGTGTCGGAAGAGGATATTGTCCGACTGACGGAAATAAAAATCAAACGCATTTCCAAATTTGACAAAAAGAAAGCCGACGAGTATATCAAAGGCCTTGAAAATGAAATGCTGGAAACCGAAAAGAATCTCAAATCTCTCACGAAATATGCGATTAAATATTTTGAGGATTTGCTGAAGAAATACGGAAAAGGCAAGGAACGCAAAACGGAAATCGCCATTTTCGATGTGGTGGAAGTGAAACAGGTGGCTGCCAACAACGAGAAATTGTATGTCAACCGCGCCGAAGGATTTGTCGGATACGGAAAGGATATGAAGAAAGAAGAATTCATTTCAGAATGCTCCGATATCGACGATGTAATTGTCTTCACCAAAGAAGGAAATATGAAAGTGGTGCGCAATGCTGAAAAGATCTTCGTCGGCAAAGACATCATTCATGTAGCGGTGTGGAAGAAAAATGATGAAAGAACAACTTATAACTGCGTGTATCTCGATGGAAAATCCGGGGTGAGCTACGCGAAGCGCTTTAACGTAACGGCCATTACGCGCGACAAGGAATATCCGATTACACAAGGTAATCCGAAATCCAGAATCCTGTATTTTTCCGTCAATCCGAATGGAGAAGCGGAAAGTTGCAGCGTGTTGTTATCACCGAATTGCAGCGCACGCAATAAAGTTTTTGAGTTTGATTTTTATAATCTCGACATCAAAGGTCGTGGTGCCAACGGAAATATCGTTACAAAATATCCCGTCAAAAAAATTGAGCAGAAAGGGAAAGGCCGCACCACGCTGGGTGGCGTGGAAATCTGGCTCGATGATACGGTGGGCCGACTGAATACGGATAAGCGCGGTCGCTATCTCGGTTCGTTCCAGAATGAAGACAGAATTCTGGTGGTGTTGAAATCAGGCGAATACTACCTCACCAATTTTGATCTGACCAACCGCTATCAGATGAATGATATCTTCGCGATTGACAAGTTGTATCCGACTACGGTGATTTCCGCAGTACATTATTCCGATGCGAAGAAGTGCAATTTCGTCAAACGTTTCCATATAGAAACCACGACGATTGACACCAAATACAGCTTTATTTCAGATGAAAATAATGCCAAATTAGTATTTGCTACGCTGTTCAGCAATCCGACGGTAGCCTACACCATCGATCTGGGCAAAGGAAAAACCAGCGAGCCGGAACAGGTGAATCTGGCCGAATTTATTGAGGTGAAAGGCTGGAAGGCAATAGGTAATAAGTTGTGCGGTGGTTCCATTAAGGAAATGAAACTGGTGGAAATGCCGGCAGATGAAGCGGAAGAACAACAGGTGAATTTTGATGTCGATTTTGAAATTACCAATCTCGGCGAAAACAAAGAGCCACAGCAGGGCGAATTGTTTTAATCCGAATTAAATCGTCGCATATTGTTTGATCTGCCATCAACCTTACAGCCGATTGTAAATGAACGCACACAGCGCGCAAAAGTGCATTTGTTGCTGAAGCGTGATGACTTAATACATCCTGAAATTTCCGGCAATAAATGGCGTAAGCTGAAATACAATCTGGAGCAGGCGAGGACAGAAGGTAAATCGCGATTGGTCACTTTCGGCGGTGCTTTTTCCAATCATATCACCGCGACAGCGGCGGCCGGAAAGTATCTCGATTTTGAGACGGTTGGCATTATCCGCGGTGAGCCACATCATCCGCTCAATTCATCTTTGCAGTTCGCGCAGGACTGTGGTATGCAGTTCATTTATCTCGATAGAACACATTATCGCGACAAAGACATTTCGTCGATATCGTCGCATCCGCTGTTGACTGAAAATGACCGTATTTACTGGCTTCCTGAAGGTGGCGCCAATATGCTGGCCGTGAAAGGTTGCGAGGAAATAGTGTCCGAGATAGATACTCCTTTTGATTTTATCTGTGCGGCCTGCGGCACCGGAACAACGCTTGCCGGCATGGCGGCGGCATTGTCACCAAAGCAAAAAGCTATTGGATTTCCTGTTCTCAAAAATGGCGAATTTTTGTATGATGATATCCGCCGGCTCACGAATGCCGACTGTCAGTTGATGACGGATTATCATTTTGGCGGATATGCAAAAACCACTCCCGAACTGATTCAGTTTATACACACATTCTATCAGGAACAACAAGTGTTGTTGGATTATGTCTACACCGGAAAAATGATGTATGGAATTTTTGATTTGATACAGCGCGGCTGGTTCCCGAAAGGCAGTGTAATCATTGCGGTGCACACCGGCGGCGTGCAGAACGCGAATGTGTTTAATCTAAAGTCATCAGAACTTTAAATCTGAAAATTTCTTCTTGCCCAATGCAAAATATTGCCAGATAATACTGCCTTCGTAGATGCCGTTTTTATTGGGTGAACCGACCGCTATTGTTCGTTGCAGGATTTCATTTTCTTTCCGTTTTTTATCCCATTTTTCGATGGTAGCCGTGTAGTCGGACAGCGCCTTTCGGATGGCGGCGGCTTCGTCTTTTCGACCCTTTAGCAACGCGGCTATAATCGCTAGCTGGTCGAGGCGGTTGCGCATTTTGTAGATAGTCCGCAATTCCTGTTCCGTCAGGTTTTTGCGCAACAGTTTGCGGTTGTTTCGGAAATTCAGAAAAGTCTTTCTCGGATTACTTTTGTGCAGCGTGCCACCGCCGACATGATAGACTGTACTATCCGCGCAATAGCCGATTTTGTACCCCAGATTCTTGATGCGCCAGCAAAGATCAATCTCTTCCATGTGTGCGAAAAAATCGGCATCAAAACCGCCGACCGCGTGAAATATAGACGACCTGATAAACAGGCAGGCACCGCTGGCCCAGAAGATCTCACCACTTTGATTGTATTGTCCCTTGTCTTCCTCGCAGGTGTCAAATATTCTGCCGCGGCAAAACGGATAGCCGTATTTGTCTATGAATCCGCCCGCGGCTCCGGCATATTCAAATTTATTTCTTTCGTGATAGGATAAGATTTTCGGTTGGCAGGCAGCCATCAGTTCATCCTGTTCCATATAGCGGATTACCTGCGACACCCAGCCCGGACTGACTTCTACATCGGAATTCAGCAGGATATAGTACTCACTTTTTACATGGGATAAAGCCTCGTTATATCCTCCGGCATATCCGTTGTTGTTGCTGTTTTGAATAACGCGGATGTCCGGAAAATGAGATTGTAAAAACGAAACGGAGTCGTCCGTAGAGGCATTGTCAGCCACGATAATTTCCGCATCATCAGCGGGCGTGCCAGCTATCACACCGGGCAGAAACTGCTCCAGCCAATGTTTTCCATTGTAATTCAGAATGACAACTGCTGCCTTTGGTGCGTTCATGTGTTGCAAATATACTTATTTAGGCAAAGAATTAATCGGCTTGTATGGAAACCGCATTTTATCAGTATTGAATCCCGGCTCTCTTCCATCGTCGGTGGCTCCACAACCAGTATTCCGGGCGATACAGGATATCCTTTTCCAGCAGTCTGACGTATTTTTCTGCAATGGCATATTCCGCTTCCTGTGCGGCATGTTCTGTGATGGTCGTAAATTTCAGTTCGTAAAATCCGCGGTTGATTTTCCGGATGGATGCATACAATACGATGGCGTCCGTTTTTCTGGCGAGTACTTCAAATCCTTTGTGGAAAGGTGTTTGGATGTGCAGAAAATTTGTCCAGTAGGCATTGTCGGTATCTACGGGCGTTTGGTCGGCAACAAAGGCTACCAGCGAGGGTTGTTTCTGCAGTTGTTGGTACAGCGTTTTCATGTGCAGCATCGAGACCGGCTGACAGCCAAACCGGGAACGGTTTTTAAGCAGGAATTGCTCGAATGTTTTATTGCTTTGCGGTGCGTACAGTGCATAGGATGGTAACTTTGTTTCCAGTCCTGCAAGCAAAGAAGCCCATTCCCAGTTGCCGTAATGTCCCAGCACCACAAAAATATGTTGTCCGCTTCGCTCGTATTTTCTGAGTACTTCGTAACTCTCGTGGTGCAGCTGTATGTGTGCTTTCAGTTTCTTTTCAGAAATGGAAATACTCTGGATAGTTTCCGCCACGATGTCTGCCAGATGGCGGTAGAAATTCTGCCGGATAAACCAGAGTTCTTCGCTTTTTTTGTCGGGAAAGGCATGCATCAGATTCAGATCGATGACCGTTTTCCGGTAAGCATATATTCTGTTTAAAATGAAATAGAGGATATCCGCCAGTAACAGCAATATGCGGAATGGCAGCCGGGAAATCAACCGTGCCAATAACAGTCCGATATGGGTAAACAGCCATTGCATACGGTGAAAATAGTGATAATTTATGACTTCCGTATTTCGGCATTTTTTGCCGCATAGAAACTAATATTTTACCCATTTTTATGTTCTTAAGTATTCAGAATACTTGCCCGTATTTTGATATCCTGAAAATAATATACCGGAGCAATGGTTTGCCAACGAATTACCGATATCTTTGCACTATGAACATCGCCATTTTAATAGAATCGCAATATGCAGGATGCGCGCGCTACTGGAACAAGTTGTTACAGTCGGAGCAGATTGTCATTGACCGACATGAACATTTTGTGCGCAGAAGTTACCGCAACAGAACGAATATTCTCGGCGCTAACGGGTTATTGCGTTTGTCTATTCCATTGGAGAGTGGTAAAAGTCAGCATGCTGCGATGAAAGATGTGCGCATTTCGTATGCTGAAAACTGGCAGAAACTGCACTGGCAAAGTATGAATTCCGCTTACCGACGTTCTCCTTTTTTTGAATTCTATGAAGATCAATTGGTGCGTTTTTATGAACAGCGTACAGATTTTCTGATAGATTTTAACCAGGAAATGCAACAGGTGATTGCCAATATTCTCAAGGTCACTTTGCCGATTGAATTTTCCACACAATATTTTGCCAAAGGCAATTTTCCCGGGACAGATTTGCGCAGCACATTATTGCCTGGAATGGAAGTGTTAGGTTTGCCTCCCTATTCACAGGTATTCGGTGATCGGTTTCCGTTTGTGCCAGATCTGAGCGTGCTGGATGTATTATTCAATTTGGGGCCTGGGAGCAGAGATTATCTGTTATCCCTGGCTTAATAAAATAGAAAAGGCTGCCTTGAAAAGGCAGCCCCGTTAGTGCTATGATGGAGAACTAGAGTTTCTTGAAGAGGCCGCCGAAGGCCATCATCTGCATCAGATCTGATACTTTGATTTTTCCGGTCATAAATGCTTCCTGTGGATTCATCTTGCCGGTTTCCACCGCGATGTAGGTAGCATCATCGGTTTCGACGAGGCAATTAGCATCGCCATTCAGTCCTTTTTCTACGTTCAGTTTTCCGTCCGCAATATTGACGGTGTAGCTGTCTGTCGTGAACTGAAAATGTACGGTGAGGTTTTTGCCGGCAGCTTTTTCCGCTTTGAAGCGGTTGGGAAGAGTAGCAAAGATATCAGCTACTGTTTCCAGTTTTGGTGCTCCAGCTTCCTGTTTGGATTCGGCTCTGTCGTAATTCACGTCGTCAATGACCATTTTGGCAATGATTTCGCGCATGATTTCAGAAGAACCGCCGCCGATGGTGCCGATTCGGGAATCTCTGAATGCACGAGCTACCTTGTATTCTTCCATGTAACCATAACCACCAAAGAATTGCAGACACTGATAAGTCGCTTTGTCCGCGAGCTCCGTTGCCAGTAACTTAGCCATAGAACTTTCCTTTACGGCATATTTTCCATCCGCATGCATACGGCAGGTGTGAAGCACGAAGAAACGTACGGATTCAATTTCCGCAGATAGTTGTGCAACACGATGACGCAATACCTGGAATTTGTTGATGGTGCGGCCAAATGCCTGACGCTCGCTCATGTATTGCAGGGAGTAATTTAATACCGCATCACAACCGGAATAACCCATGATAGAACCTGCCAGACGCTCCAGTTGCAAGCCGCCCATCAGGTAATAAAAGCCTTTGCCTTCTTCGCCCAATAAATTCTGTGCCGGTACTTTGACATCGTCGAAATGCAACTCTGCCGTATCAGAAGAATGCCAGCCTAATTTTTTGAGTTTGTTTTTAGAAATACCCGGAGCATCCAGATCTACTACTAACAAACTTACTCCTGCGGCGCCTGCCTCCGGATTGGTCTTGCAGACGAGAATAACGAACTGACCGTAGATGCCATTGGTGATGAATGTTTTGGAACCATTCAGTATATAATGGTCGCCTTCTTTGCGGGCGCGCATCTGAATGTTGGCGGCGTCGCTGCCTGCACCCGGTTCGGTGATGCCGATACAGCCGATTTTTTTGCCTTCGATGGCCGGTTTCAGGTAGTTCTCTTTCAGGTAATCGCTGCCGTGGTGGAAGATATACGGGGTGCTCATGAACACCTGTACGGCGGCAGTGATGGCAAAGCCACCGGAGAAGATCTTGGAGATTTCTTCCAGCATAACGACATCATAGAAAAAGTCTAATCCGCTGCCACCGAGGTTTTCCGGATAGCAAAGTCCGAAGTAGCCCATTTCACCGAATTTGCGCCAGAATTCACGCGGAATCATGCCGTCTGCTTCCCACTGGTCGATGTGCGGAATGGCTTCCGCTTCCAAAAATTGTCGAATCGTTTTTCTGAAGGATTCGTGTTCTTCATTGAAGTAATAAGATAGTGCTGTTGACATTTTTAGTAGTTTTTATTTTTATGATTTTACCACTAAGACACTAAGGTCACATAGTCTTTGTGTTCTTTGTGTCTTAGTGGTTATTAAATTTTTTAAATAGTGAACCGAACTGCATCATTTTACCCAAATCGCTCACTTGAATCTTGCCACTCATAAAGGCTT
>ERZ1645187.500-NODE-500-length-38717-cov-12.032435_pt1 | contig 38717 bp, 25 predicted proteins | sample MGYA00575352_ERZ1645187 | MGnify/ENA primary metagenome ERZ1645187 (study PRJEB40837, sample SAMN11349314) | freshwater sediment metagenome | isolation source: river sediment | host: Sediment | place: India: Wazaribad , New Delhi | collected 2017-02-21 ... | reverse complement strand
TGTGTATATTGTGTGTATATTGTGTGTTTAAAAGACAGAGAAGATACACGGGAATAACAGTGAAAATGCACGGATAATTAAGCGATAGTCCGTTGTCGCCCAATGGAAAGGAAAGAGAATAGCGGGGCATAAAAAAACCGCCCATGATTGGAGCGGTTTTGCAGAATATGATGATTGAGAGCCCCTATTTCCGCTTTTTAAACCCGTTGTACACCAGATAGGCAACATAAAGTAACCCAACGGCAAGCAGCCCGATGGAGATATCGGTATAGTATTCGTTCAGCAAATCCTTTTGCGAATAGAGGAAGTAGCCCATCAGTGCCAGGATAATGTTCCATGCCCCCGAACCAATGGCTGTATAGATAAGGAAATCTTTCATATTCATATTGGCCAGTCCTGCCGGAAGCGATATCAGCTGGCGGATACCGGGAATAAAGCGGCCTATCAATGTAGAGGTTTTGCCATGTTTGCGAAAATATTCTTCCGATTTGTGAATGGCTGTCCGGTCGACCAGCATCATACGGGCCAGACGGGTATCGGCAAATTTAAGCAACAGCGGCTGCCCCAGAAATTTGGCGAAATAGTAGTTGAACAACGCACCAATCAGGGCCCCGATGGTGCCGAAAAGCACGACAAGGTAAATATTCAGTTCGCCGTTGGCTGCCTTGTAAGCTGCCGGCGGAATAACGATTTCGGAGGGAAACGGGATAAACGAACTCTCGATGGCCATCAGAATGGTAATGGTCCAATAGTTCATATGGGTCATATACCAATCGACTACCTGCGCTATCATCTCGCTCATACAATTGTTTTTTTGCAAAACTAAACGAAATCGGGCTTTCCGCAATAGCGGGCCGGCTGGCAATTGTTAAAAGATACGGATTAGGCGGGGGCCGGTTCAGCCGGGAATCGAATCCTAATGATTTAGTGGTTTCACCCGCGGGTGAAACCCATCAGACCCCGATAGCGTAACCTGACGCAACCTTTTGGACTCCAACAATCATCTATCGGTAAAATCTTTCAATTGGGCCAATGGTATGAAAGAGACAACCTTTCTATTGAAAAACTACGCTTTTCGGGCAACCGAAAAGAGTATCTCATTTTGCAAGATTCTTTTGTGTTCTTTAACATATATTAAAACGCGGGGTTTAAAATTATTTGTTCCTTCGACCCATCAACTACTACCATTTATTGCCTTTTTAAACGATGGCCGCAATGAACAAACAATTGGTTTACCAAATAAAGGCTTATCGGGCTACCACTCCGGGATTCCTGTTTATGATTGATAAAATAAACGATTAACAAGTGGTCAACCTCGAAGAAATTATACGCAAGTGCAAAGCCGGCCATAGCAAGGCGCAGACGGAACTTTACCATCATTTTGCCTCCAAAATGTATGGGGTCTGCCTCCGCTATTCGAAAGATGCAACCGAAGCCGAAGATATCCTGCAAGAGGGCTTTATCAGGGTGTTTACCAAAATCGGGCAATTCGAGTCGAAAGGCTCATTCGAAGGGTGGATGCGGCGCATCATGGTCAATACCGCACTCGAAAAATTCAGAAAGAACAACCATCTCTTCCCGGTGGAAGATATGAAGAGCTACGAAACCGCCGAATGGGCCGACGACACCATAGCCGGTATCTCGGCCAACGACCTGCTGAAGATGATTCAGGAACTCCCGCCCCGCTACAAAATGGTTTTCAACCTCTATGCCATCGAAGGCTATTCGCATCAGGAGATTGGCGAGATGATGAAAATATCGGAAGGCACCTCCAAATCGAACCTTTCGAGGGCACGCATTATTTTGCAGAAAAAGGTAATCGACAATTTTGGTTTAGATAAAAATACTACTGCTACTACGCTATGTTGACAAATAAGAAAAATATCGATCAGCTGTTTCAGGAGAAACTGGGGGATTACGAAAAGAACCCTCCCTTCTACCTCTGGAAGAATATCCAGGGGAACCTCGACCAGCAACGTAAAATCAAACGTTTGGCCTGGTTCAGGCGCGCCGCGGTGGCTGCCGTAGTGGTAATGGCTTTTCTGGCCGGTTGGATGATGACCCAAACATCGTCGTTACCCGAACAGCAGCAGGCCGGCAACTACGAAACCCATCAGCAGGTTCCTGCCGTTACTGCCCCTGCCGACCCTGTTACATCCAACGAAACGGTTGCTGCCGACCCGCTGAAGTCACTTGCTACCTTTGCCCCTCCCCGTATCGCCATTTCGAAAAGCGAAACCATTGAAAAGACCGCCAGCGGCGATTTTATCCTTTCAGAAACCGAAGAAGAATTGCTGAATTCGTTTAAACCGAAGAAAGATGTTATCGAGCAGGTAGCCAACTGGGTAAAATCGTTTACCGACAACAGCGAACCGATCGATACCGTCCCAGTGGCAATCAAGAAAGAGCCAGTTTATACCGCCCGCGAACAGAGAGATATTCCCCAACCGCAAACCACACTCAACACTCCCGGTAAAGCGTCGCAACAACGATGGAGCATCAAAGGGGAAATTTCGCCGCTGTTCACCAGCAGCGAGAAAATTCCCTCGGGAAGCAATGGCTCCGATTACCAGTCGAACGAAACCCTTTCGGGAGGGATGACCGCTTCGTACAAGGTGGCAAAGAATTTCTCCGTCAAATCGGGGCTTCTTTTTGCCAAAATGAACCAGTCGACCCGCAACACCCCGTTTGTTCCCGTCAATGGCGACTACCTGTCGATGGCACCGCCGCGCGAAAAAGCAAAAATGATGGCCGGACAGGTGATGGTGAAGACTTTTTCGGACCGTTTAGCCGCCCAGGCACCCGGTGGGGGTGAAAATTCCTATTTTATGTACAACAACGATATCTCGCAGGAGATCAGCTATCTCGAAATACCTGTGGCAGCCACCTACCAGCTGGGCGAGAAAAAGTTTCATGTCGGGCTGTCGGGGGGGATGAGCGCCAACGTGCTGGTGGGCAACCGCGCCACCATCAGCGAAAATGGCACCCGGGTGGCTTCGGGGGCAACTGCCGATTTGCGCGATGTGGTCCTTTCGGGGAGTGCCGGAATTGAGTTTGGCTATGATATCACCGACCGTATTACCATTTCGGTAGAGCCGCGGGTGAAACGTTATCTCCATTCTATCAGTAAAAATGATGCCGTCAATTTCAATCCGTCGCAGTTTGGCATCTATACCGGTTTGAGTTACAAATTCAACTAACCGGCCGGAATAGGGCGGTCGACCGGTTTGAATCAAAGGCAAATTGGCTATCTTTGTTGATTCATTCAAACCGAAAGAAATTGGAAAACAAGATTCATACCCCTGGCAGCAAGCCGATGCTCCAAACGGCCATAATCCTCTCGATGATTGCCATTTGTGTTGTTTGTGGAGGATTGTTTATTAACTCGCACCCCATTCAGCAGCGAGCAGTTGCAGCCGATTCGGGCATGGTGTATACCCGTCCGGTGGAGCTGCCTGCCGAAGCCGACTTTGCCGGCGAAAAACTTCCGCTCGAAAACTTCGATACCCGTGAGTCGCTCGACCGCGAACTGCTGGTCAATGCCAACTTTCACTCGCAAACACTCCTTTATCTGAAAAAGGCACCCCGTTACTTTTCCATTATCGAACCCATCCTGAAAGAAAACGGGATACCCGACGATTTTAAATATCTGGCGGTGGCCGAAAGCGGGTTCAACGAGCGGATTGTATCGCCAGCAGGTGCCGTAGGCCTTTGGCAGTTTATGAAATCGACCGCGATAGAAAACAGCCTTGAAGTGACGACCGAAGTCGATGAGCGTTACCATATCGAGAAATCGACCGTTGCCGCCTGCAAATACCTGAAAAAATCGTATGCCCGTTACGGCAGTTGGACCATGGTAGCCGCCTCGTACAATGCCGGGGTAAGCGGGGTTTCGCGTCAGGCCGGCCGGCAGGACAGCAACAGCTATTACGATTTGTTGCTTAATGACGAAACCGCCCGTTACGTTTTCAGGATTGTAGCCCTGAAACTGATCCTGCAAGCACCTGAGCAATATGGGTTCAAGGTTGCCAACGAGGAAAAGTATCCCATCCTGAAATATGAGAATGTGGAACTGAAAGGGAGTGTCGAGAATTTTACCGACTACGCCCACAAACTGGGCATCAACTACAAAATCCTGAAATATTTCAACCCCTGGCTTCGGCAGAGCTATTTGAAAAACCCGGCCGGTAAAACCTATGTGATAAAGGTCCCGGAGAAGGGATTACGCCAATTTGCATGGGAAAACAAAGCAACCCCCGATTTTTAGCCATCGCCGTTTCGGCAAAACCCCCTAAACCCCCAACGTTAAACGAAGGAATAGTGAACGACCCACATGAACGGTGAAGATAAAATTGTGATTCGCGGTGCGCGCGAACACAACCTTAAAAATATAGATGTCGAGATTCCACGTAACCAGTTGACGGTGATTACCGGGCTCAGCGGCAGCGGCAAATCGTCGTTGGCTTTCGACACCATTTATGCCGAAGGGCAGCGACGGTACATCGAAACCTTTTCGGCCTATGCCCGAAGTTTCCTGGGCAATATGGAACGGCCCGACGTGGATGAGATTACCGGTTTAAGCCCTGTTATCTCCATCGAACAAAAGACCACCAATAAAAACCCCCGATCGACCGTAGGCACTGTAACCGAGATTTACGACTTCCTGCGCCTGTTGTTTGCCCGTGCCGGCGAAGCCTATTCGTACAACACCGGCGAGAAGATGGTCAAATATTCCGACGATCAGATTATCAATTTGATTCTCGATAATTTCAGCGGAAAGCGAACCTATATCCTGGCTCCGGTGGTCAGGGGGCGTAAAGGCCATTACCGCGAGCTCTTTGAACAGATACGCAAAAAAGGGTTCCTCCATGCCCGGGTCGATGGCGAGATTTGTGAAATGACCCACGGCTTCAAGGTCGACCGCTATAAAAACCACACGGTGGAGATGGTGATCGACAAGATGGTTGTCGACGGCGAAGATCGCAAACGGCTGCGCGAGTCAATCGACACGGCCATGAAACATGGTCAGGGCGTGATTATGATTCTCGACCAGCAATCGGGCCACACCCGATACTATTCGCGCCACCTGATGTGCCCCACCACCGGTATCTCCTACAACGACCCTGCACCCCACAGTTTTTCGTTCAACTCGCCGCAGGGGGCCTGCCATAAATGCAACGGGCTGGGGCAGATTACCGAAATCGACTACGACAAGCTGTTGCCCGACCCCGAAATGTCGATAGCCAAAGGGGGAATTGCCCCGCTTGGCCCGCATAAAAACACCCTGATATTCTGGCAAATCGAGGCGTTGGCCGAGAAATATGGATTCACTTTGAAGACTCCTGTCGGCGAGATATCGGAAGAGGCGATGAGCGCCATCCTCTATGGTACCGGCGAACGGATACAACTGAAGAACTCACCGCTGGGCAGCAGCATCGACTACATGATGACCTGGGAGGGGATAGTAAAATATATCGTCAACCAAAAAAGCGACAACCCGTCGAAGAGTGCACAGAAATGGGCAGATCAATTCCACAAGGTAGGCCCCTGCCCCGAATGTAACGGCGACCGGTTACAGAAAGAGCCACTCCATTTCAAAATCGACGGACGGAATATTGCCCAGCTTTCAAAGCTCGATATCAGCGAACTGGCCCTCTTTTTCGAAAATATTGAAGAACGGCTCTCCAAACGGCAAGCGCAAATTGCCGGCGAAGTGGTAAAAGAGATTCGTACACGCTTGAAGTTTCTGCTCGATGTGGGACTCAACTACCTCTCGCTCGACCGTGCCGCAGGCACCTTGTCGGGAGGCGAATCGCAGCGCATCCGCCTGGCCACCCAGATCGGCTCGCAACTGGTGAATGTGCTCTATATTCTCGACGAGCCCAGCATCGGGCTGCACCATCGCGACAATTTAAGGTTGATTCGTTCGCTGCAGCAACTGCGCGATACCGGCAACTCGGTAGTGGTGGTCGAGCACGACCGCGACATGATGCTGGAGGCCGACTGGCTGATCGACATGGGGCCTCACGCCGGTCGGCACGGAGGAGAGATTGTGGCCGCCGGCCTGCCGGGCGACGTGCTGAAACAGCATACCCTCACCTCGCAATACCTTACCGGGGAGAAAAAGATTGAAATCCCGGCAGTTCGCCGCCTCGGGAATGGAAAAAGACTCATCCTTCGCGGAGCTTCGGGCAATAACCTGAAGCATATTGATGTCGAATTTCCGCTGGGAAAACTCATTTGTGTGACCGGGGTATCGGGGAGCGGCAAGTCGACGCTGATTAACGAGACATTGCAACCAATATTGAGCCAGCATTTCTACAAGTCGATTGACGACCCGTTGGCCTACGAATCGATTGAAGGAATCGATCAGATTGACAAGGTGGTACAGGTCGACCAGTCGCCTATTGGCCGCACGCCACGCTCCAATCCGGTTACCTATACCGGGGTTTTTTCAGAAATCCGCAACCTCTTTACCCTGTTGCCCGAAGCCAAAATACGCGGCTACAAGCCGGGGCGCTTCTCGTTTAATGTGAAAGGGGGTCGCTGCGAGGAGTGCGAAGGGGCCGGGATGAAGGTGATAGAGATGAATTTTCTGCCCGATGTCTACGTTCACTGCGACAAATGCAATGGCCGGCGCTATAACCGCGAGACCCTTGAAGTGCGCTACAAAGGCAAGTCGATTAGCGATGTACTCGATATGACCATTCATCAGGGGGTGGAATTCTTCGAAAATATCCCCTCCATCGCCCATAAACTGAAAACCCTGCAAGAGGTCGGACTTGGGTATATCACACTCGGACAATCATCCACCACCCTTTCGGGAGGCGAATCGCAACGGGTAAAGCTGGCTACCGAACTGAGCAAACGCGATACCGGCAAGACACTCTATATCCTCGACGAACCGACTACAGGATTGCATTTCGAAGATATACGCGTATTGCTTGAGGTGCTGAATAAACTGGTAGACCGGGGAAACACGGTGATTGTAATTGAACACAATATGGATGTGATTAAGGTGGCCGACCATATTATCGATATTGGCCCCGAGGGCGGACGCGACGGCGGACAGTTACTTTGTAACGGCACCCCTGAGACACTGATGGCCAGCGAAAACTCGTACACCGCCAAATATCTCAAGGAGGAGTTGGGGCGAAGATAAATGGGGAAACAAGTAAAATCCAAGCCACCGTAAAAACTACTAATCAGTTGTTGCTTAATATTAAGAGCGGCAATCCACTCCTGTTCCTTGTATTATTATAACCTGAAAACAGCCTGTTTTGCATAAAAAAACGTAATTTAGTTGCTCCTAAATTTCAACGTTATGCTAAAGAATATCGAAATCTATTGTGCCAATACCGATACAACCTGCTCTTTCCCGATGGGGACTACCTTGCTGGAAATATCGAAGGCAATGCAGATTAACCTGAAAGAACCCATTCTGGGCGCTTATGTCAACAACCGTGTCAAACCACTCGATTTTGAATTGGTCAAACCCAAACATATCCGTTTCTTCGATTATTCGAACCGCGACGGACAACGCCTCTACCTGCGGACCCTTTCGTTTGTGCTCTTTGCAGCAGTTAAAAATATCTGGCCCGACGCTACGCTTAAAATCGACCATGCCATTTCCAAAGGATATTATTGCGAGATCGACGGGCTCGAGAAACCACTCACCGAAGAGGATATCTGGCTGATAAAGGAAGAGATGCAAACCATTGTTAACCAAGACATCCCGATAGAAAGGAAAACGGTTCAGGCCAGTAAGGCTATCGAAGCGTTCCGCAACGAAGGGCTAACTTTCAAGGCAGAACTGTTCGAAAATTACGGACGGCTGTATGCCCCACTCTTTCAACTGGGCGAGCGATCTAACTTTTTCTATGGACATATGCTCCCCTCAACCGGCTACGTGACCAAATTCGGCGTGGAAAAGTACTACGACGGGCTGCTGCTCCGTTTTGCCAAACCCAACAATATGGATGAACTGGAACCGGCCATTCAGCAAGATAAACTTTTTGGAATCTTTCGTGAACACAAACAACGGGCCAACATCCTGGGCGTAAAATATATTGCCGACCTCAACCGTGTTACCAAAGCAGGGCGCGCCGGCGATGTGATGAAGGTCGCCGAAGCATTGCACGAAAAGAAGATAGCCGAAATTGCCACCCTGATTTCGGACCGGAGGGAGACGGTCAATATGGTGCTGATTGCCGGCCCTTCGAGCTCCGGAAAGACCACTTTTAGCAAGCGTCTCGGGGTTCAGTTGGCCGTAAACGGACTACATACCATCGAGATTTCTGTCGACGATTTTTTTGTGGATCGGGAGCATACCCCTCGTGATGCCAACGGGGAATATGATTTCGAAGCACTTGAAGCCATTGATATCGAATACTTTAATAACTTTCTGCTAAGGCTGCTTTCCGGCGAAGAGGTCGATGTGCCACGATTCAACTTTCAATCGGGTGAGCGAATGTTTAAAGGAGAGAAAATCAGAATGCAGAAAGATAATATCCTGATTATTGAAGGAATACACGGGCTAAACCCAGGCCTTATCCCCCTTATCGATCCTGAGAGCACCTTCAGGGTTTTTATCTCGGCACTGACGCAGATTTCGATTGACGAGCATACCTATATCCCTACCACCGATAACCGGCTGCTACGCCGCATGATCCGCGACAGCAAATACCGGGGCTACGATGCCCGCACCACCATCTCGCGCTGGCCAAGTGTCCGAAGGGGTGAAGAGGCCCATATCTTTCCTTTTCAGGAAAATGCCGATATCATGTTCAACACGGCTTTGATATACGAGCTGGCCGTACTGAAAAAATATGCCTACCCGTTGTTGAAATCGGTAAAAGAAAACGAGCCTGAATATTCAGAAGCCGTTCGTTTGCTGATATTTATCTCCTACTTCGAATCGATTCCCGAAACCGAGATTCCGCCCACCTCGGTGCTGCGCGAATTCCTTGGGGGCAGCAGTTTCGACTATTGATTGAAGGCCGCCGCGAAAGGAAAGAGATTTCTCGAATTTTTAGGTAAAAAATTGCATTTTTAATTAAACCAACAGACACAAGAGCAGTCTATATTTAAATAAGTTTTTTGAATGATTGTATCTTTCCGGCTTTCGGTTATATTATCATAATCGGAAGCCGGAAAAATATTGAATCAAAACTCCTCAGGCGCAACGTTTTCGGTTGAAAACCCATCAAAACGATATTAGCCCGGGAAGTTTACGCTTTACATCAACCAAGACTATGATTAATTCAAACTATAATGTCCTTTATACCCAAAGCTTTGCTCATAAGCCTGCTGGCGCTTCTCTTTTCGTTGCATACGATGGCCCAGTCCATTCAGGAAAAGAAAATTAGCGGCACTTACAACAATCTAACCCTCAAAAGTTTTCTCGACCAAATGGGGAAAGAGAACGGAATCCGCTTCTATTTTAAGGAGGAGTGGGTGCAACCTTATATGGTCAACCAGACTTTCGACAATCAGCCTTTGATCCATGTGCTGAATTCGCTGTTCAAAGAGCAGTCGCTTACCTATCGGTTCTTTCAGGACAACTCTGTGGTTATTTTCCCCAAAGGGGCCGATGGCCGACCGGGAAGCAAGGAGGATATGGCTGTCATGATTATTGGTGACCCGCTAAACGAAGGCCGGTACAAAAAGGCACGTCTTCGCGGGAAGATTATCGATGGCAACGACGAGGAACCACTTGCCGGTGTGATTATCAAATATCCCGGGACGCGCACCGGAATAGCCACCAACATGAAGGGCGACTATTCGGTAGAGTTGCCTACAGGTGATTATATTTTCGAAATCAACCTTATGGGTTATGAACCGATTCGACAGAAAATCAAGCTTATCGAAAACGGGACAGCCAATTTCGAACTTTTTCAGGAAACCCACAGTCTGGGCGAAGTGACCGTGCTGGGCGAAGAGAGCAAAGCCACCCGTTCGCAGATGAGCATCGTCAAAATCAGTGCGAAAACATTGAAACAGTTGCCGGTAATGATGGGCGAACCTGACCTGATCAAGAGTATCATTATGATGCCCGGCGTACAATCGGTTGGCGAAATGTCCTCAGGGTTCAATGTCAGGGGCGGAAATACCGACCAGAACCTGGTGCTGCTTAACGGCTCACCGGTGTTTAACACCTCGCACCTCTTTGGCTTTTTCTCGATGATTAACCCCGATGCCGTCAGAGATGTCACCCTGTTCAAAGGGGGAATACCGGCCAGCTACGGCGAACGGGTTTCGTCGATTATGGATGTGCAAATGAAAGAGGGCGACACCACCAAAGTGAAATTCTACGGCGGGTTAGGGATTATCAACAGCCGATTTACCCTTGAAGGGCCTTATGTCAAAAAGAAAAAAAGCACTTTCCTGATTGGCGGCCGTTCGACCTACTCGGACTGGATATTACGACAAACCCGTAACGAACAGTTTATCAATAGTATCGCCAACTTCTACGATGTCAATGCCAATACCAATCTTGTACTGGGTGCCAACAACGAATTGCGACTGATGGGCTATTTCAGTTCCGATAAGTTTAACCTCAATTCGGCGTCGCTCTATCGTTACGAGAACCAGCTTGCTTCGGCCAACTGGAAAATCAACTTTGCCCCGCAACTGATTTCCGAACTCAACCTTGCTTTCAGCCGTTACAACTTTATTCTCGACGAAAAGGACGAAGATTTAGCTGCCGACGACTATAGGTTGCAAACCGGGATACAATATCTGTCGCTCAAATACGGGCTTTCGTGGCTGCCCAATGAAAAACATACCGTAAAAGCCGGCTTTCAATACATGAACTACAATATCAACCCTGGCAAAATTTCCCCGTCGGGCGAGATAACCAATATCACCGAACAGATTATCCCAGAGGAGAAATCGACCGAAATGGGGGCCTACATTGAAGATGATTTTGATATCAACGAAAGGTTGTCGCTTAGCGCAGGGTTACGTTATTCGAACTTCTCGACTTTGGGGCCAACAACGGTTTATCTTTACGAAGAAGGCAAGCCCCGCAGCGAACAATCGGTTATCGATTCAATCTTTTTCGATTCGGGCGAACGGATCAAAACCTATCATGGAATTGAACCGCGCATCGCACTGAAATATAATCTGGCACAAGGTTCACTCCGCTTCAGTGTGCAGCGTATTCATCAATACGTCAATCAACTTTCGAATACATCGGTTGCCTCGCCTGCCGACTTTTGGAAATCGAGCGACTACTACATCAAGCCGCTGGTCAGTGACCAAATTGCACTGGGCTACTTTAGAAATCTGAAACGAAATCTCTTCGAAACCTCAGCAGAAATCTACTACAAGAAGCTCGACAACCTGACCGAATACAAGAATGGGGCAACCCTGGTGATGAACCGCTATCCCGAAACAGATATTATTCAAGCCAACGGCTACGCTTACGGACTCGAACTCTATCTGCGAAAAACCAGTGGCCGGCTGAACGGATGGGTCAGTTACACCTATTCGCGCACCATGCGGAAGACTTTCAGCGAGCTTAAAGAAGAGCAGATCAACCAAAACAAATATTACCCGTCGGCTTACGATAAACCACACGACCTTTCGGCTGTGGTAAATTACAACATCAGCCGGCGCTGGCGCTTCTCCGGAAATTTTGTCCTCTCATCGGGACGGCCAACCACACTTCCCGAACTAAAATACTGGTACGACGGCAAACAGATGGTTTACTACTCCGACCGAAACAAATACCGAATGCCAGCCTACCACAGGCTCGACCTTTCGATTACTTTCGATGAAAACCTACGGAAGAAACGAATGTGGAAAGGAAGCTGGACTTTCTCCATTTACAATGCCTACGGCCGGAAGAACCCTTACTCCATCTTCTACCGGAAGGATCCTTCCATCCAGATGCAGAATCAAAGCTCCTATGCACTTTACAAATTATCGGTAATCGGTGTTCCGGTACCTTCAATAACCTATAATTTCAAATTCTGATGAAGCTAAAACCGATACATACCCTGTTCGCGATGCTGCTGTTACTGACAGGCTGCGAAGAATACTACAGGGCCGATTTGGATAAAATGGACAACCTGATGGTAGTCGAATCGAGAATATCGCCTTATGCCAAAGAGCGGTATATAAAACTGTCGCAAACCTCCAATTTCAACGACAACATGAGTGCCAGCCCGATTAAGGAAGCCCAATGTTCCATCGTCGAATCCAATGGCACCGCTTACCCGGGTACTGAAACCAGCGAAGGATATTACACGTTTCGCACATTTGTCCCCGAAAGTGGCAAAAGCTATAAACTACAGATTAAGCATGGGGGCGATACTTACGAATCGGATTTCGAGACAATGCCTCCGGCAGCCCGGATCGATTCTATTTACGCCGTTCTTGCAGAGAAAACTATCTATTTCACCGACGCTTACGGCAAACCCTCCAGTTCGACCGACAAAGGGTTCGAACTCAAGATTGATGCCCCACTCACGGATAAAGAGCGGTTCTACAAGTTCAACCACGAATCGGTGATACAATGGACTTACCAGCCACCTTCCACAATTGGGCCTCCGCCTCCGCCGTGGTATGGATGGAAAGTTTTCAGCGATACCGGCGACAATTTTAACCTGGCAGCCAAAAAGCAATTCTCCGGAGCCGAAAAAGTCGAGAATCACACCATTGTTTACCGGAGCCTGAACAACCTCAATTATCTCGACTCGCTCGCCCAGACCAATCAGGGTTGGATAATCACCGTTGAACAGTATGGCATAACCGAGAGCAGTTATAACTTCTACAACAATATCAACAAGCAGTTAAGCGCTTCGGGGCAGCTCTTCGACCCGGTTTATGCCCAGGTAACCGGCAATATCCACTGTGTTACCCAACCCGATAAAGTGGTACTCGGACAGTTCGACCTCTGCTCGTTCAACCGTTACCGTTACTTTGCAAAAGCATTTAACTTCTCAGTCGAGATCATGCAACACCAGGTTTATACATTTACGGAGATTCCTCCTTCAAATTATTTCGACGACGGTACAATCCCCGCTTTTTGGGAGAAAAGCTATTAATCCATGAAACAAATCCTATTTATTCTAACGGCCATTGCATGGCTCTCGGGAACAGCCAATGCCCAAACCAAAGCACACTTTGGACTGATGTCCGACCGCGATGTCTATATCAGTGGCAACACAGCCCTTGTCAAAATAAGGCTGCCCCAGTCGGAGCAATCTTCTATTGCTTATGTTGATTTGGCCACTCTGGCCGGAAAACATGTTACCGGAATCACGACCTCTGTCAGCAACCGCGAAGCCTCGACCTTTATCGATATCCCCGATTCGCTGAGCAGTGCAGCTTATCTGCTGCGCGTGTTTGTCAACACGATGGACAACAAAGTCTTCACCGCCCGCGAGATTATGGTGGTCAACCGGTTCGACAAACTCAACGGCCTTACAGACCTTCAGGCTGTGGCACCAACCGAAGCTTTTAATCCCTCATCCGAAAAGATAGAGATAACGGGAGTGCCCAAAACAGCTGCTACCGAGGCATCCTTTCACGGCGAACTGCTACTTCAACCTGAGTTACTCGATGAAATTGACGGCCAACTGCTGTTGTGTGTATCAGAAGTTGTACCCGGCATCCGTTTCAACCAGTTTCCCGTCACTTTCAAAAGTACCAATAAAGGAGTTTTGGAAGAAAAAGGGATTGTACTTCACGGGAATGTAGTCGATGCGGCCACTTCACAACCGGTAGCCGGAGCCACAGTTTATCTGACCATTCCCGACACCATCCCCTATTTTCAGTATTTTAAAACAACCCCCAACGGCGAATTTTTCTTTTTGCTGAACAACCACTATGCCAAAATACCTTTGGTTGTGCAATGTGTGAGCAACGATATCGGGCAATCGTTAAAGATATCGCTCGACGATAAATTTGGCTTCACGGCTGAAATCCCTCGTTTAGAAAATATTGAACTCCCCGAAGGTTTGGCAAGTTATATCGACAAATCGTCGGATATTGCCTTACTCGACAAACTCTTCGAGTTTCAGCCTGTCCAAATAGATCTTCCACCCGCCGATTCGGTTGGCCAATATCCCTATTATGGCAAACCAACCAAAATAGTCGATCCGGATCTCTTTTACGACTTGGAAGATTTCAACGAGATATCGAAAGAGATTTTACCCGGGGTAAAATTTCGCAACCATATCAATCCAACGATAAGGGTACTCAACTCTCCCTTCCGGGAATATTTTAACGAACAGCCGCTGCTGTTGCTCGACGGCATCCCGATTCGCGATGTCAATACCATTGCTGATATGGGGTCGAGAGATATCGAACGGGTTGATTTTCTGCTGGCCGAAAGGTTCTTTGGCGATTTACGCTTCCCGGGTGTAGTGGCCATCTATTCGAAAGACAACGATCGGAGTAACCTTCGCGAAGACAACTCATTGTTGATCGAAGAGATTCAGGGACTTCAGCCTGCCATAACCCTTCATCGCAGAATGCATGCCAATGCCCATTTGCCCGACACCCGGCAAACACTCCTTTGGGAACCGGGGTTGGCACCGGCGGCCCAAATTCCCTTCAGCTTTACCACCAGCGAGATAAAAGGAACCTTTAGGGTATTGGTCAGCGGACGCAAAAAGAGTGGCGAGCCTATTGAATATGAGCAATTTTTTGAAGTGAAGTAAAATGAGAAAAACAGCCATTAAAACCATCACAATGATGGTCGCTATATTTGGGATTGTACTGCAAAGCGGAGCACAAAACAGTATCCCGGCCAAATGGAACTCTGAGAAAATAAGGGGCGAACGGTTCAAACCTTATGTTTATTACGACGGAGAAGCCTTTTATACCACCGAATGGTGCAGCGGAAGTATCACGCTAAGCAGTGGTGAGGTGCTCGACAGCCTTTCGATGAAATACAGTTCATTCGAGGACGACCTGATCTATTTCAACAACGTGCTGAATGCTTCCATCAAAATCGACAAAGAGCAGTTAAACGGCTTTACGATGATCGAAAAAAACGGAACAAAACATCTTTTCAGAAAGCAGCCTTCGCCCCGTAACCCGGAAAAGATTCTTTTCTTCGAAGAACTTTACAAAGGCGAAACCGATCTGCTTTGCTACCGGCGTGTGGAGCTGACAACCACATCGCCCTATTTTACGGCAGGGGGAATACAAAAAAATCAAAAATACACCCCAACCTACATCTACTATTTCTACAATCCCCAAAAGGGATTCTGTACCGTTCGACCCAAAAGAGCCTCGCTTTTTGCACAGTTTGGCAAAGAGGAAAAGAAACAGGTGCGGAAACATTTGCGCAAAGAACATATTGTCATTATCGACGAAACCTCATTTAGCTATGCCTGGGCTTCGCTCGACAAAGCAGGCTTTGTTCCCCTTTTCCGAAGTGAAGAAGAATAAAAGGGAACAGCCGTTCATACAAAATTGCAACGCACAACTTAAAAAAAATGATTGCCCAAACACCTCCGCCACTCTATTATGCCGTGATTTTTACCTCGGTACGAACGCCCGGGGATAATGGCTATGCAGAAATGGCCCAACAAATGGTTGCGTTAGCCCAGCAGCAGGATGGATTCCTTGGCATGGAGTCGGCCAGGGAAGATATCGGCATTACCGTTTCGTACTGGAAAGATCTGGCCTCAATAGAAAAATGGCGCAATCATATCGACCACACCATTGCCCGAAATCAGGGACGCTCCATCTGGTACAGCAAGTTTAAAACCAGAATCGCTTTCGTTGAGCGGGATAATGAGTTCAACCGTTAATGTTTGAAACCCTTACGATGCTATTGACGTAATTGACATTACACCATTTCACTATGCCAATTATGTTTACGGTCGAACAAATTGAACAGGCCCACAGCAAGGTAAAATCGGGAGCCGATTTCCCTCACTATATCCAGGAGATTAAACTAATGGGGGTAACGGCATTCGAAACATGGGTAAACGACAGCCATACTCTATATTTTGGCAAAGATAATTTCAGCGCAAAATCGGCAGCTCAGTATGAATCGCTCGACATTGCGGATAACAGCGATAAGGAAAAATTCAGCCACTATCTGAAAATTCACCAGCAAGGCCAAACCGATTATTTCACCTTTTGCCGCCATTGTGCCGAAACCGGCATCGGAAAATGGGTCGTTCACCTCGATAAAATGAGTTGTACCTACTTTGACAAGGCCGGTAACAAAATCCTGACAGAACCCCTACCCCGGTAATAGACAATCGCATTATTGATGCCCAGCCCATCGGATAAAAAGGACTACTGCACCTATTCAACTCCGCATTAACTCCCCGTTGAGGCCCCCTCTAAAGGGTGAAACTGGCTAGTTAAAAAGGTGGTGTTACCTACTTGGACGATAACCAGTCTGTGAACATTTAGCTTGAATCATACAGTTTCGGTTTACAGTTAAGAAAAGATCCGCCATTTATTCAATCGAACACTCGAAGCGCAATCATATAGAACTCATTAACAGTTAATTAACAATAACAAGTCCACGATTTTACATTTAGTTGTTATCAATTGTACGTTTTATCATTTCCTTATCAAGATTTTTTTGCATCTTCATTGTGTCATTGCTACGCATCGAGAATTACTACTACCTCTAAATTAATTAAATGATTTTCAGATATAAAGATTAAATATTCTATCCACCAATTTTTAAAATGTCTATTCAATGAAACGAATCCTTTCCATTGTTATTGTAATTTTTCTGTTCAGCATGGTAGCAACAGCGCAGCAGGCCCTCTTTGGCGGGGCTCAGATTGTCTCTCCCGAAATTAATGCCAACCGAACAGTAACCTTCCGTATTCATGCTCCGGCAGCCGATTCAGTTCAGATTACCGGCGACTTCACACCGAAAGTTAAAATGAAAACCCAGTGGGGCGAGTTCGAAGTACCCGGCAATGCCAACCTTGCAAAAGGAGCCGATGGCGTTTGGAGCTACACCACACAACCATTAGAGTCGGATTTGTATACCTACAACGTCATTGTCGATGGTTTCAAATCAACCGACCCAAGCAACGTATACATGATTCGCGACGTGGCTTCCGTATTCAGTATCTTTATTGTTAGCGGGGATAAAGGCGATTTGTACTCGGTCAATAAAGTACCACACGGAACAGTTGCCCGTCGCTGGTACAATTCGCCCGGCAACGGCATGGAACGCCGCATGACCATCTATACTCCTGCAGGTTACGAAACCAGCAAGGAGAAATATCCGGTATTGTACCTGTTGCACGGAATGGGTGGCGACGAGGAAGCCTGGATTAACTATGGCCGTACGGCTCAAATTCTGGACAACCTGATTGCCCAAGGCAAAGCCAAACCGATGATTGTGGTGATGACCAATGGCAATGTAGCGCAGGAAGCAGCTCCGGGAGAATCGAACCTCGGATTCAGCAAACCTTCCATGCAATTGCCCAATACGATGGATGGCAAATTTGAAGAGACTTTCACCGATGTCATCAAATTTGTTGAAAGCAATTATCGCGTAAAGGCCGAGAAATCGGGTCGTGCCATTGCCGGTTTGTCTATGGGCGGTTACCATTCGCTCCATATTTCCCGTTTCTATCCCAATACTTTCGACTACGTAGGACTCTTTTCGGCTGCCATCTTGCCCAATGGTCAGGTCACTTCGAAAGTGTACGAAAATTTCGACCAAACCCTTGAAAAACAGATGAAAAATGGGTATAAACTCTACTGGATAGGGATGGGTAAAACCGATTTTCTATTCCAGTCGGGAGTCGAATATCGCGCCAAACTCGATAAAATGGGTATGAAATATACCTATGTTGAAACTGAAGGTGGCCACACCTGGACCAACTGGAGGGTTTATCTGTCGCAGTTTGCCCCGCTTCTCTTCCAATAACAAAACAGCTCACCACCCGAAGGTTTAAGCCCTGCTTAATTGCCTTCGGGTTCTTTTTTAGCTAAAAGCAAACCCAACAACCAAACAAAGATCAAAATGATGCTCAAATCGCCTCTTACGGTTCTGTTTCTTGTCGTATCGCTTGCCGTTTCGGCCCAGGTTTTCAAGAACAACGATGTAACCATCAGCCAACTCGAAGCCAATATGTGGGTGGTCGAAACTTCGGACAACACCACCATGTATATTATCGAAGGCTCCAAAAAAGCGATGCTAATCGACACCGGCACCAAATGTGAAAAGCTCGACTCGGTGATACGACTTATCACCCAAAAACCTTTACTGGTAATGATTACCCATATTCATCCCGACCATGCCGGAAACATCAAATACTTCGATAAGATTTATTTTCACCCAGGTGATACCGTGCTGATGCGAACCATGAAGGTGGCATATAACGGAAAAGTTAACTACGTGAATGATGGCGAAAAATTCGATTTGGGTGGAACAACCATAGAAGCTTTTTTTACTCCCGGACATACTCCGGGCTCTATCGTGCTGCTCGACCGCGAAAAGGGAAATTGTTACTCGGGCGATGCTTTTGGCTCCGGTCAGGTTTGGATGCAACTTCAACCCCATGTTTCGATGGCTATCTACGCTGAATCGTGCCGCAAGATGGAGGCACTGATGGACCATGGGATTACTAAAATTTACTGCGGCCACTATCCCTATGTCAAAAAAGCCTTCGACAAAAGCTACATGACCGAGATGAGAACATTGGCCGAACAGCTGTCGCAGGGAACAGCCCCCGAAGGAAAGCCCTATGCGGTTAAAGTTCCGGTTGGGGCACAAAACCCGATGATAGTTACCAACGGCAACGCCAGTATTGTTTACGACCCGGACAACATTAACTAAAACAACATCATGAGAAAGAAAATCTTTTCAACAGCAGTAATCGTGCTGGTAACATTGGCCTCGTTTGCCCAGTTTCCCGGCATGCCACCTCAAGGCCAGGTAAAGGTTGACAGCATGAAGAGCGCTGTCCTAAAAATTTATCGCCAATATTCTGTTTATCTGCCTAAAAGTTATACCACGAATCCCGAAAAAAAATACCCGATTCTCTATCTGCTGCACGGAGTATTCGACAACAACAATGGCTGGGTGCAACGCGGCCACCTGCAGGACGTTGCCAACAAACTTATCGACTCGGAGGATGCCGTTGAGATGATAATTATCGTTCCGGATGCCGGTCGCGAATGGAATGGCTATTTCGACATGAAAGGCTGGAACTATGAGACCTTTTTCTTTACCGAATTTCTTCCCTATATCGAAAAAACATACCGGGTTATCGGCGACAAACAGCATCGGGCTATTGCCGGGCTTTCGATGGGCGGAGGAGGAACAACCGTTTACGCCCAGAAACATCCCGAGATGTTTTCGTCGGCCTATGCCATGAGTGCCTTGATGGGACTGGAACCGGGCGGAGGATTGAAAATGAACGACCCAAAAATTGATGAACTAAACCGTACGGTTATCGAAAACCATTGTGTGAAATTTGTGGCCAATGCAAGCGAAGCAACAAAAGAAAAACTGAAATCGGTGCGCTGGTTCGTCGATTGCGGCGACGATGATTTTCTTTTCGATGTGAACCTCGACTTCTATCGCGAGATGCGAAAAGCCCAAATCCCCTGCCAGTTGCGCGTACGCGACGGTGGCCACGACTGGGAATACTGGCACTCGGCACTTTATATCGCGCTGCCATTTATCTCCAACGGATTTTCAAAATAAAAAGGGATGAATAAACGACAATTCTTCAAAATTGGTTTGCTGGGAGTCGGAGCCCTTGTCCTGAGCAAAAAAACCTCAGCACTGGAGTATTATCCTACAAAAAATGACAAAAAATGGGCTATTCTTTACAGCACATGGTGCGGCTCGTCGCGCGATGCGGCGATTTGGATCTCGGAGGGAATGGACGGCATTGCCAATGTGTTCGATGTCCGCGAAAACCCCGATTTATCGGGTTATCAAAATATCATTGTAGGCGGGTCAATCAGAGGCGGTGAAGTTTCGGAGGAGATGAAAAAATATCTCGGAAGAAACAATCCCATTCTAAAAAACCGAATCTGCGGCCTTTTTGTGGTTTGCGGAAATATGATGAAACCGCCAACACCACAACAAACTACTGAGCTAATCGACAATCGTCTGGCTAAATTATGCAAGGTAAAGAGCGTCGTTTCAAAAGTATTCTTAGGTCGTGTAACTTATGGGTTGATGGACGATGAAGCACGTAAAATGCTGAAAGGGTTCAACATGCCTGAGTATGACAATTTGAAACGGAGCGACTGTATGGCATTTGGAAAAGAGATTATTAATTCAACAAAGCAATAGAGATGAAGAGATTAATCAGCACATTTTTTTTGGTGTCTGTCGTAACCTGCGCGTTGGCACAATGGCCTGTCACCGGAAAGGTGGAATATAAAACCATGCCCAGCAAAATCCTGAATCAGGAACGGGAGTTTGCCATCTATCTTCCCAAATCGTACACCACCCATCCCGATAAAAAATATCCGGTGCTTTATCTGCTTCATGGCGGTGGGGGCAGCCATAAGGATTGGCCGGAACAAGGTCGTTTGGCCGAAGTAGCCAACCAATTGACAGATGCCAACGAGGCTGCTGAAATGATTATCGTTTGTCCAGAAGCGGGGAAAACATTTATGAACTATTTCAACAGCGATGGCTGGAGATACGAAGATTATTTCTTTCAGGAGTTAATTCCCTATATGGAAGCCAATTATCGCATCATTAACGATAAAAAATATCGGGCCATTGCCGGCCTCTCTATGGGAGGCGGTGGTACTTTGGTCTATGCTTCGCATCATCCCGAATACTTTTGCGCAGCCTATGCCATGAGCGGTTATCTCTATCATCAGAAAGAGTTGCGGTGGCTCAACACCAACGACCCTGTCAGGATGAAAATGAACCAACTGATTGAGCAGAACAACTGCGTTAAATATGTACAAGATGCCGATGCCGCTAAAGTTGAAGCCATGAAAACGGTCGACTGGTTTATCGATTGCGGCGATGACGATTTTACCTTTAAGCCCAATCTCGAACTGATTATGGCCATGCAAAATGCCGGTATACCCATGCAGGTACGCATCCGCGACGGTGGCCACACCTGGTCGTACTGGCACTCTGCACTCTACATTGCGCTGCCGTTTGTCTCGAATTGTTATCAAAAATAACTCATCTCATTATGAAAAATCTGATATTGCTGCTTTGGGTTGTTCTCTTATCGGCCTGTAGTTCGGTTCAAAAGGAGACCCCTATCGATATTCAATCGATAAAAACGACAGCCGGGTTCATCTCCGGGAAAGAGAGTGCCGACCATTCAGTCAAAGTTTTTATGGGGATTCCGTTTGCCGCACCGCCGCTGGGCGATTTGCGTTGGAAAGCCCCTCAACCGGCTCAACCGTGGGACGGAGTTCGCGAATGCGTTACTCCACCGGCCTCGGCCATGCAGGCCAACCCGGTTCCCTTCTTCTGCTGGAGCAAAGAATTCCTGATTCCCGAAACACCCATCAGCGAAGATTGTCTTTATCTGAATGTATGGAGCAGTGCAAAAACCGAACAAGAAAAACTTCCGGTGATGGTTTGGATACATGGAGGTGGCTTTTCGGGCGGCTCCGGCACTGTGCCGCTTTACGATGGAGAAGCGATGTCACGCAAAGGGATTGTTTTTGTTACCATCAACTACCGTTTAGGTATTTTCGGGTTTATGGCCCATCCCGAACTGTCGGCCGAATCGGAACTGAAAACCTCGGGCAACTATGGCATTCTCGACCAGATTGCTGCACTGAAATGGGTAAAAGAGAATATCGCCTCTTTCGGCGGAAACCCTGATAATGTTACGATTGCCGGTCAGTCAGCCGGTTCGTTTAGTGTCAATATTTTAACAGTTTCCCCGTTAGCCAAAGGATTGTTTCATAAAGCCATCGCACAAAGCGGAGCCAGCTTTACCCGTCAAAATCCTTTAGGCAACAATTTGCAAAATGCAGAAATTTCGGGAAAGGAGTTAATGGAAAAAATAGGTGCAAAATCGGTTGCTAACCTTCGTCAGCTCCCGGCTGACTCTTTGCTCAAAATTCCCGGCCGCTTTGGGATGACCATCGATAATATTGTTATACCTCCAATTGCCGAAACATTTGCGGCAGGAAAAGGAGCCGATGTCCCATTGATTTCGGGCTGGAATGCCGATGATGGCGTTTCGTTCGGCCCGGCAGCCAAAGCCGAAGATTTTAAGGCCTCCATCAAACAAAACTATGGCGATAAAGCCGATAAGTTTCTGCAACTTTTTCCGGCAAACAGCGACGAAGAGGCAGCCCAATCGCAGAAGTTGATTTCTCAACTCTTTTTTGGGTGGAATAACTACGCATGGGCCAAGCATCAATCGCAAAAAGGGACCAACAAAGCCTGGCTCTACTTCTTTACCCGTATTCCACCCGGCGAACCCAACTATGGAGCCTTTCACTCGGCCGAATTTGGCTATGCCCTTCACACGTTGAAATATTGGAACCGTCCGTTTACTGATATCGATTTTAATCTAGAAAATATCATGTCGTCATACTGGGTCAATTTTGCCAAAACGGGAAATCCCAATGGCAAAGGATTGCCCGAGTGGCCGGCTTTCGATGGCCAACAACCACAGACTATCGATCTGGGGAATGAAGTCAAAGCAATCCCACTGCCCTTTAATGAACAGTTGAAGCTAATGGACGAAATCAATAACTAAGTAAAACAATCAGATCGAATCTGCTTAATAGTCAAATAATACTTAACATTTAAAAACTGAAACAATGAAGAAATTACTCATCTTCTTTTTTTCCCTTGCATTATTTGTGGGGACACAGGCCCAGGAACTTTCAAATTTCATGAACCAGAAACCTATCGTTTCGCCTGAAATTGGAGCAAAAGAAGTTACCTTTAGGTTGATGGCTCCAAATGCCGACACGGTGAAAATTAATGGTGGATTTACACCAACTGTCAAGATAAAAACGTCATTCGGAAATATGGACGTACCGAGCAGTTTAAATCTCAAAAAAGACGAGAAGGGCCTTTGGTCTATCACTCTGCCGCTTCCGGAGCCCGAACTTTATTCCTACAGTTTTATTGTTGATGGTGTAGCTGTAAATGATCCGGCCAACATATTTATGCAACGCGATGGCACCCGTTACCTAAGTGTTTTACTTGTTCCGGGTAAAAAAACTGAGAATTATTTTGAGGCCAAACAACGCGGCACTGTACAACAGGTGTGGTACGATTCGCCAACCATCGGAATTAACCGCCGCATGTTTGTTTACACTCCGTACGGTTACGAAACCAGCGGAAAAAGCTATCCTGTTCTTTACTTGTTGCACGGAGCCGGTGGCGACGAAGATGCGTGGAGTACCATGGGACGTGCCCGTCAAATTCTGGATAACCTGATTGAAAAAGGCCAGGCTGTTCCAATGATTTGTGTGATGCCTAATGGAAATCCAAATCAAATGGCAGCAAAGACCACCATGCTTCCTGAAAGTGAATTTGATTTCAGGGATCCGTCAAAACAGAATCTTTACATAAACAGCCTTGCAAAAGACATTGTCCCTTTTATTGAAAAGAATTACCGCGTAATTGCTGATCCTAATCACCGGGCTATCGCAGGTCTTTCGATGGGCGGTGGGCACACCATCGCTTTAGCCAACGAATATCCGGGCATGTTTCAGTATATCTGCCCTCTAAGTATGGGATTGTGGGGCGAACAACCCGATATCGACACCAAACTTCAGGGACTGAAAAAAGCTGGATATAAAATGTACTGGCTGGCCTGTGGCAATGCTGATTTTTTATATGATAGTGCTAAAAAGCTGGATGCAAAGCTTACCGACAACGGATTAAAGCATACGTTCTTTGTTACCGAAGGGGGCCACACCTGGGCCAATTGGCGGGTATATCTGAATACGTTTGCTACGCAGTTATTTAAATAAATATTGATGAATAAGGTTATGAAAATAAATAGATTAACAATCGTAATAGCAGTATTGCTGATTTTGACAAAGCAAGTAAATGCCCAAAAGCATGTATCGTCGTTGCTTCAATACGACAAAAAAATAGACGGAATCATCAACCAGATGACTCTTGAAGAAAAAGTAGAAATGTTGCATGCAAAATTTATGTTTGTGTCGGCAGGCATCGAACGGCTGGGCATTGCAGATATGATTTATGCCGATGGACCTTTTGGTATACGCGAAGAAATGCAACCCAAAGGTTGGGCTGGACTTGGCTGGGAAACCGACAAAGCAACATTTTTCCCTACCGGATCGGCATTGGCTGCTACCTGGAGCCCCGAACTGGCATACAGTTATGGTACAGGAATGGCCAAAGAAGCTCGTTTGCGCGGGAAAGACATGATTCTTGGGCCTGCCATTAATATCCAGAGAATACCGACCGGTGGCAGAACCTATGAGTATTTAAGCGAAGACCCGTTCTTAAGTTCTCGTTTGGCTGTTGGTTACACAAAAGGTGTTCAGGATAATGGAGTAGCTGCTTGTATAAAGCATTTTGCCCTGAACAATCAGGAAAATAACCGCGGAACAGTAGACGTTATCGTTGGAGAGCGGGCCATGCGCGAAATTTATCTTCCACCTTTCCGGGCAACAGTTGAAGAAGGCGATGCCTTTGGGTTTATGTCGGCCTACAACAAAGTTAACGGATACTGGTGTGCTGAAAACGATGTGCTTCTGAATAAAATCCTTCGTCAGGATTGGGGTTTTGCCGGAATGGTTATTTCCGACTGGGGCGGAACTCACAGTACCGTAGGATCGGTAAAAGCCGGACTTAATGTGGAAATGCCCGATCAGAAATACCTCGGACAAGCCTTGATCGATTCTGTAAAAGCTGGTAAAGTTTCGGAAGAAATAATCAATCAGCGGGTTCGTGAGATAATTCGGGTTAGAATGGCAATTAAGCCAATCCCGGCCAATGAAGCTAACAAGGAAATGACGTCTCAGCCAGCTCAGCAGAAAATAGCGTATCAGGTTGCCAGTAAATCAATTGTTTTGCTGAAAAATGATGGAGTTCTTCCATTGCAACTCAAGAATAAACCAGTGATTGCTGTTGTTGGCGCCAATGCTACGCAAATTATGGGCACAGGCGGAATGGGTGCCGGAGTGAAAACTTTGTACGAAGTTACCCCGCTCGAAGGTTTGAAAAACCGGATTGGCGATAAGGCTGAAATCGTTTTCGCGAAAGGATATGAGCCGGTAGTATTTAGCTACGCCGATATGTTCAGGAAGAAAACTCCGGAAGAAATTGAAAAACAAGCTCAGGAAAAACTAGTAATAGCTGAAAAATTGACCAAAGAAGCACTCGAAGTAGTGGCAAAAGCTGATTTGGTGTTGTTTGTTGGTGGTGATAACCGTGCTGTTGAAACGGAAGGAAGTGACCGGAAGGACATCTTTTTACCTTCAGGACAGGATGAATTAATGAAGAAAATTGCGGCAGTTAATCCGAATATTGTTACCGTATTAACCAGTGGCGCACCGAACGACCTGAATGTGGTAAATCCATTGTCGAAAGCCTTGCTGATTTCGTGGTTCAACGGATCGGAAGGCGGAAATGCATTGGCTGATGTGCTTGTTGGAAACATATCGCCAAGCGGACGTTTGCCGTTTACATTGCCTGTGAAACTGGAGGATTCGCCAGCCTATGCCTTGGGTAATTATCCGCAGGACGCCAAGAGTGCCGACATTTTTGCCAACCTGGTTTCTGAAACCGAATCGGCTGAAAAAGCAAAAGAAAGAATTAAACGTGATGCTAAAAACACAGCCGTTTACTCCGAAGAATCGCTGGTGGGTTATCGCTGGTTCGATACAAAAAAGGTAAAGGTGATGTATCCGTTTGGGTACGGGCTTACTTACACCACTTTCCAGTATGCCAACTTGAAAACAAATCAGGAAAAATACGGAAAAGATGATGTGATTGCGGTTTCAGTTGACCTTAAAAATACGGGAAAAACCACTGCCGACGAAGTTGCTCAGGTGTATGTTCATCGCGTCAATCCATCAGTCGAATGGCCTGAAAAAGAACTGAAAGCATTCGACAGAGTTTCATTAAATCCGGGCGAAACAAAAACAGTTATACTTAAAATTCCAGCGAAAAGCCTGCAATATTGGAACGAAAAGAAACAAGCCTGGGACGATGACCTTTGTACAATTCAATTGTGCGTAGGCGCGTCGGCAGGCGACATTAGGCTTAAAAAGGAAATTTTACTAAAATAACCACAACAAATCATATCCGATGAAATGAGCATGATTTCTGGAAACACTAATCAAAATGAATATTTCCCAATCACGCGAATTCCAAGTGTCAATTCAAAAGAAAAAATAAACGCAATGAAAACAAGCCGACGTAAATTTTTCCAAACCGCAGCAGCCGGAAGTGCCGGACTTACACTATCAGCAGTACCTTTTGCCCTTTCGGCAAACCCGGCTATGGCAGCCGATACCGACGACCAACAACTGTTTGTAGGCGACGACATTGCCATTGCCCAAACCCAGTATGGCAAAGTTCAGGGATTTATCCTTCGTGGGATTTTTAATTTCAGGGGAATTCCTTACGGTGCCGACACCTCGGGTAAAAACCGCTTTATGCCACCACGACCCCCCAAACCATGGGACAATACCCTACCGACCGTTTGGTGGGGAAACACCGCTCCGCAAATCATGGACAACCGTTACAGCAACGCCTGGTCGTCGTTTGTCGACCATTGGAACTACGACGATGTGAGCGAAGATTGTCTCAAACTGAATATTTGGACCCCAGCTACCGATACCAAAAAAAGGCCGGTACTGGTCTGGCTTCATGGTGGCGGCTATACCAACGGCAATGGCATTGAACAGGATGGTTACGACGGCGAAAACCTTAGCCGCAAGGGAAATATCGTATTTGTCTCCATCAACCACCGGTTGGGGCCCATTGGTTTTTCCGACTTGTCAGCTGTTGGAGGAAGCAAATATGCCGATTCAGGCAATGTTGGGGCACTCGATATGGTTGCAGCCCTCGAATGGGTGCGCGACAATATTGCCAACTTTGGAGGCGACCCCGGCAATGTTACCATTATGGGGCAATCGGGCGGTGGGGCCAAAGTGTGTGTGCTCACAGCCATGCCCAAAGCCAAAGGTTTGTTTCACAAGGCTGTCCCGCTGAGTGGTTCTACCATCAAGGCAATGGACAAAAACTATTCAGCGAAAATAGGTGGCTATATTCTGAAGGAAGCCGGACTGACCGAAAGCGAAGTGGACAAACTTCAGGAGATGCCCTGGAAAGATTATCTGTTGCTGGCCAACAAGGCTGCACAAAAAGCTGCCACCGAAATCGGTACACCCGGAATGCACGGTGATTTCGCTCCTGTTGCCGATGGGCGAAATATCACCGAAGGTCAGTTTTATGCCGAACCCAACGGCCTTTCGGCGAACATACCGATGCTGATTTGTACCACTTTTCACGAATGGGGAATGGCCCGAACCATGCCCGAAATGGAGAAAATTACCCGTGAGAAAGCCATTGAGATGCTGACCCAGCGGGCCGGAATGGGTGGCGGCCTTGGCGACAAAGCAGCAGCCGTTTACGATGGCTACGCCAAAGTATTTACCGATGCCAAACCCATCGAAATTATGACTCTGGTGAGCAGTAGCCGCAAAGGGGTTATCGATACCGCCAATGCCAAAGCCACTCAGAATGCACCTGTTTACCTCGCCTGGTTTGGCTGGGAACCGCCACTTTTCAATAACCGGATGCGTGCATTCCACTGTCTCGACATCTGTTTCTGGTTTGCCAACACCGATCTGATGCTCACCCATACCGGCGGAGGCAAACGGCCCAGGGTGCTTGCCGAAAAAATGTCGGGGGCATTGTTACAGTTTATGAAAACAGGTGACCCCAATGGTGGCGGACTTCCCAACTGGAAAGCCTATACCCCTGCCAACGGCGAAACAATGATGCTACACGACAAGCCGGAACTGAAAAATGACCCCGATCGCGAAGCTCGAAAACTGCTTTCATGACCAATAGGTTGACAATTGCGAATAAACCATTAAAAGGGCCACTTTATTGTTTATTCAAATTAAAAATCTATCATTGTGTCATATCGACATACTAAAAATACGTTTTTAAATCTATTCTCATGAAAATCAAATTATTGAAATTATTCTCATTCCGAATGATTCTGATATTCCTGCTCCTGATGGCAGGTGTTTCGCAGGTAAGTGCCCAAAAAAATGACATTGCCGACGAACAAAAAATCAAAGGAATTGTCTCGAAAATGACGCTGACCCAAAAAGCCCAGTTGCTGATTGGAACAGGAATGTATTTCGAACTGCCTGATTCCATCAAAAAGATGATGGGCCCGATGTTCAAACAGGAGGAAAATACTGACCCTGAATACAAAGCAATGGTCGATCGTATTCGAACTTTTGTACCCGGTGCAGCAGGCAACTCATCTGAGTATCCATCGTTGGGCATTACCACGCAGGTATTGTGCGATGGCCCCGCCGGATTAAGAATCTCGCCCATTCGAAAGGGTGTTGATGGCACATTCTATTGCACAGCCTTCCCGATCGGAACCGTTTTGGCCTCAACATGGGATACCGAATTGGTTACCAGCGTGGGCAAGGCGATGGGCAGCGAGGTTAAAGAGTATGGTGCCGACGTATTGCTTGCACCTGCCCTCAACATTCAGCGCGACCTGCTTTGCGGCCGTAACTTCGAATACTATTCCGAAGATCCATTGATTGCCGGTAAAATGGCAGCCGCAATGGTCAACGGCATTCAGTCGAACGGAGTAGGAACCTCAATTAAACACTTTGCGGCCAACAACTCCGAAACCAACCGCATGTCGGTTAACACCATCGTCAGTGAAAGGGCTTTGCGCGAAATCTATCTGAAAGGGTTCGAAATTGCAGTAAAAGAGGCCCAGCCCTGGACCGTGATGTCGTCGTACAACAAAATCAACGGCATCTATGCTTCCGAAAGTCACGACTTGCTAACCAAAATTCTCCGGAACGACTGGGGTTTTAAAGGCTATGTGATGACCGACTGGGGTGGCGGCAGCGATGTTACGGCACAAATGATTGCCGGAAACGATATGATTCAGCCCGGAACACCCAAACAAATCGACGAGTTGCTTGCAGCCGTCAAAGCAGGTAAACTGGATGAAAAAGTGCTCGATACCAATGTGGAACGCATTCTGAGAGTCATGCTGCTGACCCCGCACTACAACCAGTACAAAAACAGCAATAAACCCAATTTAAAAGCCCATGCGGCCGTTACCCGTCAGGTAGCCACCGATGGGATGGTGTTGTTGAAAAACGAACAAAATACCCTTCCCTTCTCTTCAAAAGTGAAGAATATTGCAGCCTTTGGAAATACTTCGTATGATTTTATCGCTGGCGGTACCGGTAGCGGCGATGTGAACGAAGCCTACACCATTTCGTTGATTGACGGGCTAAAAAATGGAGGCTTTACTGCCGAAGAGGAGCTCTCTACCCTCTATCAGCAATATATCAAAGCCACCAAAGCGACCCACAAACCGAAGAATTTCCTTGCCGCCCTGATGGGTGGAAAAGAGCCTGTGGCCGAAATGGAGGTAAGTAAGGAATTGGCTGATAAAATGGCAGCCAAGAGCGATATCGCGCTAATTACCATTGGCCGGAATGCCGGCGAAGGACAGGACAGAACCACCGCCGAAGGCGATTTCTCCCTTACAGCTACCGAAAAAGCAATGATTCAAACCGTTACCGAGGCTTTCCGTGCCAAAGGCAAGAAAGCTGTCGTGGTACTGAACATCGCCGGTGTAATTGAAATGGTAAGCTGGAACCAGATTCCTGATGCCATTCTGCTGGCATGGCAACCCGGACAGGAGGGTGGAAACTCGGTTGTCGATATCCTTTCGGGGAAAGTCAATCCGTCGGGCAAACTGGCTGTTACCATTCCCAAAGCTTATGCCGATGCGCCTACCGCCAAAAACTTCCCGGGAACCGAAATAAAATCGGATGTAGTCGATAACGCTGCCGACCTTTCGGGATTCTCGTTTATGCGCCGCGTACCGTGGCAAATTGTTTACGAAGAGGATATCTACGTTGGATACCGCTATTACAACACCTTCAACGTGCCGGTAGCTTACGAATTTGGCTATGGGTTGTCGTACACCAGTTACAACTACGGCAAATTAAAGGTGGACAAAAGTAGTTTCAACGGTGAAATCACCGCCTCCATCGAAATTAAAAACAGTGGAAAGGTAGCAGGGCGCGAAGCGGTTCAAATTTACGTGAAAGCGCCGGCTGGCCAACTGAACAAACCCGAACAGGTTCTGGTTGCTTTTGGCAAAACCAAACTGCTGAATCCGGGCGAATCGCAAACGCTCACCTTCAAAATCGAATCGAAAGATATCGCTTCATTCAACGATGCCACCTCTGCCTGGGTGGTCGAAGCAGGAGATTATCAATTGATGGCAGCTGCTTCGTCGCTGAATATCAAACAACAGGCAACTTTCAAAGTTGCATCCGAAATAAATGCAGGAAAAGTATCCAAGTCATTGACCCCTACTCAGCCGATTGCCGTGCTGAAAAAATAGCCCCCTCTTTTCAAACTCCTCCCTTCGCGGGAGGAGTTTTGCTTTTTTCCAACTGTTCTATAATCAGACAACGATACCGAAATCATCTTGATAATCAATACCCATTAAACCGAAGAAAATGATAACCAATCACAAATTACTGGCTGCTACGGCACTGATTCTCTTCTCAGCCGCCGGTTGTAGCCCAAAATGGAGCGAAGAGAACAAAGGAAACTTTAATCTCGTCCGCAACGAAGCTGGACAGACACTAGGCTATTCACCCGGTTCAGGGGTAAAAATCCTCACGGTGGACCGTCTGGCCTTTAAAGACCTGAATAAAAACGGGAAACTGGATATATATGAAGATTGGCGACAGCCTTTCGACCAGCGGGCTAAAGACTTAGCCTCGAAAATGAGTATCGAACAGATTGCCGGCCTGATGCTCTACAGTGCCCACCAATCTATCCCGTCGCGCAGCGGTGGCTTTGGTGCCGGAACTTACAACGGCAAACCACTTGAGGAGAGTGGTCTCACATCATCCGGTTTGACCGACCAGCAAAAGAAATTTCTTACCAACGATAATCTGCGCCATGTGCTGATTACCACAGTCGAATCTCCTGCCGTAGCTGCTCAGTGGAACAATAATGCACAAGCGCTGGTCGAAGGAATCGGGATGGGAATTCCGGCCAACAACAGTTCAGACCCACGCCATGGCAGCGACTCGTATGCCGAATACAACGCCGGCGCCGGCGGCAAGATTTCGATGTGGCCCGGAACGTTAGGCATAGCCGCCTCGTTCGACCCCACTCTGATGAAACAGTTCGGGCAGATTGCTGCTGCCGAATATCGGGCTTTGGGTATTGCCACGGCCCTCTCCCCACAAATCGACCTGGCAACCGAGCCTCGCTGGAGCCGTTTCGACGGAACCATGGGCGAAGACCCGCTGTTGGCTACCGATATGGCTAGGGCCTATGTCGATGGTTTTCAAACCTCAACCGGTAGCGATGAGCTGTCAGGCGGATGGGGCTACAAGAGTGTCAATGCCATGATTAAACACTGGCCAGGCGGTGGTCCCGAAGAGGGCGGCCGCGATGCCCACTTTGGCTACGGTGCCTATGCCGTCTATCCCGGCAACAATATGAATGACCATCTGAAACCCTTCACCGAAGGGGCGATGAAACTGGAGGGGGCTACCGGAATGGCTTCGGCAGTAATGCCCTACTATACCATCTCCTTCAATCAGGACACTGTGAATAACGAAAATGTAGGCAACAGTTACAACAAATATCTGATTACAGATCTCCTGCGCGGCAAATATGGTTACGACGGTGTGGTTTGTACCGACTGGATGATTACCAAAGATGCCCGCAATGTTTATCTGTTCGAAGGAAAATGTTGGGGCGTTGAAACCCTGACGGAAGCCGAACGCCATTACAAAGCCATCGATGCCGGCGTAGACCAGTTTGGTGGAAATAATGAAATGGGCCCCGTTCTCGAAGCTTACAAAATGGGCGTTGCCGAACATGGCGAGGCAATGATGCGCCAACGGTTTGAACAGTCAGCCGTACGATTGCTCAAGAACATCTTTAGAGTAGGCCTTTTCGAAAACCCCTATCTTGATATCGCACAGACCGAAAAAACAGTTGGCAACCCCGATTTTATGAAAGCAGGTTTTGATGCGCAAATCCGTTCGGTGGTGATGTTAAAGAACCAAAACAAAACCCTGCCGGTGAAGCAGCAGGCCAAAGTATACATTCCCCGGAAATTTATCCCGGGTGGGAGAAATTGGTTCGGAGTAGAGTCACCCGAAAAATGGGTCGATGCCGTAAACCCAGCCGTGGCAGCCAAATACTTTCAGGTGGTTGAAAAACCTGAAGAGGCTGACTTCGCATTGGTTTGCATCGAAAATCCGAAAGGCGGCGTAGGTTATTCAGCCGACGATGCAGCCAAAAACGGGAATGGTTATGTACCTATCTCGCTGCAATACGGCCCTTACAAAGCTGAGTTTGCCCGCGAAACCAGTATTGGAGGTGGCAGTCCGTTCGAAAACTTCACCAACCGTTCGTACAAAGGCAAAACATCGCAGGCCACCAACCTCAACGATATGAAGGCCGTAGTTGAAACCCGGGCCAAAATGGGCAATAAACCGGTTGTAGTGGTGGTAAAAACATCCAATCCTATGGTTTTTGCTGAAATAGAAAAGAGCGCCAGTGCGATGCTCATTCACATGGGTGTGCAGGATCAGGCTATTCTGGATTTGATTACCGGCGCAGCCGAACCTTCGGCGCTGCTGCCCTTCCAGATGCCCGCCGATATGAAAACCGTGGAAGAACAGTTCGAGGATGTTCCGCGCGACATGCAATGCTACAGTGACGCAGATGGCAATGTTTACGATTTTGCCTTTGGATTGAACTGGAACGGTGTGATTAACGATGCCAGAACCGCTAAGTATAAGTCAACAAAATAGTTCGTTGGGTTCGCTATAATTTACAGTTTTGTTCTCTTTTTATCTCCGGTGGCGCTTATTCAAGTGCCACCGGATTTTTTTGCCTTGACATTTCACCTACCTATCCCATACATTTGTCTGCCCTTTTCGTACACGGCAAAGTAGGCAAAAGAGCGTTAATTCGTTACCTTTGTGGCTGAAATTACTGGAAATAAGCTATAACCACCGGAGGCCATTTCCTGCCGGACTTATGAATGTTCACCAAATATCAGATAACTCAATGAGACGATTCATCCTTTTCGCCGCAGCAATTATCGCTTTGTCGGCCTGTACCCAGACCAAATGGGAAAAAACCGGCACCGGTGTAGTGGTGCAGCTTAACCCGGAATCGGGCAATGGGGCCAAAGCGCTCAAGCTCGATCTGGTCAGCGAACGTATTATCCATGTCGTAGCATCGCCCGACGGAAAATTTGCATCGACCAAAAGCCTTAGTGTACTGGAACAAAAAAACGCAGTTCCGTTCGAAGCTGTTGCTGCCAACGACACCCTGGTGGTTTCGGCCGCCAAAGTGCAAGCTAAGGTTGCCTTGAAAACCGGACAGGTTATTTTTTGCGACGAAAAAGGGAATTTAATTACCCGCGAACGTGAAAAGAGCCGTTCGTTTACCCCCATCACCGTCGAAGGCACCAATGGATACAGCTTTACGCAGGTATTCGACTCGCCCGACGATGAGGCCTTCTACGGCCTCGGCCAGCACCAAAGCGACGAGTTCAACTACAAAGGACTGAATGAAATTCTTTTTCAATACAACACAAAAGTTTCTGTGCCATTTGTTGTTTCCAATAAAAACTATGGTATTTTGTGGGATAACTACTCGGTAACCAAGTTTGGCGACCCACGCGACTACTCCGAAATAGACCTTTTTAAACTTTTCGACGCCAAAGGCGAAGAGGGTGGTTTAACAGCTACTTATTACATCGAATCAGATACAGCCAAAATTTTCGCCGAAAGGAAAGAGTCGGCCATCGATTATGAAAACCTCGAAACCATTAAAAACTTCCCCGAAAAATTCCCATTCCCCCATTCAACCATTGTATGGAAAGGCAATCTCGAACCGAAAGAGAGTGGCCTGTACCATTTCAAACTCTATTATGCCGGTTATACCAAAGTGTACATCAACGACGAACTGGTGGTTCCCGAAAGATGGAGAACCGCATGGAATCCGAACACTTATAAATTTGCCAAAGAACTCGAACAAGGCAAGAAATATGCACTCCGGCTGGAATGGAAACCCGATGGCGGCGTTTCGTATATCGGACTGAAAGCCCTTAGCCCGGTAGCCCCCGCCAACCAGAAGGCCCTCACGCTTACCTCCGAAATGGGAGACCAAATCGACTACTACTTTATCCGCGGCAACAATATGGACGAAGTGATTGGTGGCTACCGCGAACTGACCGGCAAATCGCAAATCATGCCTCAGTGGGCCATGGGTTACTGGCAAAGCCGCGAACGATACAAAACAGATAAAGAGCTGGTTGACGTGGTAAAAGAGTACCGCAAACGGAATATCCCGCTCGACAATATCGTGCTAGACTGGAGCTACTGGCCGGTCGATGGCTGGGGCTCACACCAATTTGATTCTATCCGATTCCCCGAACCGGCCAAAATGGTCGATGAGGTGCACCAGATGAATGCCAAAATTATGATTTCGGTCTGGCCGAAGTTTTACCATACCACCGACCATTATAAAGCCTTCGACGAAAAAGGATGGATGTACCGTCAAGCAGTAAAAGACAGTATCCGCGACTGGATTGGCAAAGGCTACATCGGTTCGTTTTATGACGCCTACAGTGCCGATGCCCGCAAACTCTTCTGGGAACAGATGCGCGAACATATCTACACCAAAGGGTTCGATGCCTGGTGGATGGATGCCTCTGAACCGGATATTCTCTCGAATGCCAGCATCGAGTACCGCAAAAAACTGATGACCCCTACTGCATTAGGGCCATCGACCAAATATTTCAACGCTTATGCCCTCATGAATGCCGAGGCTATCTATGACGGCCAGCGCGGTGTCGACCCCGACAAACGGGTATTTCTGCTCACCCGGTCAGGCTTCCTTGGCTTGCAACGTTACTCTACAGCCACCTGGAGTGGCGATATTGGTACCCGTTGGGAAGATATGAAAGCGCAGATTTCGGCGGGTCTGAACTTTGCCCTTTCGGGAATTCCTTACTGGACTATGGATATTGGCGGATTCTGTGTCGAAGGGCGCTACGAAAGAGCCAAAGAGGGTTCGGAAGATTTGAACGAATGGCGCGAACTGAATGCCCGCTGGTACCAATTCGGCGCTTTCTGTCCGCTCTTCCGCAGCCATGGCCAGTATCCCTACCGCGAAGTGTTCAATATCGCCCCGGAAAGCCATCCGGCCTACAAAAGCATGGTCTATTACAATAAACTGCGCTACCGCCTGATGCCTTACATCTACTCGCTGGCCGGTATGACCTGGTTCAACGACTACACCATTATGCGTGCACTGGTGATGGATTTTCCGAACGACACGCAGGTGAACAACATTGGCGACCAGTATATGTTTGGCCCATCGCTGATGGTGGCCCCTGTTTATCAGTACAAGGCACGCAACCGCGAAGTCTACTTCCCGGCAGGCAACAACTGGTACGATTTCTACAGTGGCAAATCCATCAATGGAGGACAGAAACAGAACATCGATGCACCTTACGAACAGTTACCTATATTCGTCAAAGAAGGTTCAATCGTTCCTTTCGGCCCTGAAATCAATTATACCGGAGAGAAACCAGCCGATACAATTACACTTTATGTTTACACCGGACAGAATGGCCAATTCAATCTATATGAAGACGAAGCAGTTAACTACAACTACGAAAAAGGGAAATATACCAATATCCCGCTTTTGTGGGACGAAGCCACCGGCAAACTTACCATTGGCGAACGCCAGGGCCAGTTCGACGGAATGTTAATCAAACGGACCTTCAATATCGTTTGGGTAACCCCCGAAAAACCGGTAGCCTTTAACCTGGGTGCCCAACCGGCCCAGTCGGTTATATGGGAAGGACAAGCCGTTGAGGTAATACGCAAATAGATACGTTTATTTCAAATCATAAAACCGGGAATAGCCGCTGCGCTTCTCCCGGTTTTTCTTTTCAGTAGACTCAACCCCAAAGAAAACGTCAATGGATAGACGAAAATGATCGACCTCTTCCCGCCTTCAAATAACAGGAGCCGATTTTATCCCTATTTTTGCACCACACACAACAACAAGCTAAGCTATGCGCAAACTCACCGCCTTTCTGGCAACGACCCTTTTAACCCTGTCGCTCCACGCCCAAACTTCATCGCCCGTCGATTTGGTACATCCGTTAATCGGCAGCGATTCTAATTTCGCATTGTCAAACGGAAATACCTACCCGGCAATCGCCATGCCCTGGGGGATGAATTTCTGGACACCCCAAACGGCCAAAATGGGCGACGGTTGGGTTTATGCTTACGATGCCACTAAAATTCAAGGGTTTAAACAGACCCACCAGCCCAGTCCGTGGATAAACGACTACGGGCAATTCTCGCTCTTCCCGATGACCGGTGAACTGAAAATCAAAGGAGAAAAGCGTGCCAGTTGGTTCTCGCACAAAGCCGAAACGGTGAAGCCGCACTACTACAGCGTCTATCTGGCCGATTATGATGTGACCACCGAAATTACCCCCACCGAGAGAGCGGCCATTTTCCGGTTCACCTTTCCCGACAACAAGCAGTCGTGGGTGCTGATTGATGCTTTCGACAGAGGCTCACAAATAAAAATTATCCCCACCGAAAATAAAATTGTGGGTTACAGCACCCGCAACAGTGGCGGGGTACCCGATAACTTCAGAAACTATTTTGTAGTGGTTTTCGATAAACCATTTGCCGAAAGTTTGGTATGGAAAGACTCTGTAGTTGTTAATAACCTGAAAGAGCTAACCGACCATCACGTAGGGGCAGCCCTCCGCTTCGAAACCCGAAAAGGAGAAAAGGTACATGCCCGCGTGGCCTCTTCGTTTATCAGTACCGAACAGGCCGAACTCAACCTGAAAGAGCTGGGCAGCGATACCTTCGACCAGGTGTGCGAGAAAGGGAGAGATGTCTGGGACAAAGCGCTTTCACGAATCGAAATCGAAGGCGGAACCATCGACCAGCAACGTATTTTCTACTCCAGCCTCTACCGCACAATGCTCTTCCCGCGTAAATTCTTCGAATACGATGCCAGCGGCAAGGTGATGCACTACAGTCCGTACAACGGCAAAGTATTGCCCGGATATATGTTTACCGATAACGGCTTTTGGGACACTTTCCGTGCGGTATTTCCCTTCTTTAACCTGATGCACCCCTCGCTGAATGCCCAAATCCAGGAAGGGCTGGTAAATGCCTACAACGAAAGCGGCTGGTTACCCGAATGGGCCAGCCCCGGCCATCGCGACTGCATGATTGGTTCCAACTCGGCTACCCTGATTGCCGATGCCTATTTGAAGGGCACCCGCGGGTATGATATTGACAAATTATACGAAGCAGTCCTGAAAAACAGTGAAAATGAAGGCCCGCTCTCGTCGGTCGGCCGTGCAGGTGCTTCGTACTACAACCAACTGGGCTATGTACCCTACGATGTAAAAATCAATGAAAATACGGCCCGTACGCTCGAATATGCCTATGCCGACTGGACCATTATGCAGCTGGCCAAAGCGCTGAAAAGGCCCCAAAGCGAAATCGACCGCTTTGCCCAACGGAGCCTAAACTACCGTAACGTGTTCGACCCGGAAACAAAACTGATGCGCGGCAAGAACCAGGATGGAAAGTTCCAGTCGCCCTTCAATCCCTTCAAATGGGGCGATGCCTTCACCGAAGGCAACAGTTGGCACTATACATGGTCGGTCTTCCACGACATACAGGGATTGATTGATTTGATGGGAGGGAAAAGGTCGTTTACCCAAATGCTCGACTCGGTCTTTGTGGTACCCCCCGTTTTCGACGACTCCTATTACGGCTTTGTGATACACGAAATCCGCGAGATGCAAATTATGAATATGGGCAATTATGCCCACGGCAATCAGCCCATCCAACACATGATTTATCTCTACAACTATGCCGGTCAGCCGTGGAAAACGCAATACTGGGTACGCGAAGTGATGAACCGGATGTATACCCCGGCCCCCGATGGTTACTGCGGCGACGAGGACAACGGGCAAACATCGGCCTGGTATGTCTTCAGTGCCATGGGTTTCTACCCGGTCTGCCCCGGCAGCGACCAGTATGTGCTGGGGGCCCCGCTCTTCAACAAGGTTACCCTCCATCTCGAAAACGGGAAAAAGGTCGAAATTGAAGCACCGGGCAACGGCGATGCCAACCGCTATATCCAGTCGGCCACCTTTAATGGCAAGCCCTGGAACAAAAACTGGATTAGTTATACCGAACTGATGAAGGGGGCCAAAATGGGCTTTACCATGGGGGCTACTCCCAACAAAACTCGTGGAACCACTGACGCAGATTTCCCCTACTCGTTCTCGAACGAAAAATAATAACCCTATTCCCTGTTCCGGTGAAAACCTAAAAAAATCCCTTGCTGTTGCAACGTTGTACGGTGTAGCAGAAATATACCTTTCACTGTATACTCATTATAGTAAAGGAGAAAAAATATGGGTTTCTGTGCTGTTGCTGTACTCTATCTGTACTCTATCTGTACT
>ERZ1645187.499-NODE-499-length-38725-cov-9.863408_pt1 | contig 38725 bp, 20 predicted proteins | sample MGYA00575352_ERZ1645187 | MGnify/ENA primary metagenome ERZ1645187 (study PRJEB40837, sample SAMN11349314) | freshwater sediment metagenome | isolation source: river sediment | host: Sediment | place: India: Wazaribad , New Delhi | collected 2017-02-21 ... | reverse complement strand
GCCGATGATGGCGCCGGCCATGGCTCCGGCGGCCGCTCCCGCGCCCGCCGCCGCGCCTGCCGCGGCCCCGGCCCCGGCGGCCGACGACGGCCTGACGCCGATTCCTTCGCCGCTGGTGGGAACCTTCTACCGGGCCAGCTCGCCGGACGCGGATCCGTTCGTGGCGGTGGGCAGCCGGGTGAACAAGGACACCGTGGTCTGCATCATCGAAGCCATGAAGGTGATGAACGAGATCAAGGCCGAGACGAGCGGAACGATCAAGAAGATCCTGGTCGAGAACGCGACGGCGGTCCAGTTCGGCCAGCCGATGTTCCTGATCGAAAAGGGCTGAGGCCGCCATGTTCAAGCGTATCCTGATCGCGAACCGGGGCGAAATCGCCGTCCGCGTGATCCGGGCGTGCCGGGAGATGGGCATCCGGACGGTGGCCGTGTATTCGCAGCCGGACGAATCGTGCCTGCACGTGCAGCTGGCGGACGAAGCGGTGTGCATCGGCAAGGCGCCGTCGTCGGAAAGCTACCTGAAGATCGCCAACATCATCAGCGCGGCCGAAGTGACGGACGTGGACGCGATCCATCCGGGCTTCGGCTTCCTGTCGGAAAACGCGCATTTCGCGGACATCTGCGAAGAGTGCGGCATCACGTTCATCGGCCCGTCGCAGGACAACATCCGGAACATGGGCGACAAGAACAAGGCGCGGGAGATGATGCGCAAGGCCGGCGTGCCGGTGACGCCCGGCAGCGACGGCGTGGTCAAGACGCAGGAAGAGGCGCTGGCCATCGCCAAGAAGCTGGGCTATCCGGTGCTGATCAAGGCGGTGGCGGGCGGCGGCGGCAAGGGCATGCGCATCGCGCGCAACGACGTGAGCCTGGCGCAGGGATTCATGACGGCGAGCTCCGAGGCGGAGCGGGCCTTCGGCAACGCGGACGTCTACATCGAGAAGCTGGTGGAGCGGGCGCGGCACATCGAGGTGCAGCTGCTGGCGGACAACCACGGCCACGTCTACCAGCTCGGCGAGCGCGACTGCTCGATCCAGCGGCGCCACCAGAAGCTGCTGGAGGAAACGCCCAGCCCGGCGCTGACGCCGGACCGGCGCAAGAAGCTCCTGAAAGCGGCGGTGAAGGCCGCGCAGGCCTGCAAGCTGCGCAACGTGGCGACCATCGAGTTCCTCTGGAACGAGGACGCCCAGGAATTCTACTTCATGGAAATGAACACCCGCATCCAGGTGGAACATCCCATCACCGAAGAGGTGACGGGGGCCGATCTGGTGCAGCTCCAGATCCGGGCGGCCGCGGGCGAAGTCATGAAGTTCTCCGACGACGAATTCGCCCCGCGCGGCCACGCCATCGAAGTGCGCGTGAACGCGGAAAACCCGTACAAGAACTTCACGCCCTCGCCGGGGCCGGTGCAGGCGGTGCATTTCCCGGGCGGCCCGGGCATCCGCGTGGATTCGCACGTCTATTCCGGCTACGTCATCCCGCCGTTCTACGACAGCATGATCGGCAAGATCATCGCGCGGGGCAAGACGCGCAACGAAGCGCTGACGCGCATGTCGCGGGCGCTGGCGGAGTTCAAGATGGTGGGGCCGGCGACGACGGTTCCGGTGGCGCAGGCGCTGCTGGCCGACGCGCGGTTCCTCCGCGGGGAATACAACACGGGCTTCCTCGAGCAGTTCATGAACGACGTCTTCTGGGTGTCGTAGGCGAGGGTTTGCGGATGGGCCAATCCAGCCGGGCAGCGTGGACGGGGGCGAGAAGCTCCCTCGAACGCGGGGTGGAGGACGTCCTGGGCCGGCTGGCGGAAGATCCGCGCGCGGCGGGCCGGGTTCCCGCGCAAGCCAAGGTCGTCGTGCTCGGCGGGGGCACGGGACTGTCCACCGTGCTCGGCGGCAATTCGTCGCTGCCGGCTTGGGCGGACCGCCCGACCGAGGGGTTGCTGCGGGAATTCGAACGGGTCCACGTGGGGGTTTGCACGACGGACGACGGCGGCTCGACCGGCGAACTGGTCCGCCGCCTGCCCATGATCGGCATCGGCGACACCCGCAAGGTGATGCTGTCGGCGGTCGACCGCGAGGCGCTGTTCCGGCGCTACGGCCCCGGCGTTCCGGCCTTGAAAATCGTCCAGCAGGTTTTCCTGCATCGCTTCGGCGGGCGGGCACCGAGCCGCGCGGAATTGCGCGATCCCGTGCGCGTGCTGGAGCCGGCGCTGCGGCTGGCGTGTTCGCCGGCGCTGCGGCGGGCGCTGGCCGCGTGGACGGCGTCGTTGCCGCCCTGGCTGGAAGCGCGCTTGCGCGTGCCGGGCCATTGCCTGGGCAATCTGTTGCTGACGGCGGCGATCTTTCGGGGCGTTCGCCCGGGCCGGACACCGACCCGGACCGAACTCGAGCGCGGCTTGGCCGCGGTGGCGGACGCGATCTGCGTGCCGGCGGGCCGGGTGTGCGCGGCGACGGCCGCGCCGGGGTCGCTCATCTACGAATATGCGAACGGCGTGGTGGCGACGGGCCAGTCGCGCGCCGCGCGGGCCCGCCGCGGCTGCGCGGTGAGGCGCGTGCGGATTTCGTTCGCCGCCGATCCGCAGGCCGCGCCCGCCTTGATCCGGCGGTTGCGGGAAGCCGATCTGATCGTCTATGCGCCCGGCAGCCTCTACAGCAGCATGCTGCCGGTGTTGTTGACGCCGGGCGTGGTCGAGGCCATTCGGGCGAACCGTCGCGCCGTCAAGATCCTCGGGGCGAACCTCTGGATCCAGGAAGGCGAAACCGACATGTCGTTCCGCGAGGAAAGCCGCGGCTTCTGGGTGTCGGAACTCATCGAAGCCTACGGGCGGAACGTCGCGGGCGGCAGCGCGGGGCTGTTCGACGTGGCGCTGGCGACGAGCCTCGACACGGTGCCGGGCAGCATCATCCGCAATTACGCGCTGGAGGACAAACACCCGATCCATCTCGACCGGGCCCGGGTGCGGGCGCTGGGGGTGATGCCGGTGGAGGCGAGCCTGTTCTCCGGCGACCGCTGGCAGCGCGATTCGATGATCCACCACGATCCGGCGCGCTTCGCGGCGGCGATCCGCACGGTGTACGAACGGTTTTCGGGGTCCCGCCGCCGCCCCCGGAAATCCGGAACGACGCGGTTTGCCCGGGTGGTCGCGCCGCGGGCACCTTCGGCCTGCGCGCGCATGGAGGCGATCGACGCCGCGCTGGCGGGGAAGGCGATCGCCTCGGCTCCTCTGCGCCGGATGCTGGCGGATTTCCTGTGGGAGAATCCGGACGTCCGGCCGGAACATCTGGCCTATTTCGACGGCGTGCGGATCGTGCCGGATGCGCAGTGGCGGCGCAGCCGGGAATGGGACAACGTGCTGGGCTACTACGATCCGGACACGCGCCGGATCATGTTGCACGAACAGACGCTCCAGAACCGCGGTTCGCTTAAATCCAACTTCGCCGTGGCGCTGGGGGAGACCCTGCTGGGCCGCTACATCGCGCGGAAAAGGTGGGCGGAAGGATTGCCGGGGACGGGCTATCGCGCCTACGAGATCGAATTGCGGCCGCCGGCCGAACGCGAATGCTACCTGCCGGATGCGAGCCTGCGGAGCTATCTGCGCTTGGCGCAGATGATGCCCCGGCCGGGCGCGCCCCTGCGGTATTTCCGGCCGGTGCCGAAAGGCACGGGTTTCCTGCCGTGCGGCATCTTGTTCGGCTTGGCCTTCGCATGGGTCCTGGACGCCGTCCACGTGCCGGCGCTGGATTTCGAAATGCAGATCCTGCAATGGCCGGCCTCCCGCCTGTTGCCTTACCAGGTGCGGGCGCGGGCCCGGCATCGCGAATTGGTCCGTTTCTTCCGCGAGGACGTCTTTCGCAACGGCTGATTTTGCGCCGTTGTCGCGTTTTCGGCTTCCGTCGGCGGTCCGCGTCGGTGTATCGTGGCGCGCATGGCATCCCGGCCTTCATCCGAGCAACGCGCGCTGGCGGAAGGCGCCCATCTGCGCCTGGTGGTTTCCAACGGGTGGGAATACGTCCAACGGCCGAAGATTTCCGGCATCGTCGTGATCGTGGGCACGACGAACCGTCGTTGCCTGGTGCTGGTGACGCAATGGCGCGAACCGGTCGGCGCGCAGGTCGTGGAATGGCCGGCGGGCTTGGCCGGCGACGTTCCCGGCAGCGAAACCGAAGCGCTGGAAACGGCCGCCCGGCGGGAACTGTTCGAAGAGACCGGATTCGAAGCCGCGACGCTGCAGGCGATTCTGACGGGACCGCCGAGTCCGGGCATTTCGGACGAGATCGTGACGTTCTACCGGGCGCGCGGGATGGTGCGCAGGGCAGCGGGCGGCGGGGAGGGGAGCGAGCGGATCCGGACCCACGTGGTCCCGGTTTCGCGCCTGCCGGATTGGTTGGAGCAAATGCAGGCCAAGGGATTTCTCGTGGACCCGAAGGTGTATGCCGGGGCCTATTGGCTGCGCCGGGAAATGGAAGCGTAAACAGATGACCGACACGCATGAAACCAACGTTGGGCCGGAAACCGTCGTGTATGCGGTGCCGGAAGGCAAGCGGATCTCCGTGGGCGCGCCGAGCCTGATCGCGTTGCCCAACGGCAAGCTGTTGGCGGCGTTCGACCAGACCGGTCCCGACGTGAAGGGACTGAACGGCAAGAAGGGGCACGACGCCAAGCGCAACCGCTGGATGCAGGGGCGCGTCATGTCCTCGGGCGACGGCGGGGCCACCTGGCAGCTTGCGGCGACCTTTCCGTTCCGCCGCGCGAGCCTGTTCCGCGACGGCGGCGACGTCTATCTGCTGGGCGAGGCGGCGGGCGGATTGTGCCTGATGCGTTCGCCCGACGGCGGCGGCAGCTGGTCCGCGCCGATGGAACTGACCGGAGATCTCGATCTTTGGCTGGCGCCGACCTCCGTGCTGGCCGATGGCGATTTCTGGTACGTTCCGGGTCTGATCCCGGCGGGCGGCGGCATGGGTCTGACGGTGTTCCGCGCGCCGAAAGGCGCCAGCCTGATGAATCGCAAGGCCTGGACGCAGGGCCCCGTTTCGCCGCCGCTGTCGCAGCTGATTCCCGCCGTGGCCGGCGCCGGATTCGGCGTTCCGCAGAGCGGGGCGTCTTTGGCTTGGCGCGATCCGGTGCTGGTGAAGATCGTTGACCCGACCCATCCCTGGCACGGCGCCGGCGCGCTGCACGTGGTGGGCGCGACGGGCAGCGGCCGCCAACATTGGGCGGCGGCGATGCGCCTGGCGACGGAGGACCTGTCGTTGGTTCCGCAACCGGATCCGGACGGGAAGCCGTGGGTTTGGTTGCCGTGGCCGGGCGGTCATGAGAAATTCGATTTGTTCTACGATGAACCGAGCCGGTCGCATTGGTCGATGGGCAGCCGGGGCGCTCCCGGCCTGCCGCTGGGCCGGAAGGCGGCGCAAGAGGAGGGGCTGCATCGGATCGGCCTGTGGTCGTCGGAAAACCTGGCGGACTGGCAGTTTTCGACGAAGGTGGTCACCGGCGGCGAAGGGGCGGCCGGAATCCGTTGCGATCCGTCCATGGCGGTTTGCGGAAACGATTTGTTCTGGGTCTGCCGCGCCGGCGGGGCGCAAAGCCGCAACGCGCGCGAAACCCTGCAGCTGCTGTGCGGCCGAATCGCGAATTTCCGTTCGAGAAACGGTTGATTTTGGGCGTGATTTCCGGCGATTCCATCGGTAAGCTTCACCTTTCAATATTTTGGAGGTTCCAGGCATGAACGAACGCGACACCATTCTCCCGCCGGCACGATCCCGCTGGCTGATCCCGCTGGTTCTGGCGCTGGCGGCCTTGGGGCTCTATGGGAGCACGTTGTGCCGGGGCGCGTTCCCGGGACTTCCGGCCAAGAATTTGGCCTGGCATCTGGGGCTGGATTCCAATCCCACGTTGCTTGATTCGCTCTGGGGATATCTGGTGCGGTTGCTGGCAGGGCTGCCGGGAGGACCTGCGGCGTTCTGGGCCGGTGCGTTCAGCGCGATGTGCGGGGCGCTTTGCGTTGGTTTGATCGCGGGACTGATGATGCGCGTGCGTTATTCGATCCACGACGAACACGATCCGGACGAAACGCGCCGCGAAGAACAGGCCCGCCTGCTGGCCGGCCTGGCGGCGGGGCTGTTCATGATGGCGAGCATCCCGTTCTGGGTTCTGTCTACCCGTTCGTTGCCGGGAACGTTCCACTTGCTGATGCTGGTGGGCACGGCCGGGCTGTTTTCGGAGTATCAGCGGACCGGCAAGACCAGTCGGCTCTATCTGCTGGGGTTGCTGTATGGCGTCGGCGTGACCGAATTCGCGACGTTCTGGGTGTTCGCGCCGCTGGCGATGGTGTTGGTGACGCGGGCCATGCTGCAACGCGCGGAGTTCAGCGCGCGGGTGCTGGTCAACACCGCCCTCTGTCTCCTGCCGGGTTTGTTGCTGTACGTTCTGAACGGGTGGTTGCTGTGGCGCGATCCCGCGGTGCAGCTGCGCGGTTTCAGATCGATGTGGGCCGTGGTCTGGTATATCTGGCGTGACCAATGGCATTTGATCGTCAATGCGCCCCATACGGCGGGCTTTCTGCTGATCATGGCGCTGACGGTGGTGCCGTGGGGCGTGATGTATTTGCTGCGGGTCAAGAAACCGGCTTGGCGCTTCTCGGCTTGGCAGGTTTTCCTGCGTCTCGTGGTGCTGACCGCGGCCATGGCGGCGCTGTTCGATCTGCCGCTGTCTCCTTGGCATTTCTTCGGCATGAGCAATTTGATGGTGACTCCGTATTTGATCTTGGCCATTTCCGCGGGAGCGGTGACCGGCGAATTCTGGGTGATGGGCCAGCGTCGCGAACATCGGCGCGCGGGGATCGGTCAGCCGTTGCGCAGCCTGATGGGCGCGGTGGGGCTGCTGGTCCCGGTGGCGGCCGTGGTGGCGGGCGTCTTGAACCTGCCGGCGGCCAATGGGCGTTCAGGCGAACGGGTCGAGGCCGTGGCGGGACAGGTGCTGGACGATCTCCGGGGGCGCGACGTTTTGCTTTCCAACGGCGCGTTGGACGATTCCATTCGGTTGCTGGCCAACCGGCGCGGCCAGCGACTGCAGGTCGTGACCTTGCCCCTGACGACTTCGGCGTCCTATCGCCAATATCTGGCGTTCTTCTTTTCCGATCCGCGGCAGCAATCGTTGCTGCAGGTGGGCTTCACCGCCTTTCTGCAGGATTTGCTCGGCACCGACGCGGGATTGGCGCGGACGGCCGCTCTGGATTTGGCCGACCCGTTGCGCGAATTCGGCTTTCTGGTTCCGGACCATCTGCTGTTCCGCGCCGAGCCGGCGGAAGACCGCATCGACCTGTCTTCCTTGGTAGCCGGGCAAGAGCCGTTCTGGACTCGCCTGGAGGCGTTCGCCGCGCAGCCGCCGGACGGGCGGAATCCAGCCTATGCCTATCACCGCTTTTTTCTTCGGCTGGCTTCCAAGGTGGCCAACAACATCGGCTTCATGCAGGTGGAGCGGGGAGACAAGGCGGGGGCGCAGGAAACCTTCAAGCAGGCCCGCCGGCTGGATCCGGACAACATCAGCGCGTTGTTGAACCTGCTGACCATCGCCCACGAAGAACAACTTCCCGAGGAAAGCGAGTATCAGGCGGCCTGGGAGGATTTCAAATCCCGGCACGTCGATAGCCGCGTGATGTGGGCGTTGTCGGGGCTGTACGGCTACGTCTACAACACGGGATTTCTCGTGCGGCAGGGCATGATGTGGGCGGTATCCGGAAAACCCCGCATCGCCGAGGCCGAACTGCGCCGGGCTTCCGGCGGCAAGGCGGTGAACGCCGAGGTCAAGGCGTTCCTGGGCCGCGCGTATCTGCATGGCGGCGATCTGCAGCGGAGCGCGGAATTTTACCGCGCGGCGCTGAAAGACAATCCCCGCGACCTGAAATCCCTGCGCATGCTGGCCAACGTGTCGATGGCCGCGGAAGACTATGCGGAAGCGGAGCGGCTGTTCGACGCCGCCATCGCCGCCGGCTTGCCGCCGGAGACGCTGGGTTTCGAACAGGCCGTGTTGGAATACTTGAAGGGCCATGCCGCCGCCGCGTTCGCCCAGCTGAAAACCCTCGTGAAAAAAGACAAGGGGAACGTCCAGGCCTGGTCGTTGCTCGCCATGCTGACCAGCGACGGCAGCGATCCCGAAACCTACGAAAAGGCCCTGAAAGCCTTGACCGACCTGAGCGGGAGCGCCCCCGACATCCGCTTGATGCTGGCGGAGCTGTATCTGAAGCGGCGCCAGTGGGCCGAAGCCCGCGGCGAACTCGATCAGGTGACGCGCATGAATCCGCGCCAGATCCGCGCTTGGGAACTGCTGGTTTCGGTCGATTTCAGCGAACGCAAGCGGGAACTGGCCGAAGACCACGTGCGCATCCTGCTGACGCTGGATCCGGAAAATTTCACGGGCAATCTCATGCTGGGGTCCTTCCAATATGCCCGCGGCCAATATTCGCTGGCCGAATCGTCCTATCGCACGGCGCTGAACGTCCGCCGGGATCCGACGGCGCTGAACGATTTGGCCTATCTCCTGATGATCAACAAGGCCGGCGCGATGGGCGAGGCGCGCAGCTTGATTGAAGAAGCGCTGTCGCAGCAGCCCGGCAACGTCATTTTCCTTTCCACGCGCGGCGAGCTCAACCTGCGGGAAGGCCGCTATGACGAAGCCGAACGCGATCTGCAGCAGGTGCTGACGGAGGTTCCCGACAACGCGCAGGTGTTGTTGCTTTCCGCGCAGCTCTATGCGGCCCGCGGCCAAAACGCCGCCGCTTTGGAATTGGCGGACACCCTCTCGGGCCGCCAGAGCGAATTGCCGAAGGAACAGCAACTCCAGCTGCAGGAATTGATCAAGAGGATGCGCTAGGCCGGTTCGGGTCGCCCCCGGAACCCGATACTCGCCGGACAAATCGATCGCCACCATGCGGACAATGCCATGAGCGCCCATCCGACCGAGGCCGGTCCGGCCAACCAAGGGAGCAAGGAATTTTCCTTCTTCCCCTTGGAAATCAAGCATAGCCCGGGCGAGGGCCGGGATCCGCGCGTGCCGCTCGGAAAAGATCCCTTGTCCCGTTCGTTTCCGACCGCCCGCCAGGTCGCGGCTTTTCTGTTTATCGCCTCGTTGTCCCTCTATCTGGCTTCGATGAGCTGGACGGCGTTTCCCGGCCCCCCGACGCTGTTGCTCCTGGCCCATTTGGATCCGAACGCCGTGCCGACGCCCTTGGATCCCATCTGGGGTTTATTGCTGAAGGGATTCGCGCGCTTTTCCGCCGGAACCGTGGCGGGCTGGTCGGGCTTGTTCAGCGCCATGTGCGGCGCGGCGTGCGTCAGCCTGCTGGCGCGGCTGATGATGCGCGTCGGTTATCTGATCCGGAATGAACCGGGTCGCAAGTCGTTCATCCGCGAAGCCCAGGCCCGTCGGATTTCCGGAATTGCCGCCGCTTCCTTTCTGGCGTGCAGCATTCCGTTCTGGGTGGCGTCCACCCGCTCGCTGCCCGACAGCTTCCATCTGCTGCTGCTGCTGGCTTTCGCCTGGTTTGTTTCCCAATACCAGCACTTCGGAAAGCTGCGCCATTTGTTCTTGCTCGGGTTGTTTTTCGGCTTCGGCTCCTCGGAATTCCCGACGTTCCTCGTTTTCGCACCCTTGGCGGCATTCGTGGTGGTGCGCGAAATGTTTCGCTGGCGGGCCCTGCGGATCGGACGGACGCACGCCGCGCTCTGGAGCGGATTGGCGCTGGGGCTGCTCTTCTATCTGCTCGATGCCTACGTCTTCTATAAGCAAAACGCGCTGGCCGGATCGTACGTCGCCCCGCTGGAATCCGTCCGGCAACTGTTGGCCGCGCAAATCCAGCTGGTCACCCAGCTCCGGTTCAGTCCGGGGTTTTTGGCCATCATCGCCGTTTCGGTGGTGCCGTGGCTGACGTTGTTCACCATGTCCAGCCGGTCGCCGTGGTTCTACGAATGGGGGCAGATCGGCGTGCGGCTGATTTTCGCGGGAGGCCTGATGGCCATTCTCTACAACGCATCTTTCGCGCCCTGGAGCCTGCTGGGCATGGGTTATCTGGCGGTCACGCCCTATCTGATGCTGGCCATCTGCATGGGATATATCGCCGGCGAATTCTGGATCCTGGGCGAATTCCAAATCATGATGGACACGACGCTCGTCAAGTGGACGGTCCGCCGTGCGGCCAGCTTGTTCTCCGTGCTGCTCGTATTGGGCATCTGGGGGGGCGGTTTTTTCAATTGGCGCACGGTCGACGGGCGGTATAGCCGGATCGTGGACACGGCGGTTTCGGAAGTCCTGAATCGGCTGAAAGGGCGGGACATACTGTTTTCCACCGGCTTGCTCGACGATTCCATCGGCTTGGCCGTTTTGGAACGGAAAGTGCCGGTCAGCCTCATCAGCGCGCCGCGCACCCCGTCGATTTCGTATCTCCAGCGGGTGGCGAAAGGGTTTGCGGATGAATCTTTGAATCTGTCGCTCAACAAAGGCGACTTCAGCGGTTTTTTGGAAAATCTGCTCATGTCCGACGAGGGACCGAGCCGCGTCGGCATCATCGACTTGCCCGACGTCTTCCGCGAATTCGGCTATCTGGAGCCGGACGGATTCTTCTATCGCATGGAATCCGCCCCAGACCGGATCGACTTGCCGGCTTTGGCCCAGTCGCAGAAGTCGTTTTGGATTTGGATGGAGAACATGGCCCTTCGGCCGGTGCCGGAGAAAAACATCTTGCGCACCTATCAGGACCTTTTGCGGCTGATGGCTTCCAAGGTGGCCAACAATCTGGCGGTCATCCAGATCGAACGGGGCGATTCGGAGGGGGCGATCGAAACCTTGCGCAGCGCCCGGCGCATCTATCCGGACAACCTGAGCGTTTTGATGAACCTGGTGGAAATGGGTCGGACGTTCGATTTGCCGGATGCCGCGGAGTGGGAGCAGGACTGGACGGACCGGCAAGACGAACTGGGCGGGGAGCGGTGGGTGCTGATCGTCCGTTTCGGCTACGTCTGGAACGCCCGCGAATGGGTCAAGCGCGGCTACGTCTGGGCCCTTTCGGGCGTTCCGGCGCAAGAAGAGGCGGCCCGGCGCAAGCCCGCCATTTCCGATGAAGACGAGGCGAGCAACGACAGCCGCGAACAGATTCTGGATCAAGCCTATCTCCTGTGGGGGGCGCCGTATCGCGACGACGGCTACTACCGCAGCCTCTTGATGAAGGACGGGCGCGACACCGATGCCCTGATGGCCCTCTGTCGCCTGTCGCTGCGCCGCAACGATCCGGATGCCGCCGAGGCCTACATCGCGGAAGCCTTGGCGATGGGATTGGCGGAAGACAAAACGCAGTTCGACCGGGCCATGATCGTCTTCGTCCGGGGCGACAAGGAGGCCGCCGTGGAATCCCTCAAACGGCTGTGCCGCCTGAATCCCAGCGACATGCGCGTGTGGATGGCGCTTCTCCTGCTGGCCGACGACAACGATCCCGTCAACGCCGAGGCGCTGAAGATGCTCAAGGACCAAGGCGGCGCGCCCTTGGGCGTCCATCTGACGCTGGCCGCCGTCCACATGGCGCGCCAGCAATGGGCCGCTGCCCAGGACGAACTGGACCGAGCCGTCCAGATGGATCCCCGCAATACGCAAACATGGGAAATGATGGTGCTGTTGGCGCAGATGCGCGGCAACAAGCCGCTGCTGGAAGCCGGACTGAAGGCGCTGCTCGACCGCAACCCCGACCACTTCCTGCAATACCAGAACGCCGGAGTCGAATACTACCGCAGGGGCAAGCTGGCGGAAGCCGAAGCGGCCTTCCGGAAAGGACTTCAGCGGCAGCGCGACGCCACGCTGCTGAACAACCTCGCGCACGTCATCACGGAACGGGACGGCAACATGCAGGATGCCCTGAGGTTGATCGACGAAGCGCTCGTGCGGCAACCCGGCCATGCGCAGATGCTCAGCACCCGCGGCGGAGTTCTCGTGAAGTTGGGCCGCTTTGAGGAAGCCCTGCAGGATTTGCAGGAATCTCTCCGGAAACAAGGCCGGAACAATACCCTGCTGCTGCTGCTGGCGCAAACCTACGAAGGCCTCGGCGACCGCACCCGCGCCCAGACGATCGTCCGGGCCTTGGAAGCGCAGAAGGACAAACTGGACGACAAGCAGAAGAAGCTCTTGGACGAATTGCTGTCCCGGTTGGACGGCCCGCCGTCTGCGGCCGCTTCGGATCCGGCCGGCGACGAGCAAAAGACGCTGGAGCGGCTGGACGCAGCTTTGCGGAAAACGCCCGGAGATGCGGAACTGCTGGGAGAACGGGGCGCGATCTTCTTGAAGTTGGGGCGTTACGAAGAGGCTCGGCGGGATCTGCGGGAATCGCTCCGGCAGCAAGGCCGGAACGTCGACCGCCTGCTGGATCTGGCCCGGGCTTACGAAGGCTTGGGCGATCGCGCCCGCGCACTCAAGATCGCCAAGGCCGTGGCGACGGAGCCGGACAAGCTGGATGATCGGCAGAAGGCGCAGACGAGGGAATTGCTGCTTCGGCTGCGCAACGCCGGTTCAGGCACCTAGCGGCGTCCAGCGGTCTTGCACGGAGCGGGGGGCCAGCCCGGTGAAATCCGGGACGAGGAAATCGGCATCCCCCAATTCATCCCGCGCATGGCTGGTCGCCAGCGCGAATGCCCGCATGCCGGCCGCATGGGCGGCGGCGATGCCGGCGGGCGCATCCTCGAACACCAGGCAGTGCGCCGGCGCGACGCCGAGACCTTCCGCCGCTTTCAGGAAAATGTCCGGCGCGGGCTTGCCCCGCGCGACGTCCGCGCCGGAAACCGTGGCCGCGAAAACATCCTCCAAATCCAGCGCGCGCAAGCACAGATCGACGTTTCCGCGCGGGGCGGAAGAACCCACGGCGCAGGGAATGCCCAGCCGGCGAGTCTCGACGAGGAATGCCTGGACTCCCGCGATGGCGCGGATGCCGTCTTGCCGGATCCATTCGCGGTAGAGTTCTTCCTTCTCGAATCCGATGCGGTCGGCTTCCTCCTCGGAAACCGGCCAGCGCAGCAGGTCGCGGATGACCGCGTTCGTGCGCAGACCGCACTTGCCGATGTGCTCCGGATCCGGGCAGTCGAACCCGTGGCGCCGCGCGACTTCTTTCCACGAATCGACGTGCAAACCGTTGGAATCGACCACGACGCCGTCGAGATCGAACAGGAACGCCGGAATGGGGAATGCCGGCGCCACGGCTCAGACGAGGCAGTCCGGCGTGAACGACAGCGGGTAGATGTGCCCGATGGTCGTCACGCTGACGTGCCGGATCTTGCCTTGGGGGTCGAGATTGATCGCGAGGATCTTGGCGTCCGCGCCGACGGCGAATTCCCGGATTTTCTGGCGGCAAAGGCCGCAGGGCAGGGCGAAGCCGTTGGCGGCCTGCAGGGCGACCGCCAGCGTTTTCAGCTTGAACACGCCGGTCTTGATCATGTCGTTGATGGCGTCCATCTCCGCATGGGTGGTCAGGGTGAAATCGATCGTCTCGATGTTGCAGCCCACATGGATCTTGTTTTTCACGTCCAGCAGGGCGGCGCCGCACTTGTAATGGGAAAACGGAGCATAGGCCTTCTTGCGCACGGCGATGGCCTTTTGGACCAAACGGCGTTCGACGGCGGACAGTTGGGACAGTTTTACTTTTTTCATGGGACCGGGGAATGTACTCCAGCCGGCGGCGCGATGCAAGACCGGCCGCGGCCGGCTACCGGACGAACGCGGCGAAGGCTTTTTCGGCCGCGGCGAGGTCGGCCCACCCGTACGTTTCCAGCAGGGCGGGCCCGGCGGGGTCGCCGGCCAGCAGGCGGGCGAAAAAGGCGTCCCACTTCTCCCGCGGCTGCCGGAGCAGGAGATAGCCCACCAGATACTTGCTCGTGGCGTAGAAGAAAGAAACCTCGGCCGGTTCGGCGGGATAGGCCGTGGCCTTCAGCAGCTCGGACAGCGGCGTCCACGTCCGCAAAGGCCGGAAGGCGTTGCCTTTGCTTTGCCCCATGCCCTTCGCGGCGCGATAGGCGAATTCGCCGTAGTATTCGGCCAGCCCTTCGTTGAGCCACAGCGGCAAACGGACCGGCAGAAACCGGTTGAAGACCAGATGCGTCATTTCGTGCGCCAGCATATCCATCTTGTCGGAAGCGGCCGTGCCGACTTCCTGCAGGTACATGACGTTGCCGCTTACGAACGAGGCGGCCCACGGTTCCATGCCCGGTGTGCTCGCCACGACGGTTTTCCAGTCGCGCGGATCGCGGAAGATGAAAATATGCGAACGGGCGGGCGCCACGCGGTCCCGGAGATTCGGCAGGTCGGCGGAAATGGCGGCATAGAACTGCTCGCCCATGCGCGCGACCTTGGCCGCGAACATTTTCTGGTCGTGGTGCAGGACGAAATGTTCGGTTTGCAGGTGCTTCCAGCGGTAATTCGGATGGTCCAGCCAGGCGGCGTCCGCCTGGGAGAGCTTCGAACGGTCGACCGTTTCCGCCCCGACGTCCTGCATCGGCGGGGGAGGCGCGGCCAGAGCGATGCCCGCCCAGCCGAGCGCCAACAAGGCGAGAAGGCGTTTCACCATTCGCGCGAGCCTTCTTCGTCCAGATTGGGCGCTTCGTCGTAGGCCGAATCGTCGGTTTCAGCCATTTCCGCGCTGGGCGCGGGCGCCTGCGCGGGCGGCGGGGCGGCTTTCTTGCCGCAGCCGGCGGACAGCAGGGCGGCGAGGGCCAGCAGGAAGACGAACATCGTGTTTTTCATGGCTTTGACTCCGTTGGCATCGTATAAACTCCGTTCGAGACATGCAAGGGAATCGACAGGCCAAGGAGGAATGGGCGGTTGGCGGCGCGCTGGTGGCGTTTCCAGCGGCCGGCGGCCGCAAACCGCGGATGCTGGACGGCTTCTACCGCCCCGCGCCGAAGAAGAACGCGCCGCTGCTCGCGTTTGTTCACGGAATGGGAAGCAACTTCTACCGCTCGGCGTTGAAGAAGGCGTTTCTCGAGGCCGCTCCGGCGCTGGGAATGGGCATCCTGTCGTTCAACAATCGCGGCGCGGAGCGCGGCACCGAAAACGAGAAATTCCGCGTTTGTCTGGCCGATCTGGATGCGGCGGCGGAATTCGCGCGGCGCCGAGGCCATCGCAAGCTGATCTTCGTCGGCCACAGCACCGGCTGCCAGAAGATCGTCTACTGGCAGGCGCAGCGGCGCCATTCCGCCGTGGCGGGACTTGTTCTGCTGGCGCCGGCGGACGATTACGCGGCGACGCAGCGCGACCTCGGCAAGCGCTTCGAACAGAAAGTGGCTTGGGCCCGGAAGAAAGTCGCGCAGGGGAAAGGCGATGCGCAGGTGGCGGGCCTGTACGAACGATTCACGGCCGCGCGCTTCCTGAGCGTGGCCGACCCGAAACGCGCCGAAGCCAACGTGTTCCGCTATGCGGGCCCGCTCACGCAGTTTCGGCGGGTGAAATGCCCCGTGCTCGCCGTCTTCGGCGAGGAAGAGGAATTCGCGGCGATTCCCCCAGCGGAGATGCTGGCGATCCTGCGGAAGAAAACGAAATCGCGCGAGTTCGACGACTGGCTGATTCCCGGCGCGGACCACGGCTTCCACGGGTGCGAGGCGGAATTGGCGCTTTCGGTTTGCCGGTGGGCGCGGGAGATCGCGACGTGAGGCTCACGGGCGGGGAGCATAGCGGGCGGATCCTGAAGGTCCCGGCCGACGGCACGCGGCCCACGCAGGACAAGGTGCGCGCGGCGATTTTTTCCTCGCTGGCGGCGCTGGTGCCGGGCGCGCGCGTCCTGGATCTGTTCGCGGGCACGGGCGCGATGGGGCTGGAAGCGTGGAGCCGCGGCGCGGCCTGGGTCGATTGGGTCGAGAGCGGCAAGAACGCGTTGCGCGCCTTGCGCGACAATACGAAAACGCTGGGCGTGCCGCCCGAGGCGGGCCGCGCGTTGGCGTCGGACGTGTTCAAGCTGCTGGGCTTTCCCTGCGCGGGGGCGGGGTTCGATCTGGCGCTGGCCGATCCGCCCTACGCCGAAGCGAAGGCGAACGGCTGGCAGGCGAAGCTCGCCGATTTGCTGGCGGACAACGGCTGGGTCAAGCCCGGCGGCGTGTTCGTTTTCGAGACCGAAGGCCGCGACCCCTTGCCGGAATTGCCGGGGTGGCGTTTGGCCCGCGACAAGACCTACGGTTCCACCCGCGTCCTGATCTGGGTGCGCGAACCCGCCGCGCCTTGAGCGATTTCCGCGCGACGTAACCCGTTGGACGGACAGCCCTGCTGAAGACGTCTGAAACCCAACATTTGCCGATTCGACTTGCCAAACCGGCGCAACAGGCGTTGACTTCCAATAGGAGCGGGCACCGTCATGAAAACACGCATTGGACTGATGGGAATCCTGGCGATGGCGTTGGGCGCCGGTTCGGTGCAAGCGGCGGAATGGTTCGTCGCGACCAACGGCAACGACGCGGCGGAAGGCACGAATTGGGCGACCGCCAAGCTGACCATCCAGGCCGGCGTGGACGCGGCATCCGACAGCGATACGGTGTGGGTCAGTAATGGCGTTTATGCCACGGGCCAGGGTGCAGTCGCCGCGGGAGGGACCAACCGCGTCACCGTTGGCCGTGCCGTCATGCTCCGCAGCGTCAACGGGCCCCAGGTTACCATTATTGACGGCAGCAATCTGGTTCGCGGCGTCTACTTGACGACCAACGCCATGCTGGATGGGTTCACCGTCACCAGATGCTGGGCCGCAACGAGCGGCGGCGGCATCTATTGCGATGGCGATGCTCTCGTTACCAATTGCCATATCCTTCGGAATTCGTGCATTGTGGATGGCGGAGGTGTTGCGCATGGAAGAATCTGGAATTGTTTGATTGCCCAAAACAGAATGGAACATATTTTATCCCACCATGGGGCCGGAGTCTATTGCGCAGACGTGCGGAACAGCCAGATCTTCAGCAACAGTGCCGTTTTTTGCCGCGGGGCCGGAATATATGGCGGATCCGCCAGCAACTGCGCCATCCAATTCAACGTGGCCGAGTATTATTATGGCGGTGGCGCAATGGGGTGCCAGCTCGACGACTGCGTGATTGTCAGCAACATGGCGGCAACGGCCGGTGGCGGTTCCACGGAAAGCACCAACCGGAATTGCCTGATTGCCTACAACACCGTATTCAGCGATCTCAGCTACATAACCCATGGGGGCGGGGCCAACGCGTCGCTGGTTCTCAATTGCACCGTAATCGGCAATTCGGTTCTCTACCACGCCGCCGCCAATCCGGGCGAAGGCACCTACGACTGCACGGTCGAAAATTCCATCGTCTATTCCAATGGCTGCAGCGGAGGAACAACCACCTATTCCTGCGTGGACTCCACCGTAGCCGGCGAGGGCAATATCACGAACAACCCCGGCTTCACGGACGGCTTCCATTTGCAGGACGACTCCGCCTGCGTCGATGCCGGGACGAATTCGGCCTGGCTGGCCGGCTCGCTCGATCTGGACGGCGGCCCGCGCATCCGGAACGGGCGGATCGATATGGGCTGCTATGAACAAAGCCGAATTCCTTCCCTGCCGCCGCCTTCGATTGCGACGCCGGCCATCGTGGGTGGCGGTGAAACTGGAATATACCGGACCACGAATGGAGTCATTACCATCGAAGGCTTGAAGAGCGCGGGTACATTGGCTGCGCTGTCCGATGGACAAGGATCTTTCGTGGCCAGCAGCATTCAGCAAGACCTGCCAGGAACCGTCTGGAGCAACAGCCTGCCATTCACCGAATTCCAGTCCACTCTCACGTTCAAGTCTGCCACCAACGCCGAAGCCGATTCCGTTGGCACGAACTCGACCGTTCTCGTCCTCACGCGGGCCGGCCTGGACGCGCCCGGCCTTGTGATTACCTCGTCGCTGCCGGTGCTCTGTTATTCCGCCTCCAACGTGGTTCTGGGCGGGACGGTCAATCCGCATGTCGTCGGAACCCTGTGGATTACCAATCAGGTGACGGGCGGATGCACCTCCTTTCCTGCTCCTATATATCCGGATTGCGAATGGTTTTCCCCGCTTTGCGCCCTGGCACCGGGAACCAATTCGTTCACGGTGTTGGGAACCAATATGTTCGGGACACCGGTTTCCGATTCCGCATTCGTGGTGCGGGGAGGGTATGGCCTGCCCGCCTTGACCATTGCGCCGCAACCGCCGGTCTGTCTTCCGTATGCCTCGAACAGCATTTCCCTGACGGGCGCAAACAACGACCACATAACCATGGTTTGCGTCAGCAATTTGCAAAACGCGGCAACTACCTGGTGCGAAATGCCCACTGGCTCCAACTGGATGGCGCCCTCGGTCACGCTGGACGTCGGTACCAATGTCTTGTTTGCATTGGGATTCAACGTGCTCGGCCAGGTGGCGACGTCGCAAGTCCAGATCATTCGAATCGAGAGCAATCAGACCATCTGCGTTTCTGCGGCTTCAACCAATCCGGTTCCGCCTTTTCTGTCCTGGGGCACGGCGGCAACCAACTTTGCTTCTGCCATGGCCATTGCATCGGAAGGCATGACGATCAGCGTCGCTCCGGGCACGTATCAGGAAAGCCTGACGATCTCGAAGGGCATCCGCCTCGCCAGCACCGAGGGCCCGCACGTCACCACCATTCTCGGCACCGGAGAAGGGCGTTGCGTCACGATTACCGATTCCAACGCCGTGGTGTCCGGATTCACGATCACGGGCGGCCGCAACGAATGGGGGGCGGGCGTGCACATGCCCGCCGGAAGCCTGATCGAAAGCTGCATCGTGTCCAACAACGGCATCTACATCGAGACGTCGGAGGGGGGGAGCGGCAGGGGAGGCGGCATTTACGGCGGCCGGGCGCGGAATTGCCTGATTACCGGCAATTTCCTCCACATCAGCGGTGGGAGCAGAACCTCGGATGCATATGCCGGCGGCGGCGGCGCGTTCTTCTGCACGCTGGAAAACTGCACCGTCGTGGGGAATTGGACCTACGCCTACGCCTACGTGGCAGCCAGTGAAGGCGGTGGCGGGCTTGCCTGCACGTTCATCAATACCATCGTTTGGAGCAACCCCGCGTATCTTTCATTTTTGCCTGGCGTATATACGGATGGAGACACGTTCGACCATTCGTACACGAACGATCCCGGATTCGTCGATTCCACCTACCATCTGCAAGCCGGTTCACCCTGCCTCGACGTCGGCACCAACCTGGACTGGCTGGCCGCGGCAACGGACTTGGAGGGCAATCCCCGCATCGTGCACGGATGCGTGGATTTGGGGGCCTATGAACGGCAGGCGCTGATGATTTCGCCGCTGGGCACGAACGTGTCCCCGGCTGCCGCGAGCGGATTGACGTTCGCGGTGACGGCGGAAGTGGCTTGGACGGCGGCGACGAACGTGCCGTGGCTGACGATCACGTCCGGCGCATCGGGCAGCACGAACGGAACGGTGACCTTCGACGTGGCTGCCAATGAAACCTATTATGGGCGGACGGGAACGATCTCGGTGACGGACGGCGGGGTGATCTGGACGTATGCCGTGGCGCAGGCGGCGCACGAGCATTTGGACTGGTACGTGGCGACGAATGGAAACGATGCCGCGGACGGCGCGAGCTGGGCAACCGCCAAGCAAACGATCCAGGCGGCGGTAGACGAAGCCGCGAACGGCAATGCGATCTGGGTCGGCAACGGAACGTATGTCGGGGGAATCAGCATTGCCAAGGAATTGCGGGTCCAATCCGCGAACGGAGCGGACCTCACGACGATCCAAGGGGTCGCGTCGCGCTGCGTGACCCTGTCCAATGCGCTGGCGGTCGTGTCGGGTTTCACGCTGACGGGCGGGACGGCGGATTGGGGCGGGGGCGCCTATATCTTTTCCGGAGCGTTGGAGGACTGCTTGATCCAAAACAATACGGCCACCGGGCGCAAATCGGGGGATCTGGAAATGGCGTATGGCGGCGGAACGTATGGCGGAACCTTGCGGCGGTGCATCCTTTCAAACAATCTGGCCAGAGCCTATGGCGACCAAGACCACCGTCCCAAGGCCCAAGGCGGCGGGGCCTATGATTCCGAGCTGGTCGATTGTCTGGTCGTAAGCAACGTGGCAAGAGCCCAATTCGCTTGGCTTTCCGAGGACGTTACCGCCGGAGGCGGCGCCAGCGGCGGGACGATCGTCAACTGCACGCTCGTCGGCAACGTGGCCTGCGTGGACTACGCTCCGGCATCCGGTGCGCTGACGGGGGGGGGATGCTATGGCAGCGCGGCGCGAAATTCCATCGTCTACGGCAATTACTGTTTCAATACATGGGATAATGGATATTGGCTGGGCTGGAGTTGGGACGAGATTTCGGGCGGCGACGTCCGCTATTCCTGCTCGCCGTTCATTTCAACGGACAATGGAAACCGGACGAACGTGCCGCAGTTCGTGGACGCGGGGACGGGAGACTACCGGCTGGAGGCGGAATCGCCCTGCATCGATGCGGGGGAGAATGCCGACGTGATCGGAACGACGGACCTGGACGGTAGCCCACGCATCGTGCACGGCACGGTGGATATGGGCGCATTCGAATATCAGCCGGAGTTGGAAATCTCGCCGACGAGCGCGAATTTGTCTCACGAGGCGGCCAGCGGATTGAGCTTCGAGGTGCGGGCGCACGTGCCGTGGACGGCGACGACCAACGTGCCGTGGCTGACGATCACGGCCGGAGCGTCCGGCACGACGAACGGAACGGTGGTCTTCGACGTTGCCGCCAACGAAGGGGCCGCGTTGCGAGCCGGAACGATCGCGGTGACCGGCGGCGGGTCGGTTTGCAGCTACACGGTGATGCAGTCCCATGAAGGCCAATCGTCAAACGGATATTATGCTTGGGCCGCGGGCATCACGAACGGGCTGACGAACGCGACGGATTGCGCGGCGGGCGACGGCGTGCCCAACCTGTTGCGCTACGCGGCGGGCTGTCCCGAGCCCATGGTGCCGGACGGTTTGGCGGATCTGCAAATCGGCGTCGGGGCCTTCCCGAGCCTGATCTTCAACCGCAATCCCGATGCCGCGGATCTGGCCTGGTTCGTGGAAAGCGCGGACCGCATGGCGGACGACGCGGCGTGGCGGGGGGTGGCGACCAACGTGGGCGGGTCGTGGCTGGGGGCGACGAACGTGGAGGAATCCGGGACGGGCAATCCGGTGGAATGCACGGTGACGGACCCCGTCGCGCTGGATTCCAACCGCTTCCTGCGCCTGCGCGTGAGCCGGCCGTAGGAGATTTTCCGGACCGCGCGGAATCGCGGTCTTGTCAAGGGATTGCGAGCACCCAAGATTTGCCGTATTGGCTTGCCAAACCGGCGGAACGGGCGTTGAATCCGATCCGGAGTGGGCACCGTCATGAAAACACGCATCGGACTTCTGGGGATCCTGGTGCTGGCGCTGGGCGCCGGCGCAACGCGGGCGGCGGAATGGTTCGTTGCGACCAACGGCAACGACGCGGCGGCGGGCACGAACTGGGCGACCGCAAAACTCACCATCCAAGCCGGCGTGGACGCGGCAACCGCCGGCGATACGGTGTGGGTCGGAGACGGCACGTATGCCGCGGGCGGCCGGCCGGTTGCCGATTCGTCTTTGACCAACCGGGTGGCGATCGACAAGGCCATCACCGTGCAAAGCGTCAACGGGCCGGCGGCGACGATCATCCAAGGAGAGGGGGGGTGGTTGGGAGATGATGCGGTGCGATGCGTCTACCTCGGCACCAACGCGGCGCTGAACGGCTTCATGTTGACCAACGGCCATACCCGTTTGTATGACGACAATAGGGGCGGCGGAATTTGGAGCGAGGTTTCCGGAGTCGTCAGCAATTGCATTTTGACGGGGAACGTGGCGTTCTATGGCGGTGGGGCAAACGGCGGCATCTTGATCGACTGCACGCTGTCCGGCAACGATGCGGAGGAAGAAGGCGGTGGTGCGCGGGGGGCTACCTTAACCCGGTGCGTGATTCGCGACAACTTCGTCGACATGTCGGGAGGCGGAGCGTCTGGTTGCACGTTGGCCGATTGCGCGTTGATCGGCAACGTCTGTGGATTCATGGGCGGCGGCGGGGCGAACGACAGCGACTTGGTCAACTGCACGGTGGTGAGCAACCGGGGCAACAATGCCGGCGGCGTTTCCGGCGGCATCATGGTCAACTCCATTGTGTACGGCAACCTGCCCACGAACGTGCCGAACCACACGAACGCCGCGTTCAGCTACAGCTGCACGACGCCCGACCCCGGCGGCACGGGCAACGTCACCGCCGATCCGCGATTCGTGGACGCCGGGGCTGGAAATTACCGACTGCTGGCGACTTCGCCCTGCATCAACGCGGGCGACAACGGCGCGGTTCTGGACGGCGCGGATCTCGATGGAAATCCGCGGATCGCGCTGGGCAGTCCCTTTGGGCGTGTGGACATGGGGGCGTTCGAGATTGCCTCGCAGGTCCGGTACGTGGCCACGAACGGCAGCGACGCGGCGGATGGCATGAGTTGGGCGACGGCCAAGCAGACGATCCAGGCGGCGGTGGACTCGGCGGGGGGCGGCGACGTGGCGTGGGTCAGCAACGGCGTCTACGCGGCCGGCGGGCGAGCGATGTACGGAGGCATGACCAATCGGGTCGCGATCGACCGGCCCATCGCGGTGAGCAGCGTCAACGGTCCAGCAGCGACGATCCTGCGCGGCGGGGTCGCCACGCGGTGCGCCTACGTGGGGACCAACGCGATGCTGGCCGGATTCACGCTGACGAACGGAGCCACTTGGAACGACGAATTTTCGGAACACGAGCGGGGAAGGAGCGGCAGCGGAGTTTGGTGCGAAAATTCCGGCGTGGTGTCCAACTGCGTTTTGAGCGGCAATACGGCGAGTTCGTACGGCGGCGGAGCATATGGCGGCATTTTGCGCAACTGTACGCTGAGGGGCAACTCGGCCTCGTGGGGTGGAGGCGCCCATGGCTCCACGCTGTGGGCGTGCGAGATTTCAGGCAATTCCGTGGCGCTGGGCGGCAGCGGCGGCGGCCTGAACTCCTGCACGGCGAACCTCTGCGTCGTTTCCGGGAATAGGGCGGATCTGAGCGGCGGCGGCGGCGCCTTTGAAAGCACGCTGAACAATTGCGTCGTCGTTGACAATCAGGCGCTCATCGGCGGCGGTACGTACGGGGGCACGGCCCACAACTGCACGCTCGTCGGGAATTGGGCGGGGTCCGGTCTCCTCGACGACGGCACCGGCGGCGGCGGGTCTGCCGAGGGCACGCTCGTCAACTGCATCGTGTACGGCAACGGCGTGCCGGTGTCGAATTCGGGTTCGAATTATCTCGGCGGCGCTTTCCAATATAGCTGCACCGCGCCGCACCCGGGCGGAACCGGAAACATCGATGCCGATCCGCAATTCGCGGGGGCGGGGAACTATCGGCTGCAGGCGACCTCGCCCTGTATCGATGCGGGGGACAACAGCGCCGTGGCGTGGGACGAGGATCTGGACGGCAACCAACGCATCGTCTATGGCGCGGTGGACATGGGGGTCTACGAGGCGCAATTGGCGGGCGCCGGCACGTGGTTCAATGCCATCACGAACGGGTTGACCGGCGACTTGGACTGCGCGGCCGGCGACGGCGTGCCCAACCTCCTGAAATACGCGACGGGCGGTAGCCCGCGGATCTCGGACGACATGATGCTGGTGGGAGGCCTGCCGGGGGGTGCGGGACCGATGCTGACATTCAATCGCAATCCCAACGCGACGGACGTGCGCTACGTCGTGGAAAGCGCGGACCGCATGGCGGACGAGGCGGCGTGGCGGGGGGTGGCGACCAACGTGGGCGGGTCGTGGCTGGGGGCGACGAACGTGGAGGAATCCGGGACGGGCAATCCGGTGGAATGCACGGTGACGGACCCCGTCGCGCTGGATTCCAACCGCTTCCTGCGCCTGCGCGTGAGCCGGCCGTAGGGTTTTTCCACGCTACGTAAAAAGTTTGGGCGAGTTTTACGTAGCACGTAAAAACTTTTGGGAATTTTTCCACGGTGTGGAAAAATCCGGCCCGTTTTTTCCACGCTGTGGAAAACTTTTTTCCACACCGTGGAAAACCGCTGAACCGCGATTAAACGCGAAGGGGGGGACGTGATCGGGTGGAGCCGGCACGCCCTCGTGCCGGGAGTGGAACAGCCGCCCGACGAGGGCGTCGGGTCTCCATCCGGACATGAAAAGGGACCGGTCGGTTGACCGGTCCCGTTCGCGGCGCGGGAGGTGCGGCTAGATCTTGAAGTCCTTGCCGAAGCCGTAGTGCTCGATGACGTAGTCCATGTCCTTGTCGCCGCGGCCGGAGAGGTTGACCAGGATGCTGCGGCAGTGCTTGGGCTCGTTGCGGCTGAGCCGGATGGCGTGGGCGACGGCGTGGCAGCTCTCGAGGGCCGGGATGAGGCCTTCGACGCGCGAAAGCATGAAGAAGGCTTCGACGGCTTCGCGGTCGGTGGCGGTGAAGTACTGCACGCGGCCGGTGTCCTTGAGGAAGGAATGCTCGGGGCCGACGGAAGGATAGTCCAGGCCGGAGGCGATGGAGTAGACGGGATCGGGCTCGCCCTTCTCGTTCTGCAGCATGTAGGAGTTGAAGCCGTGCATGACGCCTTCCTTGCCGTAGGTCATCGTGGCGGCGTGTTCGCCGACCTTGGTGCCCTTGCCGAGGGGTTCGACGCCGTGGATCTCGCAGGGGTCGGCGAGGAAGCCGGAGAACAGGCCCATGGCGTTGGAGCCGCCGCCGACGCAGGCGGTGACGACGTCGGGGATGTCGCCGGTCATGTCGTAGAACTGCTCGCGGGCTTCGATGCCGACGACGCGCTGGAAATCGCGGACCATCATCGGGAAGGGGTGGGGGCCGACGACGGAGCCGATGCAGTAGAGCTGGGTGACGGGATCGGCCATGTAGGCGCCGAAGCAGGAATCGACGGCTTCCTTGAGGGTCTTGAGGCCGAAGGAGACGGGGATGACGTTGGCGCCGAGGAGCTTCATGCGGGCGACGTTGGGGGCCTGCTTGGCGATGTCGACTTCGCCCATGTGGATGTCGCACTCGAGGCCGAAGTAGGCGGCGGCGGTGGCGAGGGCGACGCCGTGCTGGCCGGCGCCGGTCTCGGCGATGAGCTTCTTCTTGCCGAGGTAGACGGCGAGGAGGCCTTCGCCCATGCAGTGGTTGAGCTTGTGGGCGCCGGTGTGGTTGAGGTCCTCGCGCTTCATGTAGATCTGGGCGGAACCCAGCTTCTTGGAAAGGCGTTCGCAATGGTAGACCGGCGTGGGGCGGCCCTGGTAGTGCTTGCGGATGGAACGGAGCTCGGCGATGAATTTCGCGGAGCGGGAGATGGTGTCGTAGGCGTCGCGGATTTCGGCCATGATCTTTTCGAGCGGGGGCGGGATGTAGGCGCCGCCGTACTTGCCGAAGCGGCCGTCCTTGTCGGGGTGGAGATTGAAGTAGTTGGAATAGTCGGGCACGTTCATGGCGTCTCCTGGATGAGGGTTGAGCGATGTTTCTTTGCGTAGATACACGAAGAAAGGAGGGGAGTCAATATTCAATATCCAATGTTCAATATCCAATCTTCAAGTGATCGGCAAAAGAATGCGGATTTCCAACCGCTGGACCTTGGTTCCGCGCCCTACGGCGTCACGACGAACAGCGGCACGTCGAGTTCGTCGGGGGAGAGGCCGCCGTGGTTGCCGTATTTGGCGTGCTTGCGGGACGACAGGGCGGCGGGATAGAGGAAGGCGTGGCCGGGGGCCGCGAAGAGCATGTAGTCGCCGAGGCGGTTCTTCAGCGCGGGGTGGGGCCGGCCGGGGCCGAGGATGCCGGAGCGCAGGACTTCGGCGTGGGAAACGCAGGCGCAGGCGCCCAGCAGCGGCGCGGCGCGGGTCAGGCGCAGGAACTCCTTCACGCGCGCGGGTCGGACGAAGCACTGCGCCATGCGAGAATCGCCGGAGGGCAGCGAGGCCAAGGTGTCGTAGAACCCGGAGATTTCCGAAAGGTCGATCCGGGTATGCGTCTGCATGTGGCCGTGGTCGGCGGTGACGAGCAGGAGCGTGCCGGTGTCGGCGAGCGCCTTTTGGGCGCGGGCGAGGAAGGCGTCGATTTCGGCGAGATGGAGGGCCGGGACGCGGCCTTCGGGGCCGTGCACGTGGCAGTGGGAATCGTAGTGGGGCCAATAGGCGTAGGCATAGGCGCGGCCGGGGGAGCGGGCGAAGGCGCGAAGCTGGCGGAGCAGTCCGTCGAGGTTCTCGAACGAATGCCGTTCGGTCCACCACGGCTGGGCCAGAGAGGTGCGGCTGGTGGGGATGGTGCCCTGCGAGATGAGCACGCGGCGGCCGGGGATCGTGGCGATGGGGGCCGGGAGGGCGAGATACTTCTTCAGGTCGAAGTCGGGGGTGGCGATGGGCGTGTCGGTGCGGGTGACGAAAGGCAGGATGGTGCCGTCGAGGCCCAGATCGGAGAGGTGCAGATGCCAACCGAGGATGGCATGCTCGGTGGGCGAGGCGCCGGTGGCCAGAGTGGTGACGACGGCCGCAGTGGTGGCGGGGCAGGCGGTGGTGATCTTCTGCCAAGGGTGGAGCGCGAGGAATTTCCGGCCCTTTCCGGAGAGGATGAAACGATGCAACTGCTTCGAGCCGAGGCCGTCGAGGAGCAGCAGGACGACCTTCTTGTAGGGGCGAAGCGCGGCGGGGGGCAGGCCGGCCAGCGGGCGGTGGGGAGAACGGCCACCGCGCCCGCGGATGATGGAGGCCGTCAGATTGACGATGTTGTTGCCGTGGTAGTCGGGTCGGGGGAAGTCGCGGAAGAGGAGGGGCTTGGTCATGCGGGGGAGGATACCGAAGAGGATGGAAAATGGCAAACCGATGAGGGGGAGAACCCGCCCAGGAAAAACGTTTTAAAAAAACGCTTGCGCAATTTTAACATTCAGGTGTATCGTTTTAATCAGCGTGCGGGTGCCGGGCCTGCGCAGTGACCCTCGAGGAGATCGCAATGAAGTCCATGTCCATGATGCGGAGCACGTGTTTAGCAGGCGCCTTGATGGCGCTTTTTCTTTTGCCCCAGCCCAGCCGGGCGGAGGAAGACGGGATCAGCGACTGGGGCGTCAACGACGCCACCTACGGCCTGAAAACGCGCGAGAACGAAGCGGGCTTCAGCTACACGCCGAGTCCCGCGGACTGGCGCGACGTCAACATCTACCAGCTCTTCACCGACCGCTTCGCGGATTCGGGCACGGACCAGCTGGCGAGCTACAAACCCTCCTGGAAGTGCGACAGCCAGTCCTATCCGTACAACCGCAATTTCCACCACGGCGGCGATTGGAACGGGCTGCGCAACAACATTTCCTACCTGACCGGCATGGGCGTGAAGGCCGTCTGGATCTCGGGCGTGCAGATGAACGACCAGGGCAAGGACACCCGCTACACGCCGTACCACCAGTACCACCCGGAAAATTTCTTCAAGTGCGATCCCGCGATGGGCACCTTCGCGGAACTGAAGCAGCTGATCGACGCGCTGCACGCCGCCGACATCTACGTCATCCTCGACGTGGCGCCCAACCACATGTGCGACAAGAACGGCTTGAGCGGCGACGCCGACAACTACTACAACTCCGGCGGCGGCACCCTCCAGTGGTGGAACGAATCCAACAAGCATCCCGCGCCGTTCGACAACCTGGCCTATTTCCATAACAACGGCACGATTCAGTGCTGGAATTGCGATCCGGAGAACAAGAAGGGCCAGTTCAAGGGCACCGACGACCTGAACACCGACAACGGCGACAGCGGCGCCAACGCCGCCGTGCAGGCCATCCTCGCGAAGGCCTTCAAGAACCTGATCGACGCGACGGATTGCGACGGCTTCCGCGTGGATGCCATCAAGCACGTGGACTATACCTGGATCCGGAACTGGGCGCAGTCCATCCGCGACCACGCGGCCTATCGCGGCAAGAGCGACTTCATCATGTTCGGCGAGCTGTTCACGTACAGCAGTTCGGAACTGGCGTCGTTCTGCTCCGACGGCTACGGCTTCAACTCCGCGCTGTTCTTCCCGATCAGCCAGACGATCAAGGGCGTGTTCGGCGACGGCAACTGGACGGGCTATCTCGGCCAGACGATGAACGAAGTGAGCCAGTACGGCGTGGGCGCGAACCGGCTGGTGGCGTTCATCGACAACCACGACCTGAACCGCATTTCCCTGCAGATCAGCGGCACGGACGTCGGCAACGCGGAGTGGAAGCTGAAGCCGGCGATGTCGTTCCTGTACTTGGCCATGCCGGTGCCCTGCCTCTACTACGGCACCGAGCACGCCTTCAACCAGGGCGGCCACTACAACGGCAGCAACAAGACCGCCGACAACCCGGACGACGGCGACTGGCAGCGCGAGTGCATGTTCGACAAGGGCTTCCAGCCCGGCGCGGCCAGCGGCAACAAGTTGACCGCGACGAGCGCGCCGCTGTATCAGCACATCGCCTGGCTGAACCAGGTGCGCGAAGACTACGTCAGCCTGCGCCGCGGCGCCTTCAGCCAGTTGTGCTACTCCGGCGGCCAGGGCCAGTACGTGTTCAAGAAGACCTACGGCGAACAGACCGCCGTGGTTTTCATCAACACGTCCGACAACGGCATCACCACCGATGCGGCCAACGTCGGCCTGCCCAACACGGCCTTCTACGACGTGGAAAACGTCAACAACGTCAAGACGACCGACGGCAGCGGCAACCTGCCCGGCGAGACGCTCAGCGGCAAGGCGACCAAAGTCTACGTGAACGCCTCGGCGGATCCGGACGACAACCTCTGGTGCAGCGGCACCTACGCCTGGCCCGCGAGCGGCGAGGCCACCACGACCAACGTCATCTACGTCAACACCGAAGCGGGCCCGACGGGCATCGTCACGGCCGTGGACGTGATCTGGTCGTCCAACGGGGCGGATTGGAACGAGACGGCCATGGCCGTCAACACGAACTGGGAAAGCACGGGCGGCCACTGGTACAACGCGGCGCTCGGACCGTTCGCCGGGTCCACGAACCTGCAGTACGTCGTCCGCGTCACCGGCGGAACCAACGAGCTCTGGGACAGCAATGGCGGAGCCAACTATCGCGTGGCCATCGCGTCCGCCGCCAGCATCGGCCTGGCGGGCACCTACAACTATCCGACCGTGGCCAAGGCCTCGGAGGACCTCTACGTCAACACCCTGGTGACGGCCGCGACGAACGCGGACGACGTCGTCGCGACGACGTTCCTCTCGGATGACGGCGGCGTAAGCTGGACGCCGTTCGCCATGGCGGCGAACACGAACTGGGAAGACAGCCGGGGCATCTGGTTCAACGCCGACCTGGGCCAGCCGGAGGCGGGGACGGTGCTCAAGTACTACGTCGTCGCCAGCAACGTGCCGACCGCCGAAACGGTGGTGGACAACAACGGCGGCAGCTACTACACGGTCAACGTCGCCCAGGAGCAGGCCGAAGTGACGATGGCAATCGGCACGCCCGACATGGCGGCCGAGGTCTTCGATTTGGTCACGAGCGGCGGCGCGGCGATCACGCAAGGCACCAACGGCTTCGGCGATTTCGGCAGCATCTATGCGAACGTCGACGACACCTATCTGTATCTGGGCGCCACCGGCGTGGCGCTGCCGACGGACGTGGACAACAACGGCTACGCGGTCTTCGTCAGCGCCGGCACGAACCGCGGCGCGGACAACGTCTGGTACGTGAACAGCGATCCGGACGGTCTGGACCGGCTGCACAACGTCGGCTTCGGACCGGCCGCGCATTGCGCGATCCTGCTGGGCGACGTCTACGGCGACGCCAACCACACGAACTTCGGCCTCTACCATTCCGAAGGTCCGGACTTCGGCCAGGGCGTGTTCGCGATGCCCTACGGCACGGAAAGCAGCCCGCAGACCTTCTCCGGCGTGGACGGCGCGAAAATCATCCAGTTCGGCGCCTATGGCTACAACAGCCAGCAGGCTTCGTCGTGGAAGGCGGCCATCCCGCTGTCGTTCTTCGGCGTGACCGACGCGGCCGACCTGGGCGACGTCTATCTGTCCGGGCTGATGATCAGCATCAACACGAACAACGGAAACAACAGCTACCTGTCCGGCAAGTACCTGGGCGAAAGCTGCATCTGCCCGAACACCAACGAGCCGCCGGACGAATACGGCAACTTCGCGGTCAGCTACGTGTCCCTGACGGGCCTGCGGGTGTCGCCGGCCACGGACACGAACGGCACCTTCGGCGTTCCGGAGGACTGGGTGGCCCAGTTCGAAGCGGATGCGCATGCCACCCATCCCGACTACGCGTTCACCGCCAACAGCGACTTCGACGGCGACGGCCGGAGCGACCGGCAGGAATACTTTGCCGGCCTGGATCCGCTTGCCGCGGACGACCTCCAAATGGAGAGCTTCGGCGGCGGGTGGGTGCGGTTCTATCGCGGCGACGGCCAGTCGAAAAACTGCACCTACGTCTTGCAGGCCGCCACCAACATGAATGCGGCCGGCAACGGCTGGGTCTGGCGGGATTTCCAGACCACCACGACGGCAAGCAACGCGCTGGCCTTGCCGGCCATCGGCGCTTCGCACGTCATGCTGCGCATGCGCGTGGCCGTTCCCGGCATCGACGAGCCCGCCGACAGCGTGAACGTCGGTGCCACGCCGGCCGGCGGGAACTTCAGCGTGGAAACCCTCAACGTGACCCTGAGCGTGAGCGGCTACAACGTCACGGCTTCGACATATTCCCTCGGGGCGTCGCCGCTCAGCTACACGAACGGCCAGGTCATCGTTCTCGGCGAGGGCATGACCAACGGCCAGACCCGGACTCTGACGATGTACGGCGAGACTCTTCACGGGGTCACCACCAACAAGACCTTTGTCTTCACCAAGACCGAAGCCGGCGTGCCGGTCGCCTGGACCGGCAACGTCGGCACCGATCCGGCCGCGGGCGCTTGGGATGCGGGCGAGGACCTGACGATTTCGTTCGAGACCGCGCCCATCGACGCGGCATCGAGCGCGGGCATCGTGTACAGCTCAAACGGCGGCTCCAGCTGGAGCAGTTCGGCGCTGACGAAGGGCGCGCCGAACGCCAGCAACGACCTGTGGTCGGTGAATCTGGGCGATTTCGCGGCCGGCACGACGATCCAATATGCGCTGGTGGCCAACGACAGCGCAGGCAGCAACACCTGGAACAACAACGGCGGCGCCAACTACGTCATCGCGGTGAACGGCGGCGGCAGCACCAACGGCAACGGCAAGTTCACGCCGTACTCGACGAATCCGACCAAGGGCCTGTACCGCTCCGCCGGCATCACGATCGACGGCGCCAATACCGGCGGCGAGTGGACCACGAACATGTTGATCGCGATCGACATGGTCAACGACGACCCCCGCAGCCTGGGCGACAACTGGCAGATGCACCAGCCGCCGGCGGACTTCACGCACATGTGGGCGTGCTGGGACGACACCAAGCTCTATCTGGCCTGGCAGTTCGCCGACGTGACCGACAAGCTGGATCCCGTGAACGCCGGTGGCGCGGCGAGCACCCCGATCCGGGAGAACTCGGGCATACTCCAATTTGTCTCCATCGACACGATTCCCGGCGCGGGCGCTCCGAGCAACATGTGGGCGAAGATCGACCGGATGACCGGTGCGGATCTTCCGGATTACCAGATCGGCATGCGTTCCGACCTCTATACGTCCTACATCGCGCACTCGGTGGCCGGCGTCTTTACGGGCGATCCGGATCTGGGCGTCGACTATTTCGCGACGGCGGACCGGGGCATCGCGATCGCGCGGGCGGCGGGCTGCGCTTCGGCCACGCTCTACGGCCCGTACAGCGACATCGACAGCTACTTGGCCAACACGAACATGTCGCTTACGGAATACATCTCGTCGGGCCACGACACCAGTCGCGACAGTTTCTACGAAATGTCCATTCCGTTCACGGCGCTGGGAATCGACAAGGCCACGCTCGAAGCGAACGGCGTCGGCGTGTTCATCAATGTCGGGTCCTCTTCGTCGGTGGATACCATTCCCAACGACGCGGCTACCCTGAACACGTATGGACTCAGCGGCGATTCTCCTCTCGAATGGGAGGACGGCGACCAGTTCACGGCGAGTTACGCGCGGGTGGCGAAATAGAACGAACGACGAAGGCCGGGCCGAAACGCCCGGCCTTCATAACGAACGGCAGACGAAACGCTTGAACGGTGCGGAGGCCGGGCGTAGATTGAACGAAGCGGGTTGAGCGAACACATTCGGCAGGGCAGAGGTAGGTCATGAACATGAATCGGGCGGCGATCTGGGCGGCGGGCGGAATCTTCATCGGCGCGGCGGCGGCGCAGGCGGTGCCGATCCACGTCACGCACCTGTGGCACATGCACCAGCCGATCTACTATCCGTACGAAAACGCCGTGGTGGCGGATAGCAACGGCCGCATGCCCTATAGCATCGTGGGCAGCGTGTTCGACGGCGACCGCCAGAGCGCCTACCAGTACTGGCCGCCCGCCGCCGTGAGTTATGCGCATGACCGGGGCATGGCTCACGCGGGGTCCCAATGCAGCTTTTCGGGTTCCTTGGCGGAAAACGCGGATGCCCTCGGCTATACCACCGCGAACTACAAGTCGGCGCGCAACGACAAAAAGACGTCTCTGGGCAACCCGCGCCTGGACATGGTGGGCATTTCCTATCACCACAGCCTGATGCCCCTGACCTGCAAGGAATCCATGATCATGCAGATCCGTCTGCACAAGGAACAGTACATGGATCATTGGGGCACCTCCGAGTATTCCAAGGGTTTCTGGCCGCCGGAATGCGCGTTCGACGAAACCATCATCCCGGCCTTGGTGGAGGAGGGACTGGAATGGGTGATCGTCGACAACGGCCATCTGTTCCGCACGGTGTCCGACTTCCCCTGGAGTTCGGCCAGTTCCTGCAAGCCCAACGCGGCGGACATGGTCAACGGCAGCGCGGATTCCCTCGGCAGCGAATGGGTGCAGCTCCCGAACGTCTGGGCGCCGACGAAGGTCCTGGCGCCCTGGTCCTACCAGCCGCACTACGTGCAGCACGTGGATCCGGAAACCGGATCCATCCAGAAGATCATCGCGGTTCCCGGCGGGCGCTACGAGGGCAACGAAAACGGCCGCGGCGGCTATGGGGCCTTCAAGCCCGAAAACGTCTGGGGCGGCGAAATTTCCGCGAACAACAACGCCAGCAAGCCCATGCTGCTTCTCCTGCACAGCGACGGCGACAACTACGGCATGAAGAACTCCGACGCCTGGAACGGACAGCAAAACCTGTTCCTGGACATGGTTCAGGGCAACGGCGACTTTGAATACACCTCCGTTCAGGACTACCTGAGCCTGTATCCCCCGGCGGCGTCCGACGTGATCCACGTCGAGCCCGGCTCCTGGATCGGCATCGACGGCGGCACGCCGTACTACGAAAAATGGCTGTCTTCGGACTACCAAAGCGGCACGAACCCGGACCGCTGGTCGTGGTCGGTGCTGGTCGCCGCGCAGAACCGCGTGATTCTGGCCGACACCCTCGAAAACACTTATTCCATGAACGACGTGGAATGGGGCATCGGCAGCGATACCGCCAAGGCCTGGCATTTCTACCTGAACGGCGAAACGAGCTGCTACTGGTATTGGGATTACAGCGGCGAGGCTTGGGACGGCTACGTGACCCGGGCCTGCAACCTGGCCATCGAACAGGCCCAGAAGGTCATCGATCGCCATCCGGGCAGCGACAACAAGGGTCCCAGCATTTTCCCGCCCCAGCGGAATTACTACAACCCGGGCTCCTACATGTGGGATGAAAACGATCCCGATCCCTCCGACTTCACCGTGTGGAGCTACGTGGACGACGTCAGCGGCCTGGGCAGCGTGACCCTGAAGTGGCGCACCGACAAGGATGGCTACAACCCCATCGCCTCCATCCAGAACGAAACCTACGCCGGCGGCGACGAAGTCAACGCCTGGAATGCCGTCGCCATGACCGGCTCGTGGGATCCGGCCTCCAAGGTGTCCGTTTGCCCCGATCCCACCGCCCGCGCCCAGATGTTTTCCGCCGCGATCACCGGCCAGGACGACGTGCTGATCGATTACTACATCGAGGCCATGGATTCCCTGGGCAACGTCTCCAAGAGCGAAATCATCCACGTCGCCGTCGGCGACGTCGGCCCCGCGCCGGATCCCGAACTGGGCATTTCCTCGGTCAGCAGCTATCCGGGCCCCGACCACGCCGACAACCTGACCCTGAACCCCGGCGAGGATCTCTGGATCGACGCCCTGACCGCCAACGGCCCGCCGACGCTGATCCAGGTCCACGTTTCCGTGGACAGCGGCGCCTGGACGGCGACGGCCATGGAAGCGAACGGCGAGGGCGCCTGGCACCTGAATCTGGGATCCTTCGATCAGGGCCAATGCGTGGAATACTACGTCGTCGCCAGCGATGCCGAAGTCTCCGCGACCAACAACAACGGCGGCGCCAACTACTCGATCTGCTCCGTATCCGACGATACGCCGCCTTCCGCCTCCTTCGATCCGCGCGAACCGAGCGACTGCGCTCCGATCGCCGTGACCTTTCTGGCCAAGAGTTCGGACATCGCCACGTCGGCAACCGTCTATGCCTTCTATCACTTCTCCACGAACAGCGACGACTGGGCCACGGCCGCCATGACGCGCAGCAGCAGCAACGTGTTCGAAATCGCGTTCGCGACCAACGACGTTCCGGACAACGCCCCGCGGCTGGAACTCTGTTTCACGGACGGCGCGGATCTCTGGGAGAACAACGGCGGCAGCAACTGGGTGGTCGCCATCCGCGACTGCGAGGCCCCGGACTTCGTCAACGGCGTCGCCTTGATCCCGGCGACCCCGGCCGCCGGGGAAAGCGTCGAGGTGCTGTACAATCCCAGTTCCCGCATCCTGGCCGGAGTGGGCGCGGTCAACGTCCATCACGGCTACAACGGTTCCAACTGGACCACGACGCCCGGCGACGCCATGTCCGCGACCGGCGCCTACTGGAGCTTCACCTACACCATCCCGGTGGCCGCCACCAGCATCGTCATGTGCTTCAACGACGGCACGACCTGGGACAACAACGGGGGCCAGGACTGGACCTTCGCCGTCGTCCCGGCGGCGCCCGTGTCGGATGGAATCGTCATCACCAATCCCGCGGTCGGCACGGTCACGGTGGCTTATGCCGTGACCGAATTCAACCTGCAAGGTACCGCCGGAACCAACTTGACCGGCAACCTGGCGTGGAGCAACGCGCTCAGCGGCGGCAGCGGCCAAATGGCCCACAGCCCCCACTGGGCGCTTCCGGCCTCTCTGACGGTGGGGGACAACGTCATCACGCTCTCCGGTCAGATTGCGGGCAGCGGCTCTTCCGTGACCACCACCTCGGCCGTGGATTCCGCCGCGGCCTATGCTTCCTGGACCAACGGCAGCAACGAAGGCACCGGTTTCGGCGTCTGGGCGCTGTTCAGCGACGCCAGCGCCGGCCAGTTCATCGATGCCGACGGCTGGGGCCTCTGGTCGCACGAGGGCACGAACCTGTCGGAAGCCGTCCGCACGTTCTCTTCGCCGCTGGCCGCCGGCGACACGTTCCATGCCTTCATGAAGAACGGCTGGATCTGGGAGGCCGGCGGTTCGATCGGCGTCGCCCTGCGGGACGGCGAAGGGGCCACCCTCTGGGAAGTGTATTTCAACGGCGGCGACATGACCTACAACACCTCGCTGGGCTCCACCGACATCGGCTGGACCGATGCGGGTCTGGACGTCGGTTTCACGGTCACCGCGCCCGGGGCGTACGCCGTCGACCTCCAGCCCGTCGGCGGAACGCTTCGCCAGTACGTCGGAACGTTTGCCGGCGACATCGAGCAGTTCCGCGCCTGGTCCTACAACAACGGCACCAGCGACACCAACAACTCGATGCGCGACTTCTTCTTCGACAACCTGCGGATCACCCGCACGACCAGCGGCGGGGACGAGCAGTACAGCACGGCCGTCGTGCACGTCATCCGGTCGTCGGGCAGCAACGAAGTGCCGGTCATTCACGGCATGGACCTGGTGTCCGGCAGCCGCGGGATGACGGTCAGCGTCGCCGACAGCATTCCCGGCGCCACCTACGCCATCTATGCCACGCCGATGCTGATCCCGACGCAGAACTGGCAGCTGGTGGATGGAACGGCCCGGATCGGCGACGGCAATTCGATTGAACTGACGCATACCAACGCCGTGGATTCGTTCTCCTTCTACCGCATCGGCTACGTGCTGCCGTAGCGGTCATCCCATCCATAAAAAAAGACTCCGCTTCGGCGGAGTCTTTTTTATGCGCGTTTCGCGTCGCTATGGTTCGGGATCCAGCGTCCGCGCGGCGTCGAGAATTTCGTCGCGCCGGCCTTGGTTGGCCAGCAGCGCCTTGAACTTCGGGTTGCGCAGGGCGAAGGAAATGCGCGAGAGCAGGTGCAGGTGCACGCGCACGTTGGGGGAGAGCGGGGCGAAGAGCACCTGGACGGGCTTGCCGTCCAGCGCTTCGAATTCGATCGGCGCTTCGAGGAAGCACAGGCAGACCATCGGCACGGCGATTTCCAGCACCGCCGGGTTGCGCACGTGCGGCAGGGCGATGCCGTCGCCCACGCCCGTGGATTGAAGCTGCTCGCGGGCCAAGAGCGCCTGGAGGAGGAAATCGCGGTTCACCGTGTCGGGCAGCTTGAGCAAACCCACCAGCGCCTTCAGGATCTCCGGCTTGGTCGCGCCGCCCACGCGGTAGTGGATGCCGCCGTCCTGCAGGGCCGTCGCCAAGGTGGGCAGGGGGATGTTTTCCGGGTCTTTGGCGGGGTCCATCGCCGAGAAATTGATCCGCTTGGACGTCGCCCAGTCGAACAGCATGGCGCGATTGATGCGGTATTGGCCCGCCACCCGGTAGGCCGGCAGCCCCCCGGATTGGATCCAGCGGTACACCGTTTTTTCCGCCACGTTCAGGGCTTGCGCCGCATCTTTGACCGTCATTTGCATCGGATTTCCTCCCAACTCGACTCTGTTCGTAAAATCTAGACTGCATGTCCAAAGATGTCAATCGCCGGCGAAAAATAAGTAGGGTCCGGAAACGAAGTCCGGACTGGCTCCATTTCTGCCGGTCTTTCCCTTGAAACGGAACGCCGGTTCAGTTATCCTCAAAATATGCCCCTCATCCGCACCGCTCCCGATCTGCGCGAAAAGCTGAGCATCCTCTCGGCCGACGCGCAATACGATCTCTCGTGCGCCACCTCGTGCGGCACGGGCGACAGCCGCAAGCGGGGCCTGGACGACCGCTGGCTCTACCCGGTGACGCTCCAGAACGGCGGCCGCAGCCTGCTATTCAAGACGCTGGTGTCCAATGCCTGCGCCAACGACTGCAAATACTGCCCCTTGCGCGCGGGCCACGACGCCACGCCGCGCTGCACGCTCTCGCCCGAGGAAATCGTGCGCGCCTTCCTGCCATACTGGAAATCGGGGCAGGTGGTCGGCCTCTTCCTGACCAGCGGCGTGTGCGGCAACCCCGATGCCGCCATGGCCCGCATGCTCGCCACGGCGGAAATCCTGCGCCTTCGCGAGCGCTTCCGCGGCATCCTGCACCTCAAGATCATCCCCGGCGCGTCGGACGCCGCCATCGACCGCGCCGTATCGCTCGCCTCGGGCGTCTCGCTGAACATCGAGACCGCGGGCGCGGAGCACTTCGCCAAGCTCACCGCCCGCAAGGACTATCTCCAGTCCGTCATCGCCCCCCTCAAGCGCATCGCCGCGCTGACGGCGAAGGGCGCCCGCTACGAACGCGTCAAGACCAGCACCCAGTTCGTCGTCGGCGCGTCCGACGAAACGGACCGCGAAGTCGTGCGCTACATGGGCGGCCTCTACGGCCGCCTGGGCATGCATGGGATCTATTTCAGCGCCTACCAGCGCGGGCTGGGCGATCCGACCTTGCCCGGCGAGACCAGCGCCGCCACCAACGCCGACCTGCTCGCCCGCGAACACCGCCTCTACCAGACCGATTTCCTTCTGCGCAAATATGGTTTCGACGCCGACGAAATCGGCTTCGACGCGACCGGCAACCTGCCGCTCGACGTCGATCCCAAGGAGTACTGGGCCCGGCGCCATCCCGAGCGCTTTCCCGTCGACGTGAACCGCGCCGACAAAGCGGAACTGCTGCGCGTGCCGGGTCTGGGCCCGGTGGCCGTCCGGCGCATCCTGAACGCGCGGAAGGGCGGGGGCCGCGTCCGGAGCCTCGAAAGCCTCGGCGTCCGCGGCGCGCTCGCCCGCAAGGCTGCTGCCTGGACCACCTGCTGACCCCGCGCCCCGCGCTTCATAAATCGCGGCTCATCGCTTGCATATAGTTAATTAACTATGATCAGATGGCTCTTGGTTGGGAAGCGGCTCATGCCGGAGTATGATCTGTGGCATAACATCATTACATACAGGCAGATATAATTATATTACCGGCTTTTGTGTGCCATCTGAAGGGCCGACAGGTATCGCCGGGTTTCGGAGAAACACGGCTTTTTCCCATGCACATAGTTAATTAACTATGTGCATGGGAAAAAGCCGTGGGCGGAGTTTTCCACGCCGTGGAAAAATCGGCCAAAGTTTTTACGTAGCGTGGAAAAATCGGCCAAAGTTTTTACGTAGCGTGGAAAAATCGGGCAAAGTTTTTGGGAATGTCCGAAAGCGTGTGACGGCTAGGTG